>FWWL01005376.1_pt1 | contig 20079 bp, 23 predicted proteins | sample 2228331 | NCBI WGS metagenome assembly FWWL01 (sample SAMEA103939775, study PRJEB20133) | metagenome | reverse complement strand
GCGCACGCAGGCGACCGCGACGAGCCCGATGCAGGATGTCGCCACCGTGCCGCTCTGGCGGAGGCAGGCGGCGAGCTGAGCCCGGTCGGCCGCGAGCGTCGGGCTCGGCGTCTGCGCGGCGAGCGGGGTGGCCGACAGCGTCAGCAGCGTGATCAAAAAAGCCTGGCTCGGTGTCATGCGTCTTTTGAACCGCGCTTTCGCGGCTGGATCAAGGCAGGGCGACGCAAGGTCATGGCGCAAGCGATCACACCACCGGGAGCAGCAGCGCGGGAACGGCGGCCGGCCTGGCCGCACAGGCCTCGTACCAGCGTCTCAGATTGGGTCGCACAACCTGCCTGACGGGCATGTTCAGCCAGCGATGCGCGCCGGGCGCGACCGTCAGGTCGGCCATGCCGAAACGATCGCCGGCAAGATAGGCTCGCCCGGTGAGATGCGCCTCGAGGATGTCGAGCTTGCCTTCCGTCCTCGCGATCGAGGCCTCGATCTCGGCCGGCCCGGCGCGGACCGTGTCCTTGCGCACCAGTCCCCAGAAGGCCGGGGTCAGGGCAGGCTGCAGCTCCGAAATCATCCAGTCCATCCAGCGATCCGACTCCGCCCGCGCCGCCGGATCCTCCTCCCAGATCCAGCCCGCGCCATAGCGCGCCGCCAGATAGCGCACGATGCTGTTGGACTCCCAGATGCAGACTTCGCCATCTTCCAGCACCGGGACCTGGCCGTTAGGGTTCTTGGCGAGATAGGCTGGCTCGCGATTGCCACCGAAGGCTCCGCCGACATCGATCCGCTCGAACACCTGCCCGACTTCGCCGGCGGCCCAGACCGCCTTTTGTACATTGATGGAGCTGATGCGCCCCCAGATCGTCAGCATGCCGGCGTGTCCTCTTTTATCGTTGTGGCGATTGTCGGTTCGGCGGGTGCGGTTGGAAAGGCGGCGCCAGTTCCTCGCCATCGCTGCACTCGCAACGACGAAACGATCAGGCGAATTCCATGATCACCGCATCGACCGCGAGCGAATCGCCCTCTGTCGCCAGGATTTTGGCGATGGTGACGTCCTTCTCGGCCCTCAGCACGTTCTCCATCTTCATCGCCTCGACCATGCAGAGCGCTTCGCCGGCCTTGACCTCCTGGCCGACCGCGACCGAGATCGCCTTGACCAGTCCCGGCATCGGGCAGAGCAGGAACTTGCCGGTGTCGGCCGCGAGTTTGACCGGCATCAGGGCGGCAAGCTGCGCCTCGCGCACGGTATAGACATGCGCGTCGGCATAGGCGCCGGCATGGCCGAGCGCCACCCCGTTCAGGATGGCGCGCACCTGCGCCGCCACGGCCAGACCGTCGATGGCGCCGCGCCAGACCGGGTCGCCCGGTATCCAGTCGCTGGAGAGCGTCAGCGCGCGCTGGCCGAACGCGATCGTGATCGAGCCGCCCTGCCCCGTCACGCTTTTGGTGACGCTCTCCGTGACCTGGCCCTCGAAACGTTCGCCGCCGAGCGTGACGATGCGCGTGCGGTCGAAGGCGACCTTGCGCCAGCCCTGCATCTGCGCCGAGACGTTGCGCTTGCGCTGGTTCAGCCGGTGGTCGCAGGCGATGGCGATCGCGGCCATCCGCAGCGCGACCTCGCCCTGCGGGGCGGGCAGCGAGAAACCCTCCGGGAACTCCTCGGCGATGAAGCCGGTCGAGAGATTGCCCTCGATCCAGCGCGGATGATGCATCAGCGCCGAGACGAAGGGGATGTTGTGCCGGATGCCGTCGATGGCGAAGGCGTCGAGCGCGCGGCCCTGCGCCTCGATCGCGGCCTTGCGCGTCGGCGCGTGGGTGACGAGCTTGGCGATCATCGGGTCGTAATAGATCGAGATCTCGCCGCCCTCGAACACGCCGGTGTCGTTGCGGACCGTCGCCTCGCCATCGCGACCCTCGGCCGGCGGGCGATAGGTCACGAGCCGCCCGGTCGAGGGCAGGAAGTTGCGCGTCGGGTCCTCGGCATAGACGCGGCTTTCGACCGCCCAGCCGTTCAGCGTCACATCGGCCTGGCTCATCCGGAGCTTTTCGCCATAGGCGACGCGGATCATCTCCTCGACCAGATCGACCCCGGTGATCATCTCGGTGACCGGATGCTCGACCTGCAGCCGCGTGTTCATCTCGAGGAAGTAGAACGACTTGTCCTGCCCGGCGACGAACTCGACCGTGCCGGCGCTGTCGTAATTCACGGCCTTTGCCAGCGCGACCGCCTGCTCGCCCATCTTGCGGCGCGTCGCCTCGTCGAGCAGCGGCGACGGGGCTTCCTCGACGACCTTCTGGTTGCGGCGCTGGATCGAGCATTCGCGCTCGCCGAGATAGATCACATTGCCATGCTTGTCGCCGAGCACCTGGATCTCGATATGGCGCGGATCGACGATGAATTTTTCCACGAAGACGCGGTCGTCGCCGAATGAGGACGCGGCCTCCGACTTCGCCCGGGCGAAGCCCTCGGCGACTTCGGACGCGGAATGGGCGATGCGCATGCCCTTGCCGCCGCCGCCGGCCGAAGCCTTGATCATCACCGGATAGCCGATCCCGTCGGCAATCGTGACCGCTTGCTCGGGGCTCTCGATGATGCCGAGATGTCCCGGCACGGTGGAGACGTTCGCGGCGGCGGCGGCCTTCTTCGATTCGATCTTGTCGCCCATCGCGGCGATCGCGCCCGGATTGGGACCGATGAAGACGATGCCGTTATCTTTCAGGGCCTGGGCGAAGGCCTCGCGCTCGGACAGGAAGCCATATCCGGGATGCACAGCTTGGGCGCCCGTGGCCTTGCAGGCTGCGATGATCTTTTCGATGACGAGATAGGACTTCGCGGCCTCGGGCGGCCCGATATGCACAGACTCGTCGGCCATCTCGACATGCAGCGCGTCGCGGTCGGCGTCGGAATAGACCGCGACCGTCGCAATGCCCATGCGGCGCGCCGTCTTGATGACGCGGCAGGCGATCTCGCCCCGGTTCGCGATCAGAATCTTCGAGAACATCGGCTGCGTCTCCCGGCGGCCAAAAGGCCAAGTCACAAAGACCAAGTCACAGCCGGGGTTTATGCGACGCCGCAGCCGGCGTCCATTGATGCAAAAGTTTGGCCGCTGGCAAGTCGCAGGACGGCCCGAAAAGCCGGATGCCACCTAGGCGATCGGGCACATGCCCGATTGCGACCCGTCTCGTGCTCTCAGCTCGCGAGCAGGATACGACCGGCGTCGAAGCCGCGCGGCTTGGCCGCGCCCTTGCGCAGGGCGAAACCCAGCAACGCTTCGTCGCAGCGGTCCGCCTCGCGGACGATCTCGAAAGCGATGCGCTGGGCTGTCGCGGTCGGTCCATCGCCGGCCGAGAGCGTCGTGACCAGCCAATGCGCCTTGTCGCGATCGATGACGCCGGTCGGACGGCTCTCCCAGACCGCGTAGTCGACGACCAGCGCGACGAGATAATCGGCAAAGGCGCTGCAGCTCTCGCTGACGGCGCGGTCGAGCGCGATCAGCACATCGATCACATCCCGGCTGAGGCTGCCATCGACGATGACGTCGCGCTGAAGCATCTTGACGTCTTCTTCGTCGACCATGCGCTGATCCAGCACACGATCGACGAATTCACGAAGCTCATGACCAATCATAATTCAACCCCTGTCCGGCTTTGTTTTGTGCCGGTATGTCCCTGTTGCAGGAACACTATGGGAGCCGCTTCCCAGCAGGAGGTTAATGCCGATGTCTGAACGGATATTCAGGTTAAACGGGTCTGATCCGAGATGGTTGCGCAAAGATGACTATAGGATTTTGGAAAGCATCTCTTGGCCGGACGCATTTCCAATTCGGCAAGTCGCACCTTGCGCCAACTCCTCGATCAGAACCGGCAGTTCCGATGCCTGCGAGATCGTGAAGCGCGCGCCCAGCGCCTGCAGCTTCGCCACCGGCTGGAACCCCCAGGACACCGCGACGGGCACGACGCCGGCAGCGACCGCCATCTCGATGTCGAAAGAGCTGTCGCCGACCATCGCGGTGCGCTCAGGCGCGGCTCCGGTCTCGGCCAGCGCCCGCAGAATCATGCCCGGATCAGGCTTCGACGGCGCGTCGTCGGCAGTCTGGATCGTGGCGAAAATCCCCTCCCAACCATGCCGCTCGACAATGTAGTCGGCCCCGCGCCGCGACTTTCCCGTCGCGATGCCGAGCTTGAGGCCCGGTCGCGCCTTCAGTGAAGCCAGCATCGCGGCGACGCCGGGATACAGCGGCTCGTCCAGCGCAGGATCGGTTTCAGCGCGATGGCGCATCGCGTTGAAGACGTGCTTGTAGGTCGCCGTCAGCCGGTCATCGGGCTGCTGAAGCCCTGCCAACTGCATCAGCGCGATGTCGAGCGTCAGCCCGACGACGCCAAGGCCCGCCTCGCGGCCGGGATGGACCAGCCCGCATTGCGCGAACGCCTCGACCTGCGCGCCGAGGATGATGGCCTCTGAATCGATCAGCGTGCCGTCGAGGTCGAAGATGACGAGATCCATGCGGACGCCGTAGCGCGGATCGACGCGCATCGCCATCGAGACGGGCGCGCGCCGCTCATGCGCGGCGCGCCGGACCCCAAACTCAGGACTGCCGGCTGCGGATGCAGTCGTTGACGGCGCTGCGCAAGGCGTCTCCGTCCAGACCCTTGGCCCTGCCGTCCTTGCGGCATTCGGCCAAAGCCGCGAGATCGGGCCGCTTGCCATTGAAGCAGGCGACCAGCGCGGCCGTGCGGGCAGAGCCGGACAGGCCCTGCGCGTCGACCTCGGTCTTGCAGGCGGCGCGCGCCGTCGCCGCCGTCGGCTTGCCGTCGCGCGTCAGACCGTCGCGGGCATAAAGCTGGATGCCGGGGAACTTGGCCTGCATGCACACGCGCATTGCGCCGCGCAGATCCTCGCCCGACAGCGCGACATTGTCGGACAGGCATTCCTGACGGGCTTTTGCGCGCGCGGCGCGAGGAATGGGGTCGTCGGCCGAGGTTGCGGCAGCGGCTACCGCGGGACGTGGCTGTGCCGTCTGGGCGGCGATCGGCTGAATGGCGACGACGGAAACAGACAGGCCGGCAAGCACGGAAACGAAACGGATCATCGGAGCACCTGCGTGAGAGAACGGGAACAAAGTTAGAACACAATCCAATTTGTTCCGCAACTGTTCTCTTACGTTTCGTCAGGCGTTGCCGCGTTTCGTTCCTACTCGTCGGGTGCGTCGACGATCGGGTCGTAATGCGCGTCCTCGAAGCCGAGCAGGTTCCAGGACTGGCGCATATGCGGCGGCAGCGGCGCGCTGACGTCGATCGTCCCCTTCCCGCGCGGATGCGGCAGCACGATCCGCCGCGCCAGCAGATGCAGCTTGTTCTGGATGCCGCCAGGCATCTCCCAGTTCTTGATGGTGAAATATTTCGGATCGCCGACGATCGGATGGCCGATATGGGCGGCATGCGCGCGCAGCTGGTGGGTGCGCCCCGTCACCGGCTTGAGTGAGAGCCAAGCCAGCTTCTGCGCGGCGGTCTCGACCACGGCGTAATAGGTCACGGCATGCATCGCGCCGTCGTCGCCATGCTGGGCCACCGCCATGCGCTGGTCGCCGTCATAGGCCTCCTCGCGGGCGAGATAGGTCGAAACCCGGCCCTGACGCACGCGCGGCACGCCGGCGACCAGCGCCCAATAGACCTTGCGCGCCGAGCGCGAGCGGAAGGTTTTTGCCAGCGTCGCGGCGGCAAAGCGGGATTTCGCGATGACGAGGCAGCCCGCCGTGTCCTTGTCGAGCCGATGGACCAGGCGCGGCTTTTGCCCGTCCTTGCCCGTCATCGCGTCCAACATCTGGTCGACATGGCGCGTGGTGCCCGAGCCGCCCTGCACGGCCAACCCCGCCGGCTTGTTCAGCACGATGACGTCGTCATCCTCGTAGAGCGTGATCGAGCGCAGGAAGCCGAGCGTGTCGTCGTCGGCCTTGAGCGAGCGCGGGCGCTGCTCCTGCGGATCGAGCTTCAGCGGCGGAATGCGTACGGTCTGGCCCTCTTCGAGCCGGTCCTTGCTGTCGGCGCGCTTGCCGTTGACGCGCAATTCGCCCTTCCGGACGATGCGCTGGATATGGCTGAAGGAGAGCTGCGGAAACCGGTTCTCGAGAAAACGGTCGATCCGCATCTCGTTTTCGTCCGCCGTGACAACGAGCTGCTGCACGCCGGTCGCCAGCACCTGCGCGGTTTCGGCTTTTACCTCCGCGCGAGTCGGCGCAGCGGTGACGGGCGGCTTGCGTAGTGAGGCGGATTTGCGCGGCCCCGCCGCCTCCGCCGTTTCGGCGATACGGGGATCGCCGGTCCTCGGTGCATCGCGGCGCGGTCTGGGATTGCGCGTCGGCTCGGTGCGGATGACGCGCTCGTCCCGCTCCGACCGGGGCTGCCCCGAGGCGCGGGCCGGACGGCGCGCGTCATGGCCTAGGCGCTTGCCCTTGGGCGCGCCCGAAGCCGGCGGCCTGCCGCCGCGAGAAGAACCCTTGCCTTTCGGGCCTCCCGTTCCCTTGCCGCCCTCACCCTTGCCGCCGGTCCTCATGTCAGCCCCCGCATGATCGCAAGCCCGCCGACCAGCGCCGCCAGCGAAACGCCGACCGAGGCGAAGACATAGGTCGCCGCCAGAATCGCCTCGCCGCGCTGCCACAGCAGGATCGCGTCGAGCGAGAAGGCTGAGAAAGTCGTGAAGCCGCCGAGAATGCCCGTTGTGAGAAACACCCTGAGCTCGGGAGACCAGCCCTCGCTCGCCTTGAAGGCGAACCAGCCGACGACCACGCCCATCAGCCCCGAGCCGACGACGTTGATCGCGAGCGTGCCATAGGGAAAGCCGGCGCCGAGCCAGCGCGGCGAAACGAGGTTGACGCCGTGCCGCAGCACGCCGCCGATGCCGGCGCCGAGAAAGACGAGAAGCGTGGAGGTCATGGGGATGGCATAGGGCGTGGGAGGACGGGGCACAATCTCTTCCTTCTCGGCTCAGGGGAGAAGGAGGAGCGCCCTATTCGCCTCGCTCATCCCGCAACTTCGCCCAATACTCCAGCCGCTTCCTGATCTCGCGCTCGAAGCCGCGCTCCGGCGGGTCGTAGAACACCTGCCTCCCTAGCGCCTCGGGCCAGTAATCCTGCCCCGAAAACGCGTCGGGCGCGTCGTGGTCATAGGCGTAGTCCGCGCCGTAGCCCTCCTCCTTCATCAACTTCGTCGGCGCGTTCAGGATGGTCTTGGGCGGGGTCAGCGAGCCGCGCTCCTTCGCCACGCGCCGTGCCGCCTTGTAAGCGGTGTAGGCCGCGTTCGATTTCGGCGCGGTCGCGAGGTAGATCACCGTGTTGGCGAGCGCGAGTTCGCCCTCCGGCGTGCCGAGCTGCTCATAGGTTTCCGCCGCCGCGCGCGCATGGACCAGCGCGTGGGGGTCGGCGAGCCCGATATCCTCCACCGCCATCCGCACCAGCCGCCGCGCCAGGAAGCGCGGGTCCTCGCCGGCGTCGAGCATGCGGGCAAAGTAGTAGAGCGCCGCATCGGGGTCGGAGCCCCGGATCGTCTTGTGGAGCGCCGAGATGAGGTTGTAGTGCCCGTCCTGCGCCTTGTCGTAGATCGGCGCGCGGCGCTGGATCACCTCGCTCAAGCCCGCCTCGTCGAAGATTTCGCCCGGCTTGGCCGCGCGCCAGATCTCCTCGGCGAGCGTCAGCATGGCGCGCCCGTCGCCATCGGCGAAGCGCGCGAGCTGCAAGCGCGCCTCGGCCGTCAGCGGCAGCTCGCGGTTCTCCAGCAATTCGGCGCGGCCGAGCAGGAAAAGCAGCGACCCCTCGTCCAGCGCCTTGAAGGTCAAAATGCGGGCGCGCGACAGCAGCGCGGCGTTGAGAGCGAAGGATGGGTTCTCGGTCGTCGCGCCAACGAGCGTGATCGTGCCGTCCTCCATCACCGGCAGAAATGCGTCCTGCTGGGCCCGGTTGAAGCGGTGGATTTCGTCGACGAAGAGAAGTGTGCCCTTGCCGCCGAGCCTGCGGCCGCGCGCCTGCTCGAACACCTTTTTGAGATCGGCTACGCCCGAAAAGATCGCGGAAATCTGCTCGAAACCGAGATCGACCTGCCCCGCCAGCAGCCGCGCCACGGTGGTTTTGCCGGTGCCGGGCGGTCCCCAGAAAATCAGGCTGCCGAGCGAGCCCGAGGCAACGAGCCGGGTCAGCGCGCCGTCCGGCCCGGTAAGGTGCTCCTGCCCGGCGACCTCCGCCAGTGTCGTCGGCCGCAAGCGGTCAGCGAGCGGGCGTGGGCCGGATTTATCGAGGCCCGCAGCGGAGAAGAGGTCGCTCACCCGGGGAAGACCGAGGTCACGCTCTGCCCGGCGCGCGAGATCGTCACCTCCCATTGCCGCTTGCGCCCCTTCAGCAAAGCGTCGAGTTCGCGCGTCGTCGCGATACGGTCGCCATTGATCGCCTGGACGATGTCGCCCTTTTGGAAGCCGACGCGCGCGGCCGTGCTGCCCTCCTCGACCTCGGCGACGACGACCCCCTCGCTGACGGTGTCGATCGAAAGCTCCTCGGCGACGGCGGGCGACAGGTTCAGCGCCGTGATGCCCGCAAGCGGCGAGCGGCTGGAGAGCAGGACGGGATCGCGCGGGCGCGTCTCGGGCGCGGGTCCGAGCTTCACCGGCACGACGATGCGCCGGCCGCCCCGCAGCACGCTGAGCGAAGCCACGCCGCCGAGCGGACGCGTCGCGAAACGGTAGCCGAACGCCTCCGGATCATCGACGGCGACCCCATCGACCGCCAAGATCACGTCCGAGCGGCGCAGGCCCGCTTCCGAGGCCGGTCCTTTCTCGACAACGCTGGCGACGACGGAGCCCGCCGGCCGGTCGAGACCGAGCCCGTCGGCGACATCGGCGGTGAGCACCTGCAGCCTCGCGCCGAACCACGGACGACGGACCGTCGTCGCGCCGGATTTCGCGCTCTCGACGACAACCTTGACCATCGCGGCGGGGATGGCGAAGCCGATGCCGTGGCTGCCGCCCGAGCGCGAGAAGATCGCGGTGTTGATCCCGATCACGCGGCCCTGCATGTCGACCAGCGCGCCGCCGGAATTGCCGGGATTGATCGCGGCGTCGGTCTGGATGAAGGACTGTGCGTCGCCGACGCCGATCTGCGTGCGCGCCAGCGCCGAGACGATCCCTTGCGTCACCGTCTGGCCGACGCCGAAGGGATTGCCGATCGCCAGCACGAGATCGCCGATCTCGACCCTGTCGGAATCGCCGAGTTCGATCGGGCTCAGATCTTTGGCGCCCTTGAGCTTGAGGATGGCGAGATCGGTGCGCGGATCGCGCAGCAGGATCGTCGCCTCCATCTCGCGCTTGTCGGCGAAGGCGACCTTGACCTCGCTCATGCCCTCGATCACGTGGTTGTTGGTGACGACGAGCCCGCTCGCATCGACCACCACGCCAGACCCCAGCGAGCGCTGCACTCGCTCCTGCGGTACGCCGAACCCACGATCGCCGAAGAAGCGGCGGAAGAACGGGTCGTCCATGAAGGGGTTGCGCGGCTGCTTCTCGACGCGCGCGCCGTAGACGTTCACCACCGCGCCGGCCGTCTGCTTCACCACTGGCGCGAAAGACAGCGAGATTTGCTGGCGCGTTTCGGGAGTCTGCCTCACCTGGCCGAGCGCGGAGAGCGGCAGGCCGGTGCCGACCAGCAGCGCGGCGAGCATGGCCGCAAGCCCACAGGCCGGAAAAGAAATGCGCCGATCGGTCATGCCAAGCCTCTGTCTGAAACCAAATCGCCCGATTTGCGTTCGTTCATGGTCAATCCATCGGCTCGACACCTGAACCGGCCCTGCCGGGAGCTTCCATCCCGGAACGTGGCCATCCAGCCGGACGCTCCAGCAGCCACAGCCAGAGGAGCAGGCCATGAGCCTGATGAGACTTGTCTATGCCAGCCGCAGCCGCCTCGTCGAGGGGCATCGCGCCGCGGAACTCGGGCGCATCGTCGCGACGGCGAACCGGCTCAACGCCGAAAATCACATTACAGGCTTCCTGCTGGCGACGCCCGGCGCGTTCGCGCAAGTGCTTGAGGGAGCACAGATCGACGTCGCCGAAACCTATGGCAGGATCGTGACCGATCCGCGCCATACCGGTATTCGCCTTCTGGCGGAGCAGCCTCTCCGCGCACGCGGCTTTTCGCAGTGGTCGATGGGCCTCGCCGAGCGCGACGAAACCACAGCCTTCATCTTCGGCCTCTATGGCGTCTCGCCGGAGCACGATCTGCAGGACCAGCCGGTCGAGGCCCTGCTCGACCTCGCCGGCGAGCTGTCGCGCCATCGCGCGTGACGGCTGTCCCCTGCGGAACGTCTACTTCTCCTGCAAAAGCAGTTTGTAGCGCTCGATCTCGCCCGGCACCATGGCGGCCACGAAGGCCGGTGCGAGCTCGTCGGGATTGGGCGGCACCGAGGATAGTTCCTTGAATCGGTTTTTGAGGTTCTCGCTGGAAAGCGCTGTGCGCAAAGCCTCATTCAGCCGCGCGATGATCGGCTCCGGCAGGTTCTTGGGGCCGAACAGAGCATTCCAGCCCTGCGCCTGGAAGGCGGGCAGCCCGGCCTCAGCCGAGGTCGGCACATCGGGCAGGCTCGGCAGCCGCGCTGGCGTGGCGACGACCAGCGCCTTGACCTTGGCCCCCTGGACCGCGCCCGACAGCGAGGTGGCCGCATCGCAGACGCCGTCGATCTGGCCGCCCATCAGGTCGTTCAGCGCCGGCCCTGCCCCGCGGTAGCTGACCAGCGCGACATCGACGCCCGCGGCCTTCACGAAGTTGCGGCAGATCAGATAGTTCGACGAGCCGACGCCGGCATGGCCGAGGCTGACCTTGCCGGGATTGGCCTTGGCGTAGGCGACGAACTCCATCAGCGTCTTCGCCGGGAAATCGAGCTTGAGCGCGAGCATCGGCGACGTCTTGGCGACGAGGCCTATCGGCGCGAAATCGGCGTTGGTGTATTTGAGATCCGGATAGATCGAATAGGACGCGGCATTGGTGCCGCTGTTGCCGATGACGATGGTGTAGCCGTCGGGCTCGGCGCGCGAAGCCCGCGTCAGCGCGGTCGCGCCGCCCGCCCCACCCATATTCTCCATCACAATACGCTGGCCGAGGCTGCGTTCCATTTCCGCGCCGACGAGACGCGCGATTACGTCCGACGAGCCGCCCGCCGCGAATGGCACGATCATGGTGATCGGTTTGGAGGGGTATTTGTCCTGGGCGGCTGCGGGGCCCATCCCGCTAACGGCGAGAGCGGCGGCGATCGCCGCGATCGGTGTCATTCTCATCTTGTCCTCCCAGACGCGATCGTTGTCGCAAGCCCGACGAAGAGCCTAGCCCGGAAGTTCGCGGCGGCCAATGCCATCCGACGACGCAAGAAAAAAGGCGGTCCGAAGACCGCCTTTGAACATCACCCGATTCGAACAGCCGAAACTCAAGCCGCCTCGTCGTCCGACGTGAAGACCGGACCCGAATCCTGGCCCTTGGCATCGACATCGCGGTCGACGAACTCGATGACGGCGAGCGGGGCGTTATCGCCGAAGCGGAAGCCCGCCTTCATGATGCGCAGATAGCCGCCATTGCGCTCCTTGTAGCGCGGACCCAGCGTCGCGAAGAGCTTGCCGACGAGCGCGACATCCTTGATCTGCGCGATCGCCTGGCGGCGGGCATGCAGGTCGCCGCGCTTGGCGAGCGTCACCAGCTTCTCTACGACCGGACGCAGATCCTTGGCCTTAGGCAGCGTGGTGGTGATCTGCTCGTGCTTGATCAGGGCCTGGGACATGTTGGCGAACATCGCCTTGCGATGCTCCGCCGAGCGATTGAAACGACGACCGCGAAAACCGTGACGCATGGAATGGCTCCTTCATGATTACGGCCGCCGTGCCACGGTACGGCCGTTCTTTATGCTCCGACGCTCATGCGCCGGGCCAAAGGCGCAGGCGAATGCCTGCGCCGTCCCAAAGCTCAGTAATGCTCCTCGAAGCGCTTCGCGAGCTCTTCGATGTTCTCCGGCGGCCAGCCGGTCACGTCCATGCCGAGATGGAGGCCCATGGTGGCGAGCACTTCCTTGATCTCGTTCAGCGACTTGCGGCCGAAATTCGGGGTGCGCAGCATCTCGCCCTCCGACTTCTGGATCAGGTCGCCGATGTAGACGATGTTGTCGTTCTTCAGGCAGTTCGCCGAACGCACCGAAAGCTCGAGCTCGTCGACCTTCTTGAGCAGCGCAGGGTTGAAGGGCAGCTGCGGCGCGGTCGAGACGGCCTCTTCCTTGCGCGGCTCCTCGAAGGTGATGAACACCGCGAGTTGGTCCTGCAGGATGCGGGCGGCGAGCGCCAGCGCGTCCTCAGGGCTGACCGAGCCGTTGGTCTCGATCTGCAGGGTCAGCATGTCGCGGTCGAGATTCTGGCCCTCGCGGGTGTTCTCGACGCGGTAGGAGACCTTCTTGACCGGCGAATACAGGCTGTCGACCGGAATCAGGCCGATCGGCGCGTCTTCCGGCCGGTTCTGCTCGGAGGGAACATAGCCCTTGCCGGTGTTGACGGTGAACTCCATGCGGATTTCGGAGCCCTCGTCCAGCGTGCAGAGCACCAGGTCGGGGTTCAGGATCGAGACGTCGCCGATGGTGTTGATGTCGCCGGCGGTGACCGTGCCGGGGCCGGTCTTGCGCAGCGTCATGCGCTTGGGGCCGTCGCCCTGCATCTTGACCGCGATCGCCTTGATGTTGAGGACGATGTCGGTGACGTCCTCGCGCACGCCGGGGATCGAGGAGAATTCATGCAGCACGCCGTCGATCTGCACGGCGGTGACGGCCGCGCCCTGCAGCGAGGAGAGCAGCACGCGGCGCAGCGCGTTGCCGAGCGTCATGCCGAAGCCGCGCTCCAGCGGGCGCGCGACGACGGTCGCCTGACGCTTGGGGTCGTCGCCGACCTTGATTTCGAGCTTGTTGGGCTTTGACAGATCCTGCCAGTTCTTGCTGATCACGGCCGCACTCCTGGTGCTTCAAATTCAATGGCGGCGGCGGGCCGCCCCGGACAGGCGCCCGCCGGTGCGGACGCCTCGATATCAATCGCGAAGATCAGACGCGGCGGCGCTTGCGCGGCCGGCAGCCATTATGCGGGATCGGCGTCACGTCGCGGATCGAGGTGACGGTGAAGCCGGCGGCCTGCAGGGCGCGCAGCGCAGACTCGCGACCCGAACCCGGACCCGTCACTTCGACCTCGAGCGTGCGCATGCCGTGCTCGGCGGCCTTGCGGGCGGCGTCCTCTGCCGCGACCTGCGCGGCATAAGGGGTCGACTTGCGCGAGCCCTTGAAGCCCATCGTGCCGGCGGACGACCACGAGATCGTGTTGCCCTGCGCGTCGGTGATGGTGATCATGGTGTTGTTGAACGAGGCGTTCACATGGGCGACGCCGGAGACGATGTTCTTGCGTTCACGGCGACGAACGCGTTGGGCTTCCTTGGCCATAGTCTTTCTTTCATCCTTCGAGCGCGCCCGTTGTTCCAGGCGCTGGGGAGATCATTCTGCGCGTCATGGTCGGCCTTGAGCCGACCATCTCTTGCAGGAGAAGCGCGGGAAGCGCCCTCGTCACGAGATCCTCGGGTCAAGCCCGAGGCTGACGATTGCCTGCGGCAATCGTCACTTCTTCTTGCCGGCGATCGGCTTGGACTTGCCCTTGCGGGTGCGGGCGTTGGTGTGCGTGCGCTGGCCGCGGACGGGCAGCGAGCGGCGATGGCGCAGGCCGCGATAGCAGCCAAGGTCCATCAGGCGCTTGATGTTCATCGAGACCTCGCGGCGCAGATCGCCCTCGACCAGGTAGTCGCGGTCGATCGTCTCGCGGATCTGCAGCACTTCGGCGTCGGTCAACTGGTTGACGCGGCGCTCGGCGGCGATACCGACCTTGGAGCAGATTTCCTCGGCCTTGGCCGCGCCGATGCCGTGGATATACTGCAGGCCGATGACGACGCGCTTGCCGGTGGGAATGTTGACGCCTGCGATGCGGGCCATGGTCTCGTCTCTCCATGTCGGCCGCGACGCCCAATGGCGGCTGCGGCGGTGAAAGATGCCCCGCGCCGGTGGAGGCCGGCCCTTGCGGTGCGTTGAGCCGGGACCACGCGAGAATGCGACGTCGTTCCTTCTTGCGAAGGCAACGGCATCGCTCACATGAAACCGGATGAGGCGTCGCATAGTCAGTTGCGCGCGCCGAGTCAACCCTGCGTCTTTCGATGACGACCGACTGGATCAGGCACCCTGGGGAGAGCCGCGACGCCGCAGCACCAGCACGCCGAAGAGCACGCCCGTAATGTACATCGAGATGGAGTAAAGTGCTGCCGGCAGGCCGATGGCGACGCTGCCCAGGACCGACAGCGCGATGTAGATCGCCAATGTCGAGTTGTGGATGCCGATTTCGTAGCTGATCGCGATCGCGATCGGACGGTCGAGCCCGGCCGCCCGCGCCAGATAGAAACCCGATCCCAAACTGATCAAATTGAAGAGGACCACGGCCGGCCCCAGTGACGCCAGGCTCCCGAGCAGCAGTTGACGCTCCTGCACGATGGCGACGAGCGCGAAAACGGCCAGAACCGCGATGCTGAACAGCTTGAACGGCTTTTCGGCGCGCATCGCAAAATCCGGCCGGCGCGCCGCGACCACCATGCCGAGGCCGACCGGGATCAGCACGACCGCGACGACCTGCAGCACCTTTCCGAACTGCAGCGGCACCACCGGCAAAGCGCCCGGCCCCGCCGGCGCGAACTGGCCGATCGCAAGATTGGCGACCAGCGGCATGCTGACGATCGACAGGACGGTCGTGATCGCGGTCAGCGATACGTTCATCGCCACATTGCCGCCGAAGAGGTGGCTGAACAGGTTGGCCGAGACGCCTCCGGGCGAAGCGGCAAGGATCAGCAGGCCGACGGCATAGGCCGGCGACAGGCCAAACAGCACCACGACGCCGAGGCAGACGACCGGCAGCACGACGAGTTGCAGCACGAGCGCCAGCGTCAGAGCGGCGGGATGGCCGAGGACGCGCGTGAAATCGTCAATGCGCAGGGACAGGCCGAGACCGAGCATGACCAGCGCCAGCGCGATCAGAAGCATTGTCGGCAAAATGTCCAGAAAGGTCACCGCGATCGCCCTCCCCGCCGCCGCGCCGGGGCCGCCGCAGGACCCGGCTCTTTGGCCGATCGCCCGCGTGCGCCGCCCGCTAATCGTTCTGCATGGAACCATACATGGAGACGACGCTCAAAACATCCTCCGGTGACGATCATTGTATGGAATTGCAGAACGCGACGGCCCAACTGCTGGTCCGATCTGCCAAGGACACGGTGCCCGGCACGCGGTGGACAAGGCATGCCGCCGATCCGTGTCGGCAGGATGCGATTCGGATCAGCGCGCCAGCGCGGCCTCGATCGCCGCCGTCACGGTGTCGATCGGCTGCATGCCGTCGATGGCGATCACCTGGCCGCGCTTGGCGTAATAGGGCGCAACCACCGCGGTGTCGCGGTTATAGGCTTCGAGCCTGGTCTTGAAGACATCGGGATCGTCGTCCTTGCGGACAGGCTGGCCGGCGGCCTTGGCCTCGTCGGCGCGCTTGACGATTCGCTCCACGAGCTTGCTCTGGTCGACCTTGAGCTCCAGCACCTTGTCGAGCGTCAGGCCCTTGGAGGCGAGCATGGCATCGAGCGCCTCGGCCTGCGCCAGCGTGCGCGGAAACCCGTCGAGGATGAAACCTTTCTTCGCATCGGGCTCCTCGATGCGGTCTGCGACGATGCCGATGACGATCTCGTCGGAGACCAGCCCGCCTGAATCCATCACGGCCTTGGCCTTGACGCCGACAGGCGTCCCGGCCGCCACCGCCGCGCGCAGCATGTCGCCGGTCGAGAGCTGCGGAATGCCATGCTTCGCGACGATTCGCGCTGCCTGAGTGCCCTTCCCCGCCCCCGGAGGTCCCAGAAAGATCAGTCGCATCAGCGCTTCGCCCCTCGCAGTTTCGCTTTCTTGACCAGCCCCTCATACTGATGGGCCAGCAGATGTCCGTGAACTTGCGCCACGGTGTCCATCGTCGTCGTCACCACGATGAGCAGCGACGTGCCGCCCAGCAGGATGATCGGTATCTGGGCATAGGTGATCATGAACTCGGGGATAAGGCAGACGATAGTCAAATAGCCGGCTCCGAGCACGGTGATGCGGGTCAGCACCCGGTCGATATGCTCGGCGGTGCGCTCGCCGGGGCGGATGCCCGGCATGAAGCCGCCATGCTTCTTGAGGTTGTCGGCCGTCTCGACCGGATTGAACACGATCGCGGTGTAGAAGAAGCAGAAGAAGATGATCAGTGCCGCGTAGAGGATCATGAACAGCGGCCGGCCATGGGCGAGATAGGTCGCCATGGTCGAGAGGAAGCCGGTGCCGCCCGATGCCTGCGAGAAGCTCGCGATCGTCGTCGGCAGCAAGAGCAGCGACGAGGCGAAGATCGGCGGAATGACGCCCGCCGTGTTGAGCTTCAGCGGCAGGAACGAGGTCTGCCCCTCATACATGCGGTTGCCGACCTGGCGCTTGGGATAGTTGATCAGCAGCCGGCGCTGGGCCCGCTCCATGAACACGCAAAACGCGATGACGCAGATCGCCATGACCAGGATCAGCAGCAAAAGCCCGGTCGAGATCGCGCCCTGGCGGCCGAGTTCCAGCGTCTGGGCGAGCTGCGCCGGGAACTCGGCGATGATGCCCGCGAAGATGATCATCGAGGTGCCGTTGCCGATGCCGCGGCTGGTGATCTGCTCACCGAGCCACAGCAGGAACATCGTGCCGCCGACCAGCGTGATCGTGGTCGAGAGCAGGAAGAACGGCCCCGGCTCCAGCACGAGATTGCCCGAGCCCTGCAGGCCGACGCCGATGCCGTAGGCCTGGAACAGCGCCAGGAACAGCGTCAGGTAGCGCGTGTACTGGTTCAGGACCTTGCGGCCCTGTTCGCCTTCCTTCTTCAACTGCTCGAAGGTCGGCACCACGCTGGACAGAAGCTGGATGATGATCGAGGCCGAGATGTAGGGCATGATCGCGAGCGCGAAGATCGCCAGACGCCCCACCGCGCCGCCCGAGAACATGTTGAAAAGCCCGAGCACGCCGGACTGGGTCTGCTTGAACAGGTCCGCCACGGCATCGGGGTTCATGCCCGGCAGAGGAATATAGGTGCCGAGCCGGTAGATGATCAGCGCGCCCAGTGTGAACCAGATCCGCTTCTTCAACTCGTCCGCCTTCGCGAACGCGCCGAAGTTCAGGTTTGAAGCAAGCTGTTCAGCCGCCGATGCCATGCGTCTGGTCCCTGGGTCTTGGAATTAGCAAGTCCGGAGCCGTTGTCCGCCCGCCGCGATGCGGAGAGGCGGTCGAAGGTCCGTCAGACAGTCGAACGGCGGCCTGGGCTTCGGGCCCGGCCGCCGTTCGCACTCTTCATCTAGTCGTCCGGCTCACGCCTGTGAAGCGGTTGCCAGAATCTTGATCGAACCGCCGGCCTTCTCGATCGCCTCGACGGCCGACTTGGAGGCTCCGGCGACCTCGAAGGCGAGCTTCGCCTTGAGTTCGCCGACGCCCAGGATCTTGACGCCGTCCCTCGCCTGACGCGTGATCACGCCCGCGGCGACCAACGCCTCGATGGTGACCGCTCCCTTGGCGTCGAGCTTGCCGGCCTCGACCGCCTGCTGGATCCGGCCGAGATTGACCTCGTTCAGTTCCTTGGCGAAGAGGTTGTGGAAGCCGCGCTTGGGCAGGCGGCGATAGAGCGGCATCTGGCCGCCTTCGAAGCCCTTGACCGCCACGCCGGCGCGGGCCTTCTGACCCTTGACGCCGCGGCCGCCGGTCTTGCCCTTGCCGGAGCCGATGCCCCGGCCGACGCGGATGCGCGACTTGTGGGCGCCTTCGTTGTCACGAATGTCGGTGAGTTTCATCGAACGCTCCCCTCACTTCGCATCGACGACGCGCACGAGATGCCTGACCTTGTCGATCATGCCTCGCACGGCCGGGGTGTCGACCAGGGTCGACTGCCGGCGGATCTTGTTCAGGCCGAGACCGATCAGGGTCTGGCGCTGGGACGCCTCGCGGCGGATCGGCGAACCGATCTGCTCGACGACGACAGTCGCTTCAGCTTTCTTTGCCATCGTCGCCCCCTCACGCTTCAGCCGCGGCATCGGTGCCCGCATCGCGGCGACGCGTCTGCAGGGCCGAGACCTTGAGCGAACGGCGCGCGGCGACGCCACGCGGCGAATCCTCGTTCTTCAGCGCGTCGAACGTGGCGCGGACGAGGTTGTAGGGGTTCGAGGAGCCGAGCGACTTCGACACGACGTCCTGCATGCCGACCGCCTCGAAGACGGCGCGCATCGGACCGCCGGCGATGATGCCGGTACCGGCAGGCGCTGCGCGCAGCACGACCTTGCCGGCGCCGTGACGGCCCTGGACGTCGTGATGGAGGGTGCGGCCTTCGCGCAGCGGAATGCGGACCAGGCCGCGCTTGGCGGCTTCCGTCGCCTTGCGGATGGCTTCCGGCACTTCGCGGGCCTTGCCATGGCCGAATCCGACGCGGCCTTTCTGATCGCCGACGACGACGAGGGCGGCGAAGCCGAAGCGACGGCCACCCTTCACCACCTTGGCGACGCGGTTGATGTGGACCAGGCGGTCCACGAATTCCGAATCGCGCTCTTCGCGATCCTGACGGTCTCTCGGCTCTCTCGCCATGGTCTTCCCTCTTACTTGCGCGGTCGAGCCCTCAAAGACTGCGCCGCTCGCTCGAGCGCCCCGTGCGGGACGACGTAAAATGCGCTGCGGAGAACCGGATATCCGGCTCCCCGCAGCGCGGTCTCAAAACTCAGAAGTTCAGCCCGGCCTCGCGCGCGGCTTCCGCCAGCGCCTTGACCCGGCCGTGATACATGTAGGAACCGCGGTCGAAGACCACGTCCTTCACGCCCGCCTTGACGGCGCGCTCCGCGATCAGCTTGCCGATCGTCGCAGCCGCCTCGACATTGGCGCCCGACTTGATATCGCCGCGGATGTCCTTGTCCAGCGACGAGGCTGAAGCGAGGGTGACCCCCTTCACGTCGTCGATGACCTGGGCGTAGATCTGCTTGCCGGTGCGGTGCACCGACAGGCGGGCGCGGCCATTGGCGACCGCCTTGATGGCGCGACGGACGCGGGCCTTGCGGCGCGCAGTCGCAATTGTCTGCTTGCTCATGGCTGGCGTCCTTACTTCTTCTTGCCTTCCTTGCGGAAGATGAACTCGCCGGCGTATTTGACGCCCTTGCCCTTGTAGGGCTCGGGGCCGCGATACTCGCGGATCTCGGCGGCGGTCTGGCCGACCACCTGCTTGTCGATGCCGGTGATGACGATTTCGGTGGGCTTGGGCGTCACGATCTCGACCCCTTCCGGGATCGGATAGTCGATGTCGTGGCTGTAGCCGAGCGACAGCTTGAGCACCTTGCCGGTGACGGCGGCCTTGTAGCCGACGCCGTTGATCTCCAGCTTCTTCTCGAAGCCGGCGGTCGTGCCGACGACGAGGTTATTGATGCGGGCGCGCGAGGTGCCCCAGAGCGAGCGGGCGCGCTTGGACTGCGAGCGCGGCTGGACCGCGATCGCGCCGTTCTCCAGCGCCACCGACACGTCGTCGGGAACGGTGAAGGAGAGCTCGCCCTTCGAGCCCTTGATCTTGACGAGCTGGCCGGCGACGTTGGCGGTGACGCCAGCGGGAACCGGGACTGGCTTCTTGCCGATACGGGACATTGGATTTCTCCTGAAAATGAGCGGCGTGCGAGAGGTCTTCAGAAGACCTTGCAGAGCACTTCGCCGCCCACGTTCTGTTCGCGGGCAAGGTGATCGGGCATCACACCCTTCGGCGTCGAGATGATGGTCACGCCGAGGCCATCGGCCACGCGCGGCATCGTCTCCACCGAAGAATAGACGCGGCGGCCGGGCTTCGACACGCGCGAGATGGACCGGATGACCGGCAGCCCCTCGTGGTACTTCAGCTCGATGTCGAACTCGGTCCGGCCGTTGCCGAACTCGGTCTGGGTGTAGCCGCGGATGTAGCCCTCGGCC
>FWWL01005375.1_pt1 | contig 20081 bp, 18 predicted proteins | sample 2228331 | NCBI WGS metagenome assembly FWWL01 (sample SAMEA103939775, study PRJEB20133) | metagenome | reverse complement strand
CGGCGGAGCGGGCTGGGCTGCGCCCCCGGGACATCGTGGTGGAGTGCAACGGCTGGCCCATCCGCGACGCCGACGAACTGATCCAGATGGTGGCCCGGCTGCCCCAGGGCCGGCCGGTGCCCCTGGTGGTCCTGCGGGATGGCCAGCGCCTGCGGCTGGAATTGGTGCTGTAAGGGGAAGGTCAGGAGCCCGTCTCCGCCGTCCAGTACCAGCGGTTGAGGTTCCAATACCAAGGACGGAAGGGGCTGGCCACCAGGCCTTTCAGGGCGGGGTCCACGACGAGCCATCGGGCCGGGCTCAGGAGGACCTGGAACGGGCGCTCCTCGTCCAGCCAGGCCCACACGGAAGCGTACTGCGCAGCACGTTCCTCCGGCCGGCATCCGGGGACATCCCGTGCCGCCTCCAACAGGGTGCCCAGGTGGTCCAGGTCCTCGTCCGCCAGGCCGGGCCAGTTGAACGGCTCCCTCTTGCGACCGGTGTCCTCCCTCCAGAGGGTGCAGGCCGCCGGCTCGGTGTGGAAGGGGAGGTCCAGGACGGCCAGGTCAAAGGTGTGGCTCACCAGGTCGCTGAGGAGCACCCCCCACTCCACCGCCCGCAGTTCCGCCGGGACCCCCGCCGCCCGCAACTGGGCGGCCACCCCCTGCGCTATCTCTATCCGCCAGGGGTTTTCGGCATTGGCCTCCACGGCCAGGACCCGCGGTTTCCCGCGGTAGTCCAGCCACCCATCGCCATCGGCATCGGCCCAACCTGCAGGGGAGAGCGCCTTCTGCACCGCCTCCGGCGGGGACACAGGTTCAGTCCGGCGGAACGTCCCGAGGGCCCAGTGGCCCGAAGGCAGGGGGGTGTCCAACACGAGCCCCTTCCCCCCCACCTCCTGGAGGAGAGCGGCGCGGTCCACCAGGCCCGCCAGGGCGCGCCGCCCTGCCGCGTCCCGCAGAGGGGGCTGTCGCGTGTTGAAGACCAGGACGAAGTAGGTCTCTCCCGGCAGCGGCAGGAGTGCGTAGCCGCTGGCTGGGTTCCAGACCGCCGGCACGTCCTTCTCCGGCCAGAGCGCGAGGTCCACCACCCCTGCGCCGAGGGCCTGCTCCAGGCTCGCAGCGTCGGGGAAGGGTTGGTAGGCCCACCCGTCCAGGTAGGGCGCGGGCCCCCAGTAGGCCCTGAACGCCTCCAGGAGCACACGTCCGTCCGTCTCCTGGCCGGCCCACCGGAAGGGACCTGTCCCCACGGGCCTCCCTTCCGCATCCCAGCGCACCAGGGGCACCTGCCCCAACGTCCAGAAGGCCCAGCAGTCCGGCTCGCGGAACGTCGCCCGGACTTCCCGAGGCCCCAGGGCCTCCACGGAGAGGACCGGCTTCAGGAGGGGCCATAGCGTCCCCCCTCCGTCCGGATCCCGCGCTGTTTCCAGGGCTTGCACGACGTCCTCCGCGGTGAGAGGTGCGCCATCGTGCCAGCGGACCCCCTCCCGGAGGCGGAAGGTGACCTCCAGGCCGTCGGGGGAGAAGGCCCACTCCTCCGCCAGGGCCGGTTCTGGGCGGCCGTCCAAGGGGCTCGGCACCAGCAGGCTCTCAAAGAGCAGATCGGCCATCTCCTGCTCCACTGGGTTGAGGTCCCCCGCTCGGGGGTCCACCCGGTGGACGCGGGAAAGCCCCCCTTGGACGACACGGCCTCCGGGGATCAAGGCCGGTGGCGGCGTGGGGGAAGGCGTCGGCGTGCGGGCGGTGGTGGGTGCGCCGCCGGGCGTGATGGGGGTGTGGAGTGTGGCTGTTGGCGTGCCCTGGTCCTCCCCCGGCGTGGTAGGAAGCGGTGTCCCAGGGGCTGGCTGGCAGGCGGCGAAGGTCGCGGCGAAGAGGAGCATGAGGCCGATGGACAGGGCCCTCTGCGCCAGGTCACGGGGGTTCTCAGGGCAGGAGGGCGACATGGCGGGGTCCTGCGGCGCCGATGAAGCGGGGGGCGGACCGGTGCTCCACCGGTCCGCCCCCGCGAGGGCTTCGCTACATGGTGCCGCGGAGACGCGGGTCAAACGCGTCCCGCAGGCCGTCGCCCAGGAAGTTGAAGGCCAGGACGGTGAGGGTCAGGGCGATGCTGGGGGTGAAGATGAGGTGGGGGTAGGAACGCAACCCGATGTACCCCTCGGAGATCATGATCCCCCAACTGGGGGTGGGGGCGTTGACGCCCAGCCCCAGGAAGGAGAGGAAGGCTTCGGTGAAGATGTAGCCGGGGATGGCCAGTGTCTCGGCCACGATGCACGGCCCCAGCACGTTGGGCAGGAGGTGGCGGAAGATGATGCGCAGGTTGCTGGCCCCGATGGAACGGGCCGCCTCAATGAACTCCTTCTGCTTGTAGGAGAGGACCTGCCCCCGGGTGATGCGGGCCATGCCCAGCCAGTTGAGCGCGCCGATGGCCACGAAGATGAAGAACATCCCTCCCATCTTCTCATCCAGGGAGACCATCGCGCCCAGGAGGCCGGTCGCGCCCCGCCGGGAGACGGCCTTGAAGTAGACCTGCAGCAGGATGACGAAGATGAGGATGGGCAGGCCGTACAGGAAGTCCACGAAGCGCATCATGATGTTGTCCACCCGCGTGCTGGAGTAGCCGGAGATCAGGCCGTAGATGATGCCGATGACCAGGCTCACCAGCGCGCCGGCGAATCCCACGGAGATGGAAACGCGCGTGCCGTAGATAGTGCGGCTCAGGATGTCGCGGCCCAGGAAGTCCGCCCCCAAGAGGTAGGGCGACGTAGGGTCGTGGCCCAGAATGGGGATGTTCAGGCGCGGCAGGCGGTAGTTGTCGGCGATGTGGGCATCGGCGAAGTGGTAGGGAGCGATGTATTCGGCGAAGATGGCCGTGAGGATGACGAAGATCAAGAAGATGCCGCTGGCCACGGCCACCCTGTTCTTGCGCAGTTGGCGGAAGGCATCGGACCAGGGAGACCGCTCCTTGCGCAACGCAAACTGAAGCCGGATGGCTTCTTCGTCCTTTCGCTGATCAGTGCTCATCGTACCTCCTCAGTCGGAACGCGCTTCTTTGCGCGGAAGGTCACTCGTAGCGGATGCGCGGGTCCAGCCAGGCGTAGACAATGTCCACCGCCAGGTTGGCGATGACGATGGCCACGCCGTAGAGGAGGCTGGTCCCCAGCACCACGGGGTAGTCCCGGTTGCCGATGCTGGTGACGAAGTGCTTCCCCAGGCCTGGGATGGCGAAGATCTGCTCCACCACGAAGGTGCCGGTGAGCACCGCGGCGAACATGGGGCCCAGGATGGTCACCACTGGGATCATGCTGTTCTTCAGGGCGTGCCGGACGATCACCGCTCGCTCCGAGAGGCCCTTGGCCCGAGCCGTACGGATGTAGTCCTCCCGGATGACCTGGAGCAGGCTGGCCCGCGTCAGGCGGGCGATGGAGGCCGAGAGGCCCGTCCCCAGGGTGAAGGCCGGGAGGATGGCGTATTTCCAGAACTCCAGGTCGGGCACGGGGAGGAACCCGAGGAAGAAGGGCGGCTTCGCCCCCCAGCGGGAGACGGGGAAGATGGGCTCGTAGTGCCATCCCCCGATGTCATGGGGCAGGGCGAAGACCCAGATCAGGAACGGCCCCATCACAATGGCAGGGATGGAGACCCCGATGATGGCGATGAAGGTGGCCGTGTAGTCCACGATGGTGTTCTGCCGCAGGGCGGCGATGATCCCCGCTGGGATGCCGATGAGGAGGGCCAGGGCCAGGGCCACCAGGCCCAGTTGGGCGGAGATGGGCAGGGTCTGGGCGATGATGTCGTTGACGGTGCGGGACTTGTACCGGAACGAGGGCCCCAGGTCAAACCGGAGGACGAGGTCCGCTATGTAGTCCACGAACTGTTTCCACACCGGGTCGTTCAGGTTGTACTTGGCCTCCAGGTTCTTGACCACGGATGGGGGCAGGCTCTTGTCCCCAGCGAAGTCAAACGGTCCTCCGGGGATGGCCCGGATGAGGACGAAGACCGCCAGGGTCAGGAAGAAGAGAACCGGGATGGACCAGAACAGCCTTCGGATGATGTACTTGGTCACGGGGCTTCGCTCCCTCCTAAGGTCAATGGCCGACGCGCCAGCAGGCCACCCAGTGCTCGGGCTGCACTTCCTTGAACTCCGGCTCCTCTTCCTTGCAGATCTCCATCACCACTGGGCATCGGGTGCAGAAGTTGCAGCCCTTGGGCGGGTTGACCGGGCTGGGTACGTCGCCTTCCAAGATGATGCGCTTTCGCTTCTCTTCCACCACCGGGTCGGGGATGGGCACCGCCGAGAGGAGGGCCTGGGTGTAGGGGGGCAGGGGGTTGTCGTACAGTTCCTCGCGGCTGGTCAGTTCCATGATCTTGCCCAGGTACATGACCGCGACCCGGTTGCTGATGTGCCGCACCACGGAGAGGTCGTGGGCGATGAAGAGGTAGGTCAGGCCGAACTGTTCCTGGAGTTCCTCCAGGAGGTTGATGATCTGGGCCCGGATGGACACGTCCAGGGCGGAGATGGGCTCGTCGCAGACGATGAAGTCGGGGTTCACCGCCAGGGCGCGGGCCACACCGATGCGCTGCCGCTGCCCACCGGAGAACTCGTGGGGGTAGCGGTTGACGAAGTAGGGGTTGAGGCCCACCACCCGCAGCAGTTCCTGGACCCGCTCCCGCTTCTCCCGGCCGCGGGCGATGCCGTGCACCTCCAGGGGCTCGCCGATGATGTTCCCCACCGTCATCCTAGGGTTGAGGGAAGCGTAGGGGTCTTGGAAGATCATCTGCATGCGGCGGCGCATGCGGCGCAGTTCCTCCCCCTTCATCTTGCAGAGGTCCTGGCCGTCAAAGTAGACCTCGCCGGAGGTGGGGCGGTACAATTGTAGGATGGCCCGCCCTGTGGTGGACTTGCCGCAGCCGCTTTCGCCCACCAGGCCCAGGGTCTCGCCACGGCGGACGAAGAAACTGATGTCGTCCACTGCCTTGACGTAGCCCACTGTGCGCTGGATGATGATCCCCCGGTTGATGGGGAACCACATCCGCAGGTGCCGCACATCCAGGAGGATGTTATCTTTGGACGTGGAAGTGGGAGTCGTCGTGGTAGTCATCTCAGGCCCCCTTTCGCTTCACATCCACCCAGCAGGCCACCATATGGCCCCGGGCCACTGTCTCCAGAGGTGGGTTCTCTTTGAGGCACTTTTCAATCTGGTACTGGCAGCGCGGGGCGAAGGGGCAGCCTGGCGGCTGGTCAATCAGGTCTGGGGGCAGGCCCTCAATGGGGATGAGTTTTTCCTTCACCGATTCGTCCAGGCGGGGGACGGACCGCAGGAGGCCGATGGTGTAAGGGTGCCGTGGGTCGCCGTAGATGTCCTTCACCGGGCCCGACTCAATGATGTAGCCGGCGTACATGACGTTCACCCGGTCCGCCAGGCCCGCCACCACCCCCAGGTCATGGGTGATCCAGATGACGGCCATGCCGATCTCCCGCTTCAGTTGCTTGACCAGTTCCAGGATCTGGGCCTGGATGGTGACGTCCAGGGCGGTGGTGGGCTCGTCGGCGATGAGCAACTGAGGGTTGCAGGAGAGGCCCATGGCGATCATCACCCGCTGGCGCATGCCGCCGGAGAACTGGTGCGGATAGTCGTCAATGCGGGAAGCCGCCTCGGGGATGCCCACCATCTCCAGGAGTTCAATGCTCCGCTTGCGGGCCTGCTTGCGGTCCATGCCCAGGTGCAGCATGAGGGCCTCGCTCACCTGCTGCTCAATGGTCAGGACCGGGTTGAGGGACGTCATGGGGTCCTGGAAGATCATGGAGATGCGGTTGCCGCGCACCTGCCGCATCTCTTCCTCGGAGATCTTCAGGAGGTCGCGCCCGTCAAACCAGGCCTCGCCACCGACGATCTTGCCAGGGGGCTGGGGGATGAGGCGCATGATGGACAGGACGTTCACCGTCTTGCCGCAGCCGCTCTCCCCCACGATCCCCAGGGTCTCCCCTTCGTCCACGTGGTACGAGATGCCGTTGACGGCATGGACCACGCCATCCTGGGTGAAGAACTGGGTCCGCAGCCCCTTCACCTCCAACAGTCTTCCCATGCCAACCTCCTCTCGCCACTTCGGGGCGGTGTTTAGGATGCTTGTGTTTACCGACCGAGCAGGCGTACCTCCCGCAGGTCGTAGAGGCCCTGGGGAGTCATGCGCAGCCCCTCCACGTAGGGCTTGACCAGCAGGTGGGCCGTGTCGTGGTAGAGGGGGATCCAGGGCACATCGGCCACGATCTTCTCTTCCGCCTCTCGGTAGAGGGCGAAGCGCTTTTCTGGATCGGGCTCCGCGCGGGCCGCCTCCAGAAGGCGGTCCACCTCGGGGTTGTGGTAGCCCGTGTGGTTCTGCGGGCTCTGGCTGTGGAACAGGAGGTCCAGGAAGTTCTCCGGGTCCGGGTAGTCGGCGATCCAGCCCAGGAGGACCATCTGCAGGCGCCCTGCGCTCCACTCCGCGCTCACGCCTCCCGGAAGGACCTCCACCTGGACGTCCACCCCCAGGGCTTCGGCCCACATTTCCGCCAGGACCTCCCCCATCTGCCCCGTCCCACCCGTGGTCAGGGTGATAGGGGGCAATCCCTCGGGTCCCCCGTACTGGGACTCGGCCAGGAGCGCCCTGCCCCCCTCGGGGTCGTAGGGGATGCCCTCCAGGTCCGGGTTGTAGCCGGGCATGCCTGGCGGAAGGATGCCTCGGGCGAGTTCCGCTTGCCCTCTTAAAATCACCTGCACAATCCCTGCTCGGTTCAACGCCATGGCGAAGGCCCGCCGCACCAGAACGTCGTCAAAAGGAGGCCTTTGCACGTTCAGGCCCACGTAGTAGGTATCCAGAAGCGGCACCGTCTGCAGTTCCCGGTGCAGCGGGTTCGCGGGGTCCAGGACCCGCTCCAACTGGTCACCGTCCACGGGAACGGCATCCAGTTCCCCGTTCTCGTACATGGTCACCGGCACCCCACGGACGGTGGTGTAGAAGACCACCTGCTCCACCTCCGGCTGGGGGCCTGGGTAGTACGGGCTGGGTTCCAGGACGATCCGTTCCTCGGTCCATTCCCGCAGCCGGAACGGGCCCGAGCCGTTGGGGTGCCTCAGCCAGTCTGGATCGGTTTCCACCTGGGTGCGGTCCACGATGAAGGCGGTGGAATAGGTCAGTTTGGAAAGGAAGTACGCCTTGGGCGCGTCAATGGTGAGCCGGAGAGTGCGCTCGTCCAGGACCTCCACGCCCTGGATGGTCTCTGCCTGTCCCCTCAACTTTTCGCGCACCCCTACGATGTCCGCCAGATACCCTCCGGCCACGGGCGAGCCGGTGGCCGGGTCGCAGGCCCGCTCCAGAGAGTACCGCACATCGTTTGCCGTGATGGGGCGGCCGTCGTGGAACCGGGCATCCTCGCGCAGGTGGAAGGTATAGACACGACCCTCGGCGCTGACCTCCCACCCCTCCGCCAGGTCTGGCTGGACCTCCAGGTTCTCGTCCAGCGAAACCAGGCCAGCGAAGACCTTGTAGACAAACTGGGCGGAGTCCAGGTCCCCTGCCATGGCCGGGTCCAAGGTCTCCGGCGGTGGGGCCACAAGCCTGAGCACACCGGAGCGGCCTGGAGGCGAGGGGGTGGGTGTCTCTCTTTCTATCCCGATGGGGGGCACGGGGAGTTGGACGGTGGGGATGAAGGGGAGCGAGACCGTGCCCTCCCGGAACGTCCCGAGGCCCAGGTAGGCTGCAACGCCGCACGCGCCAACAAGGCACAGGCTGCCCAGGCACAGGAGGCCAGCCAGCGCCGCAAGGATGAGCAGGCCGCTGCGTTGCTGTTGCCGTTGTTCCATGTTGTCGGACTGAGCCTCGGGCAGGAACCCGTGGCCCATGCTTTGCAGGTCTAAGTTTCCGAGCCATTGTAAAAGGAGTTGGGGCTTTTGTCAAATCCCTTCACAAGGTAGGGGGTATGAGCGTGTCGGGCCATTCGCCGCGCTCACCCTGGCCTGCGGTCAGGAACGGATGAGGCCTACCGCTTGTCGGCACGGCACGCAGCCCGAAAACCGCCTGTGCCCCTGTTGTGGAGAGCGAGCCCCTGTGCTAGAATGAAGGTGGTCGGGGCGGGGGGTGAGACCCCATCCCCCTCCCAGCCCGCGGGGAGGGAAGGGCCGGGGATGGGTGGGGGCAATTCCATTTCAAGAGGAGGAAGGTCCCTGTGTCCACAAGACTCACAAGCCTTTCCGTCTGCATGCCGGCCTACAACGAGGAGGCCAACGTCGGGGCCATGATTGACGAGGTCCTGGCCGTCTGCCGGCCCCTCACCGACGACCTGGAGGTCGTCGTGGTGGACGACGGAAGCCGAGACCGCACTGCCGAGGTCATCCTGGAGAAGGCGAAGGAGAACCCCGAGGTCCGCCTGGTGCAGCACCCGGTGAACCAGGGGTACGGCGCGGCCGTCTACGACGCCTTCGCCGCCGCCACCAAGGAGTTCATCTTCTTCACCGACTCCGACAAGCAGTTCGTGGTGGAGTAGATCGCCAAACTCATCCCCCACCTGGAGCATGCGGACCTGGTGGCCGGCTACCGCGCCCCCCGCCGCGACCCCTGGCACCGCGTCCTCTACGGCTGGGGGTGGACCGCCCTGGTGACCCTCCTCTTCGGCTACACCGTGCGGGACGTGGACTGCGCCTTCAAACTCTTCCGCCGGGAGATTATAGAGAAGGTCGGCCCGCAGATCGCCTCCCGGGGCGCCACCTTCAGCGCGGAGTGGCTGGTGCGGGCCAAGCGGGCCGGCTACCGCTTCGCGGAGGTGCCGGTCACCCACCTGCCCCGCAAGCACGGCGCCCAGACCGGCGCGCGCCTCCACGTCATCAGCCGGGCCTTCAAGGAACTCATCCGCTTCCGGGTGCAACTCTGGCGGGAAGGGTAGCAGAGCCGCTTGCGTATCCTACTGATTGCCCCGACGTCCTTCTTCGCGGACTACGGGTGTCACGTCCGCATCCTCCAGCAGGCGCGGACGGCCCGGACCCTGGGGCACGAAATTCTCCTCTGCACGTACCACAGCGGGCGGGACTGGCCTGGCCTCGTGATCCGCCGCACGCTGGCCCTCCCCTGGCGGCGGGGCTTGGAGGTGGGCTCGTCCTGGCACAAACTGGCTTACGACGCCCTCCTCGCGCCGGTGTGCCTGCGGGCCGTCCGAGAGTTCCACCCCCACCTGGTCCATGCCTTCTTGCACGAAGGCGCGCTCCTGGGCTGGATGCTGAGGGCCTTTACGGGGTTGCCCCTCGCCTTTGACTTCCAAGGGAGCCTCACCTCCGAGATGGTGGACCACGGCTTCCTGGCTCCCCGCTCTCCCTTCTTCCGCCCCTTGCGAGCCTTGGAGACCTTTCTGGACCGTCAGGCGGACCTCCTCCTGGTGAACTCCCAGCACGCTGCGGGCCTCCTGGTGCGCGCCTTCGGTGTGGAGCCGGGGCGCATCGTCCTGGTCCCCGACGGGGCGGATGTGGCCCACTTCCGTCCCTCCGGCCCCGAAGATGCCCCGGCGCGGGAGGCCCTGCGCCGCCGCCTGGGCCTGCCGGAGGACCGGCCCCTCGTGGCTTACCTGGGGCTCCTGGCCCCCTACCAGGGCACGGACCTGCTCCTGCGGGCCGTGCGGCACTTCTTGGATCGGGGCGGGCGCGCCCACTTCCTCCTCATGGGCTTCCCCCACGTGGACCGCTACCGCGCCCAGGCCAAGGCCCTGGGCATCGCGCCGCAGGTGACCTTCACCGGGGCCATCCCCTACGAGGAAGCCCCCCGCTACCTGCAACTGGCGGACCTGGCCGTCGCGCCCAAGGTCTCCGCCACGGAGGGGAGCGGCAAACTCCTGGCCTACATGGCTGCTGGGCTTTCGGTGGTGGCCTTTGACACGCCTGTGCACCGCGAGGTTCTGGGGGACCTGGGGCTCTACGCGCCCACGGGGGACGCCGAGGCCCTCGCGGCGCGCCTGGCCGAGGCGCTGGAGGACCGAGAGGGGGCGCGAGCGCGGGGGATGGCTCTGCGGGAACGGGCGGAACGCCTCTTCGGTCCGGAGGCCGTGGCGGGGAGCCTGGCCGCGGCCTACCGCCAAGCCCTCGCCCAGCGGCGATGAGGTCCCTTCCGCGCCCAGCCTGGAGAGGGCGAGGCTCAGAGGGTCTGGCGCACGGTGGCGCTCTTCGGGCGGTAGATGGGGGTTTGGTGGGCCAGGCCCACGCACGCCTCCAGGGAGCCCAGGCCCAGTTCCTCCAGGAGGCCCTCCAGTTCCCGCTGGATGCGGGGGAAGGCCGCCGGGCCTTCGGCCATGGGCGCGCTGCAGACCTGCACGGCCTGCGCCCCGGCCAGGATCAATTGAAGGGCATCCTCGCCGGTGACCACGCCGCCGCACCCCAGGATGGGGATGCGCACCGCCTCGTACAGGCGGTAGACCGCGGCCACCGCCAGGGGCAAGATGGGACGGCCCGAGAGGCCCCCGAAGCCGGTGGAGAGGGTGGGCCGCTGCCGGCGCACGTCAATCTGCATGGCCGGGAAGACGGAGTTGATGGCCGTGAGGGCATCGGCCCCGGCATCCTCGGCGGCGCGGGCGTTCTCCACGATGTCGCCCACGAAAGGCGCCAGTTTCACGATGACGGGGATGGACACGGCCCCCTTGACCGCCCGCACCACCCGGGTGAGGAGGTTGTCATCCGCCCCTGCGGCCCACTTGAAGTTCAGTTCCAGGGCGTCGGCCCCGGCCTCCTGGAGGACGAGGGCGATGTCCCGCTGCTCTTCCGGGCTCTTGAGGGGGCCGATGGAGCCGATGACGGCACACGCAGCCCCGGAGGTCTTGACCTCCCGGATGGCCGCGGCCATGGCTTCGCAGCCAGGGTTGGGCAGGTCCTCCCAGTTGACGAAGGACCATTCCCCCACCCGTGCCACCCGGGGTGGGGGGTTGCCCTCCTGGGGCTCGCGCGTGACGGACTTGGTCACCACACCCCCCGCCACTGCTGCGAACCGCTTCAGGGAGCGCGTATCCCGCCCCAACGGACCGGAGGCCAGCACCAGGGGCGTGCGCGTGGCCAGGTACACCCAGTCGATGTTCAGCACCAGGGGCGTGCGCAGGGGGATCAGTCGGTAGAGGGGGAGGGTTCCTTGTAGGCGGGTCTCCATGGCCGAAGCCTCGCAATCCAAGGTGCGCTCTGCCACACGCCGCGGCCCGAGCGAGTTCCCCAGGGATGGGGATGGGTGCTGGGCCCAAGCCCAACACCCATCCCACGCCTGATCCCTTGACCGGGAGAGATCAGCGTGCGTCCCAGCAGGGCATGGGGTAGATGGGCTTGGCCTGGGCCACCTCGGGCGGCCAGACCGCCACCACCTTCCCGTTCTGGATCTGGATGGGCACCGAAGCGCCCTTGATGTTCTTGCCCTGCTCGTTCCAGCCGGTCGGGCCCCAGAAGATATCGCCCGGCCCGTGCTCCAGGAGCGCCTTGCGCACTGCCTCGGTGTCCTTGGTGCCGGCGATGCGCAGCGCCTCCTGCAGGATGCGGCCCGCGGCGATGCCCGACGCGGCGTGGTAGCCCGGCCGGTAGCCGAACTTCTTCTCAAAGGCGTCGGCCACTTCCTGCGGGGTGCCCATGTAGGGGTCCTTCCAGCTCAGGATGGGCAGCCACCACTCCGAGCCGTAGATGTACTCCGCGTCGGCCCCCAGTTCCTTGAGGAAGTCGGGGATGGCCGGGCCGGCCGTGAAGGCCATGAGTTTGGGGCAGACCTTCAGGTCTTTGGCCTGCTTGGTGATGAGCACCGCGTCCTGGAACAGGGTGGAGGCCAGCATGAGGTCGGGGTTCAGGGCCTTGACCTGGGTCAGGAGGGACGAGACGTCCTTGGTGTCTTTGGGGAACTTCTCCTTGTACACCACCTCCAGGCCCTTCTCCTTCGCGTAATTGGCTGCGCCCTCGCCTGCGGCGATGCCGAAGGGGTCGTCGCGGATGAGTACGGCCACGGTCTTGGGCTTGGGCTCCTGGGCCAGGGCCATGTCAATGACGCGGCGCAGGTAGGTGGAGGCCGGCGGCATCACCGAGAAGATGTACTTGAAGCCCCGCTCGTAGATGGCGTCGGAGTTGGCCTGCGGCGCGATGGTGATGACCTTGTACTTCTCGCCGATGACGCTGGTGTTCATGGTGATGGCGCTGGAGAAGGGACCGAAGATGAAGTCCACCTTGTCCTCGGTGATCAGTTTCTCCGTCAGTTTGGCGCCGGTCTCGGCATCGCTCTTGTCGTCGTAGAAGACGACCTCCACCCGGTACTTCTCGCCGCCGATGTCCACGCCGCCGCGCTCGTTGACGAAGTCGCGCCAGAAAACGATGCCGTCCCGCACGTTGGTCCCTTCCTTGGAGACCGCACCGGTGAGGGCCAACGAGGCGCCGATCTTCAGCACCTTTTCGGCAGCGGCTGGCGGCTGGGTGGGCTGCGCCGGAGCCTGCGTGGGCTGGGCTGGAGCCGCTGTCGGGGCCTGGGTGGGCTGCGCCGGCGCCGGAGTGGGCTGGGCGGGCGCGGCGCACCCGGCCACCACCATCCCTACCAGGGCCAACAGGGCAACCCAAGTGTAGACGCGTGACATGTGCACTCCCTCCTTTTGCTTGTGATTGAACTTGACCGATTGGACCGCGGAACACCTTGCCTTGTGCAAAGGTGTGGCTCCCCTAAGGACTCCTTCCACGCGGGATGGAACCCGGCCCCCTTGTGGCCTCGTCGGGCTCACAGGCCGATGTAGGCGGCCTTGATGCGCGGGTCGGCCAGCAGGGCTTCGCTGGGCCCCTCCTGGACGATGCGGCCTGTCTCCATTACGTAGCCGCGGTCGGCTACTTCAAGGGCGGTCTGAACGTCCTGCTCCACCATGAGCACGGTGACGCCCGTCTTCCGGATTTCGGCGATGGTCCCCTTGAGGCGGTCCACCACCACGGGGGCCAGGCCCAGCGAGAGTTCGTCAATCAGCAGGAATTTGGGCGCGCTCATCAGGCCGCGGCCAATCGCACACATCTGCTGCTCGCCGCCGCTCAGGGTGCCGGCCAGTTGTGTGCGGCGCTCTGCCAGTTCCGGGAAGAGGGCATAGACCTGCTCCAGACTCTTCGCAATCTCCTTGCCATCCCGGCGGGCATAGGCTCCCAGTTTCAGGTTCTCCTCCACAGAAAGGCCCTGGAAGAGCTGACGGCCCTCGGGCACCAGGGCCAGCCCTCGCCTCACCCGCTCGGGCGCGCTCAGGGGGGTGATGTCCTCGCCGAAGAAGGTGATGCTTCCTTGGCGGGCTCTGATGAGGCCGGCCAAGGTCATGAGCAGGGTGGTCTTCCCAGCGCCATTGGAGCCGACCAGGGCGACGACCTCGCCGGGTTCCACGTAGAGGTCAACATCCCACAGAACGTTGATCTCGCCGTACCCGGCCCTCAGTCCGCTGACCTTCAGCATCCTGTCCCCCTCCTCCTAGGCCGTGCCCTGGCCCTGAGCGACCCGGCTCTTGGCGTACCGTTCGCCCAGGTAGGCAGCAATGACCCGCTCGTCGGCGCAGACCGCCTCGGGCGTCCCCAGGCAGATGGGCTGCCCGTGATGCAGCACCAGGATGCGGTGGCTGATGCCCATGATGGCCCGCATGACGTGCTCAATCACCAGGATGGTCACGCCGCGCCGGTTGACCTCCTGCACGAGTTCCATTAGGTCGGCCACCTCTTTGGGGTTCAGGCCGGCCATCACCTCGTCCAGGAGCAGCAGGGTGGGCCGCATGGCCAACGCGCGGGCCAGTTCCACGCGTTTGCGGTCCGCGAGGGTGATGTCGGAGACGAGATAGTTCGCCCGGTGGGCGAGGCCCACGAACTCCAGGACCTCGTCGGCGGCTTCCAGTGCCTGGCGGGTGCTCTTCGCTGCCCCATCCGCCGCCCCGAACATGGCTCCGATGGCCACGTTCTCCCGCACGGTCATCCCCTGGAACGGTTTGACCACCTGGAAGGTGCGGGCGATGCCCATCCGGCAGATCTGGTGCGGGCGTTTCCCCTTCAGCGAATGCCCCTGGAAGAAGATGTCGCCGCTGGTGAGGGACAGGAGCCCGCTGATCAGGTTGAGCAGGGTGGTCTTGCCGGCGCCGTTGGGGCCGATGATGCCGAAGATCTCCCCCTGCTCCACGTCCACCGTCACATCTTTCACGGCGGCAAGGCCGCCGAAGTACCGAGTTGCACCACGGATTTGCAGCAGGGCTTCCATCAGATCCTGTTCTCCTGGAACTCTTGCCACCAGACCTTGGGCTTGATGCCACTCCGCAGCATGGGCACGAGGCCGCGCGGCACGAAGAGCACCACGAGGACAACGATGAGGCCCAGGACGCCCAGGTGGAGGGTGATGAAGCGGCTCCACACCATCTCCGAGATCAACTCCAAAACGAAGGCCCCCACCACTGGACCAGCCAGCGTGCCGGCCCCGCCCAACAGGGTCATGATGAAGTACTTGACCCCGGTGACCCCGCTGAAGGCATCGGGGGGCTGGATGTAACTGTACCAGTAGGCCCAGATGCCGCCCACAAGCCCGGTCAAAGCCGCGCTGGTCATCCAGGCGGCCACTTTGTACCAAGTGGTGTTGATCCCCGACACTTCCGCCGCGTCGGGGTCGGCCTTGATGGCGCGCAGGCCATAGCCGAAGCGGCTGCGGCGGATGAGGCCGCTCACCGTCACCACCAGCACCATGACCCCCAGCATGAGGTAGTAGATCATGCGGTAGAACTGCTGCGGGGTGAGGTCCGGGATGGGCAGGGTCAACCCTGCACCGCCCCCGGTGAGGTCCGTGGCGTTGACCACCAGTTCCCGGGTGGCCTCTTGAACGCCGATGGTGGCGATGGCGAAGTAGTGGCCTCGCAGGCGCAGGATGGGCAGGCCCAGCAGCATGGCGTAGCAGGCCGCGAGGAGGCTCCCGGCGAGAACGGCCAGGGGCAGAGGCGCGCCAACCCTCAGCATGAGGATGGCTGTGGTGTAGGCTCCTACCCCGAAGAACACCACGTTGCCGAAGTCCGCGTAGCCGGTGTAGCCCACCATGATGTTCAGGCTGGAAGCCAGGGCCGCGTACATGAACATGCCGCTCAGGAGGCGGATCCAATAGCCGCTGTAGGTGAGGGGGAAGATGAGGGCCGCCAGCAGCAGCCCCCCTACGATGCCCCACTGGGTCCAGCGGTTGGCCCAGATGCCCCGCAAGGTCTCCGTGAGCGGCTTAGCGCTTGGTGCCGCGGATTCCATGGTTCGCTCCTCCCCTTGCCTCATTTCACTTCGGCGAAGAAGCGGCGGCCGATGATCCCTTCAGGCCGCAAGATTAAGATGAGGACGAGCACGATGAAACTGATGGCCTCCTGGTAACTGGGACCTATGATGGCCGCCCCAATGGTCTCCGCCAGACCCAGGACCATTCCTCCCAGCACTGCGCCGGTCGCCGTCCCCAGGCCGCCGAGGCAGGCCACCACAAAAGCCCTGCCGATGAACGGCTCGCCCATGAAGGGCGTGATGACGTAGACGGCCGACATGAGGGCCCCCGCGGCCCCGGCCAGGGCCGCGCCGATGCCGTAGGTGATGGCGTAGATGCGGCCGATGGGGATGCCCACCAGTTGCGCCGCGTTCTTGTTCAGGGCCGTGGCCAGGATGGCGTTCCCCACCCGCGTCCGGGAGAGGAACAGTTGCAAGAGGAGAGTCAGCACCAGGGCCAGAACCGCGGCCACCAGACGGATGTAGGGGATGATGATCCCGCCGACCTGGAAACCAGTGCCAGCGTAGGCAGGGGTGACGCTGCGGTAGTCCCCCTTCCACAGGAGAAGGGCCAGGTTGACGAAGAAGAGGTTCATGCCGTAGGTGATGATGAGGGTCATGAAGACGCCGGTCTTCACCACGGCGTTGACGATGTACTTCTGGAGGAGGTAGCCCAGCCCGAACATGAGGAGCATCACCACGGGCAGCGAGAGGAAGGGGTCCACGTGGTACAGGCGGAAAAGCCAGTAACTGGTGTAGGCCCCCAGCATGAGGAAAGAGCCGTGGGTGATGTTGATGACGTTCATCACCCCCCAGACCAAGGAGAAGCCCACGCCGACTGCGGCGTACAGCCCTCCCAGGAGCAACCCGTTGACGAGCACTTGTGGCGACATGCCGTCCCTACCTCATCTTCTCCTTGTGGATGTCATGGGCCCACTGTTTGCTCCATACTCCAGGAGACCAGATGAACCGCTGGCACCTGAGGGCGGCCTGACGCCCTCTTCTGGGCCTTTCCCTGCCTCGTCTTGGAGAGCCTCGCCCCACCCTTCCGCCTCTAGCGCCCGCTGGATGTGTTCCAGGTGGCGGAGCATCATGTGGCGGCTCCGGTCCGGGTCGCGGGCGCGGAGGGCGTCCACGATGGCCTGGTGGTCCTTGGGGGCGTGGACCTTCACGCCGGGGACCTCCACGGTGCGGCGGCGGCTGGCCCAGGTCAGAGCGGAAAGGCTCTCCATGAGCCGCGCGAGCACTGGGTTGCGAGCAGCCCGCACGATGCCGTTGTGCAGGTCCAGGTCCGCCTGGAGGTAGGCTTCGGAGTCCTCGGCGGCGCATTCGGCGCGGTGGACGCATTCCTGCAGGTAGTCCACCTCTTCGTCGGTGATGCGCTCCGCGGCCAGGGCTGCCGTGCTCCCTTCCAGGATCTTGCGCACTTCAAATAGATGGAAGAAGTTGGACTGGCTCAGGGCCAGGAAGAACTCCAGGGGTTCCAGCAGGAGGGCCGGTTCCAGGGAGGTGACGTAGGTGCCATCCCCCTGCCGGGTTTCCACGATGTTGCGCATGGCCAGGGCTTTGGTGGCCTCCCGCAGAGAGGCTCGGCTCATCCCCAGGAGGGCGGCCAGTTCCCGCTCTGGGGGGAGTTTCTGCCCAGGTTGGAGCTCGCCATCCAGGATCAACTGCAGGATGCGCGCTGCGATCTGGTCGGCGAGCGCACGGCGCTCCAAGGTCGGAAACCGTGGGTGCATGGCCCATCTCCCGCGGTCGTTGGGGGTCAGACCTTTCAATGGTCTGATGGTTAGGCCAATTCCAGGGGCAGGATACACCAACTCTGCCGATTTGTCAAGTTGGCGTTCACTCCGTGAAAGGCGCGCGCCCTACGTCTGCTGGCCCCCTTCCCTACCTCCGAGCCGGAGGGAGGGAAGGGGTTGGGGGATGAGGAGAGGTGGACCTCACCCTACCCCCGCCGCCTTCGGCGGCCGGGGGATGGGAGAGGTCTGACCAGCCTTCGGCACGCCCGTCAGAATTGCATAAGTAATGAGACAACCCTGCACTCCGTGATCGTTTCACAACCGGGGGAAATGGTGGATCAAGCGATGCAGGTCACGCTTGCAGCGTGACAAGTTTTCGGCACGCCGGGAGGCGTGCCCTGCGTCTGCTTACCGAATCCGGAACAAGTTGCTTCACTCCCACCGCAGGGAGAGCGTGCCGTCCTCGCCCAGTTCCACCGTTGCCCCCCGCGTCTCTCGGGCGAGCACGTCCTGCAGCCACCGGGCGTCGCCCTCCGAGGCCCGTCGCAGCCGGAACCGCCGGACCTGCATCGGCACCATCTCCAACTGGGCAAGGTCCCCCGTCGCCGTGTCCAAGCGCGCGAAGTAGAGCAAGGTCAGGTCCGGTCGGAACTGCTCGTACCCCGGGATGCCCTCGTAGTCGTTGATAAGGTCCCCGGCCCCGTAGAGGATGAGTTTTCCCTTGTACACCTCCAGGCCCTTGGGATGGTGGGAGGAGTGGCCGTGGACCACATCCACGCCGGCCTCGTCTATCAGGTGGTGGGCGAAGGCACGCTCCTCGGGGAGGACGGAGTAGCCCCAGTTGCTCCCCCAGTGGATGGAGACCACCACGACGTCCCCCGGCTCCTTGGCGGCGGCAATGGCCTGGCGGACCCGCTCCAGGGTCTCGGCGGAGAGGTCTGGCAGGAGGTTGACGCCGGGCGCGTCTTCCGTCGCGGCCCAGTTGGAGGGCACTCCCCCGGTCACGAAGCCGAAGGCGAAGACGAGCACCCGCCCTTTCCCTGGGACCTCCAGCACGGCCGGGGCCTGAGCCTCCTCCGCCGTGAGGCCGGCCCCAGCCGTCTGGATGCCGGCCCTGTGCAGCACCTCCAGCGTCTCCCGAAGGCCGGCGTATCCCCAGTCCAGCACGTGGTTGTTGGCCAGGACGCAGCAGTGGAACCCCGCTGCGGTCAGGCAGGGGATGTTCTCCGGGTGCATGCGGTAGTGGATGCCTTTGTCCCGCCAGTAGTCGCGGCTGGTGGTGACGCTGGTCTCCAGGTTGACGATCTTCACGTCAGGGGCGCGCCGTGTCCATTCCTCCAGGGCGTCGCCCCAGATGTAGGAGAAGTCCGCCGGCTTGGGGATGGGGCCATGGGCCCGCTCGGCTAGGGCCACGTACCCGCGGGCGTCCTGCATGTACGGCTCGTGGAGGATGGGGTCGCTGGGGTGGGGGAGGACCTGGTCAATGCCCCGCCCGGTCATCACATCGCCGGCCAGAAACAGGGTGATGGTCTGGACGGGGGTGGGGCGAGGGGGGCGGGTCGGCGTCACCGCGGGTTCACCCACGCAGCCAGCGAGGAAGAGGGCCATCAGCACGATGAAGGACCTGCGCATGGCTTTCCCCCTCCCTCTGGCGGGACCTTCTCCAGGACGAGCACGGGCACGCACACCCACCTGCCCTCCCCTTCCAGGACGGTGGCGTGGAAGCCGAACGCCTCAGCCGCTTCGGGCCAGCGGCTCAGGGACTGGCCCGGGGGCCGGCCGAAGAGGAGCCGCACGAGGTGCGCGAGGATGGGGTGCCGGTACTCCACGTGGGCCCCCACCACGACCCAGCGCCCCCCGTCGGGCGAGGCCCGCAGGAGGCGCGCCACCTCCCGCCAGGTGGTTGGGTCCGCAACATACTCTGCGGGGAAGGTGGTCACCACCGTGTCAAAGGAGCCGTTGGGAAAGGGCATGGCCTGGGCCGTGGCCCGCACCCGGAGGACGGAAAGGCCTCTCCTCCGGAGTTTCCGCGCTGCGATGCGGTGCATGTCCGCCGAAGGGTCCAGGCCCACCACGTCTAGACCACGGCTGGCCATCTCCAGGAGGAGGTCGCCGGTGCCAAACCCCACCTCCAGGACGCGCTGCCCCTGGATGTGGTCCAGGGCCTGGCGCCGCCAGGCGGCCCAGTGGCCCAGGCTCACCAGCCAACTGACGGCGTCGTAGGCCCAGGCCCACCGGCCGTACAGTTGGGCCGCGAGCCACAGGTACAGCCGCAACCTCCACGGCAGAGGGGATGTGCCACGGACCACGGGTCAGGGCCTCCAGGACTCGTGGGCGGCACGGGGGTGGGGCCTCGGTGTGGGGCTTGGGCCGGCCCAGTGGGTGTGTTCAGACCTCCCGCTCCGAGGGCTCGGCCTCTGGAGCCACTTCTTCTGGAGAGAGGGCCTGCTGGGGAAAGGGCTCCGGGTCTGCGCCCGCGACGACCGCAACCTCGGCAGGCGCGGCTTCTGGACCTTCGGCCCTCCGCGTCTCGGGCGGGGGCGGGCCCACGGGGCTCGCGCAGTAGGGGCAGAGGGACCACTTAGGGTGGAGCAGGCGTCCGCAGTGCCGGCACCGCACCTTCAGTTGGGTGTGGCAGGCGGGGCAGACCATGAAGTCCGGCTCCACCTTGCGCTGGCAGCCGGGGCAGACCAGCCGCTCTTCAATGTCCCGCAGGAGAGCCTCCTCCTCCAGGGCCCGCTCGTACTGTTCCGCCAGGGTCTCCCGAGGGCGGAGAATGAGGTACAGCAGGAGGCCGGGCAGGCTGAAGAAGAGCACCAAGGCAGCGGCCAAGAGGTGCGCGAAAGCATCCCGGGAGCGGGAGCGGATGTCCCGGAACGTCCAGATCACCAGGCTGATGTGGAAGGCGGCCAGGAACCCTCCCAGCAAGGCCAGGAAGACCTGGAGCACCACCATCAGCGTGTTGACAAGGTCGGTAGGCATAGGCCTGTCTCCTCAACGGTCCAAGTGAACGGGCGCATTATACCAGGTTGCCGCTGATTTGTCACATCGGGGGAGGGTGGACCTCACCCTACCCCCGCCGCCTTCGGCGGCCGGGGGATGGGGAGAGGTCCTTGCCCCCGACC
>FWWL01005373.1_pt1 | contig 20083 bp, 17 predicted proteins | sample 2228331 | NCBI WGS metagenome assembly FWWL01 (sample SAMEA103939775, study PRJEB20133) | metagenome | reverse complement strand
GGTGATCGGCGCTTTGAGGAAGGCAGGGTTACGGCGCAACACATCCCACGACTCAGGCGCGATGCCGACGCGGTAGCCGCGTTGCTGTATTTTCTGCCCGACCTCGATCACGTCGTAGCGCAAAGGCGCGCCAGCCGCCTCCAGGACGCGCAGCACTGCTTCTATGATCTCTGGACCGATGCCGTCGCCGTAAGCAACTGTGATGGGGATGGGCGGTGTGGCAGACATTGCGCGGCAAGTATACGCGCCGACCTTCAAGCGCGTTGTTAGAATCACCCTCAGCAAAATTGAACTTCACTTGCATTGAGTTGCAATCATGACGACTTACACCACCACAACCGTGCCCAGCGCGGGCGAGCGTATCACCATCGAGAACGGCATCTTGCAAGTGCCTGACCAACCCATCATCCCGTTCATTCGCGGCGACGGCACCGGACCAGACATCTGGGCGGCAAGTGTGCGCGTGTTCGATGCCGCAGTGCGCAGTTGCTACGGCGAGCGCCGCAAGATTCACTGGATGGAGGTGTTCGCCGGCGAAGAGTCTGTGCGCCGATTCGCCACCTGGCTGCCTGATGAGACCATCCAGGCGTTCCGCGAATTTCTGGTCGGCATCAAGGGACCGTTGACCACGCCAGTGGGCAAGGGCATTCGCTCACTCAACGTAGCGCTGCGCCAGATGCTCGACCTGTACGTGTGCCTGCGGCCTGTCAAATACTTCAGCGGTGTGCCCTCGCCTGTCAGACACCCTGAGAAGGTGGACATGGTGATCTTCCGTGAGAACACAGAGGACATCTACGCTGGCATTGACTTTGAGGCGGGCAGCGAGAAGGCGCTCAAGTTGTTGCAATTTTTGCGCGCTGAAATGCCCGAAGAGTTCAAGAAGATTCGCTTCGGCGGACAGGACATCGCAAGCGTGGGCGTGGGCGTGAAGCCGATCAGCCGCCACGGCACAGAGCGGCTCGTGCGCGCCGCGATCAACTACGCCCTGCGGTTCGGTCGGCGCAGCGTCACCTTCGTGCACAAGGGCAACATCATGAAGTACACCGAAGGCGCCTTCCGAGATTGGGGCTACGCGCTGGCAAAGCGCGAATATCGCCAGCAAATCGTCACCCAGCGCGAGAGCTGGATCCTTGCCAACGCCGACGCAGACCCCAGCCTGAGCGTGGAAGAGAACGCGCGCCGCATCGAGCCTGGCTACGACATGATGACCGAAAGCCAACAAGCGGAAGTGCGCGCCGAAGTCGAAGACGCACTAAAGTTGATGCCCACGCACGGCGGTGGTCAATGGAAGCACAAGTTGCTGATCAAGGACAGCATTGCCGACATCACCCTGCAACAAGTGCTCACCCGGCCGGATGAGTTCGACGTGATCGCCACGCCCAACCTCAACGGCGACTATTTGAGCGACGCGCTGGCGGCGCAAGTGGGCGGCATCGGCATCGCACCTGGTGGCAACATCAATTACGAGACAGGTCACGCTGTCTTCGAGGCAACGCACGGCACCGCCCCCAAGTATGCCAATCTGGACAAAGTCAATCCTGGCTCGGTCATCTTGAGCGGCGAGATGATGCTGCGCTACATGGGCTGGGTCGAAGCCGCCGATGCCATCCTGCACGCGCTCGACAAGACCATCAGCCAGCGCATCGTGACATACGACTTCGCGCGCCTGATGGAAGGCGCAAAAGAAGTGCGCTGCAGCGAGTTCGCCGACGCGCTCATCGCCAACCTGTGAGGCGCCCCACGCCTGGAGTGCAGACGTGCGACTTCCATGAGTACGGAAGTGTGACTTCCAAGAGTGCGGGAGTGTGACTTCCGCACTCAAACAAACTCACGTGAGCCGTTCGCTGTGCTAGAATAGGTGACGTTCGCTGGGGAGTGGCCAAGTGGTAAGGCACCTGACTCTGGATCAGGGAATCGTTGGTTCGAATCCAGCCTCCCCAGCCTGGCGATGCAGAATTGAGGCGATCCACACTCGATTCTGCGTTTTTTGTTTAGCCTGAATGACGGAAGACACCGATCCCTCCAGTCATACGCGAGTAGTCATCCTGGCGGCGGGGCGAGGGACTCGCATGAAGTCCGCGCTGCCCAAAGTGTTACATCCTCTGTGCGGGCAGCCCATGCTAGAGCACGTGTTGCGCGCAGTTGCTCCTCTGGGGAGCATCACCGTCGTGATCGGCGCCGGCATGGAAGCCATCCGCGAGTTAGTAGGGGCGCGCGGCACGTGTGTTGTTCAGGACCCGCCGCTGGGCACAGCCCACGCGCTGATGCAGGCGCGCAGCACACCGACCTCACACGTGCTGGTCACCTGCGGAGATGTGCCGCTGCTCCGCACCGAGACCCTGCGCCAGTTGCAACGGATGCGCGTTGAGAGCGACGCGGCAGCCGTCGTGTTGACCATGACCCTGCCCAACCCGCACGGCTACGGGCGGATTGTGCGCGAGCCCGCTACCGACCGCGTGCTGGGGATTGTCGAGGAGGTGGCGTGCAGCGAAAACGAGCGCGCCATCCGCGAAGTGAATGCCGGGGTGTATTGCTTCGACGGCACGTGGGTATGGGATGCGCTGCAACGTGTTCGCCCTAACCCACACAATGGAGAGTACTTCCTCACCGATCTGATCGCGCTCGCGAATCAGGAAAATCGCATCGTGCGCGCGTGGCGCGTCGCAGATGCGGAGGAGTGTCTGGGCGTGAACACGCGCGCCGATTTGGCGCTCGCTGAAGCGGTGCTGCGCTGCCGCATCAACCTGCAGCACATGCTGAACGGGGTCACGCTAGTTCACCCCGAAGCCACCTACATCGAGCCAGATGTGCAGATCGGCGCTGACACGCGCATCGAGCCGAACACGCACCTGCGCGGCAACACGCGCATCGGCAGCGGCTGCGTGATAGGACCGAACAGCACGCTGGTGAACGCCCAAATTGGAGATCGCGTGGTGATCACCCATTCCGTCGTCGAAGATGCTCAGGTGGAAGACGACGCCGACGTTGGTCCATTTGCGCACTTGCGGCGCGGCGCGCGCGTATGTCGGCGGGCGCATGTGGGGAACTTCGCCGAGATCAAAAACAGCACGCTGGGCAGCGACAGCGCGATGGGACACTTCAGCTATTTAGGCGACGCCATCGTCGGCGAGCGCACCAACCTGGGCGCGGGCATGATCACGTGCAACTACGATGGCACACACAAACACCCCACCTACATCGGCAACGATGTGTTCATCGGCAGCGACACTATGCTGGTCGCGCCAGTCTCCGTGGGTGACGGAGCGCGCACAGGCGCCGGCGCAGTCGTGACACGCGATGTGCCACCTGGCGTCACGGTGGTCGGCGTTCCAGCGCGGCGCATGGAGCGCCCCCACGCGCAAGACGCCGCTCCAGCAGGGGGTGACTCCGACAGTTATGCGTGAGGACTCGATACTGTTAGCTGTTGCCATCGTCGCTATGGCTGGGCGGGCGTTCTTCAGCCTGGCGCGCAGCGCGCTGATCAACATGCGTCGCCCGCGCTTGCTCGAGCTGGAACAGAAAGGCATTGCCTCCGCGCGCGCCGTGCGCCAACTCACCGAAAACTCGGGGCAACTGCTCGCTACGGCGGAAGTCGGTAGCTTGATCAGCCTGGTCTTCGCTGTTGGGGCGCTCACGCTGAGCACGATAGACGATGCCGAACAGCTTGTGTACGCCTTCCTGAGCGAGCGCGGCTGGGCGCGCGCTGGCGCCTTTGCGGCGCTCATGTTCAGCAGCGCGCTGGTGCTGTTCGTGGTTGGGCGGCTCGCGCCAGAGGCGCTCGGTGTGCGTTATAGCGAGCGCCTGGCGCTGGCGCTGGTGCATCCTGTGCGGGTGGTGCAGTTTGCGCTGGCGCCATTCGTCCGCTTCGCGGTGGTGCTGAGCAACCTGCTGGCGATCCCGATGGGTGGGCAAAGGCGCGAAGGACCCGCCCTAGTGACCGAAGAAGAGATCAAGACCATGGTGGACGCCAGCGAGGAAGAAGGGTTGATCGAAGAGGAGGAGAAGGAGATGATCCTCTCCGTGCTCGATTTCGGCAACACCGTGGCGCGCGAAGTAATGGTGCCGCGCATTGACGTGGTGGCGCTGGAGGTCAACGCTCCCTTCGACCACGCGCTGGATGTGGTGATTCGCGCGGGGCACTCGCGCATCCCCGTCTATCGTGAGACGATTGACGACATCGTCGGCATCCTCTACGCGAAGGACCTGCTGCATTGCCTGCGCGACAAACGCACACCCCCCATCAGCGAGTTGCTGCGACCGGCGTTCTTCACGCCAGAGTCCAAGCCTGTGAGCGACCTGCTGCAAGAATTGCAGAAGGCGCGCGTCCACATGGCGATCGTGGTGGATGAGTTCGGCGGCACGGCGGGGCTAATCACCATCGAGGACATCCTGGAGGAGATCGTTGGCGAGATTCAAGATGAGTTCGATGTCGAAGAACCAGAGTTCGTCGCACTGCCCGGCGGGCAGGGCTACATCTTTGACGCTGGCATCCACATCAGCGATGTTAACAGCCTCATGAACGTGGCGCTGCCTGAAGATGAAAGCGACACACTGGGCGGCTTCATCTACGACCAGCTCGGCAAGGTACCTTCCAGCGGCGAAGCGTTCCACTGGGGCAACCTGCGCATCGAAGTGTTAGAGGTGAAGGACCGCCGCATTGTGAAGGCAAAGGTGACTTATGTCCAAGAAGACTCCCACAAAGCCAGCGAGAAAGAACCCAAGCCGCACACCCGCCCGTCCTCCGACACCGCCTCTGGCGCCGTCGCCGGCGTTGTCTGAGGAAACGATCCAGATGCTGATCGCGCTGGCAGACAAAGCGCGCAGCGCAGCTCATGCGCCCTACTCTGGCTATCGTGTGGGCGCGGCGCTGCTGGCTGAATCTGGACGGGTGTATTGCGGCGTGAATGTAGAGAACGCTTCCTACGGACTCGGCATCTGCAGCGAACGCACCGCCTACGTGAAAGCAGTGAGCGAAGGCGAGCGCCAGTTCATCGCTATTGCGGTGGTCACCGACGATGGAGGCACACCGTGCGGCGCGTGCCGACAATTCATGGCGGAGTTTGGGCTGGATACGGTCGTGATTGTGGCTGACAAGCACGGTGCTTACCAACTCACTACAGTGGGCGAGCTGCTGCCCCACGCCTTCACGCCAGCCAACTTGCAACAGCATCGTCGACGGGCGTCGAAGTCTTCGCAGTGAGATTTGAAACACACAGGCACGAAGGACACAAAGACCGGGAGGGCGCTTTGCGTCCTTTGCGCCTTCGCGGTGAAAAGGCTTAACGCTTTGCTGGATGCGCCCTGCGCGCGCAACTGAACCTTCTACACTTCGAGCTTGTGCCACGTGCTGCAAAGCATTTGCTGATCGTCAGTGTTGCGCTCGGCGTCGGTGCGCTGATCGTGACGCGCGTTGCGGTGTCCTGGTGGGCGTCGCCAGCCATCTACACGCGCGCCGATGACGTGCCCGCGCGCGCGGTGGCTATCGTGTTCGGCGCAGGTGTGCGCAATCAGCAGCCTAGCGCTGTGCTCTATGACCGCGTGGCTGCGGCAGCGCGCCTGTATCACGCCGGCGCAGTGCAACAGCTTCTCATGAGCGGCGACGGGCGATTCGCTGCCCGCAACGAGCCAGAGGTCATGCGCCAAACCGCGATGCGGCTGGGCGTGCCGTCGGAAGCGATCCTCGTCGATCCTGCTGGCTACAGCACCTACGACACCTGCGCGCGTGCGCACGCCGTGTTCGGCGTGCAGTCCGCTGTGCTCGTGACGCAGGCGTTCCACCTAGACCGTGCGCTGATGCTTTGTCGGGGTGTGGGCATCTCCGACGCTGTCGGGCTGGCGGCTGACGCTCGCCCCTACCGTTCCATCCTCTGGTTTCAGGTGCGCGAAGTTCCCGCCACGCTGAACGCGCTGCTGCAACTCTCGGTCAGCCGCCTCCGCGCGCAGTTTTGACGCCTCATGCGCACGAATCGGCTGTGGGGGTGCGTAGAATACCCATCTGCCATGAGCGATTTCACTCGCGAAGCCGCATGGGCAGTGGTCACGGAGTGGACCACTGAACCATCGCTCATCCGTCACATGCTTTCTGTGGAAGCCGCCATGCGCGCGTATGCACCCCGTTTCGGCGGCGACCCTGAGCTGTGGGGGATCGTGGGTTTGTTGCACGACTTCGACTATCAGCAGCACCCCAACCTGGACGGCAAAGGGCACCCCAACGTGGGCATCGCCTGGCTGCGGGAGCGCGGCTGGCCTGAGGTGATCGTGCGCGCTATCGCTGCACACGCGCCAGAGCTGACAGGCGTTCAGCCAGAAAGCGACCTGGAAAAGGCGCTGCTCGCTGTGGACGAGCTGACCGGCTTCATCGCCGCCGTCACATACGTGCGACCCAGCCGCAACATCGCCGACGTGCAACTCAGCTCGATCAAGAAGAAGTGGAAGGACAAGGCGTTCGCCGCTGGCGTACACCGCGATGAGATCGCGCGCGCGGCAGAAGCGCTGGGCGTGCCGCTTGACGAGCACATCAGCATTGTGCTGGCTGCAATGCGAGCACACGCCCGTGCGCTCGGGCTAGACGGCACGCAGTGAGCACCGCTGCATGAGCACTCCTCCACCCTCCCGTCCGCCACGCCGGCGCTGTCCCGCGTGTGGCTCGTACGTGCCCATGAGCGCCACTGTTTGCGAGATTTGCGGGCACGAATTCGGCACCACCCAAGCGATCCCGCGCGTGCGCCCCTCCGAGACATCCCAGCAAGCGCTGCGTTCGAGGCGCGCGACGCTCGCAGCATTGCCATGGGGCGTGATCGGGGTGGCTGCAGTGATGCTGGCGCTGGCTGTCGGCGCGCTGGTGTTGCTGCCCCAGTTGAGCGACCTGCTGCCCAGAAGTGCACAAGCAGCGCCGACCGTCACTGTGGAGGTTATCTTCAACCCCTCACTCATTCCCGTGACGCCAGCCGCAGAAGCGGAAGCCGCGCTCCTCTCCCCCACCGAGACGCCCACACCCTCCGAGCCGACTGCGACGCCCCTCCCCTCGCCCACCCCCCTCCCGCCGTTGGAGCATGTGGTGGAAAGCGGCGAAACGTGCAGCAGTATCGCGTTGCGCTACGGCGTCAGCCTGGATCAGCTCGTGCGCGCTAACCGGCTTGATCCCAGCTTTTGTCTGATCCGCGTGGGCGACAAGCTCATCATCCCCCGCCCCACCCCAACCCCAGAGCCAACCATCACCTATCCGCCGGGCGTCACGCCGCCACCCACCAGCACGCCAGAACCAACACCCACCCTGCCTCCAGAGATCACCTACGTGGTGCAAAGCGGCGACACCTGTGGCGAGATCGCGCTCAAGCTCGGCGTGCCCCTGAGCGAGCTGATCGCGCAAAACAAACTGGACGACACCTGCATCATCCGCGTGGGGCAAGAGCTGCGACTGGTCTTCGCCACCGCGACGCCCGCCCCCACCCTGACGCCGTTCATCCTGCAAACGCCAACCCCGCGCAACGGCTACCCAGCGCCTGTGTTGATCGCGCCAGCGGACGGTGAGACCATCGTTGATCAACCTTTCGTCACGCTGCGGTGGGTGACCGTCGGCATTTTGCAGCCAGATGAGTGGTATGTGGTGCAGGTGCAGCCCGCTGGCGCTGGGCTTGTGCCGATCTTTCAAACCAAAGCGACCTCGCTGAAGCTCACCACAGACATTCTGGAGGGGCTGGCGGAGCGCGAAATCATCTGGTGGGTGCAGGTGCGTCGGCGCGAGGGCACAGACCCGCAAACTGGTGCACCGATCTACATACCGCTCAGCCCGCCGAGCGCGCCCCATCGCCTGCTCTGGAGACAGACCCTGTCCACACCGACTTCTGACCAACCATGACAACTTCCACTCTTCAAGCTGGCAGCTCGCCGATCAGCAGCGCTGCCGAAGTTATCTGGGACCTCAGCCCTCTCTTCCGCTCGCCGGACGATCCCCGCATTGCAGAGACGCTGGCTTCGTTGGCATCGCGCGCAACAGAGTTCGACCGCCGCTGGCGCGGCAGCATCTCCGCGCCTGGCGGACCCTCAGCCTCCCGCCTGCGTGAAGGTCTGGCGGAGATGGAGTCTATCCTGGATGAAGCGTATCGCCTCGGCAGCTACGCGCAGCTCGTCTATGCCGCTGACACCACACAAGACGCGCATCGCAGCCTGGTGCAGCAGGTCCAGGAAGCGCTGACCGCGCTGCAGAACCGCCTACTTTTCTTCGAGCTGGAGTGGATCGCGCTGGACGACGCCAGCGCCGAGCGCCTGATCGCCGATCCCCTGCTGTCGAACTATGCGCACTACCTGCGCCAGCAACGGCGCTATCGCCCCCACACCTTGAGTGAAGCCGAAGAGCGCTTGATGAACGACAAAGACCTGACCGGTATTCAAGCCTGGCAGCGTCTGTTCACCGAGTTCACCTCTGCTCAAACATTCAACGTGGAAGTGGACGGGCAAACGCGCTCCCTGGCACAGAGCGAGGTGCTCACCCTGATGCGCCATCCCGACCGCGAGCAGCGCCGTCGCGCACACGAAGCCTTTTACGCCAAACTGGCAGAAAACAGCCTCGTGTCCGGCTTCATCTACGACACGCGCTTTCAAGATCACCTCATCACCTTGCGCCTGCGCCACTACGAAGACCCCATGCAGCCACGCCATCTGGCGAATCAGATTGACAGCAGGGCTGTTGAAGCTATGATGCAAACCGTCGAGCGGAACTACCCGCTGGCGCATCGCTACTTTCGCTTCAAGGCGCGGTTGATGGGGCTGCCTCGCCTAGAACTTTTTGACCAATACGCGCCGATCAGCGCGGACAAGCCGCGCATCACGTGGAACGACGCCCGCCACATTGTGCTGGAGGCGCTCACGCACTTCTCCCCGCAATTTGGTGAGATGGCGCAAGCGTGCTTCGAGCGGCGCTGGATTGACGCCGCTCCGCGGCCTGGCAAACGCGGCGGCGCGTTCTGCGCTGGCGTGTCGCCTTCCAGCAACCCCTACATCTTGATGAGCTACACCGACGACCTGCGCGACGTGATGACGCTGGCGCACGAGCTGGGTCACGGCTTACACGACCTGCACGCCACCCAGCAAACCCTGCTGAACTTCTACCCCTCCCTGCCCATCGCGGAGACCGCCAGCGTCTTCGCCGAGATGCTGGTCTTCGATCACCTACTGCACCAGTTGGACACCTCTCGCCAAAGGCTGAGCCTGCTGTGCGCCAAGATCGAGGACAGCTTCGCCACGCTCTTCCGCCAGACCGTGCTCACCCGCTTCGAGCAGCGCGCCTACGCCGCGCGCGCACGCGGGCGACTCAGCGCCCAACAAATCGGGAAGCTCTGGTTGGAGGCAAACGCGCCCTACTACGGCGACACTGTCCATCTCACCGAAGGCTATGAGTGGGGGTGGAGCTACATCCCTCACTTCATCCACACGCCGTTTTACTGCTACGCTTACGCCTTCGGCGAGCTGCTGGTGATGGCGCTATACGGCATGTATCGCCGCCAGGGCGAGCGCTTCATCCCCAGCTATCGCGCGCTGCTCGCCAGCGGTGGCAGCCGCGCCCCAGCCGAGCAACTAGCCGACATGAGCATAGACATCGCCGACGCCGCCTTCTGGCAAGTGGGCTTCGATGAGATCGCGCGCCTGGTGGACGAAGCGGAGCAACTTGCCCAGTGAACGCCGCAAGCGCCAATAGAAAGCGGTATGATCTCAATCAAGACGCCGATCGAGGAGCGAAAAGAAACATGGCAAAACCAATTGAGCTGACCGACAGCACGTTTGAACAGCTCGTGGAGAAGAGCCAAGGGCTGGTGCTGGTGGATTTCTGGGCTGAATGGTGCGGTCCGTGCAAGATGATCGCGCCGATTGTTGAGCAGATCGCGATGGAAAATGAGGGCAAGTTGAAGGTGGGCAAGCTGGACGTGGACAGCAACACCGCCACAGCCATGCGCTTCGGCGTGATGAGCATTCCCACCTTGATCCTGTTCAAAGACGGCAAGCCCGTCGAGCGGATCGTGGGCTATCGCCCCAAAGAGCAGCTCATGTCCAAAATCAAGCCACACATGAACTGAGTGCGACAGACGAGGAGGCTGTGGAAGCCTCCTCAATTTATTAATCGCCGCAGCAAGCCAGCCGAGGCTCCGCTACGCGCGCAGGCGCCGCGCCAGGCGAGAAGGGAAAACCTGAAAAGACGCTAAAAGACACCCCAACACCCTTGACAAAAGCCGCAGAGATGTGCTAATATCCGCGCCGTTAGCACTGTAGGCGCGAGAGTGCTAATACGGTATCACTCAAACCCAACAAGTGCTAAGGAGGCAAACGCATGAGCAGCAATCAGACCCAAACGCAGACCAAGCTGAACATCCGCCCACTAGCGGATCGCGTGCTGGTTGAACCTATCGAGGAAGAGGAAGTGACCTTCGCAGGCGGCAAGCTGGTGTTGCCAGAGACCGCCAAGGAGAAGCCCCAAAAGGGCGTGGTGCTGGCGGCTGGTCCTGGTCGCAAGGACGATAGCGGCAAGGTGATCCCCATGGATGTCAAGGAAGGCGACCAGGTGCTCTACGCCAAGTACGCTGGCACGGAGATCAAGATCGAGGGCAAGAAGTACCTCATCCTGAAAGAGAGCGACGTTCTGGCGGTGATTGGCTGATCAACAAGCTGTTTCACACGAACACCAGGGAGGTTAGTGCAACATGGCAAAGCAACTCATCTTCAACGAAGAAGCTCGCCGCAGCTTGAAGCGCGGTGTGGACATTCTGGCGACTGCGGTCGCAACAACGCTCGGTCCGAAGGGTCGCAACGTGGCGCTGGACAAGAAGTACGGCGCGCCCACCATCACCCACGATGGCGTGACCGTGGCGAAGGAAATTGAGCTGGCTGACCCCTACGAGAACATGGGCGCGCAACTCCTGAAGGAGGCGGCGACCAAGACCAACGACATCGCTGGCGACGGCACCACCACTGCCACCGTGCTGGCGCAAATTATCGTGAACGAGGGCTTGAAGAACGTCGCCGCTGGCGCCAACCCCATGCTGATCAAGCACGGCATCGAGGCTGGCGTGGAGAAGGTGGTGGAATACCTCAAGAGCATGGCGATTGAGGTCAACAAGAAGGACCAGATCGCCCAGGTGGCGACCATCAGCGCCCAGGACCCCGAGATCGGCAACCTGATCGCCGAGGTGATGGACAAGGTCGGCAAGGACGGCGTGATCACGGTCGAGGAGAGCAAGTCCCTCAACTTCGAGACGGAGTACGTGGAGGGCATGGAGTTCGACCGCGGCTACATCTCGCCTTACTTCATCACCAACCCAGAGCGGATGGAGGCGGAGATCAAGGACCCCTACATCCTCATCCACGACAAGAAGATCAGCGCCGCGCAAGACCTGATCCCGTTGCTGGAGAAGCTGGTGCAGCGCGGCAAGCGTGACCTCGTCGTGATCGCTGAGGACGTGGACGGCGAGGCGCTGGCGACGCTGGTGCTAAACAAGCTGCGCGGCACGCTGAACGTGCTGGCGGTGAAAGCGCCGGGCTTCGGTGATCGCCGCAAGGCGATGCTGCAGGACATCGCCATCCTGACCGGCGGCACGGTGATCAGCGAGGAGACAGGCCGTAAGCTCGAGAACGCCACTGTCGAGGACCTCGGTCGCGCTGACCGCGTGGTGAGCACCAAGGACGACACCACCATTATCGGTGGGCGCGGCGACGAAAGGCGCATCAAGGCGCGCATCGAGGAGATCCGCGTCGAGATCGAGAAAAGCACCAGCGACTACGACAAGGAGAAGCTCAACGAGCGCCTGGCGAAGCTGGCTGGCGGCGTGGCGGTGATCCGCGTGGGCGCAGCCACCGAGACCGAGCTGAAGGAGAAGAAGCACCGCGTAGAGGACGCCCTATCAGCGACTCGCGCTGCGGTGGAAGAGGGCATCGTGCCAGGCGGCGGCGTCGCCCTGCTCCAGGCGGTGAAGGCGCTGGAGGATGTGAAGATGCCGCACGAGGATGAGCAAGTCGGCGTGAACATCCTGCGCCGCGCGCTGGAGGAGCCTATCCGCCGCATCGTCGGCAACGCTGGGCTGGATGGCAGCGTCGTCGTGCAGCAAGTGCGCCAGATGTCGAAGGACAACAAGTACATCGGCTTCGACGTGATCAGCGGCGAGTACGTGGACATGATCAAGGCGGGCATCATCGACCCGGTGAAGGTCACCCGCGGCGCGCTGCAGAACGCGGCGTCCATCGCCAGCATGATCCTGACCACCGAGGCGCTGATCACCGACATCCCCGAAAAGGAGAAGGCGCCTGCGGGTGGTGCCAACATGGGCGGCGACTTCTGATCTGTCTGCTCAGCCTTGTTTTCCCATCGCACCACGCGAGGGCGCTACGCAGCGCCCTCGCGTGGTGCACGTGCCTGGAGCGCGGCTTTGGTGCGAAGCGTGGCTGCCGCGCTTCGCGCACGCTGATCTCGCCCAGACGCGCGCACAGACCAGCATATACTTATCGGCATGGACATACAACACCTGCTGAGCAAACTTGAAGCAGTGCTGCTCGACGCAAAGAAAATGCCGGGGACGAAAATGCGCCTTGTGGATGCTGAACGCTGCTTCCAGCTCATTGACCAGATGGTGTTGGCAATTCCAGAAGAAATAAAAAAAGCGCAACGGATCGAGCAGGAGAAAGACCGCATCATCGCCCAAGCCAAAGAAGAGGCAAACCGCATTCGAGAGTTAGCGCGCGAAGAAGCTAGCCGACTCGCCGACGATACGGCGGTGATGAACATCGCCAGAAATCGCGCGGAGGCTATCGAAGAACGCGCACGCAAAGAGGCAGAACGCCTGCGCGCCGAGGCGGATCAATACGCGCTGGACACACTCGTGCGCCTGCGCGACGAGATCGCGCACATCCTACAGGTGGTCTCCAACGGCATCCTCAAGCTGGAACAAGAGCAGGTGCAGGTGCAGCAGCGTAGCCTGTCGCTCACAGACGGACAACAAACACCGAAGCCCGAAGCTTGATCTGGCTTCTTCGCACAAGCCAGCCCGCTCGCACACACAATGTCAACACTGGAGCGCACGTGCGCCGCGCTGATCGTCGGCGCCTCTTTCCTTCTGTTCGGCTTCTACAGCGCCCTCACTCCCCTCTTTGAGGCATCCGACGAGCTGTGGCACTATCCGATGGTGCAGCATTTTGCCACTGGGGGTGGTTTGCCAGTGCAGCGCGCCGACCAGACAGACGCCGAGGCACCCTGGCGACAAGAAGGCAGCCAGCCACCGCTCTACTACTGGATCGCAGCCGCCCTCAGCGCAACTTTCGACTCCTCCAACTGGCGCGCGCTGCGCCGCATCAACCCGCACAGCGATATGGGCGTGCCCACCCGCGACGGCAACGCGAACGCGATCTTGCACACACCGCAGGAATCCTCGCTCGCGTCTGAAGTACTTGCCGTGCGCGCCGCACGGCTGGCATCCATTCTGATGAGCACGATCAGCGTGGCGTTCGCTTATCTAGTCGCCCGCGAGCTGTTTCCCCCTCACCCCAACGACCGCCGCGCGCTCCTGCGATTGGCAGTGCCGATGCTCATTGCTTGCACGCCGATGTTTGCGTTCATCAGCGGCTCGGTCAACAACGACAACGCCGCCGTGATGTTCAGCACCATCGGCACGTGGTGGGCGCTGCGCATCTTTCGCCGCGGGGATGTGTCGCTGCGCAGCGCCGCGCTGGCAGGTGCGGTGGCTGGGTTGGGCGCGCTGAGCAAGAGCAGCGCGCTGGGGCTGATCGGGCTGTTCGGTCTGGCTGCGCTTTTGGCACTGGCTCGCCAGCGAACGCCCCTGCAGGCTGCGCTGGGCGCGCTGGCGCGCTTCACTGCGATCATGCTGGCGCTGGTCTTCGCGATCAGTGGCTGGTGGTTCGTGCGCAACGTGCAACTCTACGGCGACTGGCTGGGCTGGAATGCTTTTCTCGATGTGGTGGGCAGGCGCGATCAACCCGCCACGCTAACGCAGCTATGGAGTGAAAGCGAGGGGTTCGTGTGGGCGTACTGGGGTGTGTTCGGCGCGATGAACGTGATCATGTCGCCCTGGATCTACGAAGCGCTGAATCTGCTGTTTGTCTTCGCTGCGGCTGGCAATGGGGTTGCGTTCGTCACTGCCTTGCGCCGCGGCACGCTCGACACCGAGACGCTGGGGAAGCTCGCGCTGAGCAGCTTTTGGGTGATGCTGGTGTTCGTCGCCTTGCTGCGCTGGACCTCGCTCACGCCCGCTTCGCAAGGGCGGTTGATGTTCCCCACCATCGCCATCCTCTCCGCGTTCATCGCGCACGGCTTGTGGCACATGCACCGTCTTGCGCTGGCGCTCGGGCTGGGGGCAATGGCTGCGCTGGCAGTCGCTGCGCCCGTGGTCTTCATCGCACCTGCTTATGCGCCACCAGCCGATCGCTGGGAGCAGACGCTCAACGAGGCGCTCCACGCGGACTTCGGCGGACAGGTGCGGCTGGCTGCCGCGCAGAGCAACGCCAAACAAGCGACGCCCGGCGAAGAGGTCACCATTTGGATGAACTGGGAGATCATCGGCGAGCCAGCGCACAACTACAGCGTCTTCGTGCATCTGGTTGATGAGCATGATGTGATCGTGGCACAGCGCGACATGTATCCCGGTCAAGGCAGCCTGGCGCTCAGCGAGCAGCGAGTCGGTCGGCGCTGGACGGATCGCTACACGTTGCGCATTCCACCGCTGGCGCACGCGCCGCGCACGCTGCGCTGGGCAGTGGGGCTATATGACTTCGCCACAGGTCATCGGTTAACACTGCCGAACGGCAACGATCGGTTGATCTTCGGCGAGGTGCAACTTGCGCCGCGCGCGGAGCTTGCACCTTTGCTGCGCTACGTGAACGGTTTGGTGCTGCTGGACTACGCGCTAGCACCGACTGCGCTCCAGCCTGGCGATACGTTGCGCGTCACCACCCGATGGCGCGTCGAGTCTCGCCCACCACGCGACCTCAACATCTCGCTGCAACTGCTCGACGACTTCGCCCACAAAGCGGCGCAGGAGGATCAGTCGCAGCCGATCAGCGCATGGGCGGCAGGCGGGACGCTCACGCTGACGCATCAGCTTCTGCTCAGCGAAAGCGCCCCGCCTGGGGTCTATCGTTTACTGCTGGTGTGGTATGCGCCAGAGGACCTTGCCCGCACGAGCGCCTACGATGGTCAAGGGCAATTTGTCGGCGACCAGATCGCGCTGACCCGCTTGCGCGTGCGTTAGCCGCCGTGCAGCGAGGGGTCTTTCACCAGCGCATCACCGCCGAGGTCTTCCAGCGGTGCGCTCGGGCGCGTCACGTCGCGCGTGAAGGTCGCCACCGACGTTGGCGCAGCCCAGCGCACGCCGTTTGCGATCACCTGCAACACCAAAGGGTGGTAATAGGTGGGATAGGTCTCGTGACCTGGGCGGAAGTAAAACACCTTGCCCATGCCGCGATACCAGCAGCAGCCGCTGCGAAACACCTCACCGCCGGTAAACCAACTGATGAAGACCAGCTCATCGGGTTCGGGGACGCCGAAGTGCTCGCCATACATTTCCTCCGCCGCGATCTCGAAGTAGTCAGGTAGCCCTTGCGCGATAGGATGACCTGGGTTGACCACCCAGATGCGCTCCTTGTCGTTCGCCTCGCGCCAGCGCAGCGCGCAATCTGTCCCCATCAGCCGCTTGAAGGGTTTGGAGAAGTGCCCGCTGTGCAGGACGACCAGCCCCATGCCCTGCCACACCCGGCGCACCACCTTCTCAACGATTTCATCGCGCACCTCGTGATGGGCGGCGTGTCCCCACCAGATCATCACATCGGTGCTGTTCAACACATCATCGGTCAAACCATGTTCAGGTTCGTCCAGCGTGGCGAGCCGAATGGCGAAGTCGCCGCGGGCGCGCAGCCCATCGGCGATGGCTTCGTGCATCCCGCGTGGGTAAAGCTCAGCAACTTGACGGTGCTGCTTTTCGTGGCGGAATTCGTGCCAGATAGTTACGTTCAGCGATGCCATCAAGGGCATTATGACACACAGCCCAGCAGCCGCTTATTGCACGCGGCGAAACAGATCGTCAGCGCTGCGCAGGGAAGCCACCTGTCGCAAGAAATCGCCTAGCGACGGGCTGCGCTGTCGCAACGCCTGCACGGCTGGACCGATGGGGTCTTCGCCTGCAGCGGGAGCGCCGCCTGGGTCGGCGTTATACGCGCCGTGAAAGGCAAACCAGGCTTGATTGAGCTTGCGGATGAGATAGCCGTTCGCTACGAACAGCTTGCGCCGCTCCTCCATGTAGGCTTCTGCTTCTTCAATTTTGCCTTCGGCGAGCAGCGCGTCCACGCGCAGGCGTGTGGCGCGCATTTCAGCGCGGAAGTCAAAGGGCGCAGCGTTTTGATTGGCGCGCGTGTCGGAGACCAGCGCTGCTTCCAGCGGGCGGTAGAAACGCTCGATCACGCGCGGTCCTACCTCGCGCTCCACAATCACGGCGGTGGTCTCGTTGATCGTGCGCATGGCGGGGTCAGCGTTGTAACGCAATCCCACAGGGCTGAGCACCGCCAACAGGTAGTTGTGCGTCCACTCATGCGCCACTGTGGCGATCACCCACTCTATCGCGGCGGACTCCATCAGCATCGTGGGATACGCTCCCAGCCCACCGATGTTGGTCACCAACGACGAGACGTTGAAACGGCGGTCAATCTCGCGCTCCAGGCGATCCTGGGCGTCCACTGGCAAGCCCGGCGCAAGCTCGCGCGAATCCACACGTTCGATGCGATCGCGCCGCGAGATGACCAGCAGATGCGGCAACTGGCTGAAGCGAAAGCGCACGGGCGGATAAATCTCACCGCCGACGCTCAGCCCCTCTTCGCGCAGCACACTTGCCACCTGCTCTTCGATGATCGCTTCGACAACTGACTGATGGCGCGTCAGCCAGGCGCGCATGACATCGCGCTCGGCGCGCAACGCAGCGCTGGCTGCGTAGGGATCGCGCACACTCGGATCGGCATACACTGCCCGCACGCGCGCCTCTAGCTGATGATATTCGCCCACCGTTTGGAAGTAGCGGCGCACCAGCGCCGCCTGCGCAGCCTGGTCGAGCAAAAGGTGAGGGCGCGTCAGGCTATAGGTCCATTTGTCCCACACCGCGCCCAACCACCACCCCGCCAGGTCAAACTGCGCGCCGGCGATCAGGCGGTCGAGGTGCGCGGCGCGGTCGGTGTAGGAGGGCACCTCAAAACGAAAGGTGACCAGCGCCAGCAGCCACAACCAGACAACAGGACGCGCCACGCGACGCGCCACTTTGAAAAGCTGCGTTGTCACAATCGGGCTTAATTATTCACAGTTTGTCCACAGGCTGGAGGGGCAAACTCAGGGACCATCAAGCCTAGATGTGCGTATGTGCAGTAGCGATGCTCCCATTTGTGGGACTCTGGCACTTAAAGAGGAAGCGATCAACAGGTTAAAAGTGCTTCACACTGCGTGAGGGATGTGGATAAATCCTCCGCTGGGTGGGGAGAAGCGCGCCATTTTGTGGACAAACCCACTCTCCCACATCGCGTTAGAAGACGCGCCCGCCGTGCGTATCTCCATACACGCCTTCCAGCGCGTCTTCGGGACGCGCGGGGGGTGAGCTGCGCGCGAAATCCACTGCCTCATCCAGCAGCGCCAGCACGGCGCGGTCAATCTCTGCCAGCAGATGCTCAGGGGCGCCCCGCGCCAGCAGCGTTTGGCGCCAGCGCGGGATCGGGTCACGCACTTCCCAGGCTGCCACTTCCTCGCGGCTGCGGTAAACCTGCGGGTCTCCCTCGTAGTGACCGCGGTAGCGGTAGGTGACACCTTCGATGAAAGTAGGTCCTTCGCCTGCGCGGGCGCGCTGCACTGCTTCGCAGGTTGCCTGATACACCGCCTCCACGTCGTTGCCGTCCACTGTGACGCCTGGCATGGCATAGCTGGCGGCGCGCTGGCTCAGGCGGGTGATGGGGGCTTGCTTGTGCTGAGGGGTGCCTTCGCCGTATTGATTATTCTCGCAGAAAAGGATGACTGGCAGCTTCCACAAGCCTGCCAGGTTCAACGCCTCGTGGAAGGCGCCCTGATTGGTGGCGCCATCGCCGAAGAAGGCGAGCGCCACGCGCAACCCGCTGCCCTGCGAGGACAGGTCGCTGCGCAACTTGAACGCCAGCGCGGCGCCGACTGCCATCGGGATACCACCGGCAACGATGCCGTTTGCGCCGAGGATGCCAAGGTCAAAGTCCGTCATGTGCAGGCTGCCGCCTTTGCCGGCACAGTAGCCCGTCTGGCGCGCAGCGAGTTCCGCCATCATGCGGCGCACATCGCCGCCTTTGGCGATCAGGTGACCGTGTCCACGATGGGTGCTGGTGATCACGTCGTCGCAGGCGAGTGCGGCACACGCGCCCACTGCGCACGCCTCTTCGCCGATGTAGGGGTGGATGAAGCCAGGGATAAGCCCCTTTTTGCGCTCCTCGATGGCGCGCAGCTCAAACTGGCGGATCAGCGCCATCTGGCGGTACCACTCCAAGCCTTGCTCAACATCAAACGCCATGCGAGGCATCATACCCATGCAACAAAGCTAAAATCTCAACAGCGAATGAGCAGCAGCAGACAGGAAAGGCTAGCTAGGCTCAAGCAAGAAAACATCCTCCGCCGATGGGGACTCACAGTCCGCGAACTGACTGAGATCGTGGACGCCAACCCGAGTATGCGCGGACTCATGCTCGGTTACGTAGCTGAGTACAAGCTGCGCAAAATGTATTTCGAGGATCCGCGTATCACTGCGCTGATCAAAGACGATGACCACAACAGAAAAGCCAAAGGAGATATTCGCTTTATCTATCGAGGTCGGACTTTCAGGGTCGAGTGCAAGTCACTTCAGACCAACACCATTAGACGACGAGGTGATGAGCTTGTGGCGCACTATCAGTGTGACGCTAGCGACAGCCGAAAGGTGAGATTCAGCGACGGTTCAGAGGTGAGAACAACCTGTCTGGTTGCAGGCGAGTTTGACTTACTTGCTGTCAATCTGTTTGCACTAGAAGAGCGGTGGCGATTCGCATTTGCCCTTAGCCGTGATCTGCCGCGAAGCCGCTACAAGAAATACACCCCTTCTCAGCAGAGCCAGCTACTAGCCTCCAGCATTCAGATAACCTGGCCTATCAAGGCTCCCTATGAACTTGATCCTTTTGTGTTGCTAGATCGTCTAATAGATGACGCATCACTGCAATAGCCTTGCGCTGTGAATCAGTTCCACCTTTCAAAAAGACCACAAAGTAGGAATGATTCTTGCGAGCATGTAACTGCTTGATTACACGCGAAACACCAGGCTTGTTCGGCCTCGTCAAAATAAAAAGGTCTTTAGCGTAGAAACCCAGTGCAGCGTAGTTTAAGACAATTTCGACATGAGTCAGTCGCTGCACCCCAGCGCTCACTTCATCCTGGCACTTCACAATAAGGGTTCCGTTATCTTTTAACACCCGTCTTGCTTCTATCGCCGCCTGGACGTACATCTCCACAACAGCGTTGTGCCACCTCTCACTCAGATTGCGAGGGCGTTCACCGTTTGAGTATCGGTCTTGAAAAGTCTCATGTGTGCCTTGTCCAGCAATGCTAGAGTCATTGCGGTACAGACCTTCCATGTAAGGCGGGTCAAGCACTACACAGTCAATTTCTCCATCTTGATAGGGCAAGGCACGGCAATCAACGCCCATTTTCAAATCAGTTGGGCGGATGATGTAATCGCCCGGCGGGACTTTACGCCAGAAAACACCCTTGCCATAGGTCACGTCAGCCACCACTGATCCTCTAGGAACGTGAAGCTGTAAGATGAGCGGGAATAGATCGCTGCTATCTCCTACGTAAGAGGAGAAGACCAGATGAGTTGTGGCGTCCCCTTTAGGCGATCTCCTCCTACCGTCAGACTGAGACGCATCGCCATCTTTCACGTTCTCCAATAGCGACATCTGGGTGCCTATCTTGCCCATTTCTTCTCACTATTTTAACGTCAGTTCTGGATAAGGAAGCCACCTTCGATTATGCTTGGGGTATCAAAAACAAAGCAAGCGAAGGAGGCTTCCAACA
>FWWL01005371.1_pt1 | contig 20086 bp, 16 predicted proteins | sample 2228331 | NCBI WGS metagenome assembly FWWL01 (sample SAMEA103939775, study PRJEB20133) | metagenome | reverse complement strand
CAAACAGTAACTCCCCATAACCCACCACGTGTTCCATCCCGGCCAGCTCATCATGGTCGAACCCAACCCGGTAAGTCCCGACCTGCGGGAGGGCGTATTTTTCGGCAACCTCCAGGTCGTAACCGAGAAGGGCTGTGAATGCCTGCAGGCATTTCCGAACGAATTTGTGATTAAGGAGTGAACTGAAAGGAGGGCAGGAAGGCGATGTATTTCCGTAAAAGGTTCAGGCCAAGCTTCTTTATCATATCTCTCGGTTTGCTTGTCCTGTTGGCGGCGGCCTGTTTCCCGGCCGCGCCGGCTCCGGAGACGAGGCAGCGGCCCAAAGACACCCTGATCATTGCGTTGCCGTTCGACATACCCACGCCCGACACCCACTTGGCCACCGGGCTGCCGGCCATTGGCATTACCGCCCAGATCTCGGATGTACTGGTAGTCGAGCAGAACGGGGAGGTTAAACCCTGGCTGGCCGAGTCCTGGACGTTCGAAGATGAGGGTCGGTCGCTGGTCTTTAAAATCCGGGATAACGTCAAAATGCATGATGGCAATACTCTGACGGCCGAAGACGTGGCCTTCAGCATCAACCGGTTCCGTAAGGTCGCCATCGGCCGGTCGGCCCTGGCACCGGTGGTGGGCGTGACCGTCCTGCCCGGTAACCGGGTCAAGGTCACGACCGAGGCGCCCTTTGCCCCGCTCCTTCGAACCTTCACCTACACGAGCATTGGCATCTTCTCAAAGGCAGCCATCGAGAAAGCCGGCGACGACTTCCCGAAGCACCCGATCGGACCGGGACCGTATAAATTCGTCGAGTTCATTCCCGGTAACCGGATGGTCCTTGAAGCGTTCGATGAGTACTGGGCCGGAAAGCCGAAGGTCCGCCGGATTGTCGTCCGGCCCATTGTCGACGACGGGGCCCGGGTGGCTGCCCTGGAGGCCGGCGACGTGGACGTTATCCACGCTTTTTCGCCCCTCGACGCCGAACGGCTCAAGACCAACCCCAACCTCCAGGTTTTCAACCCGCCCTCGGCCGGATTCATCAGGCTTAACATGAACAGCCAGCGCCCGCCGTTTAACGACATCAGGGTCCGGTGGGCCGTAGCCCACGGAATCGACCGGGAAGAGATCGTCAAGAACATCTTCCGGGGCCTTGCCGAAATCGCCCACTCCATCGTGCCCAATAATGCCTTCGGCTATACCCCGGAATACGACGTGTACAAGTACGACCCGAACAAGGCAAAACAGCTGCTTCAGGAAGCCGGTGTCCCGAATCTCAGCTTCACCCTTGCCTACGGGGCCGGCCGGTATCTGATGGATAAAGAGGTAGTCGAAGCCGTCCAGGCCCAGCTCCGCCGGATCGGCGTCGCGGTCAGGATTCAGGCGATGGAGTGGGCCCAGTTTTCGGAGATGATTCGCCAGCCCCTCGAAAAGAACACGACCGAAATGACGCTTACCTGGTGGCGGACCATTAATGGGGATGCGGACAGCGCCATCGGCATTTTTACCCGGGCTGAGTGGCCGCCGCAGGGCAACAACGTGCCGTTTTATTTGAGCGACATGTTCGAGCGCCTTTACAAGGCCCAGCAGGTCGAGCCTAACCCCGAGCGTCGGAAGGAGTTGCTGCGTCAGCTCCAGCAGGTCGCCATGTACGACCTGCCGGTCATCCCGATGTACAACCAGCCCCAGTACTGGGCAGCCCGCAAGGGCGTAAAAGGCTTCGGCGAGAAGATCACCGCCCTGAGCACCCTGCTCCCCCTCTATGACGTCGAAAACTTCGAATAATGTGGGCGTACCTGGTCCGACGGCTGCTGGCGGCCATCCCAACCCTGTTGGCGGTGACCCTGCTGGTGTTCCTGGTTATGCGGCTGATCCCCGGCGACCCGGCCGTGATCCTGGCGGGTGAAATGGCAGACGCCGAAACCTTACGGGCAATCCGCCACAAGTGGGGCCTCGACCAGCCGCTTCCGGTTCAGTACGCCGTCTTTCTGGGAAACCTTGTTCGGGGCGACCTCGGGCTCTCGCTGCGGACGGGGCTTCCGGTCCTGACCGAGGTCCTGCGCCGCTACGAGGTGACCCTGGTTCTGGCGGTGATGGGCGCCGCGCTGGCCGTCGCCATCGGCCTCGGCGTTGGAATACTCGGGGCGACCCGACCATACACCCTGTGGGACTACCTGGGCACGGTCTTTGCCCTGCTGGGGATATCGACGCCGGTGTTCTGGTCGGGGATGCTCCTCATACTGCTGTTCTCGGTCCGGTTGCGCTGGCTGCCGAGCGGTGGGGCCGGTTCCCTCCAGCACTTTATCCTGCCGGCGTTAAGCCTTGGGTTCTTCACCGCCGGCGTGATTGCCCGGCAGGCCCGCAGCAGCCTGCTTGAGGTGCTTAACCAGGATTACGTCCGAACCGCCAGGGCGAAGGGGTTGCCCGGCCGGCTGGTTGTACTCCGCCATGCCCTCCGCAATGCCCTCATCCCGGTGGTGACCATCATCGGTATTCAGTTCGGCCGGATGCTGGGCGGGGCGATTCTGACCGAGACGGTGTTCACTCTGCCCGGTATCGGAAGTTTCCTGGTTCTGGCGATCTCCACCCGGGATTACCCGGTGGTCCAGGGGATCGTGCTCGTATTTGCCGTCTCGTTCGTATTGATTAACCTGGTTGTTGACCTGAGCTACGCCCTCTTCGACCCGAGGATCAGGCACGCATGAGCCAGGCGGAGCACTTGACCCGGGTCCCGGCCGTCCGCCGCGGCCTGCTGGCCGCGCCTTTCTGGCGGCGGTTTGCGCGCCACCGGGCCGCCGGGGTTGGCGGGCTCTTCCTGCTGGCGCTGGTTTTGACCGGGGCGCTGGCACCGTTCATTGCGCCGGCCGACCCGGCCGAGGCTGCCCTCGGCCGGGCACTGGCCGGACCGAGCTGGGAATACCCCTTCGGAACGGACCAGCTCGGTCGTGACATCCTTTCGAGGGTCATTCATGGGGCGCGGCTCTCCCTGATTATCGGCCTGGTCTCCGTCGGCATCAGCCTGACCCTCGGGGTGCCTCTGGGGGCGGTCGCCGGCTTCAGGCGCGGCTGGGTCGACCAGACCGTGGTGGGTCTGGCCGATATCCTGCTTTCGTTCCCGCCGCTGCTGCTGGCGATTACGGTGGTGGCCGTGCTGGGCCCGGGCCTTACGAATGCGATGGTGGCCGTCGGGGTTGCCCAGGCGCCCATTTACATGCGGCTAATGCGGGCCGAGGTGATCCGTGTCCAGGCCGAGCCCTTTATTGAGGCCTCCCGGGCACTCGGCTGTCCGGAACTCCGGGTGCTTGCCGTTCACGTTATGCCGAATACCCTTGCGCCCATTGTCGTCCAGTCGACCCTCAACCTGGCCACGGCGATCCTTTCCGCCGCATCCCTGGGCTTCCTGGGGCTGGGGGCCCAGCCGCCGTTACCGGAGTGGGGGGCAATGCTCAGCGACGGCCGGCGATATTTGCAGGTCGCCCCCCACGTGTCCATCTTCCCCGGTGTTGCGATCATGCTTACCGTGCTGGCCTTCAACCTTTTCGGCGACGGGCTCAGGGATGCGCTTGACCCGCGGATGACCGTAAGGTAAGTTCCGAACGAGGGGGTGGAAAGGCTATGACGCTCCCGGCGGAGGTAAGGGCCGCAATTGACCTCAAACGAAGCGCCTACGTTCAGATAGACATGCAGCGGCGCCACCTTGACCCGGAAGTCGGTTACCACATCCTGACCGACGAAGACCGCCTAAGGGTTATCGCCTGCGCCCGGCGGTGTCTGGAGGCGGCCCGGACCGCCGGCCTCCCGGTTATCCACGTGGGGACCTGGTCCCGGAAACCTTCGCCCTGGGGTGCGGTCGACCACCGGAATCCCTTCTGGGACTGGCAGGCCGGCCGGGTCATCCCGGGGTTGAACCGGCCGCGGCAGGTCGGCAAAAACGTTGAGGGCTCCGTCTACGCCGAATTCGTGCCCGAGCTGGCCCCGGCTAACGGCGAGCCGGTTGTGGTCAAGCGCCGGTACAGCGCGTTTTACGGAACGGACCTGGAGCTTATCCTCAAAGCCGTGGGCCTCGAAACGCTCTTCATCTGCGGCGTGAACACCAATAACTGCGTGCTTGCAACAGTTTTCGATGCCTTCAGTCGGGACTTCCGGGTTGTGGTCGTTTCGGACGCCTGCGGCTCAATGAACGGGGAAGCTTACCACCGGTTCGCCCTGATGGAAATCGAAGCCGCCCTGGGCTTTACGGTGACGGCGGCCGAGTTCTGCCAGCTGCTCGCCGAAAAGGCGGTCCCGGCTAATCCGTCCTAAGCTCCTTACCTGTCAAGGGTCTCTTCATTGGGCCGTGTCGTGGTGCTGGAGCGTCCACCGGCCTTTGGAAAGTGCTAGAATCGGCCGGCAAACACCGAAGGGAGGCAGCGATGACGGACAACCCGTATGACACTCCGGGGGCCAGCGGCATGGGCGCCGTGCCGAACACCACGTACCGGCCGCCGTTTCGGGGCCGGCGGTTTGCCGTAAGCTCGACCCATTACCTGGCGACCATGGCCGGCTACAAGCTTTTGGAGCGGGGCGGAAACGCCGTCGATGCCGGGGTTGCAGCCGGCATCGCCTTGAACGTGGTCGAACCGCATCTTACCACCTTCGGCGGGGTTGCCCCGATAACCATTCACCTGGCCTCAAAGGACGAGGTCATCACCATCAGCGGCCTGGGCCGCTGGCCCCGCAAGGCCACGATTGATTACTACCTGGAGCGCTACGGCGGCGACCTGCCCGAGGGGATTGCCCGGACGGTGGTTCCGGCCGCTGCCGACGCCTGGCTTACGGCCCTGGAGCGTTTCGGGACGTGCTCTTTCGAGGAGGTTGTTGGGCCGGCCCTTGAGCTTGCGGCCGAAGGGTTTATCATGTATCCCCGGCTTGAGCGGGCCATCTCGGCCCAGGCCGAGCGGCTAAGGGGCTGGCCGAGTTCGGCCGAGGTCTTTTTGCCGGGCGGTCGGGTGCCCGAGGTCGGGCAGGTTTTCCGCCAGCCCGGTCTGGCCCGGACCTTTGAGGCGCTGATTGGGGCCGAGCGTTCGGCCCGGGGGCTGGGCCGGGAGGCCGGGATTCGGGCGGCCCGGGACTATTTTTACCGGGGGCCGCTGGCCAAGGAGATGGCGGGTTTTTGTCAGGCCGAGGGTGGGCTTTTAACCTACGAAGACCTTTGCGAGTTTTCGGTCAAGGTTGAGCCGCCGGTGCAGACCGTCTACCGTGGGTATCGGGTTTATACCTGCGGGCCGTGGTGTCAGGGTCCGGTGGTGGCCCAGACGTTGAATCTGCTTGAGGGGTTTGACTTAAAGGGTTTGGGCCACAACACGGCCGAATACCTGCACGTATTAGTTGAGGCCTTAAAGCTTGGGTTTGCCGACCGGGAGGCGTATTACGGGGACCCGGAGTTTGTCAGGGTGCCCATTGAAATCCTGGTAAGCAAGGGTTATGCGGCCGAGCGTCGGAAGCTGATTCGGGCTGAGCGGGCCTGGCCCGGGCTTCCGCCGGCCGGGGAGGTGGGAGTGGTTGGCGGGCCTGAGCCTGAGGTGATTAGGGGTCCGGCCGAGGCGGATACAAGCTATGTTTGTGTGGTGGATGGCGAGGGCAACGGGTTTTCGGCGACGCCGAGCGACCCGGCCTTAAGCAGTCCGGTTGTGCCGGGTTGGGGTTTTAGCCTGTCGTCGCGTGGGAGCCAGTCGTGGCTGGACCCGAGGCACCCGTCGAGTCTTGGGCCGTGGAAGCGGCCACGGCTTACGCCGAACCCGGCCCTGGCCCTGGGGCCTAAGGGCGAGGTCATCCCCTTCGGGTGCCCGGGCGGGGATGGCCAGACCCAGGCCATGGTCCAGGCGTTTGTTAACCTGGTCGATTTTGGGTTTAATCCGCAGGAGGCGATTGAGGCCCCCCGGGTTATCTCGATGAGTTTTCCGAACTCGTTCTGGCCCCACAGTTATTATCCTGGCCGGCTGTATGTGGAGGGTCGGATTGGTCCGGAGGTTCGGGCCGGGCTTTCGGCCCGGGGGCATGAGGTGGAGGTCTGGCCGGATTGGACGCCGGCGGCGTGTGCGGTCTGTCTGATTGTGGCCGACCGGGCCGCCGGGCGGGTTGAGGCCGGGGCCGACCCCCGCCGGGATTCTTATGCCGTCGGCTGGTGACCGGAGGTTAGCAATGGTTGAAGGGCAACCTTTCGTTTACGACGGGCTCTGGAGTTCGAAGGCCGCCCGGCCGGCCGTGCGGGGTCGGGGCGCGGGCGGGACCCGCATCGACTTTGCCGGCGGCCGGCCCGACCCGGGTTCGTTTCCGTATGAAGAGCTGGCTGAGGCGACCCGCCGGGTCCTGGCCAGGGACGGGGCGGCGGCCCTGAATTACGGTGAGCCCCTGGGGTTTGTCGGCCTGCGGGAGCTCCTGGCCGAGAAATACCGGCGGGATGAGGGCGCCCGGGTGGACCCGGATAACTTTTTGATAACAAACGGCTCGGCCCACGCCCTTCAGCTTATCGTCGAGGCGCTGGTTGAGCCGGGCGACCCGATCATCACCGAGGCCCCGACCTGGATGGGGGCCGTCCACGCCTTCCGGGTTCAGCGGGCGGAGATTCTGACCGTGGACCTGGAACCCGACGGGATGAACGTGGACCAGCTCGAAGAGGTCCTGCGCCGGCTGAAGGCCCAGGGCCGGCGGGCCAAGTTTATCTACACGATCCCAACCTTCCAGAACCCGGCCGGGATGACGATGCCCCTGGGCAAACGCCGCCGGCTCCTGGAGCTGGCCGTCGAGTACGGGACGCCCATCATCGAAGACGACGCCTACGGCGACCTGCGGTTTGAGGGCGAGGCCCAGCCGTCTCTGCTGGGCCTGGACGCCGCCGGGGCCGTCATCAAGATGGGAACGGTCTCGAAGATTCTGGCCGCCGGCCTGCGCCTCGGCTGGATTATTGCGCCGAAGGAAGCCATCGGCCACTTTATGACCGTCAAGCTCGACGGCGGGACGAATCCCTTTGTTTCCCGGGTGGCGGCCGAGTATTTACGGGAGCATATGGACGAACACATCACCGAGCTCATCGGGGTCTACCGGCGGAAGCGGGATGCGATGCTTGGGACCCTGGGCGAATATGCCCCCGAGGGGTGCCGCTGGACCCGGCCCGAGGGGGGCTTTTTCCTGTGGATGTGGCTGCCGCCGGGCACGAGCCTCGAGCGGCTCTCGGAGGCCTGCGCCCGGCGGGGCGTCGGGTTCATGCCCGGCACCGCCTGCTATCCGGACGGCCGGGGCGGGGACGCCATCCGGCTCGCTTACAGCTTCCCGACCGTCGATGAGGTCCGGGAGGGGACCCGCCTGCTCTGCGAGGCAATCCGGGAGGCCCAAACCGGGGGCTGACCGGTACCGGCGAAAATAGCGGGGGCAGACCGTGGGGTCTGCCCCCGATGTGTGTTTCGGGCCGCTGGGCTCAGCGGACGACCACGTTCACCAGCCGGCGCGGGACGTAGATGATGTTGACAACCTCTTTCCCGTTCAGCTGGGCCTGGACCCGGGGGCTCTTCAGGGCCAGGGCCTTCACCTCGTCCTCGGGCATATCGGCCGGCACGGTGATGCGGTCCCGGACCTTCCCGTTTACCTGGATGGCCAGGGTCACCTCTTCTTCGACCACCAGGGCCGGATCCCAGGTTGGGAACCGTTGCTGGTGGATGCTGTAGGGGTGGCCGGTCCGGACCCACAGCTCCTCGGCCAGGTGGGGAGTAATCGGGGCCAGCATCAGCATGAGGCTTTCGACGGCCTCCCGCCAGGCCGGGGTGCCCAGGACCGGCGTTTCCCGGAACTTATAGAGGTGGTTTACGAACTCCATCAGGGCGGCGATGGCCGTATTAAACTGGAACCGCTCCAGGTCGTTGTGGACCTTCTGGATGGTCTTGTGGGTCAGCCGCCGCAGGTTACGGATGTCGTTCTCGGTGGGCTCGCCCGGCGGGATTTTGCCCGCCTTTATATCCTCGTCGGTGCCCAGCACCAGCCGCCAGACCCGGTTGAGCCAGCGGTGCACCCCGCTGATGCCGGAGTCATCCCACTCGCCGCCCTGCTCCCAGGGACCCAGGAACATCAGGTACGCCCGGACGGTGTCGGCGCCCAGCTCGGCCACGTACGGGTCCGGGGTGATGACATTGCCCCGGGACTTACTCATCTTCTGGCGCTGGACGATGATGTGGCCCTGGTGGTAGAGCCGCAGGAACGGCTCGTCGAAGTCCACCAGGCCCAGGTCCCGCAGGGCCTTGATAAAGAACCGGGCGTAGAGCAGGTGCATGGTCGCGTGCTCGGCCCCGCCGGTGTACTGGTCGACCGGGCACCAGAATTTAACCCTCGCCGGGTCGAACGGCCCGTCCTGGTAGTCGGGGCTGGCGTATCTTAAGAAGTACCAGGACGAGTCGACGAAGGTGTCCATCGTGTCGGTCTCCCGTTTCGCCGGGCCGCCGCACTTCGGACAGGTCGTGTTAACAAACGCCTCATGGTACTTGAGGGGCGATTCGCCCGTCGGCCTGAATTCGGCGTCCGGGGGCAGCAGGACCGGCAGGTCCTCCTCCGGCACCGGCACGATGCCGCAGCTATCGCAGTAGATGATGGGGATAGGCGTGCCCCAGTAGCGCTGCCGGGAGATGAGCCAGTCCCGGAGCCGGTAGGCGACGGTCCGTTTGCCCAGACCGTGCTTTTCGATATAGTCGGCAATCGCCTCCTTGCCCTGCTCACTGGGCAGGCCGTCGAACGGCCCCGAGTTGACCATGGTGCCGGGGTCGACGTAGGCTTCGGCCAGCTCTTCTCCCTGCCAGCCGGGCGGGGCGATGACGACCTTGATGGGCAGGCCGAACTTCCTGGCAAACTCAAAGTCCCGCTGGTCGTGGGCCGGGACGCCCATGACGGCCCCGGTGCCGTAAGTGAGCAGGACGTAGTCGCCAATAAAGATCGGCACCTGTTCCCCCGAGAGGGGGTTGCGGCAGTAGGCGCCGATAAAGACGCCGGTCTTCTCCCGCTCGGTGGAGAGCCGCTCGATTTCGGTCTCCCGGCGGGTCTGCTCGATGTAGGCCTCTACCTCCGGCCACCGGTCCGGGGTTGTCAGCTTCGGAACCAGCGGGTGCTCCGGGGCCAGGACCATGAAGGTTACACCGTAGATGGTATCCGGCCGCGTCGTAAAGACCCGGATCTCCTCGGGATGGCCCTCGACCGGGAAGGCGACCTCAACCCCCTCGCTCCGGCCGATCCAGTTTTTCTGCATCAGGATCGTCTTCTCCGGCCAGTCGATGACCTTGGAGAAATCCAGCAGCTCTTCGGCGTATTTGGTTATCCGGAAGAACCACTGCTCCAGGTCGCGCTTGATAACCGGGGTGCCGCAGCGCTCGCACCTGCCCTCGATAACCTGCTCGTTGGCCAGGACCGTCTGGTCCTTCGGGCACCAGTTGACCGGGGCCAGGGCACGGTAGGCGAGGCCGGCCTCGTAGAACTTCAGGAAGAACCACTGGTTCCATTTGTAGTATTCGGGCAGGCAGGTTACGACCTCCCGGGACCAGTCGTGGGCGGGGCCCATCGACTTGAGCTGCCGGCGCATGTTCTCGACGTTGCGCATCGTCCAGGTGTGGGGGTGGATGCCGTAGCGGATCGCGGCGTTTTCGGCCGGCAGCCCGAACGCGTCGAACCCCATCGGGTACATAACGTTATAGCCCTGCATCCGGCGGAACCGGGCGTGGGCGTCCGAGGGGGCCATTGCGTACCAGTGGCCGATATGCAGGTCGCCCGACGTGTACGGGAACATCGTGAGCATATAGAACTTCGGGCGGGACGGGTCCTCGGTAGCCCGGTAAATCCCGTCCTCCTCCCACCGCTTCTGCCATTTCGATTCGACCTCCTGCGGCCGGTACCTCTCGACCATTGGACGCACCTCCGTATGAATTTTGAGCTCCCGTCCCTCGGGACGGGAGCTCCGGCTGATTTCGTCTCCCGCGGTACCACCCGAGTTGACCCGGCCCCGGCATCCGGGCCGGCGTCCCCTCAGCCGCGCTAACGGGCGGACCCGGCCGGACCTACTGACCACCGGCGGGGCGTTCGGCCCGGCTGCTCGGGGGCGAGTTCGGGGGCATGCTCTGCCGGGCTTGCACCGGGCCCCGGCTCGCTGGGAGAGCAGCGGCCGCCCTACTACTCCCCGTCGCCGCGTTTAAAAATTCCGGTTTTTCCGTCTAACGGATTAGCATACCGGCCCGGCCCTGTCAAGGCCGCACCCGGCCGGGGGGTAGTTTTCCGGGCGCGGGATGCCCGCCCGAAGCCGGCCCGGCGCCGGGTAGACGCCCGGTCCCGGGACAGACTATAATCAGAAAAAATGAAAACGGCAGCCGACGTTCTTAAAGAGCTGGCCGACGGTATCCGTGCCTGCACCCTTTGCCCCCTGCACCTCCACCGCAAGCTGGCCGTTCCCGGCGAAGGCCCGGCCGACGCCGAGGTTATGTTCATCGGCGAGGCCCCGGGCTACCACGAAGACCAGCAGGGCCGTCCCTTTGTCGGACCGGCCGGCCGCTTTCTAAACGAGCTGCTGGCCCGGGCCGGCCTGCGCCGGGAGCAAGTTTTTATTACGAACGTGGTTAAATGCCGCCCCCCCAATAATCGGGACCCGGCCCCGAACGAAATCCGGACCTGCACCTCGACCTGGCTTCAAAAACAGATTGAGGCCATAAACCCGCGGGTTATCATCACCCTCGGCCGGTACTCGATGGCCCTCTTCTTGCCGAACCAGTCCATCACCAGGGTGCACGGCCAGCCCCAGCGGGTAGACGGCCGGGTTATAGTCCCGATGTTCCACCCGGCCGCCGCCCTCCACCAGGAGCGGTTTAGAGAGCCGCTCATCAAAGACTTCGAGAAGCTGCCCCAGATTCTGGCCGAGCTCCGGCAGCAGCCCCCCGCTGCCGATTCCGCCAGGCCCCAGCAGTTAAGCCTGTTTTGATGGCCGGTCCGGATAAGTTAAAGGTCATTCCCCTCGGCGGCCTCGGTGAGATCGGCCGCAACATGATGGTTATCGAGTGGGGCCGGGATATCATCGTCATCGACGCCGGGGTGATGTTCCCCGAGGAGGAGATGCTCGGGGTGGACCTGGTTATCCCGAATATCTCTTACCTGGTCCAGAATAAGGACCGGATCCGGGGCATCATTATCACCCACGGCCACGAGGACCACACCGGCGCCCTGCCCTACATTGTTCCCCAGCTCGGGCCGGTCCACATCTACGCAACCCCCCTTACCCTGGGCCTCATTTCGGCAAAACTTCGGGAACACCGCCAGCTCGACCTGTGCGCCTTCCACACCCTGACCGTCCGGGAGCCGGTCCAGGTCGGGGTGTTCCGGGTGGAGCCGTTCCGGGTTAACCACAGCATCCCGGATTCGGTCGGCCTGGCGGTCACAACCCCGGTCGGAACCATCGTCCACACCGGCGATTTTAAATTCGACCACACCCCGGTGGACGGCAAACCGACCGACTTTGCGAAACTGGCCGAGCTCGGCGGCGAAGGCGTGCTCTGCCTGCTGTCGGACTCCACCTACGCCGACCTGCCGGGCTACACCCCGTCCGAGGCCGTCGTCTCCCGGGCGCTCTTGCAGGTGATGGCCCAGGCCCCGGCCCGGGTAATCGTGGCAACCTTTGCCTCCCACATCTCACGGATCCAGCAGGTGGTCAATGCCGCGTTCGAAACGGGCCGGAAGGTCGCCATCTTCGGCCGGAGCATGCTCCAGAACGTCGAGGTGGCCATCGAGCTCGGTTACCTGACGCCCCCGCCCGGGGTTCTCATCCACGCCGACGAGGTGAACCGCCACGACCGCCGGTCGCTGGCCCTCCTTACGACCGGGTCCCAGGGGGAACCAGGTTCGGCCCTGGCCCGGATCGCGAACCGGGACCACCGGATCAAGGTCCACCCCGAAGACACGGTGGTGATCTCGGCCTCGCCGATCCCGGGGAATGAACAGGCGATAAACCGGACCATCGACAACCTGCTCAAACAGGGGGCCACCGTCCTTTACAGCCGGATCGCCGACGTCCACGTCCCGGGCCACGCCAGCCAGGAAGAGCTCAAGCTGATGGTCGCCCTGCTCAGGCCGAAGTTTTTCGTGCCCATCCACGGCCAGTACCGCCAGCTCTTCGCCCACGCCCGGCTGGCCCAGAGCGTCGGCATCCCGGCCGACAATATCTTTGTCCTTGAAGACGGGCAGGTTCTTGAGCTCACCGAGCGGACGGCCCGGGTGGCGGGCAAAGTCCCGTCGGGCTACGTCTTCGTCGACAGCCTGGGCGAGCTCGGCCCGGCCGTTCTGCGGGACCGCCAGCGGCTCGCCGCCGACGGGGTACTGGTTGTCATCGTAACCGTGGACCGGCGCACCGGCCGGGTCCTGGCCCGGCCGGATATCATTGCCCGGGGCTTCGGGGCCGATGGCCGGGCCCAGGAACTGCTGGACCGGGCCCGAAACGTGCTGATGGAGGCCCTCGACCGGCGGTCCGACCGGCTTGCCGACTGGAGTTTTATAAACTCTAAAGTGAAGGAGGTGCTGGGCCGGCTGGTCTACCAGGAAACCCGGGCCCGGCCCCTCATCCTGTCCATACCGGTCGAAATTTAGCCCGATGACCGCCGTTCGAACCCGGGCCCGTGCCCGCAAACGCCGGCTGCCCGGCCGGAAGCCGGCCCGGCCGGCCCTTTTTGCCGGCGTCGGCCGCTTTATAGACCGGCTGCCCTGGCTGCTGGGGGCCGCCGTCCTGGCCGGCGGGGCCCTCTGGCTGGGCCGGGGGCTGATTTTAAACGCCGTCGGCTGGGCGCTGGCCCAGGTTGGCCTCCTGCCCCTGGTGCTCGGGGCGGGCGGGGCGGTGGCCTACTGGCGGCTGGCCAGCCCTAACCTGGCCCGAATCGTCCGGCTCCGGCAGGCCCTGGCGGCCGAGGTGTTTGCCCTGGCCCTCGGCGTGCTGCTGGGCGGGATTTACCCGGCCGGCCTGCAACTGGCCGGGGTCGACTTCGGCCAGGTATCCCTCGGCGGCCACCTGGGGGCGGCCCTCTTTGGCCCGAACCTGCTGGTGGGCATTATGCGCCTGGGCCTGCTGGCCGGATTCGGAACCGTGCTTCTGCACCCGCGGGCGACCTTTGTCACTGGCCGGACGCTGGTGCGGGCCGGGGTCAGGGCGGCCCGGCAGGCGCCCCGGGTCCTGGTCCGGCGGCCCCGGCCGGCCGTTCCGGTCGTGGCCGCCCCGGTCCCTGAGCCGGTGCCGGTTGTGGAGCGGGTCAAGACCGCCATTGTTTCGGCCGGGTCGGCCCGGCCAAATCCGACCCTGCCGCCCATCGACCTGCTCGAGCCGGGCCGGGAGGGCGAGGCGGTGACGATGGACAACCGCCAGCGGGTCCGGCTCATCGAAGAAAAGCTGGCCGAATATGGGGTTGACGCCCGGGTGGTGGAGGTGAACCAGGGGCCGACCGTCACCCAGTTTGGTATCGAGCCCGGCTGGGAGGTTAAGACCCGGATCGTCAAGGAGCGGGACGCCCAGGGCCGGATAAAATACGACAAGGACGGCAACCCGAAAATCCGGATCGAGGAGGTCTCCCGCACCCGGGTCAAGGTCCGGCGCATCAAACAGCTCGAGGAGGACCTGGCGGTGGCCCTGGCCGTGCCGTCGGTCCGGATTGAGGCCCCGGTTCCCGGCAAGCCCTACATCGGGATTGAAGTACCGAACATTAACACGACCCTGGTCACCCTGCGCCAGGTCGTCGAGACGCCCCAGTTCCGGCGGCTGGCCGCGAAATCCCGGCTGGCCCTGGCGCTGGGACAGGACGTGGCCGGCGAGCCGATTGTGGCCGACCTGGCGGCGATGCCCCACCTGCTCATCGCCGGGGCGACCGGGAGCGGCAAATCGGTCTGTCTGAATTCCATCGTCTGTTGCCTGTTGTTGCACAACACCCCGGAGCAGGTCCGGCTCATTCTGGTCGACCCGAAGCGGGTCGAGCTGGTCCAGTATAACGACGTGCCCCACCTGCTGGCGCCGGTGGTGGTCGAGGTTGACAAGGTAATCGGCGTTCTCAAATGGGTCACCGCCGAGATGGATAACCGCTACCGGCGGTTTGCGGAAGTTGGGGTCCGCAACATCACGGCCTACAACGCCTGGGCCGCCCGGGAAAAACAGCCGGCCCTGCCCTACATCGTGCTGATTATTGACGAACTGGCCGACCTGATGATGCTGGCCCCGGACGAGACCGAGAAACTCCTCTGCCGGCTCGCCCAGCTGGCCCGGGCAACCGGTATCCACCTGGTCCTGGCGACCCAGCGGCCGTCGGTGGATGTGGTGACGGGTCTTATCAAAGCGAACTTCCCGTCCCGGATAAGTTTTGCCGTCTCATCCCAGGTCGATTCCCGGACGATTCTGGATACGGTCGGGGCCGAGAAGCTGCTCGGCCGGGGGGACATGCTCTTCCTGCCGGGGGATGCGCCCAAGCCGATCCGGCTCCAGGGTTGCTTCGTCTCCGACGCCGAGATCGAGCGGCTGGTTAACTGGTGGCGGTCGAACCGGTCGCCCCAGTACGTGGACGACCTGGTCAACGTGAAGGGCTGGTCGGAAGAGGAGCAGGAAGACGAGCTCCTCGAGGAGGCCCGGGCCCTGCTGCGCCAGCACGGCCGGGTCTCGGTCTCATTCCTACAGCGCAAGCTGCGCATCGGCTACAACCGGGCAGCCCGGCTGCTTGAGCAGCTCGGCGAAGACGACGAGGACGTAGAAACCTAAATCGGACCCCTGACCGGCCGGGCTTTAAGCCTGGGTCTGGGATGTCTGGGCCTGCTGGGGGGCCGGCTGGGCCTCGGGCCTCGGCAGGCCGGGCGAGACAAAGGTCGGGTCAAAGAGCTGGGTCCGGATCAGGCCGGCGATCTCGTGGACCGTCCACCGCTCCGGCTTCCACATGTGGCGAATCGGCCGCTCCTCGTGGGCCCGGGCGACAATGCCGCCGCCCACATAGAAGATTTGGCCGTTGATCCAGCCGGCCTCCTCACTGGCCAGGTAGACCACAAACGGGGCCACATCCTCGGGCTCCCGGCTCATCTCAAACCGGGGCCGGGCCAGGCCCATCTGCTCCCGGATCTGCCGGGCCCGGTCAGGCACCGTCGCCGTCATCCGGGTGTTGGCGCTCGGCGCAATGCAGTTTACGGTCACCCCGTAGCGGCCCAGGTCCAGGGCCGCCACCCGGGTAAGGCCGGCGATGGCCGCCTTGGCCGCCCCATAGTTGGCCTGACCCGTGTTGCCGATAAGGCCGCTTGAGGAGCTAAAGGTGATGATGCGGCCGTAGCGTTGCTGGCGCATCAGCACCGAGGCCGGCTTCATCACCGTGAAGTGGCCCTTAAGGTGGACCCGGATGACCTCATCCCACTCCTCCTCGGTCATGTTGAAAATCATCCGGTCCCGCAAAATCCCGGCACAGCAGACCAAGATGTCAATCCGGCCAAAGTTATCGATGGCCGTCTTGATAATCCGCTCGCCGCCCTCCATCGTGGCCACCGAGTCGTAGCTGGCCACGGCCACCCCACCCCGGCGCCGGATCTCCTCGACCACCTCGTCGGCCGGCCGGGTGTCAAAGCCGGTCCCGTCCACGGCCACCCCGGGGTCGTTGACCACAACCCTGGCCCCCTCCTCGGCCAGAAGCAGACAGATGGCCCGGCCGATGCCCCGGCCGCCGCCGGTAACCACCGCTACCCGGTCCTGAACGATGCCCATCGCTATGCCTCCTTGCAAGCCGGTCGTCGGTTTCAGCTAAGTATACCCGAAATCCGGGCCGGCCGCACCCGCCCGGCCGGGGTTCGGGCGGCCGGCCCGACGGTGCATATTCTTGTGGATAAACCCGGCCGGAAATGCGGGGTCGTGACATTTGACACAAGCCCCGATATATGCTATATGATCCACAGACTTTGGCTGGGAGGCGAGATAGTGGAGCCTATCGTATTTCCTAAGTGTAAAAAGTGCGGTCTGGGCGACCTGGTGCCCCTTTCGGATTTTGGTAGCCAGGGCGCGGCCGTGCACTTCAAAGCGTGGGTCTGCACCAATCCGGAATGCGGGTTCAACATCAAAATCCGCAACGGTGACGTGTACCTCAATGAGCCGATAAATAACGGCGTAGCTTTCGCTAACAACCGGCGAAACGTTCCGATAACCTGAGCTCCCAAGCATACGCCTCCGTTGGGGCCCGCAGGCAAACTGCTCCTGACGGGCCTTTTTCTCTTTACCGGCCCCTGGACCAGGGCCACCCCTCGATATGTGCCGCAGGTAGACAGCCCCGGTAAATCAACAGGCCGGCAGGCAGACGAGTCTTGACGGCCCTCCTGTCGGCGGCTACACTCACATAATAGGATGGCCAAGACCAGGCGTGACTACTACGAGATCCTGGGCGTGCCCCGCGACGCTTCGGAGGAGGAGATCCGGCGCGCCTTTCGCCGGCTCGCCCTCCAGTATCACCCCGACCGGAACAAGAGCCCCGAAGCCGAAGAGATCTTTAAAGAGATAAACGAGGCCTATCAGGTCCTCTCCGACCCGGAGAAGCGGGCCGCTTATGACCGCTACGGCCATGACAACACCGCCGGGTTCCCGGGTTTTGAGGATTTCGGGGCGTTTTCGGGCTTCGGCGACATCTTCGAGGCGTTTTTCGGCGGGGCAACCGCCACCCGGCGGGGTCCCCGGCGGGGAGCCGACCTTCAGGCCGAGCTGACCCTGTCGTTCGAGGAGGCCGCGTTCGGCACCGAGCGGGAAGTTGAGGTCACCCGGCTCGAGGTCTGCGCCGCCTGCCGCGGCAGCGGCGCCCGGCCCGGCACCCAGGCGATTCGGTGCCCCACCTGCGGCGGCACCGGGCAGGTCCGGCGGGTGCACCAGAGCCTTTTCGGCCACTTTGTTAACATCGTCACCTGCAGCCGGTGCCAGGGCGAGGGCCGGATAATCGAACAGCCCTGCCCCAACTGCCGGGGCGCCGGCCTTGAGCGGCGCGCCCGCCGGGTGCGGGTCCGGATTCCGCCCGGGGTCGACGATGGAACCCAGGTCCGGGTGAGCGGCGAGGGGAACGCCGGCGTGAAGGGCGGCCAGCCCGGCGACCTGTACATCACCGTCCACGTCAAGCCCCACCCCGAGCTGACCCGGCAGGGCTACGACCTTCACTACGACCTGCCGATAAACTTCGTCCAGGCCGCCCTGGGGGATGAGGTCGAGGTTCCAACCCTCGAAGGCCCGACCGTAATCCAGATCCCGCCGGGGACCCAGGCCGGGGAGGTTCTCGTCCTGCGGGGCCGGGGCGTGCCCCGGCTCGACGGGCGGGGCCGCGGCGACCTGGTCATCCGGGTGCAGGTCGAAGTTCCCCGCAAACTCACCGAAGAGCAGCGCCGGCTCCTGGCCGAGCTGGCCCGCACCTTCGAGAAGCCCCGCTCAAGCCGGGGCCTCTTCGGCCGCATTAAGGACGCCTTAAGCTAGCGTCGGGGCCTCTCCGGCCGCTGGGCCAGGGCCGCCCCGGCCAGGACCAGGACGGCCCCGACCAGCTGGGCCGGTTCGAGCCGCTCGCCCAGGACGATAAACCCCAGCAGGCCGGCCGCAACCGGCTCCACCATCGCCACAATGCTGGCCCGGCCCACCGGCACGTGGCCTATCCCCCAGGTGTAAAAGGCGTAGGCCACGACGGTAACCAGGCTGACGATAAGCAGGGGCGGCCAGATGGCCGGAATTGCCAGGTTTGAGCTGAGAACGGCCGGGGCCTGGAGGACCGCCAGGAAGAGGGACCCGAAGCCCAGGCCGTAAAAAAGCACCGTCCAGTGAGAGTAAGTCCGAAGGAGCCGCTTGCTCAAAATCGTGTAAAGGGCATAGGTGAACCCGGAGCCCAGACCGGTTGCAACCGCCAGCGGGGTCACCTGCAGGGCCTCCGGCCGGTAGGCGCCGATGACCAGGAAGATGCCGGCCCAGGAGAGGCCGAGGGCCGCAAGCTTAGTGGGCGTGAACGGCTCCTTGAAGAAGATGCGGGCCAGAATGTTAACAAAGGCCGGGGCGGTGTAGAGCAGGATGGCGGCGGTGCCGATGGTGGTCAGGCTGATCGTCGTGAAGTAGAGCAAATAAAACGCGGTGACGGCGCCGAACCCAAAGAATGCAAAGAACGGCAGGTCGGACCGGTCGGCCCTGAGGGCCTGGGGCCGGGCAAAATAGAGGCCGGCGGCCAGGAAGATAAACCCGATGACGGCCCGGAGGGTCACGGCCGGGCCGGGGGCAAGGCCCAGGGCAAAGAGCATCTTTGCCCAGACCCCCAGGCTTCCCCACATTGTCCCGGCGAGGGCGACGGCCAGGTAGCCGGCGGCCATTTTTTCTAGGCGGCGTCCTGGTCGGACGAGCCCGGTTTATCCGCCACGGCCCGGAAGGCTCGCCGGGTATGCTGGAGGCTGACGACCCCCAGGACCCCGACCAGGCCGCCGATGAGCAGGATCACCTCGGGGATGCCCACGAAGTCGGCCATGGCCCCGACCAGCAGCAGGGGCAGGACGGAGGCGATACTGGCGAACACGAGCTGGATTGAAAAAAGCTTAGCCCGCATGTAGGCCGGGGCCAGCTCCTGGATGATGGTCTGGGCAGTGATGTTCACAAAGGCAAAGCTCAGGCCGAGGGCGAACGAAAGGAGCAGGACCAGCGACACCAGGCTGAAAACGGAGGAAAGATACCCCAGCTCGGCGAGCCGGCGGAGGAGGCCGTCCCGGGCCAGGTAGCCATAGGCCCGGGGCAGGAGGCCGAGCAGAAGGAGGGTGCCGGCCATGCCGAACAGGCCGACATTGACGATGGTCGGCTTCTCGACATACCGGGCCAGCGCCGGCAGGAGGACCGTGGCCAGCAGAATCCCCAGTCCGGCCGGGGCGAAGATAAAGACCGCATCCTCAACCGGGACGCCGAGAACCCGGCTGGCGTAGCCGGGAGCCAGAACCCCGAGGACAAAGAGGAGGGTTGTTGCCGCCGTCCACTGAACCATTGCCAGGGCGAGGGCGGCATCGCCCCGGAGCAGGCGCAGACCGAGGACCAGGTCGGAGCGGATCAGTTCGGCCAGCTCGGCCGGTCTAAGGGTAGTCAGGGGCGCGTGGACCGGCTCGTTGGCCGGCAGGGTGGCCACGAGGATGGCAGCAACCATGAAGCTGACGGCGGCGACGATAAACAGGCCATCGAAGCCCATCAGCTTAAAAAGGGGCGGCCCGACGAAGAGCAGCCCGCCCATCTGCGAGGCGGTGTAGGTCAGGTTAAAGATGCCGTTGGCGGCCAGGAGCTGACGGCGGGGCACCAGGAGGGGGATGGTGGCGACCTCGGCCGGGCCGAAGAACTGGCCGATGGTCGAGAAGAGTGCGGCCAGCACGAAGATAGCGGGCATGGAGTCCCGGCCCAGGAGGAAGCCCAAGACGACGAGGGCCCGCAGCCAGTTGGTGGTGACCAGGACGTTGCGTTTACTCATCCGGTCGACAAGGGCGCCGGCGACGATGGCGAAGACGACCATTGGGATGAGGGAGGAGAGGACGAGGGCGCTCATCTGGATTGACGAATGGGTGCGCTGTTCGACGTGGACCACCAGGCCGTAGATAATGGCGTGCTGGGCCACCTGGGAAGCGATCTGGGCCAGCCAGAGGGTCCGGAAGTGGCGGTTAGCGAGGACGGCGAGGGCGCCCTCAGGCTCTTCGCGGTTCACCTGGGGGTTTCGGTTCGGGAGAGTATAGCTTTGAGGCGGCGCTCGAATTTCGAGCGTGGCAGGAGGACCCGGCGGCTGCACTTGAGGCACTTAAGGCCGATATCGGCGCCGAGGCGTACGACCCGCCAGTCGTAGCTGCCGCAGGGATGGGGCTTTCGCAGGCGAACGATATCGTCGATGAGGACGTCTACGGGCGCCATTTTACCCGAAGAGAATTATACGTCCCGCCGGTGCGGACCGGACGGCCGGGGGCGAAGCTGACGGTGGGCGGGTGCCGGTTGGGGGAACACTTCACATAAATAGCCGTCGAAGTCCTGGGGATTTTCGGCGACCGGAGGTCGACGGCAGGCGGTGGGGCGGGCTTTTTGAAATTTTGGGCC
>FWWL01005370.1_pt1 | contig 20092 bp, 17 predicted proteins | sample 2228331 | NCBI WGS metagenome assembly FWWL01 (sample SAMEA103939775, study PRJEB20133) | metagenome | reverse complement strand
CTCGGCCAGGTGTCGAGCAACGTGCTGATCAATGGCGAGCGCTTTTCGGGCAAGAGCAACGATGTCGTCTCCGAACTCGGCCGCATCGGCGCGGCCAATGTGATCCGCATCGAGCTGATCGACGGCGCGACGCTCAACCTGCCCGGGCTGACCGGACAGGTGGTCAATATCGTCAGCAAGGTCGACAGCCTTACCGGCCAGTTCCGCTGGAGCCCGCGCGTGCGCTTCCGCCGCACCGATCCGCAGGTGCTCAACGGCGAGGTTTCGGCGAGCGGCAAGGCAGGGAAGATCGCCTATACGCTGAGCCTCGCCAACAACAGCTTCCGCAACGGCAATGCCGGAACCGAGCGCGTGCTCGATGCCGCGGGCAATGTCACCGACCGGCGCTATGAGGAATTGTACGTCAATGGCGACGAGCCCCGGATCGCGGCGGGCCTCAAATATACCGGTGACACCGGCCAGATCGGCAATCTCAACCTCGCCTATCAGCGGCGCTGGGTGCGGATTACCGAGGATTCGGACGGCGAGGTGGTCCGCGACCGCGACTATCTCGAGACCGAGAAGGAATATAATTACGAGATCGGCGGGGATTACCTGTTCCCGCTGTGGGGTGGCAATCTGAAGCTCATCGGTCTGCGCCGGTTCGAGCACAGCCCGTTTTTCACGCGCATCTTTCTCGATTTCGAGGACCGCCGCCCGCGCGAGGGCAACAGCCTGGCGACCCGGATCGACGAGACCGAAACCATCGCGCGCGCCGAATATGGCTGGAAGGCGGGGAAGGCCGACTGGCAGTTCAGCCTGGAAGGCGCAATCAACAAGCTCGACACCGATGCCGAACTGAAGCTGCTCGACACGGCCGGCCGGTTCAACCCGGTGCCGCTGCCGGGCTCCGACGCAACGGTCGAGGAAAAGCGCGCGGAAGCGGGACTCAGCTATGGCCGCCCGCTCGCCTCCAACCTGACGCTGCAGACCTCGATCGGCGGCGAATATTCGCAGATCATGCAGAGCGGACCCAATGGCCTCACGCGCAGCTTCATCCGCCCCAAGGGTTTCGTCTCGCTGGCCTGGAAGCCGGGCCAGTCGCTCGACCTGAGCTTGCGCCTGCAGCGCGATGTCGGGCAGCTCAATTTCTTCGATTTCGTCGCCTCGGCGGACCTTGGCGCGGAGAACCAGAACAGCGGCAATCCCGATCTCGTGCCGCAGCAGAGCTGGAACATCGATTTCCAGGCGACCAAGAATCTGGGCGCGCTAGGATCGATCAACGCCAAGGCCTTCGTCAATTTCGTCGAGGATATCGTCGACCAGGTACCGATCGGCGCCACCGGCGAAGCACCGGGCAATATCGACAGCGCGACCATCTGGGGCTTTTCGATCGATTCCACCTTCAAGATGGACGTGATCGGCTGGACCGGGGTGCGCTTCGACATCGACTATACCTGGCGCAAATCGAGCCTGCCCGATCCGCTGACCGGCATCAATCGCCGCATCTCGGCCGATCTGATCCACGAATTCAGCGCCGAGTTCCGCTATGACATTCCCGGCGGCAACTGGGCGGTAGGCGCGAACTATTTCGACTTTTCCCAAGCCGACGAGGTGCGCCTCAGCCAGCTCGCCGAATTCCCCATCGATGGCGGGGACCTGGGCTTCTATGTCGAGAACAAGGACGTGCGCGGGCTGACCGTGCGGCTGGGCCTGTCCAACCTGATCGGCACCAACGAGGCGTTCCGCCGCACCTTCTATGTCGCGCGCCGCGACGGGCCGGTGGCGTTTGTCGAGGACCGCGAGCGTTACTTCGGCCCTGTCGTCAGGCTCGACATCAACGGCAGCTTCTGACCGCTTTGTGGTTCATGCAGGATACAGCCGGCCAAAACTACGCGAAAACCGGTGCGGCGAATCCTTCCCGCCCCCCAGGATTTGCGCTTGGCGCACGGGTGCTTAGCCGATAAGGGTTGCGGCCATGAACAAGGCGATCAAACTGGCTCTGGCAAGCGCGGCTGCGCTGACCGTGCTGTCCGGCTGCGCGGGCGGCAAGAACAAGGTCAACACCAACTATATCGCGCGCGATGTCAGCACGCTGTACATGGCGGCCAAGGACCGGCTCGACCGCGGCCAGAACAAGATCGCTGCCGAGCTGTTCGACGAGGTCGAGCGCCAGCACCCCTATTCGCCCTGGGCGCGCCGCGCGCAGCTGATGAGCGCGTTCAGCTATTATCTCGCCAAGGATCACAACAAGTCGATCCAGTCGGCGCAGCGCTTCCTGGCCATCCATCCGGGCAACAAGGACGCGCCCTATGCCTATTATCTGATCTCGCTCAACTATTACGAGCAGATCAGCGACGTGACGCGCGACCAGAAGATCACCCAGCAGGCGCTTGCCGCGCTGGGCGAGGTGATGCGCCGCTATCCCAACACCCGCTATGCCTCCGACGCGCGGCTCAAGGTCGATCTGGTCAACGATCACCTCGCCGGCAAGGAAATGGAGATCGGCCGCTATTACCAGCGCAGCTCCAACTGGCTGGCGGCGACGCTGCGCTTCCGCGAGGTGGTCGACAAGTACCAGACCACCAGCCACACCGCAGAGGCGCTCTATCGCCTGACCGAATGCTATCTGGCGCTCGGCATCCCGGCCGAAGCGAAGAAATCCGCTGCCGTGCTCGGCGCGAACTATCCCGGTTCGGACTGGTACGAGCGCGCCTACAAGCTGACCGAAGAGCACGGCGACCTGATCACCGCGAGCTGATCGCGCCGGTTTTGCGGAAAAAGGCCCCGAAGCGCTGAGCTCCGGGGCCTTATTTCTTACAACTGGCCGAACACCCAGCGCAGCACCGATTTCTGCGCGTGCAGCCGGTTCTCCGCCTCGTCCCAGACCACCGATTGCGGCCCGTCGAGGACGCTGGCCGTCACTTCCTCCTCGCGATGCGCGGGCAGGCAGTGCAGGAACAACGCGTCCTTCTTGGCCTTGGCCATGAGCGCATCGTTGACCTGGAACGGCATCATCGCCTTCAGTTTCTCTTCGGCATGCAGTTGGCCCATCGAGATCCAGGTATCGGTGACGATCACGTCCGCGCCGGTGGCGGCCTCGCCCGCATCGCGGTGGAAGCTGATCGTCCCGCCCGCCGCGCGCGCTGCCGCGACAAACGCCGGGTCCGGATCATAGCCGTCGGGGCAGCCGATGCGGACGGAGAATTTCATCAGCCCCGCCGCCTCGACGATCGAGTTGAGCACATTGTTGCCATCGCCCAGCCAGGCCACGACCAGCCCGGGCAGCGCCTTGCGATGCTCGATGATGGTGAGCAGGTCCGCGACGATCTGGCACGGATGCGAAAGGTCGGTCAGGCCGTTGATCACGGGGACGGTCGCGAAATGGGCCATTTCCTCGATTTTGGCATGGTCGTCGGTGCGGATCATGATGGCATCGCACATGCGCGAGAGCACGCGCGCAGTATCGGCGACGGTCTCGCCGCGGCCCAGCTGGGTGCTGCCCGCATCGAGGATCAGGCTGGTGCCGCCCAGCTGGCGGATCGCCATGTCGAACGACACGCGCGTGCGGGTCGAATTCTTCTCGAACACCATGGCGAGGGTATGGCCTTCGAGCGGGGCATCGGCATCGGCCTTGCCAAGCGGCCAGCCGTGGCGCGCGTCCTTGCGGTCGATCGCATCGTTGAGCATGGCGGCGATGGCATCGTGTCCGGCATCGGACAGGTTCAGGAAATGACGGGTCATGAAATGTCTCCCCCTCCTCTCTCCTTCAGGGGAGAGGATACGGAGCCTTTGCAGCAAAGCTGCTTAGGCGAAGTTGGAGAGGGGAATGCGATATGGCACCCTTGCCCCTCTCCCAACCCTCTCCCCTGAAGGGGAGAGGGCCAGCTTAGCGTCAAGCCGCTTCGGGCAGCGCGAAGTCTCGTGCCCCTGCCGACAGGCGCTCGATGAACTCGTCGATATGCGCCTGCTCGATCACCAGCGGCGGCAGGATGCGCACGACATTCTCTCCCGCCGCGACGGTGAGCAGCCCGTGATGATCGCGCAGATGCGCCACGAACGCGCGGTTCTCGGCGCGGTCCTTGAGCTTCAGGCCGAGCATCAGCCCCATGCCCCGCACCGAATCGAAGATCTCGTCGTGATTGGGGATGAGCTGCTCGAGCGCGCCGCGCAGCCGCTCGCTCATCGTTCGGACATGCGCGAGGAACTCGGGATTGTCGACCACGTCGAGCACCGCTTCGCCCGCCGCCATGGCCAGCGGGTTGCCGCCATAGGTCGAACCATGCGTGCCGACGACCATGCCGCGCGCCGCCTTCTCGGTGGCGAGACATGCACCCATCGGGAAGCCGCCGCCAATGCCCTTGGCGGTCGCCATGATGTCGGGCTCGATACCGTATTGCTCATAGGCATAGAGCGTGCCGGTGCGCGCGACGCCGCACTGCACCTCGTCGAGCACCAGCATCAGGTCGTGCTCGTCGCACAGCGCGCGCAGGCCCTGCATGAACTCCGGCGATGCCGGGCGCACCCCGCCCTCGCCCTGGACCGGCTCGACCAGAAAGCCCGCGACATCGGGGCCGATCGCGGCCTTGGCGCCTTCCAGATCGTCGAAATCGACATAGCGGAAGCCGGGCAGCAGCGGCGCGAAGCCCTTGTGCATCTTCTCCTGGTTCGACGCGCTGATCGTCGCCATGGTGCGGCCGTGGAACGCATTCTTGAACGTCACCAGCACCGTGCGGTTGGCATCGCCGCCTTCGGACTGGTGATAGGCGCGCGCGGTCTTGATCGCGCATTCGACCGCCTCGGCCCCCGAATTGGTGAAGAACACCGTGTCGGCAAAGGTCGAATCGACCAGCCGCTGCGCGAGATGCTCGCCTTGCGGGCTGCCATAGAGGTTGGAGACGTGAATCAGCGTCTCGGCCTGTTTCTGGATCGCCTGCGTGAGGTGCGGATGGCCATGGCCGAGCAGGTTGACTGCGATGCCGCTGGCAAAGTCCAGATATCGCTCGCCACGCTCTCCGATCAGGTAACAGCCTTCGCCGCGCACCGGGCGCACGGCGCACCGGGGGTAAACGGGCATCAGCGGCGTGATCGTCATGGCAGCCTTGTCCTTCCTTCTTCGCGGGTCCCTAAAAAACAGCACGCGCCTTGCGCATTCCACCGGTGCACGGGGACCACGGCACCAAAAGTAAAAAGGCGACCCCATGAACCAGGGCCGCCAGCGTGCGGGCCCAAGCTATAGCGCCGCAGGGGCCACAGGGTCAATGATCGCTGCACAAAGGGACTGGCGGCGGCGCAATCGGCTTGCTAAGGGCTTGCCCCTTGGCGATGCACCCGTAGCTCAGCTGGATAGAGCGCTGCCCTCCGAAGGCAGAGGTCACAGGTTCGAATCCTGTCGGGTGCGCCAGTTTCTTGCACGCTGCGTTGCCGTATGCGCATATGGTCCTCCGCCGTTTCAACCCCTGGCAGGACCCGCCGACACCGATGACCCCTTCCTCACCACCGGGCGTTCTGCCGTTCAGTCACAGACCGACCACGCGCGAGCGCACCTGGGCGATTGTCGGCGGATCCACCGGCAATCTGGTCGAATGGTACGACTGGTACGCCTATGCGGCGTTCACGCTCTATTTCGCGCCGCATTTCTTTCCCTCGGGCGATGGCACTGCGCAGCTGCTCGGCGCGGCGGCGGTGTTTGCGGTAGGCTTTTTCATGCGCCCCATCGGGGCCTGGGCGATGGGCATCTATGCCGATCGCAAGGGACGCAAGAGCGGGCTGGCGCTGTCGGTCTCGCTGATGTGCGCAGGCTCGCTGCTGATCGCGGTCGCGCCGACCTATGAGACGGCAGGTCTGCTCGCCCCCGCGCTGCTGGTGCTCGCGCGGCTGATGCAGGGGCTGTCGGTCGGCGGCGAATATGGTGCGAGCGCGACCTATCTGTCCGAAATGGCGGGCAAGGGGCGGCGCGGCTTCTTCTCGTCCTTCCAATATGTCACGCTGATCGGCGGGCAGCTGCTGGCGATCGGCGTGCTGCTGGTGCTGCAATCGGTGCTGAGCGAAGCCGCGCTCGATGCCTGGGGCTGGCGCATTCCCTTTGCCATCGGCGCGGCGCTGGCCGTGGTAGTGTTCTGGATCCGGCGCGGGTTGGCCGAGACCGAGAGCTTTGCCAATGCGCAAGGCACCGATGCGCCCAAATCGGGCATGCTCGCATTGTTCCGCCATCACCCGCGCGAGGCACTGACGGTGATGCTGATGACCGCAGGCGGCACGCTCGCCTTCTATGCCTTCTCGATCTACATGCAGAAATTCCTGGTCAACACCTCGGGCTTCGACCGCGAGACCGCCTCGCGGATCAACGGCGCGAGCCTGTTCGTGTTCATGCTGCTGCAGCCGGTAGCGGGCGCGCTCAGCGACCGGCTGGGGCGCAAGCCGCTGCTGGTCGGCTTCGGCGTGCTGGGCGTGATCTGCACCTATCCGCTGTTCGCCACGCTGGAGACCACGCGCGATCCGCTGACCGCCTTTGCGCTCGTGCTCGGCGGGCTGGTGATCGTCACCGGCTATACCTCGATCAACGCGGTGGTGAAGGCAGAGCTGTTCCCCGCGCATATCCGCGCGCTGGGCGTGGCACTGCCCTATGCGCTCGCCAACACGATCTTCGGCGGCACGGCCGAATATGTCGCCTTGAGCTTCAAGCAGGCCGGCTGGGAGCGCGGCTTCTACTGGTATGTCACCGGCATGATCGCGCTGTCGCTAATCGTGTATATCCGCATGCGCGACACCCGCACCGCCAGCGCGATCCTCGAGGATTGACCGGCAGCGCGGTCGTTGCGCAGAGCAAGCTCCTGAAAAACCATTGCAAAGCTGAGCGCCGCACCAGCTACCGGTTGAGTCGCCAACGTCACATCGCTGTCTCAAATAGGCAACACCACTGAAAAATCTGGCGCCGGCGCATGGCGAGTGTTGTCCTCGCCGCCCGTCTCAGCGAAGGGACGGAGGGACCCGGCGCGATTCCGCCGGTGTTACCCTATCGCCACATCCGTCACTTCGAGGATATTTCCGATGCGTGTCCCGTCCCGTCGCCTGGTTTCGTCGATCGCCCTGTCTGCTGCCGCATTCGGTTGCGCCCTCGCCTCCCCCGCTGCGGCACAGACGGCAGAGGGCGACCAGACCGAGGAAGCCGAGCGCGGCGTCGGCGTCATCGTCGTCACCGCGCAGAAGCGCGAGCAGGACCAGCGCGACGTGCCGCTGTCGATCTCGACGCTGAGCAACGATGCGCTGGCGGCGGTCCAGGCGGGCGGCGGCGACATTCGCGGCCTCGCCGGACGCGTGCCCAATCTCAATATCGAAAGCTCGTTCGGTCGCAGCTTCCCGCGCTTCTACATTCGGGGTCTCGGCAATACCGATTTCGATCTCAACGCCTCGCAGCCGGTCAGCCTGGTCTATGACGATGTCGTGCTGGAAAACCCGATCCTCAAGGGCTTCCCGATCTTCGATCTCGACCGGATCGAGGTGCTGCGCGGGCCGCAGGGCACGCTGTTCGGCCGCAACACGCCCGCGGGCATCGTCAAGTTCGACACCGTCAAACCCGGCACCGATGGTGGCTATGCCAAGGCGAGCTGGGCGCGGTTCAACACCATCCAGCTCGAGGGCGCGGTCGGCGCGAACCTGGGCAATGGTTTCTCATTCCGCGCCTCGGGCTTTTATCAGCACCGCGACCACTGGGTCGACAATATCGACAATGGCGCAGGCGATGACCTGGGCGGCTATGACGATTTTGCCGGTCGCCTGCAGCTGCAGTACGAGGACGGCCCGCTCACCGCGCGGCTGACCGGCCAGATCCGCGTGCTCGATGGCTCTGCCATCCTGTTCCGCGCCAACGTGTTCCAGCGCGGCAGCAACGAGCTGATCGGCCTGGGCGGGCCCGGCACCGAGTTCCGACGCGACCAGATCCGTTCGGACGGGATCAACTTCCAGGAGCTCAACACCTATAATGTCGGCCTGACCGTCGATTATGATTTCGGACCGGCGACGCTGACCTCGGTCACCTCCTACTGGAACGGCAATCTCAAGAGCCGCGGCGATATCGACGGCGGCTTCGGCAATGCCTTCGCGCCCAGCCAGGGCCCCGGCTTCATCCCGTTCTCGGCCCAGACCCGTGACGACGTGCCCAGCCTCGACCAGTATACGCAGGAGGTCCGCCTCGCCTCGAACAACCAGACCGGCCTTGGCTATCAGATCGGCGGCTTCTTCTTCAACGAGCGGCTCAACATCACCACGCTCGATTATGGCGCGCCGGCCGATACCGTCGCAGCTGCTGTCGCGGTGCAGCGCCAGGTGACCAATGCGTTCGGCCTTTTCGGGACCTTGAGCTACACGTTCGACAATGGCCTGATCCTGCAGGCGGGCGCACGCTATAATGACGACGACCGCGACTTTGCCGCCGCGCGCCCGATCGACACGCGCCCCGGTTTCCTGGGCTTTGGCGGGCCGGTCGGCACGTTGCGCACCGAGGCCAAGGCGAACCTGCTGACCTGGGATCTGAGCGCGGTCTATCCGGTGAGCGACGCGGTCAACATCTTCGCTCGCGCCGCGCGCGGCTATCGCGCGCCGTCGATCCAGGGCCGCCTGGCCTTCGGTCGCGCGCTCTCGGTCGCCGATGCCGAACGCACCATGTCGTACGAGACCGGCATCAAGACCGTGCTGTTCGATGGCGCAGCGCGCTTCAACCTGACCGGCTATTATTTCAACACCGAGGACCTGCAGCTGACTGCGGTCGGCGGCGGCGGCAATGTCACCGCGCTGCTCAATGCCGATGATGTCGAAGGCTATGGTTTCGAGGCCGAGCTGGCCGCTCGCCCGACCGATGGCCTCGATCTCAGCATCGGTATCGGCTTCAACGAGAACGAGATCAAGTCACCGGGTCTGGGCGTTGCCGGATGCGGCGCGCCGTGCACCGTGCTCAACGCTCCGATCACAGGCCGTCCGGGCATCTTCTCGATCGACGGCAACCGCCTGCCGCAATCGCCGAAATGGTCGGTCAACTGGACCGCCGGTTACGCGCACCCGGTCGGCAATGGCGAGCTCTATGTCTTCACCGACTGGTATTATCGCTCGCGCATCCAGTTCTTCCTCTACAATTCGGTCGAGTTCAGCGACGACAGCCTGATCGAGGGCGGCCTGCGCTTCGGCTATCGCACCGGCGACGGCAAGTTCGATGTCGCGGCCTTTGCGCGCAACATCACCAACAATGTCTCGGCCACCGGCGGCATCGATTTCAACAACCTGACCGCCTATGTGAACGAGCCGCGCATCTTCGGCATCGAGGTCGGCACGCGCTTCTGATCGGCGGCCAAGGCACGACAGCAACAAAAGGGGGAGCAGCGCGCTGCTCCCCCTTTTTCGTTCTCGTGAACGTCAAGGCGCTGCGCCGCTAGCCCCACCAGCCGAGCAGCGCGCCGATCACCGTCGCGCCGCCAATGGGGGCGATCACTGCTAGCAAAAGGTTGAGGCCGATCGCCTGCATAAGCCGCTTTTCCTGTGCGGCGCTGATGCGGCGCGGTGGCCTTGGCGGTTCCCGCCGTGGCGGATCGAAGGGCGGCCAATCGGGATCGAACGGAACGAACATGGCTGCCCCCTGCCGCTTATTGCTGCTGGCCGAGTTCGCGGTTGAACCACAAGGCGGTCAGCGTCGCCAGCGCGCCCGAGAGCAGATAGCCCCCGGCGGCGAGCAGCCCGTAATTGGCCGAGAGCCACAATGCGACCATCGGCGCGAAGCCCGCGCCGAACAGCCAGGCGAGGTCTGCGGTGAGCGCCGAGCCGGTATAGCGGTGCTTCAGGGGGAAGAACGAGGAGAGCGCCCCCGAGGACTGGCCGAAGGCGAGGCCGAGCAGGATGAACCCGCCGAACATGAACGCCGCCTCGCCCGCGCCACCGGCATCGAGCAGCTGCGGGGCAAAGCCGCTGAACGCCGCGATCGCGACGGCTGTAGCGGCGAGCAGGGTGCGGCGGCCATAGGCATCGGCGAGCCTGCCCGAAGCTAGGATCGCCAGCACGCCGAGCGCGGCGGCAAAGGCCTCGATCAGCAGGAAGCGCACCGGCGATTCCTCGGTGAACAGGAACACCCAGCTCAAGGGATAGACCGTCACCATATGGAACATGGCAAAGCTGGCGAGCGGAGCGAACGCGCCCAGCACGATGATCTTCCACTCGCTGCGCACGGTGGACAGCACAGGTTCGGGCTGCAGCGTCTGGCTTTCGAAAAGCTCGGTATATTCGGGTGTCACCACGATGCGCAGCCGCGCGAACAGCGCGACGACGTTGATCGCGAACGCCACGAAGAACGGATAGCGCCAGCCCCAGGCGAGGAAATCTTCCGCCGGCAGCGCGGCGATGAGGAACGCGAACAGCAGGCTGGCGACGATCAGCCCGAAAGGCGCGCCCAGCTGCGGGATCATTGCATACCAGCCGCGCTTGTCCCTGGGTGCATTGAGCGCAAGCAGCGAGGCGAGGCCATCCCACGAGCCGCCCAGCGCCACGCCCTGGCCCATGCGGAACAGCGCGAGCAGCAGCGCCGATCCTATGCCGATCGTGGCATGGCCGGGGAGGAAGGCGATGGCAGCGGTCGATCCGCCGAGCAGGAACAGCGCGATCGTCAGCTTGGCCCCGCGGCCATAGGCGCGGTCGACCGCAGTGAAGATCAGCGTTCCCGCAGGCCGCGCGACAAAGGCGAGCGCGAAGATCGCGAACGACCACAATGTGCCTTCGAGCGGATCGAGATAGGGGAAGACCAGCTTGGGGAAGACCAGCACCGAGGCGATGGCGTAGACGAAAAAGTCGAAAAACTCCGACGTGCGGCCGATGACCACGCCAATGGCGATCTCGCCCGGCCCGACCGTATGGCCGTCGTCATTGACCGCGCGCGCATCGCGTTCGGCCTCGGTCGTGGGGACGGTGTTGGCCACCATGGGCAGTTCCTTGGATTCGGGGGCGGATAAATTTCTACACGTGCCTTATGCAATTTTGATCCAGATCAATGCACTTGGACAAAATGTCCTATGTGCGCGCGTGGATCATGGGTCTAATTGGGCGGTCATGCTTGGGACCATGACACGACTCCGACTCCCGGCGGCGCTCGCCGCTTTCTGCCTCCTGCCGCTGCTGGGCGGTTGCAACATGGTCGTGCTCGATCCGGCGGGCGATGTCGCGCAGCAGCAGGGCAATCTCGTCGTCATCTCGACGCTACTGATGCTGATCATCATCGTACCCGTCATGGCGCTGACCGGATATTTCGCCTGGAAATACCGCGCCGCGAACGAAACCGCGACCTACAAGCCCGATTGGGACCATTCGACTCAGCTCGAGCTCGCCATCTGGGCGATTCCGCTGCTGATCATCATCTGCCTGGGCGCGGTGACCTGGGTCGGCACGCATCTGCTCGACCCCTATCGCCCGCTCGCCCGCACCGCGCCCGGACAGGCGGTGACCGAAAAGGACAAGCCGCTCGAGGTGCAGGCGGTCGCGCTCAACTGGAAGTGGCTGTTCATCTATCCCGAACAGGGCATCGCCACGGTGAACGAGCTCGCGGTGCCCGAAGGCCGTCCGCTCAAGTTCCGCATCTCCTCGTCGTCGGTGATGAACAGCTTCTATGTCCCCGCCATGGCCGGACAGATCTATGCGATGCCCGGCATGGAAACCAAGCTGCACGCGGTGTTCAACGAGACCGGCAATTACGAGGGCTTCTCCGCCAATTATTCGGGCGCAGGCTTTTCAAACATGCGCTTCGCCGCGCGCAGCATGACGCAAAAGGGCTTTGACCAATGGGTGGTCAAGGCGCGTGCCGAAGGCCAGACGCTCGACCGTGCCACCTATCTCAAGCTCGAACGCCCGAGCGAGAAGGAACCGGTGCGCCATTATGCCAGCGTCGAGCGCGACCTGTTCGACCGCATCGTCAACATGTGCGCCGAGCCGGGCAAGATGTGCATGCACGACATGATGGCGATCGACGCGCGCGGCGGCATGGGTCTGGCCGGCCTGCACAATGTGCGCCAGCTTTCCTATGACAAGCACGCCGCGCGCGGCACCGGCGACACCGCCAGCGACCGCTATATTGCCGAGAACTGCACCAATCCCGAACTGCTGAGCGCCAGCCTGACGCGGATGGAAGATCGCGTGATCGATCTTTCCACGCTGACCGGCGCAGGCCTCAAGCGCCCCGGCGGACCGCTGTTCCGCAAGCGCGAAACCTCTTCCCAGTCGCCTGAACTCACCAAGTCGCCTGAGCTGACTCAGGCAGGCACCACGGACCCCGTATCATGAGCACCGACGCCGTTCCCTCCACCTCTGCCGCCGAACCGACGTTCCTGCTGGGCAAGCTCGGCTGGAACTCGCTGCCGCACGACCCGATCGTGCTCAGCACCATGGTCGTCGTCATCATCGGCGGCGTGAGCCTGCTCGCGCTGGTGACGCGCTACAAATTGTGGGGCTATCTGTGGAAGGAGTGGTTCACCACCGTCGACCACAAGAAGATCGGGATCATGTACATGATCCTCGGCCTCGTCATGTTCCTGCGCGGCTTTGCCGATGCGATCATGATGCGCTTGCAGCAGGTGATGGCGTTCGGCGGGTCCGAGGGTTACCTCAACTCGCACCATTACGACCAGATCTTCACCGCGCATGGCGTGATCATGATCTTCTTCGTCGCGATGCCGTTCATCACCGGCCTGATGAACTATGTCGTGCCGCTGCAGATCGGCGCGCGCGACGTGTCCTTCCCCTTCCTCAACAATTTCAGCTTCTGGATGACCACATCGGGCGCGGTGCTGACCATGGCATCGCTGTTCATCGGTGAGTTCGCCGCGACCGGATGGCTCGCCTATCCACCGCTTTCGGGCATCGCCTACAGCCCCAGCGTCGGGGTGGATTATTATATCTGGGCGCTGCAGATCGCCGGGGTCGGCACGACATTGTCGGGCATCAACCTGATCGTCACCATCCTCAAGATGCGCGCGCCAGGCATGGGCCTGATGAAGATGCCGGTATTCACCTGGACCTCGCTGTGCGCCAACATCCTGATCGTCGCATCCTTCCCAGTGCTCACCGCGGTGCTCGCGCTGCTGACGCTCGACCGCTATGTCGGCACCAATTTCTTCACCAACGACTTTGGCGGGTCGTCGATGATGTACGTCAACCTCATCTGGATCTGGGGCCATCCGGAGGTGTACATCCTTATCCTGCCGCTGTTCGGCGTGTTCAGCGAGGTCACCTCGACCTTCTCGGGCAAGAAGCTCTTCGGCTATACCTCGATGGTCTATGCAACGGTGGTGATCACCATCCTGTCCTACGTCGTGTGGCTGCACCATTTCTTCACCATGGGATCGGGCGCGAGCGTCAACAGCTTCTTCGGCATCACCACGATGGTGATCTCGATCCCCACCGGGGCCAAGCTGTTCAACTGGCTGTTCACCATGTATCGCGGGCGCATCCGCTACGAATTGCCGATGATGTGGACGGTGGCGTTCATGCTCACCTTCACCATCGGCGGGATGACCGGCGTGCTGCTCGCAGTGCCGCCTGCGGACTTCGTGCTGCACAACTCGCTCTTCCTGATCGCGCATTTCCATAACGTGATCATCGGCGGCGTGCTGTTCGGCATCTTCGCGGCGATCAACTACTGGTGGCCCAAGGCGTTCGGCTTCAAGCTCGACAAGTTCTGGGGCAAGGTCAGCTTCTGGTGCTGGGTCCCCGGCTTCTGGGTTGCGTTCGCGCCGCTCTACGTGCTCGGCCTGATGGGCGTGACGCGCCGGATGCGGGTGTTCGACGATCCGAGCTTGCAGATCTGGTTCGCCATCGCCGCTGTGGGCGCGTTCATGATCGCCGCCGGGATTGCCGCGATGCTCATCCAGTTCGCAGTCAGCATCTGGAAGCGCGAGGCGCTGGCCGAAACGACGGGCGATCCGTGGAACGGCCGCACGCTCGAATGGGCGACCAGCTCGCCGCCGCCCGATTACAATTTCGCCTTCACCCCGCGCATCCACGCGCTCGATGCCTGGTACGACATGAAGGCGGCGGGCGTCGAGCATCCGGCCGAGGGCTACAAGGACATCCATATGCCGAGCAATACCGGCGCCGGCGTCATCCTGGCGGGCATCAGCACCGTCGCCGGTTTCGCGCTGGTCTGGCATATCTGGTGGCTCGCGGGCCTTGGCATGGTTGCGCTGATCGGCGCGGCGATCGCGCACACGTTCAACTACAAGCGCGACTTCCACATCCCGGCGTCGCAGGTGGCGGCGACCGAAAAGGCGCGCCTCACCCAGTTGCAAGCGGCAGGAGCCTGAGCCCATGAGCAGCATCACCCTGCCCGCCGGCAACGACAAGCCGGTCTATTACGAGATCGACGAGCATCCGCATCCCGAGGGCCACAGCACGCTGCTGGGTTTCTGGATCTATCTGATGAGCGACTGCCTCATCTTCGCGATCCTGTTTGCCTGCTACGCGGTGCTCGGCGGCAATTTCGCCGCCGGGCCGGGGCCGAAGGACCTGTTCGACCTCAACCTCATCGCGCTCAACACCGCGATGCTGCTGTTCTCGTCGCTGACCTATGGTCTGGCGATGATCGCGATGCAGAACAGGAACCTGCGCCATGTGCAGATGTGGCTCGCGGTCACCGGACTGTTCGGCGCGGCGTTCCTCGCGATCGAGCTGTACGAATTCTCGCACCTCATCCATATCGGCGCGACGCCGCAGCGCAGCGCGTTCCTCTCGGCCTTCTTCACCCTGGTCGGCACGCACGGGCTGCACGTCACCTTCGGCCTGGTGTGGCTGGTGACATTGATCGTCCAGCTCGGCCGCCATGGCCTCAACCCCGCCAACCAGCGCCGCGTTGCGTGTCTCAGCCTGTTCTGGCACTTTCTCGACGTGATCTGGATCGGCGTGTTCACCTTTGTCTATCTGATGGGAATGCTGTGATGAGCGCTGCCACCACCCATGCCGAACAGGCCGAGCACGATGCGCACGGCATCGAGATCCCGCATGCCTCGTACCGCGACTACACGATCGGCTTCTTGGCTTCGGTCATCCTGACCGCGATCCCGTTCGCTCTGGTGATGACCGGCGCATTGTCGCCTGCGGTGACGGCGGTGACGATCCTCGGTTTTGCCGTCGTCCAGATCGTCGTCCATATGGTCTATTTCCTGCACATGAGCCCCAAGGCCGAGGGCGGCTGGTCGATCACCTCGCTGATCTTCACCATCATCGTCGTCGGCATCATGCTGTCGGGATCACTCTGGGTGATGAGCAATCTCAACACCAACATGATGCCGCAGGCGCATGAAGAGATGAGCCAGATCCCGTGACCCAGTCCCGGCCAGCCGCGCGGGTCGTGCTGGTCGTCTCGCTGCTTGCCCTGGCGCTGGCGGGCTTCGGGCTTGCCGCCTGGCAGGTGCAGCGCCGCGCCTGGAAGCATGCGCTGATCGAGGCGGTCGACAGCCGCAGCACCGCCGCGCCGGTCGCCGCGCCGGGACCGGACCAATGGCCGCGTATCCGCCAAGAGCGCGACGCCTATCGGCGGGTCACCTTTGCGGGGCGCTTTGCGCATGATCGCGAAACGCTGGTCCAGGCGGTGACCGCGCGCGGCGGCGGATACTGGGTGCTGACGCCGCTGGTGGGCGAGCGCTTCACCGTGCTGGTCAATCGCGGCTTCGTACCTCCTGACCGGCGCGACCCGGCTACGCGCGCGGCGGGCAATCCGGCGGGAATGGTGCGCGTCACCGGGCTGCTGCGGATCACCGAACCGGGCGGCGGCTTCCTGCGCTCCAACGATGCCAATGCCGATCGCTGGTTTTCGCGCGATATCGCCGCGATCGCCCGCGCACGCGACCTGCAACGCACCGCACCCTATTTCATCGACGCCGATGCCGCGCCCAATCCGGGCGGCTATCCGGTCGGCGGCCTGACCGTCATCCGCTTCAGCGACAATCACGCGGTCTACGCGCTGACATGGGCATTGCTCGCGCTCGGGTGCCTGTTCGGCGCAAAGCTGGTATGGCAGCGGCGATGATCGCCACGCCCGCCCCCCAGATTACCGATGCCGTGCGGCGCAACATGGCGCTGCTCATTCAGCTGCGCTGGCTCGCGGTCGGGGGCCAGCTGCTGACCATCCTCATCGTGCACGGGCCGATGGGCATCGCGCTGCCGCTCGCCCCGCTGCTCGCCGCGATCAGCCTGCTCGTGTTCATCAACATCGTCACGCTCTACATGCTGCACCGGTTCGATGCGGGGCTCGAATATGCGCTGTTCACCGCGCTGATGTTCGATATCGCGGCGCTCACCTGGCAGCTGCATTTCACCGGCGGGCTCGCCAACCCGTTCGCCGCCCTGTTCCTGCTGCAGGTGGTGATCGGCGCGATGGTGCTGCGCCCCGCAGCATCCTGGGCGATGGTCGCGGCATCCTTAGGCGCACTGGCGGTGCTGGCGATCGATCCCGTCCCGCTCGCCCTGCCGCCCGAGCTGCAGGACGAGGAATTCAGCCTGTATCTGCAGGGCAGCTTCGTCTGTTTCGGGCTGATCGCGGTGCTGCTGGTCGCCTTCGTCACCCGCATCGCGCGCAACCTGCGCGAACGCGACGCCGCGCTCGCCGCGATCCGCCAGCGCGCAGCCGAAGAGGACCATATCGTGCGCATGGGCCTGCTCGCCTCGGGCGCGGCGCATGAGCTGGGCACCCCGCTTGCGACGCTCTCGGTGCTCGTCAACGACTTTCGCGCGATGCCCGAACTGAACGCGGTCGCGGACCTGTCCGCCGATCTCGACGACATGGAAAATGCGGTACAGCGCTGCAAGACGATCGTCAGCGGCATCCTGATGTCCGCCGGCGAGGCGCGCGGCGAGGCGACCGAACGCACCACGGTGCGCGCCTTCCTGCGCGACATCGTCGACGAATGGCGCGTGACGCGCGGGCTCGATGCGCTCGAATATCACGACCGGTTCGGCACCGATGTCGCCATCGTCTCGGACCCTGCGCTGCGTCAGGTCATCGGCAATGTCATCGACAATGCGGTCGAGGTCTCGCCGCAATGGGTCGGCATCCGCGCCGTGCGCCAGGGCGAGGCGCTCGAACTGACCGTGACCGACAAGGGCCCGGGCTTTGCGCAGGAGATTCTCGATGGCCTGGGCAAGCCGTACCGGTCGACCAAGGGCAAGCCCGGCGGCGGCCTGGGGCTGTTCCTGCTCGTCAACGTGATGCGCAAGCTGGGCGGAGAGGTGCGTGCGGGCAATCGCGAGCAGGGCGGCGCCGAAGTTACCATATGGTTGCCACTGGAAGCCATCGCCTATCCGGCAGGAGCGCGGACATGACCGAGACCCGTCAGTTGCTGATCGTCGAAGATGACGAAACCTTTGCGCGCACCCTCAGGCGATCGTTCGAGCGGCGCGGCTATGCGGTCGAAAGCGCCTCGGGCCATGACGGGCTGGTCGCGCTGCTCGACAGCGGCCTGGTGCCGTCTCATGCGGTGATCGACCTGAAGCTCGCAGGCTCGGTCTCCGGCCTCACCTGCGTCCAGGCCGTCCGCGCCGCCGCTCCGGACGCGAAGATCGTCGTGCTCACCGGCTTTGCCAGCATCGCCACCGCCGTCGAGGCGATCAAGCTCGGCGCGGACCATTATCTTGCCAAGCCGTCGAACACCGACGATATCGAGGCCGCCTTCGCCCGCACCGAGGGCGATGCCGATACCGCCGTGGATACCCGTCAATCGTCGATCAAGACCGTGGAATGGGAGCATATCCACCAGACGCTGGTCGATACCGGCTTCAACGTCTCCGAAACCGCGCGGCGGCTGGGGATGCACCGGCGGACATTGGCGCGAAAGCTGGAGAAACGGCAGGTGCGGTGAGGGGTGGCTTGCGGGATCATGGGGATTGGTTTGACTCATGTACCCACCTCCGCTCAGCCTGAGCTTGTCGAAGGCCCCGCGATACGGCCGTTGTGGGCGCGGGTCCTTCGACGACGCGGGCTGAAGCCCGCTGCTCAGGATGAGCGGAGGTGGGAGCAGCTTAAAGCCCCTGCAGCGCTAACCGCAAATCTCCTCAAGGCCGCGCGCAGCTATCCAACCCATCGCGCTGGACGATGCGGATGCGGCGGGCGATGCTGTTGCCATAACGGCGCACGAAGCCGCTGGGGTTCTTGACCGAGCGCTTCTTGGGCAACGGCAGCGCGGCGGCCATGCGCGCGGCCTGGTCGCGGGTGAGCGAACTTGCGCCCTTGCCGAAATAGCGCTGCGATCCTGCCTCGACGCCATAGGTGCCGATGCCGGTCTCGGCGACGTTCAAGTACACTTCCATGATCCGGCGCTTGCCCCAGATGCCCTCGATCAGCACGGTGAACCAGGCTTCCAGACCTTTTCGGAAAAAGCCGCCATTCTGCCAGAGGAACACGTTCTTCGCGGTCTGCTGGCTGATCGTCGATCCGCCGCGGATGCGCCCTCCTTCCATGTTGCGCCGCATCGCCTGCTCGATCGCCTCGGTATCGAAGCCGTTATGCGTGCAGAACTTGCCGTCCTCCGCGGCTATGGCGGCGGAGACCATGTTGCGGTCGATCCGGTCGAGCGGCGTCCAGTCGCGCGTCGCGCCATTGGCATCGCTCAGCATCGTGATCGTCGTCGGCGGTGGCACGAAGCGATAGATAACGACCATCAGCAGCGATAGCGCCACAAAGCCGAAGACCAGCTTGAAAACCAGTGCGATCAGGCGAGCGATCATGCCGCGTTTGCGCGCTGCTGCCACCAGTGCCTCAACGCTTGTCGCGCCAGGTGACGGTGTCGCCCGGCTTGATTCCGAGTTCGGCCGCACGGCCAGCAGCGATCTCGAGCACTGCAGCGACCGGTTCGCCCGAACTGATCGGGTCGAGCGAATAGGGCACCGCATTGGCGGCGATGCTCTCGACGGTGCCATCGGTGCGGATGAACAGCAGGTCGAGCGAGATGACCGTGTTCTTCATCCAGAAGCTCGCGGGCTTCGGCGTCGGGAAGGGAAAGAGCATGCCGGCATCGGGGGCCAGCTCGGTGCGGAACATCAGCCCCTGCGCCTGTTCCTGCGAGCTGCGCGCCATCTCGACGGTGAACTTGTGCGTCTTGGCGCCGCTCCTGATCGTCAGCGGCACCAGATCGAGCCCAGCGGGCGAAACGGCAGGGGTTGCCGCTGCCGGACGCTGCGCCACGGCATCGCTGGGGGCAGAGGCATTGCACGCCACCAAGGCCAGCGTCGCCAGCATCGCCCCGCAGAATCTCTTCACCATTGGTCTCTCCCGAATTGCTCGTCCAGCCCCGCTATCTCCTCCATGCTATCGGCGAAAACAAGAGCCCGGGCGAGAGCAAAATCATGGCCTGCGCGGATAAAGGCCTGCAATTGCTTGCGCCGCCGGTCGGGATCGGCGGGGGCGGGCGCGAACGGGCCGATGCGCTTGCGCCGGGCAAAGGCCATCGCGGCGTTCAGCGCCTGATCGCTCGCGGTCTCGCGAACCTCGCCGCGCTCGGCCTCGCCGACGCCCGCTGCGACCAGCGCCTGCTCGACCCGGCGGGCGCCATAGCCTCGCCTGAGCAGCGCGCCGCCCTTCATCGCGGCGAACGCAGCATCATCGACATAGCCCAGCTCCACGCAGCGATCGGCGAGCTGGTCGTAATCGGGCGCGCGCTCTTCCGCCCATCCACGCTCGCGCACCTTGCGCTGCATGTACTGGATCAGGCGCGCGCGCGTCGTCGCAAACCGTCCGAGATAATGCAGCGCCAGATCCTTCAGCGCGCGCTCGTCGAGCGGCTTTGGCGGGCGCTTTTCACGCTTGCGTCGATCATCGGGAGCGGTCATGCGCCATTTTTGTGCCACAGTCGGGTCGAATTTAGAACGCTTGTCATCGGCTAGAGGCGAGATGGGGCATTCTGGGATGAAGCGGGCGCTGCCCGAACCATTCATCTCTGGGCCATGACGGCATGGGCAGACGCTAGCGGGTCTTGTCCATGTGGGCGTGACAGACCGGGCCACCGGCGCGCGCAAAGGAAAGCAACGGGTTAATACGCATGACGCAATTGCAGCCGACTCCCACCGCCGATGCGCTGCCGCGCCGGTTCGCCGATTTCGCGAC
>FWWL01005368.1_pt1 | contig 20104 bp, 20 predicted proteins | sample 2228331 | NCBI WGS metagenome assembly FWWL01 (sample SAMEA103939775, study PRJEB20133) | metagenome | reverse complement strand
CAATTTTTTAATAATCATCCTTATCAAAATTATCAATGTTTTATAGATATTTAAAGATAAAATTAAAATAAAATTAAAATTTTTATGCTTCAAGATGATTTTTTATCTGTTTGTAACCTTATTTAATTTTTTATAGAATATATGTAAATTATAACGATTAAATCAAAAATCATATTATAAAATATATATCTTTACAATTATTTTTGCAATAATATTTTAAAAAATTTGAAAAAGAAAAAAGTAATAATAAAATTTATTTGTAAATATTAAAATGGAATTTTATTGAAAAAAGGATACAAAAATTATTTAAATACCACATTTTCTGAAATCGAAAGGATTATAATTGTGAAGATATAATCCATATAAAAGAAAAAGTAAAAGTTTATTAATTTAAGGGGTTTTAAATGGGATATAATAATGGTTCAACCTCAATTGTTATTGGGAAAAAAGCATTTATTTCATCTGTCATTATTTTACTTATTTTAACTTTGATTGCTGGAGTTTTAACACAGGTTATACCAAGAGGGCATTATCAAAGGATTAAAATTGTAGATGGGGAAGTAATTGTACCAGGCTCTTTTTCATATACAGATCAAAAACCACTTCCTTTTTATAATATTTTTTATGCCTGGATAGAGGTTCTTTTTTCACCTGGCAATATTCTTGTTATTTCAATAGTTATGTTTATTCTTATAATCGGAGTATGTTTTGCAATAATAGATAAGACAAAAGTTTTACACGAAGTTATTAGAATTCTTTCCATTAAATTTGCACATAATAAAGTTTTTTTAATGGCATTGGTCTCATTATTTTTTATGTTAATAGGCTCGATGTTTGGAATATTTGAGGAGATGATCCCCCTTATACCTTTAATCTTGCTTTTATGTAAAAATTTTGGGTGGGATCAGCTTCTTGGACTTAGCATGAGTCTTCTTGCAACTGGTTTTGGTTTTGCTTCAGCAATTTCAAACCCTTTTACCCTTGGGGTAGCTCAAAGACTTGCAAGTATTCCAATTTTTTCTGGAGTAGGTTTAAGACTCATAGTTTTTATAACAATATATCTTATTTTGTTATTATTTTTAATGATGAATGCTAAAAAAGCCGAAAGCAAAAAAATAGTTGAAGATGATATTCATGGAAAGGGGCGTGTAAATTTCAGTGAAGATGAACTATTTAATCCAGAAACATTTACTAATTATGAAAATAGTGAAAACACAAGTATAGATAAAAAAAATGAAAAGATAGTTAAAGGTAAAAATCATGAAAATATTAATAAAAATAAAAATAAAGATGATGAAAATTTAAATAAAGATAAAAATAATGAAGACCTAAATAAAGATAGAAGAAATAGTGCAAGTTTAGACAAATCGACAAAAACAAGTGTTATATTTTTTATAGTTATGATTATAATTATTGTATTATTTATAGTAACAACACTTTTTGTTAAGGCAATATCAAGCCTTTCTCTTCCTTTTATAGCTCTTATTATCATAATTATTGCAATTGGAACAAGTGCTATAAAAAAGATAAATGCAAAAGATGTTTTTAAAACTGCAATTGATGGGTTAAGCGGGATTGCTCCTGCCATTATATTAATTCTTCTTGCTATGGGAGTAAATTTAATTATTAAAAAAGGCAATATTATAGATACAATTTTGTATTATGCATCAAATAGAATGCAAAAGGCTAGGACATACGGTACAGCTCTTGGTATATATTTTATAACCTTGTTTATGAATTTTTTTATAGGTTCAGCAAGTGCTAAGGCTTTTTTACTTATGCCTATATTAACCCCACTTGCAGATATAACTGGTGTTACAAGACAGGTGGCTGTTTTAGCATTTCAATTCGGAGATGGTTTTTCAAATGTTATTTATCCAACAAACCCTGTTTTATTAATAGGTCTTGCGATCAGTTCAATTTCATATCCAAAATGGTTAAAATATACCTTAGGATTGCAATTGATAATTTTACTTGTAACATCATTATTTATCTGCCTCGCAGTTGCAATCGGATATCATTAAAAATCTTTTGGTGCAGGATAAAGCCTTTATGTCTTATAAGTACATTATTTTACAAATTATAAAAGTTTCGTAATCCAATAAATTATTAAAATAGCATAGACTTATAAATTATAAAATTAGGTAAATAATATTTAAGGTTAAAATAATATTTAAGAGGGAAGTTATGTTAGATATTTTTGAAGATTATGAAAAAATACAAAGCCAAATTCCTCTGATTTTTGAAAAACTAAAAAAGTGTTATAAAGAGGTGGATTTAAATGAATTTGGTGGGTGCGCAGTACTTAGTGCAAGGAATGATGACACTAATATGCACCTGCTAATACAAAGTGGACTACATGGAATAGAAGGATTTATAGGTTTTGCTATGATAAATTACTTTGTCGAAAGATTTTTAGGCGAAAATAAGTTAAAATATGACAAAGTGAGAAATAAAAAAGAAAAAGTTAGTGAAAATTTTAAATTTGAAAGAAATTTTGATCTTTCACTTATCATAAATGCAAACTCTTTTGGGGTTAAGAATAAGCGAAGGGTGAATGAAAATAATGTTGATTTGAATAGAAATTTTTTATTAAGCGAAAAAGATTTTGAAAATGGTAAAGAAAAAGCCTTTTTAGATCAATATTATCTTATTGATAAGGTTATTAATCCAAAAAAAAAAGTCAAAAACTTCTATTTTTCATATATAGAAACATTTTTTAGGATTTTAAATCTTGTTTTGAAGATTAAGGCATCAAAATTTAAAGCAGTGCTGCTTTCCGGGCAAAAATATAATCCTTGCGGTGCTTATTATATGGGAGAAAATTACCAGACCCAGACTTTGAATTTGATGAAAATTCATGAAGATTTATTTAAACTTAAGGGAGTGCAAAATACAATTTTCATAGATTTACATACTGGTTATGGAAAGGCTTATAATATGAGTATTGTTAATTCTTCTTTCATGAAGGAAAATGACTTAACCGAAAAGATTAAAGGGTTTTACGATAATGTTGTTAAATCAAATACAGATAGCTTTTATGTTATGAATGGAGATCTTATTGATTTTATATATCAAAAATATCCTGAAATTAAGTATGCCACTGCATTTGAGTTTGGAACATTTGGGGATTCTATTTTAGCAGGTTTAAAATCTATTATTGCTCTTGTTTTAGAAAACCAATATTTTTCCTATAATTTAAATGGGAAAAAGGATGATAGTTTAAATAAAGATGTAAATTCAAATAGGGCAGGTGCAAAAATCATTCAATTTTATGAAAAGGCATATTTTCCGAAAAGCAAAAAATGGCTTAATAAGGCACAGCAAGATTTTGAAAGGGCAATATGTGGGATAATTCATTCTTTATGATGCTCTTCAACAGGTATATAAGTTATTGGGGGTGTATGTTTTTTGAAAACCTTAAAATCCGCCAGTTATTTAAGGAATCGCAGATCCTTACGCTCTGCAGTTAAAAAGATAAATTACAATAATGAATGAAATTTATATAAATTTTTTAATATATTGTTCGCATTCTCCGATATTCCATCCTTTTGTTTGCATCAAACCTTTGATAATTATATCAACATAAGGCTGAGAAGGAGGATTTTTTTCGTTTTCAAATTCTTTTTTACCTGTAAAAGTTAAAATATCTAGTTTTTCTTTTTTACCAAGATTTATAATCTGATTATACCACTGCCCTTCCTGAGATTGAATATCATTAAATTGAGACAAAGTTATTTTCCAGAGTCTAACAAGCGCAAAGTAATATGGATCTTTTTCTTCATTAAAAGAAAGAAATGCGACACCACCATTATTCCATCTTGATGATTTTTTTGCAAAATAGATTTTATGGGGGACTAACATAGTTCCATAATCTTCCGGTTCGGTTTTATCGCTACAACCCTGATATTCGACCCCTAAAAAATTTCCACCCATAATATAAGCATAAAACCTTTCCCTTAAAATATTTGAACCATAGGCAGCATAAAGAATAAAGTTGTCTTTATCCTTTGGCATATTTTTACCTATTGTTGTGGTTTTTCAGGAACAATAAATATTGCCACTAGATAAACTATTAAACCTGGTACAATTCCGGTAATAATAACAAGAAAAACAGTAAAAAGCCTGATAATCGATGGATCAACATTGACCATTTCACCAATTCCACCGCAAATTCCAGCAATTATTCTATTTGTTTTAGATCTAAAAAGCTGTTTCACGTTTTCCTCCGAAAAGGATATATCTTACTTTTATAATAAAGCATAAAAATTATTTTTCAAATAGTTTTATGTTAAATTTATTTCAATATAATATTTTGTTCAACATTTATTGCACCAGTTGGACATTTTTCAATATATTGAGGTTTTAGTTTATAATCATCATAATTGACAACAGCAAGGTTATCTATGACTTTAATGGCATCCGGGTTACCATCATTTGTAGCTGATTTAACACACAATCCACAGCCTATACAAGCATTTGTACAAACTGTTTTATATATTGCACCAGGATCTTTTGATTTACAATAAACATGTACTTTTTGAAAAATATAGTGAAGTTCTATTAAATTTCTCGGGCATGCTTCGACACAATTTCCACAGCCTGTGCATTTTTCAATATTAACTATTGGAATACCATGATCCGAAATTTTAATGGCATCAAAAGGGCAAGCCTTAACACAGGAACCAAGACCAACACAACCATATTTACATCTTTTAGCAACATCTGATGAATAAATGGCAGCGGCACAGTCTTTTATCCCCTTATAAATTCCAGGAAATTTTGCCGATTCTCTGTCTCCTCGACATAAAACAACGGCAATTTTCTTTTCTCCCTTTTCTACTTTAATACCCATTATCTGACCAAGTCTTTCAAGTGTTTCACTATCTGCGACAACACATTTATTGAGCTTTTCATCTTTAGCAACTATTGCTTCGGCATAATTTGAACAGGATGCAAAACCACAACCACCGCAATTTACACCAGGTAGTGCTTCTTCTATCTTTGATATTCTTTCATCAACATCGACATGAAATTTTTTATTGGCTATAACCAAAAATATTGCAAATAAAAGACCGATTGAACCCATCAAAATTGTTGATAAAATAATATTCATTTAATTTCTCCTTTTATCGAGGATTAATTTAAAACTTTCTTTATAGTAGTATCTATAATGCTATCATTCCAGAAAAACCCATGAATGCAAGGGCTAAAATACCAGCAGTAATAAGAGTGATTGCAGCATTTTGAAATGGTTCTGGTATGTCTGAAAGTTCCATCTGTTCACGAATACCAGCCATAATTGCCATTGCCACAGTATAACCAATTCCTGAACCAACACCAAATACTATAGACTCAACAAAGTTGTAGTTTTTTAAGGCTTCTAAAAGAGCAAGACCAAGAATTGCACAATTTGTTGTTATAAGTGGTAAATAAATACCAAATGCCTTATATAGTGAGGGTATGAATTTTTTTAAAAACATTTCGACAAATTGAACAAGACTTGCTATAACCAATATAAATGCAACATATTGAAGATACGGCATGTTAAGTTTTAATAAAATTAGTTGATTTATAATCCATGTAATTACAGCAGTCATTGTCATGACAAAAGTGACCGCAAATCCCATAGGTACAGCAGAATCAAGTCTTTTTGAAACTCCAATAAAAGGGCAGATACCTAAAAAGTAAGAAAGAACAAAGTTATTAACGACTATTGATGCTATAAATAAAAGGAGTAGTCTCATTTTATTCTCCTTCATTAATTAATTTTTAATTTTACCCATAATTTTTTATTTTTTCTTTTAGTTCTAAGTCTAATTTGATTTCAGCTTTTTTAATGCATTAGAAATACCAATTAATGTGCCATATGTGAAAAACGCACCGGTTGGAAGAATCATTACAAGCATAGGTTTATAAAAGGAAAGAAGAACTGGCATACCAAACCATGTTCCTTTACCAAGTAATTCTCTTATAGAACCCATTACAATTAAAGTTAGTGTGAAACCGAGTCCATTTCCAAATGCATCTAAAAGTGCAAGACCAACTTTATTTTTAGAAGCAAAAGCCTCAATTCTTCCTAAGATTATGCAATTAACAACAATTAAAGGAACAAAAGGACCTAAAGCCTTTGAAAGATCAGGGAAAAATGCTTTTAAAAATAGATCAGCAAGTGTAACAAAAGTAGCAATTATTACTGTATAAACACCAATTCTTACTTCATTTGGTATTAATTTTCTTAAAATAGAAATAATTAAACAAGAGAAAACAAGAACAAATGTTGTAGCAAGACCCATACCAATACCATTAACAGCTGTAGCAGTTACAGCAAGAGTAGGGCAGGTACCGAGTAATTGAACAAGAACTGGATTTTCATCCCAGAATCCTTTCAAAAAGTGATATATAGCAGGTTTTTTATCCATTTATTGTTGCCTCCTATAATTTATTAGAATTTATTCATGTAATTTTTTAAGGTTTATTCCAAAATTTTATTAAATTTTCTCATTAACTAATAAATCTTTTATAAAACTTTTAAATTTAAAAGGTATTGATAAAAATATTTATCTATTTATTACCAATAATTTCTTTAACTTTTACAAAAGTTTCATTTAATGCTTTAGTAACGGCTTTTGAAGAGATAGTAGCACCAGAAATCGCAGATATTTCGTTATTATCTTTATTTGAAGGACCTTTTATAACTATAATAGGTTTTTCGCATGAAAGACCCTCATATTGAGATATAAAATCTTGATTTACAATATTTCCACCAAGACCTGGAGTTTCAGAATGATCAAGTACCCTAAAGGTAATAATTTTTGAAAGATCAGGTGTAATAGAAACTAAAATTTTTATTGATCCCTGATATCCACTAGCATATGTAACAATTGCATATCCTAAAAGATTTTTATCGGTACTATTTAATTCTTTATCATAAACTTTATAAATGATTAAATCGTTTGAAGAGTGTACTTCTTCTTTTGAAACAGCTCCTGGAATAACTGCCCCAATACTTTCATTTAGTGCTTTAATAGCATTATTTGCTATCTTATCTTTAAAAAACTCATAAGCAAAAGCAAGTGCGAAACCAGCAATTATTGTAACTATTGTAAGGGCAATTATCATCTTTGTTGATATATTCATATTTATTCTCCCCTCTAAATCCTATAAATTTACAATATTTAAATTTAATAATTTTACCATATTAATACTTAAATCAAAAATCATCTATCTATGTTCCGAAGACTTTTGTCTTTGTAAATCTATTTATTAAAGGTGTGCAAGCATTCATGAATAAAATTGAATACATAACACCTTCCGGATAACCACCAAAAAGCCTGATTAAAACTACGAGTAATCCAGCACCAATGCCAAAGATAAAATTACCAATATTTGTTATAGGGGATGTTACCATATCTGTTGCCATATAGAAAGCTCCAAGAATTAAACCACCAGAAAAAAGATGAAAAATTGGTGAACCATAAGTAGAAGGATCTTTTATCCAAAAAATTGTTGTCAAAAGAGCAACTGTTCCAAGATATGAAAAAACAAGACGCCAGTTTATTATACCAAATATAAGTAAAATCATCCCACCAAAAATAAGAGTTAGACTCGAAGTTTCACCGATACAACCGCCAATCTGACCAAAAAATAATGTCCATATATCTGCAAATACTTTATCAAACTTTGCAGAAGCGAGTGGGGTTGCCTTTGTAACAGAATCGGCTAAAAAGGGGAATACAGTATTTGGTTTTGTAAAGGTCGTAATACTTACAGGGTAAGCGGCAGCAAGAAATGCTCTACCAACTAAAGCAGGATTAAATATATTTTGTCCAAGTCCACCAAATAACTCTTTTGCAACAGCAATGGCTATAAAAGAACCAAGGGCTACCTTTTGCCAGCCAATTGATGGTGGAAGTGTCATAACCAGTAAAATTGCTGTAACAATTGCAGAACCATCGAAAATTGAGGAAACTTTCTGTTTTCTAATAAGTTTAATAACAGCTTCAGTTGCCATACAGATAACAATTGCAGTCAAATAAAGTACAAGAACATTGATTCCAAAATATAAAATAGAAATTACAATCGTTGGAATTAAGGTTATAACAACCATAAACATTATTTTTCTTGTTGATATAGGTAATTTTATATGTGGGGAAGATGATAGTATAAAACCTTCTTTTTTTATGTCCATTAATATCCTCCGAACTTAAATAGAATATATCTAACAAATTTATTGGATCTTTTAATTGTATATATTTTTATTTGCATATAAATCAATTCTTATAAATATTTTAATTTTATTGGGAAGATTTTTTAATCTTTCTTTGTCATAGATTTTTTGCCTTTATATAATTTTTGGCAAATCGTATCCAGCCAACAATATCTATTTTTGCAGGGCAGGTAAATGCACAGCTTCCGCATTCCATACAATCATAGAGATTGCTATCTTTAACAACATCCCATTTTTTCCCTTTTGAAAATGCAGCAAGTTTATTTGGCATCAAATTCATTGGGCATACTTTCATGCAGCTTCCGCATTTAATGCAAGGTGTTTCTTCTTCGATCTTTGAAAGTTTTTCAGAGAAAAATAGAATACCAGATGTTCCCTTAGTGATTGAATAATCAAGTGACGGGACGGCAACCCCCATCATTGGACCGCCAAAAATAACTTTATAAGCTTTTTTTAAATCTATTTCAACAAAAGAAAGAAGATGTTCTACTGGTGTTCCTACAAGCACCAAGAAATTACCACCTTTTTTTACAATATCACCGCTTATCGTTACAACTCTTTCAATAAGTGGTTTTCCATAATAAATTGCTTCATATATTGAATAAAGGGTGCCAACATTAGAAACAACAACACCAACATCAAGTGGAAGTTTGCCCGAAGGAACGACTCTTTTTGTTGTTGCATAAATAAGCATCTTTTCAGCACCTTGAGGGTATTTTACCTCAAGCGGTTCTACAGTAATTGGCAAAATAAAGTTTTTAACCTTATCGTTAAAAGCCTTTATTGCATCAAGTTTGTTTGCTTCAATTCCAATTATGATAGATTTTAATGGTAAAACTTTTGCGACAACTTCAATTGCTTTAAGGATTTCCTCGGTTTTTTCAACCATTAATCTATGGTCACAGGTCAAATATGGTTCACATTCCGCACCATTTATAATAAGGGTATCTATAGGCTTGTCTTTTGGTGGAGCATATTTTATATGAGTTGGGAAAGTTGCACCACCAAGACCAACTATTCCAGCTTCTTTTATTTTATTTAATATTTCTTCTGAAGTTAATTTTTCAATATCTACTTGTTGAAGTTCCCAATTATATTGAGATGTTTTTTCTATATCTACATCTATCTCAATATAGTTAGTCATTCTCCCACCAACAATAGGCTTAGGACTGATTTTTGCGACTTTTCCAAAAACAGGACTATGAATATTTGCCGAAACAAAACCTGAACTTTTGGCAATTAATTGACCAATAGAGACTTCGTCCCCTTTTTTAACAACAATCTCAGAAGGAGAACCAAGATGTTGAAGAACTGGAATAGCAAGTTTCGAACTTAAAGGAATCTTTTCTATTGCACAGCTTTGAGTTAGTTCTTTATTATAGAATGGATGAACACCTTTACTGAATGTTTTCATCAAAAATTGCCTCCTTACTAATCTTTTATAACAATTAAAACATTTTGCAACAAGAATATAAGATTTTTAATATTAAAATTAGTGATTGAAAAATTGTTTATGATTAGAGGGTGGGTGGTGGGGCGGTCTGGGCATATGAATAAAAAGTTTTATAAAATTATGACTCGTATAAATCATATATGTTAAATAATTTTAATGCAAAATTTGAAAGTTTTATTAATAAAATTTTTATAAATTCGGTTTTAAATTTAATCTTTTATATAAGTAATTTCATAATATTTTTTCAATATATGCGGGTTATCTGAAATGATAAATAATGGATTTTCTTTTAATGCTCTTTCGAAAAGCTGCACAGAATTTACTCCCCAAAATACGCTTGTATAACCTTTTTTACTTAGTTTTTGAACAAGCTTTGTCCCTATATATGCAGATTCGTAGTGGATAAAATCTGCTTTTGAAAAGGGTAAAAACCATAACTTTTTCAGGTAAAAGGGAAGACCAGATTTTGAAATTAAAAGTCCTCTTGGAACTTCTGGTAGATATTTTGAAAATCTATAAAGTGAAAAAGGATCGAAGGAACTTATAACAATATTTTTTTCAAGATTGAATTCTTTTATTAAAGAAGCAACCATTTTTTCAAGATCAAGATCTTTAAATGAATTTGATTTAATCTCAAGATTTATTAGTCTGCAATCTTTCAGTTTTTCAAAAGCATCTTTTAAAGTCGGGATATTGACTTCATCGACTAAATTTTCAATTTTATCTTTATCATTGGTATCATAATTATTGTTTTCATAGTTTTGATTTTTTGTAGCAGTATTATCAATAATTTGGGGAAATAATTTTATTTTCAATTCTTTTAATTCTTGACTGGAAAACTCAGTCAAATCTTTATTTATTCCAAAAAGTCGAAATAAATTATAATCATGATAGACAAAAAGTTCTTTATCTTTACTTATATTGACATCAAATTCTGTGCCATCAATATCATATTTTTTAATAAGTTCAAAAGAGGCAAGCGTATTTTCATGATTTAAAACAGGAATTCCTCTATGACCTAAAATATAAAAATCTTTTTCAAACTTAAATTTTCTTGGTTTATATTTTTTAATAAAATAGAATTTTGCTATTGAATATATTAAAAATAAGATTAAAAATAAAGCAAAAGCTAAGATCAAAAAAAGAAATATAGAAAAGGAAAATAGAAAAAAATAAAGTAAAAAATCCTTAGACTCCCATAATATTGTAACCACAGTCGACATATATTGTTTCTCCTGTAATTCCACTTGAAAGATCAGATGCTAAAAATGCAGCAGTATTTGCAACTTCTGATGCTAAAACATTTCTTTTTAAAGGAGCCTTTGCCTGAACATGATGTAAAATCTTGGTAAAACCAGAGATCCCTCTTGCAGAAAGAGTATTTATAGGACCTGCGGAGATAGCATTTACTCTAATATTTGTTTGGCCTAGATCTGCTGCAAGATATCTTACACAACTTTCCAGGGCAGATTTTGCAACACCCATTACATTATAAGAGGAAACAACCTTTTCGGCTCCATAATAAGAAAGTGTAATAATTGAACCACCATTTTTTAAAAGTGGAAGAGCTTTTTTTGAAATGGCAACAAGAGAATATGCAGAAATATCTAAAGCTATATTAAAACCAGATCTGCTTGTATCGACAAAATGACCTTCAAGATCTTCAGATTTTGCAAAAGCAATTGCATGGACAATAAAATCAATACTATCCCAGATTTTACTGACTTCCTTAAAAAAATTATCAATAGAATTATCATCAGAAACATTTAAAGGAAAATATTTTGCATTAAGTTTTTCACAAATAGGTTTTACCCATTTTAAAAACCTTTCATCAAGATAGGATACAATAATTTGCGCCCCCATTTCGGCAAAAGATGCTAAACATGCATGGGCTATCGAATGTGAATTTGCAAGTCCTAAAATTAATCCTTTTTTACCTTTTAAAAGCATACATTTTCCTTACTTTAATATTTTTTTCTTCTCTTGCTAAATAAAAACTATTGTGTTGGTCAAAATTAATTTTATGTTTATCTGTTTATTTTTATTAAATTACTTTTTTCAATGCAAGCAATAAATCATGAATTTGCTTTTATCTGTTTTAATTTTTTGGTTAGAGCAGGAATAATTTTAAACAAATCTCCAACAAGTCCATAGTCGGCAACCTTAAAAATAGGAGCATTTGGGTCAGAATTAATTGCAATAATAATTTTACTGGAGTGCATGCCGACAAGATGTTGAATCTGTCCAGAAATTCCGCAAGCTATATAAATTTTGGGGTTAACAGTTCTTCCAGTCTGCCCAACCTGATGTGAATAAGGTATCCATCCAGCATCGACACAGGCTCTTGATGAACCGATCGCCGCACCTAAAACATCTGCAAGTTCTTCAAGAAGTTTGAAATTTTCAGGTGCTTTAAGACCTCTTCCACCAGAAACTATAATATTTGCTTCTGCAAGGTTAACTTTGCTTGTCTGCTCTTTTATAAAATCAATAAACTTTGCTCTTTTTTCAACAAAAGTCTCATTAAAGTCCTCTTCAATTATTTCACCTTTGTAGTCCGGGATTATTTGAGCTTCTGGCATAACTTTATGTCTAACTGTAGCCATCTGTGGGCGAAAATTTGGACTTATAATTCTTGCCATAATATTTCCACCAAAGGCAGGTCTTGTCTGTATCAATATTTTTCTATCTTTGTCTATATCAAGTCCAGTGCAATCGGCGGTTAGTCCAGCATATACGCCTATTGCAACCCTTGAAACAAGGCTTCTTCCAAGAGTTGTGGCGCCAGCAAGAAATATTTCTGGTTTATGTTTTTTAATAATGCTGATAATGACATTTGCATATGTTTCCGATAAAAAATGCTTTAATTGGGGATTGTCGATTAAGAAAACCCTGTCGGCTCCTCTTTGAATAAGGTTGCTGGCTAATTTTTTGACATTATGTCCAAGCAAAACTGCTCCTGTATAGGTATTTAAATCATTTGCTAAAGTTTTTGCTTTTCCAAGCAATTCATAGGTAACCGAAGATATTTCATCCTCTTCAATTTCTGCAAATACCCAAACCCCTTTATAGGAAGAGATATCGAAATCTCTAACAATTGTTTGTCTAACAACTTCAATAGCACAAACAGGACAGCTCGATACGCAGGACATACACAATGTACATTTAGCAAGATCGATAATGGCTTTATCTTCAATAATAGAAATTGAATTAACAGGGCAAACTCCAACACAAACACCACATCCAATACATTTTTCTCTATCTATCTTTATTCCACTCATAATAAATCCTTGATTTCTTGTATAAATTGATCTACAATTACTTCAGGTTCTCCCTGGAAAATTTTACCACCAACTTTATGTTCTGGGGTAAATATTTCAACTACCTGTGTAGGGGAACCATTTAATCCTATTTTATCTTCTGGTAATTTTAATTCTTTATTAGTTAAAACTGGTATTTGAATAGATTTTGCACGCATTTTTCCTTTAAGGCTTGGAGTTCTTGGTTCATTTATTTCTTTTACGACAGTAATTAAAGCAGGAAGTTCAACCTTTAAGATTTCGAATCCTGTTTCCAGAAGCCTTGAAACTTCGATCCAGCCTTCTTCTAAATTTATATTTCTGATATGGTTAACATATGTAGCCTGGGGAAGATTTAAATGTGCAGCAATTCCTGGACCTACTTGAGCTGTATCTCCATCTGAAGCTTGTTTTCCACAGATTATAAGATCAATATTTCCAATATGCTCAATGGTTTTAGCAAGAATAAAACTTGTTGCCCAGGTATCAGATCCTGCAAAAGCCTTATCAGAAACAAGAATTGGGTTATCTATCCCCATTGAAATGGCTTCTTTTAATGCTTCTTGAGCCTGATGTGGTCCCATAGTTATGACAAAGGTTTCGGCATTAAATTTTTCTTTTAAACGAATTGCTTCTTCTATAGCATACATATCAAATGGATTTATTATTGACTCAACACCATCTCTTATAAGAGTATTTGTTTTTGGATTTATCTTGACCTCTGTAGTATTTGGTACCTGTTTTATGCAAACTGCTATTTTCATTTTTTAAACTCCTTGATTAAGGCAAGCCGATCGCGAAAAATACGATCTTGCATTATACTGCAATTATTTTCCAAACTCTTTGATTAATGCAAGTGCTACAATATTTCTTTGAATCTGGTTTGTTCCTTCATATATTTGAGTAATCTTTGCATCTCTCATATATTTTTCTATAGGATATTCTTTTATATAACCATATCCTCCAAATATTTGTAGAGCATTTATTGAAACTTCCATAGCAACATCTGAAGCAAAATATTTTGCAGCAGCAGATGCAGCCCCAACATTTTTTTGACCTCTATCTGCTGCTCTTGCTGCTGCATAAGTCAAAGCTCTTGCGGCTTCGATTTTTGTACCCATATCTGCAATCATCCACTGAATACCCTGAAAACTTGAAATTTTTTGGTTAAATTGAACTCTTTTATGAGCATAGGATATTGCAAGTTCCATTGCTCCCTGGGCTATGCCAACAGCTTGTGCAGCAACACCTGGTCTTGAATAATCAAATGTTTTCATCGTTGCAATAAAACCAATACCTTCTATTCCACCAAGAAGCTGGCTTTTGTGAATTTTGCAATCTTGAAATATAAGTTCTCTTGTTGGTGAACATCTTATTCCAAGTTTCTCTTCTTTTTTACCAAAAGTAAACCCTTCTGTTCCTTTTTCTACTATAAAAGCAGAAACTCCTCTTGCACCTTTTGTTTTATCTGTAACTGCTATAACAACATTAATATCAGCGACACCTCCATTTGTGATAAAATGCTTTGTTCCATTTAAAATATAATAATCGCCATCCTTGACTGCTGTTGTTTTTACATTGGAAGCATCTGAACCTGCTTCTGGTTCTGTCAAAGCAAATGCACATAGTTTTTTACCTGCAGCGATTTCTGGAAGGTACTTTTGCTTTTGCTCCTCTGTTCCATTAAGCAAAATTGGAAACATTCCTAAAAAAGTAGCAGCATAAGATGTTGCAACACCGCCATCTACCCTTGCAATTTCTTCGACAGCAAGGCACAGATCAAAAACTCCTCCTCCCATTCCTCCATATTGATTAGGTATGCATATTGCATTCATATCAGATTTAGCTAAAGCCCTTATTGCACTTTCGGGAAATTCTTCCTTTTCATCCCATTCTTTAGAACAAGGCCTGATCTTTTCCTCTGCAATTTGTCTTGCAAGATCTTTAATCATCTTTTGCTCTTCAGTTAAGCCGTAATCTATCATATATTCCTCCATATTTACCAATTTTACACAAATTAAAAAGTAAATAAAATATTAAATTCATTTTAAGAAAATAGTAAAAACTAAAATTATCTTTATTCAATTTTAACTTTATTTAGATGAGAAGATTTAATTTTTTGATTAAAGAGATATCTTTTAAAATGTATCTAAAAATAACATCAAGACATCTTTTTCTATAAATATCAAATGTTTCTTCTTTATCAAAAAGCCATTGTATCATAAATCCATCTATATTAGCTTTAATCATTAATGCAGCAGTTTCAGTATCTAAATCATCCCGAAAATAACCCTGTTTTATACCATTCTCAATATAAGATTTAGATTTTTCAAACACCTTCTGGATAAATTCAAGGTTAGGTTTTTTATAGATTTCCGATCTAGCTCCTTCCCGTAAAAAATCAAGATAATATAAATAAAACCTTCTATTTTCTTTTGTAGATAAAAAAGAATCATCGACTCTGATCTTAAGTTGCATTATAGGATCAGATACAGAATCGACCTTTTTTATAAGTCTTCTTGCAATTCTATCATTTACCCAATTCAAAGTTTCGATAAAAATATTTTCCATAGATTTAAAATAATAGTACATAAGAGCTTGAGATACATTTGCCTTTTCAGCAATATGGTTTGCTCTGGTGTTCGCAAGTCCAAGTTCAATAACTGTTAAATAAGCAGCAATCATAATCTTTGTTTTTCTAGATTTAACAAGATGCTCATCTCGTTTCCCTTTAGTCCTACCCATGGATTCTCCTAATTATTTTTATTTGACTATAAAGGAAACTTCTGCTTCGCAAACAACTTCACCATCCACAAAAGCTTTTCCTTCGCCGATTCCTCTACCATTACTGAAATGTTTTAGTCTTGTTTCAATAACAAGTTTATCACCAGGAACAACTTTTTTTCTAAATTTAGCCTTGTTAACTGTTAAAAAATAAGCTGTTTTCCCCTTATAGTCATCATGATAAAGTATAGCACATGCTCCAACTTGCGCAATAGCTTCAATTTGTAAAACACCTGGCATAACAGGTTCATTTGGGAAATGACCTTGAAAATATTCCTCATTATATGTAATATTTTTATAACCCCTTGCATATTTTAATGGTTCAATTTCTTCGATTCTGTCGACCATTAAAAATGGATATCGATGAGGCAAAATCTTTTCAATTTCTTTGATGTCAAGCATCTTAACCTCCTTTCATTTAATTTTAATTAAATTTTGAATTAGATTTCTATAATCATTGCGCCAAAAGTAAAACCTGCTCCAAACGCAGTTAATAATACTTTCATTCCCTTTTTTAATTTACCATTTTTTTTGGCATCATATAAAGCAATAGGTATTGTCGCAGCAGAGATATTAGCGTATTTATCTACAGTAATATAGACTTTTTCCTTATCTATTTCAAAATATTTTGCTATTGCCTCAATTATTCTAATATTTGCCTGATGAGGAATAAAAAGATCAATATCTTCTTTTTCAAGATTGGCTTTTTCTAATGCTATTTTGGTAGCATTAATCATCATTGATACGGCATCTCTAAATACGGCTTTGCCATCCATTTTTATGTAATGCATTTTTTGGCTAACAGTTTCAATTGAAGCGGGATTTTTAGAACCTCCAGCTGGCATAATAAGATTTTGATGCTTACTTCCATCTGCACTAATATATGATGAAATAATTCCACAATCTTCTTCAACCTCTTGAAAAATAGCTGCTGCCGCGCCATCACCAAATAAAACAGCAGTATTTCTGTCTTCTATGTCAAGTATTTTAGATAGTGTTTCCACTGAAACAACTAAAATTGTTTTGTATCTTTTTGTTTCTATAAAATTTCTAGCGATTTCTGCTCCATAAATAAACCCTGTGCAACCTGCTAAAAGGTCAAAAGCTGGGGTTGGTTTTAATTTTAACTTATCCTGTAAGATGCATGCAGTAGTTGGAAAAAAATAGTCTGGAGTAACTGTTGTAACTATAATTAAATCAATATCATCCTTATTGATTTTCGCATTTTCAATTGCTTCAAGACAAGCTGGATATGCAATATCGCTTGCTGATTCATTTTGGGAACTAAAGTATCGTACTTTAATTCCAGTTCTTTCAGTTATCCATTGATCCGAAGTATCAAGGATTGATTCAAAGTAATGATTATCAAGCATTTTTTCTGGCAAATGAATCCCAAGACCTGTAATTTTAATTCCCATAAAAACTCCTAAAAGGAGAGTAATTTTTAATTTTTTTTATGACTGAATAGTTAATAAAATTAATATATAAATATCAATCAATAAATATATGTCAAGATTAAAAAAGTAAAATAAATTAAGATATAATGATAGAAATATTAATAATATTCGGACAAAGATTTTTTTGTTAAGTTAAAAATAGATTTTGGTTATGATAATTTTAATTATTTGCGAAAAAAATTTATTTTTAAATTTATATTTGATTTTTATGAAAAATTTTGCTGAACCTTTATTTTAAAAATTTACAGTAAAAAAAATTTATATAAAATAAGGCAAAAGTAAAAAAAGAGGTATATTTATGGTCATTGAATCAAGGTACTATAAAAATTTATATGAAAAGAAAGTTCAGTGCCTTTTATGTCCTAATCTATGTGTTTTAAGCTCAGGACAGATTGGTTCCTGCAAAACAAGGCAAAATATCGATGGTAAATTATACTCTCTTTTTTATAATAAAGCATCTTCAATAGCATTAGATCCTATAGAAAAAAAACCATTATATCATTTTTATCCAGGTAAAAAAATTTTATCTATTGGAACAGTCGGCTGCTCATTTCATTGTATTTTTTGTCAAAATTATTCAATATCTCAATATACAGATATCCACCTCGAAGATATCAATGAAGAAGAAATATTTAAATTAATGAAAGATAACAATATTAATTTACTTGCCTTTACATATTCAGAACCACTTATCTGGTATGAGACAGTCTTCGATATTTCAAAATATTTAAAAGAAAAAGATAAAGATATTAAAATAGTTTTGGTAACAAATGGTTATATAAATTTACCACCTTTATTAGAAATTTTACCATATATTGATGCAATGAATATTGATTTGAAATCTTTTCAAAATGATTTTTACATGAAATTCTGCGAAGGGAAATTAGAACCTGTGTTGCAGACAATAAAAAGATCAGCAAAATCAGTTCATGTTGAAGTAACAACATTGATAATACCAACACTAAACGATTCGGAAGAAGAAATGAATGCAATAGCAAATTTTATATCTCAGATAAATCCAGAAATTCCTTTGCATATTTCAAGGTATTATCCTCATTATAAATTAAGCCTCCCCCCAACTTCAGAAGAAAAAATCTACCAGCTTGTAAAAGTTGCAAAAAAATATCTTAAATATGTTTATGCAGGAAATATTTATCAAGTAGATGATTCTACATATTGTGCATATTGCAAAAACAAGTTAATAGAAAGACATGGATTTAAATCTAAAATTTTGGCAATGAAGATGAATAAATGCTCAAATTGTGGAAACTTAATTTATGGTAAGTTTTAAAATTTATTTATCCCAGATTTTTAAATTAATGATTCCGATAGCCCTACAAAATTTAGTTCTTACCTCATTGAATTTAATAGATACTATTATGGTTGGTCAATTAGGAGACATAGCTATCGCTGGCTGTGGAATAGCAAATCAAATCTATTTTTTATTAAATCTATTTGTTTTTGGTGTAACAAGTGCAACAGCAATCTTTAGTTCTCAATTTTGGGGTGCAAAAGATTATGACAAAATTAAGTTAGCAACAGCCACAGCATTCAAAATTGTATTTATTTTTGTTTTATTTTTTGAATTAATATCTTTTATTTTTCCGGAATTTTTAATTTCTATTTTTACAAAAGACTATGATGTAATTAAGGCTGGCTCATTATATTTGAAAATAGTTAGTTTTAGCTTCCTTCCGATGAGTGTAAGTTTTATTTTTTCATATATCTTAAGAACGATGCATTTTGTTAAACTATCGTTATTTGCAAGTTTTATTGGACTTAGTTTAAATACAATATTAAATTATTTTTTGATATTCGGTTTTTATAAGTTACCAGTGTTAGGTCTTAAGGGTGCGGCTATAGCAACAATTGTATCAAGGTTAATTGAGCTTTTAATTTTAGTATTTTTTATTTATAGAAAAAAACTTCCCTGTTCCTTTAATTTAAGGCATATTTTCAGTATAAATAAAGCTTTTTTTACAAAATTCATGAATATATCAATTCCAGTTATATTGAATGAGATGCTTTGGTCACTAGGTGTAACAATTTATACAGTAATATATGCCAGAATAAGTACTTTAGCTGTTGCAGCTGCAAATATAGCTCTTACTATCGAAAGATTTGCATTTGTATTTTTTATAGGTCTTGCAAATGCTTCTGCTGTCTTAATTGGTAATTATATAGGACAAAAAGATTATAAAAGTGCAATAGATATTGCCAATAAAGGAATAATTCTTTCTTTAGTATTAGGTATATTTGTAGGGATTTTTGTTTATTCTATTACCTCATATATCTTAATACTTTTTAAAGTTTCTGAAGAAGTTAAGCATATTGTCAAAGGAATTATTTTAGTTTATTCTTTTATTGTAACAATAAGAGCAATAAATGTTCTTTTTATAGTAGGTATATTTAGAAGTGGAGGTGATACCACCTTTTCTTTAATTGTAGATGCTGGTGCAGTTTGGCTTTTTGGTATCCCACTTGGAATAGTTGCCGGCTTTTTATTAAAGTTAAGCGTACCACTGGTATTTTTAGCTATATCTTCAGAGGAATTTGTAAAAATAATATTTTCTATGATAAGATTTTTAAAACAAAAATGGATACATTACCTGGTTTAATTTATAGGTTTGATGATATAGAAGAATTAATAAATATTTTCCAGATTAAAATCAAATAAATAATAGTATAAGTATAAAATATTTCATATTGAATATTTAAAAAAAATAAAAGAATTAAAAATAAGGTATAAATAAAAAAAAGAATTCTATTTACAAGTAATACTATAATCCCAATATTTTTTTGATAGATTGAGCAATTTAGAAAATTTACTAAGTTAAGAATAAAAAATATATATAGCAATATTTCAAAGACTTTTTCATTT
>FWWL01005366.1_pt1 | contig 20111 bp, 16 predicted proteins | sample 2228331 | NCBI WGS metagenome assembly FWWL01 (sample SAMEA103939775, study PRJEB20133) | metagenome | reverse complement strand
GGGATGAGATAGGGGTTTATGACCGTTCGGGGGTTCCGTTTCGGTATTTGGTGGAGGTGCAGGAGGCGTTGTTGCAGAAGGTGATGGAGGCGCGTCAGCAGGCGCAGCAGGAGCGTCAGCGCGCGGAACAACTCGCCCAGAAACTGCGCGAACTTGGAGTAGACCCCGACACACTCTGAACCCCGAAACCCTCAGCAGGGATGATGACGAACGCGGGGAACTCATAGACCACTATGAGCACTCAGCCCAGTCAGGTCCGAATTGCGTTCGGTGATGAGCCGACAACGCAGATGAACATCACTTGGCAAGTACAGAGCCAAGTGGATGAACCTGTCGTGGAGTACGGTCCGACCGCCCAACTTGGGATGCGTGTCCCTGCCCAACGCCGAACCTATCCTTACGAGACAGGCATTCTCTATCACGCCAAACTCACCAACCTCAAGCCAGGTGAGCGCTACTACTACCGCGTGGGGAGCGCAAAGGGCGGTTTCAGCCGTGCCTACTCGTTCCGAATGCCGTTAAACCGCCCGCACAACTTCCACTTCACCGCCTTTGCCGACCACGGAACCACTCCTGCCAGCGTTCAAAACAGTCGAAATGTCGCAGGGCTTCAGCCCACTTTCCACTTCATCGCAGGCGACCTCTCCTATGCGAACGGGCGTCAGCCGATATGGGACACCTACCTTCAGCAGTTAGAGGTGTTAGCCTCGCGTATCCCGACGATGGTCTGTTTCGGCAATCACGAAAACGAGCGAATTGGCGACGAGCGCATCGGCTATATCGCCGCATCCACACGCATCCCCATGCCAAACGAAGGAAAATATTACTACACCTACCGAATCAGCAACACCCAGTTCGTTGCTTTCAACAGCAACGAGCCGGGCGATACCGAACAGTTAGAATGGCTTGACCGCACGCTGGCGCAGGCACGCCGAAACCCGAACAACCGTTGGGTGATTGTGTTTATGCACCACCCGCCCTACGGTTCCACCGAACGGCGGGGCAACAACGAGCGCATGATTCGAACCTTTGTACCCCTGTTTGACAAGCACAAAGTGGACATGGTTATCTGCGGGCACGACCATGTCTACGAGCGGATGTACCCGATGCGGGGCGGACAAGCGACGGTCAAATCGGGCAACCGCTATCCTCAGGGCAGGGGCACGATCTACATCACTTGTGGCGGTGGAGGCGTCTCGCTCTACAACCTGATGCCTGAGCCGACCCCGTGGACTGCCAAGCGCGAGCGAACCTACTGCTACCTGCAGGTGAAAGTGCCCGTGCGTGGAAACCTATTAGTCGAGGCATTCCGAGGCGATAACAGCCTCATCGAACGGTTTGAGATAGTCTAAGGATGGAAAAGGCACGCGAGTTTGTTTCGATACGCTGGGTGCTGACAGGGATTATCGTCGGCATTCTGGCAGGGTTGTGGATTAATCGCGCAGGAGGCACTGACCTGCCCTTCTTCGAGGTTATAGTGCTATTGGGCGACCTGTTCATCCGCCTCCTGCGTATGGTGATTGTGCCGTTGGTGATGACCTCGCTGATTAGCGCAGCGGCGGGGCTGGACACCCGCTACTTGGGGCGACTCGGCAGTATCACCCTCACTTACTACTTCAGCACGACGGTGCTTGCTGCGGGTCTCGGTCTGGTGATTGTGAATCTGCTGGACCCTGGTCTTGGCGCCGTGCTAAAGCCTGCCGAAACGCCTGAGGTCATCCTCCAAGAGCGCCCCCCTACTTTCTTCGACCTGATTCGCAATCTTGTGCCCGCGAACCCAATCGATGCGCTTGCCCGTGCCGATATGCTCCAGATTATCACCTTCAGCCTCATTTTGGGGATTGCGCTGAATCTGATGGGCGAGCGTGCCAACACGGTGCGCCAGTTCGTAGACGAGGTGCTGAGCCTCTCGATGGTCGTGGTGCGCTGGATTCTGCGCCTGTTGCCGTTTGGGGTAGCGTTCTTACTAATGCGCACGCTCGGTCAGGCAGGTATAGAGGCGTTTATTCCACTGGCGAAGTATATGGGCGCGGTGTTGGGCGGTTTGGCAGTTCACGGGCTGATTGTGCTCCCGCTGATTGTGTGGGTGTTGGGCGGGTGTCCACCGTGGCGCTTCTTTGCGGGCATCTCTCAGGCGATGATTACCGCGCTCAGCACCAGCTCCAGCGCAGCGACCTTGCCCGTCACGATGCGCGCGGTGGAAGAGAATCTCCAAGTACGCCCCTACATCAGCCGATTCAGTATCCCCATCGGCGCAACGGTCAATATGGACGGCACCGCCCTCTACGAGGCGGTCGCCGCACTCTTCATCGCCCAAGTGTATGGCGTGGAACTGACCTTTGCCCAGCAGGTGATTGTGCTGTTCACGGCGACCCTCGCTGCGATTGGCGCAGCGGGCATCCCCAGCGCAGGACTCTTCACGATGGTGATTGTGCTTCAAGCGGTGGGGCTACCGCTGGAGGGAATTGGGCTTATCCTCGCTGTCGACCGCATCTTAGACATGTTCCGCACGATGGTGAATGTGGAGGGCGATGCAGGTGGTGCGGTGATTATGAACAACATCGTCGGGAAGTGAGGGGCTGGTTTTCCCCTCCCTCGCTACAGAAAGCCCTCGGATGTTTACTCAAGGGCGGGTAAAATCCTGTAGGGAGACGCGCGGGGAATGATACGCCTAATCGAAGCGAAGGGATATTAGAACGCCTAACAGACATCTCAACTCCGTGAGAGATTGTCCGAAAGACCCATTTGTGGCACGGACATCCTGCCCATTAGCAAAGTGTAGCACAGGCATTCTTGCCTGTGGAAAAGGCACAGGCAGGAATGTCTGTGCCACCCTCGTAGCACGGGCGTCCTGTTCGTGTGCAATATGGGCAGGATGCCCAAGCCACTTTTGTTAGGCGCTCTAAGCCTCCGCATTCAGCAACCGATTATACTCCTCTCGCAGGGGGCGGGCGTTTTGGGTGTCGCCCAGAGACTCTAAGAGTTCGGCAAAGCCCTCCAAAGTCGCCAAGTGTGCACTGAGGATTTGACGCTCACGGTCGGGATTATACAAGCCCAGACTGCGCCCCGCACTGTTGAACGGATAGGTAATCTCGCGATAGCGCTGGAACACCGCCAGCGCACGCTCATAATGCTGGCGGGCACGCGTGGTGTCGCCCAACACTCGGTAGTGCTGTGCCAGCGCAAGGTGCGCAAAGCCGTACGCCGTCTCCACAATCTGGGGAACCGCCAACACCTGACCGTAGGGCGACTGCTCAATCTCCACCACACGCTGATAGTAGCGCAGTGCTTCCTCATTCAGCACCTCTGCCCCACCTGATGCATACTGCGCCAGTTTGAGCAGAGCAGGCAGACTGTGGGGGTCACGCTGAAGTGCCTCCTGAAACGCCGAGCGCGCCTTGTCGCGGTCCCCATCCCGCTCGTAGTACAACCCCAAGCGATACCAGTTGCGTGCAGAGGGCTTCATCCGAACCGCCCGCTCCAGCAGGTCGAACGCCGTCTCCCGTCGTCCGAGCGCATAGTAGAGTTCGCCCGATTCCATCAGATAGTCGGGGTTCGCCGAGTCGAAGCTGCGCGCCCGCCCATACAACTCTGCCGATTGGGGCACTTGCTGGATGAGTGCCTTGTAGCGCGCTTGGTTCGCATAGAACTCGCCGATACCGAGACTGATGAGCGTTAGGCTCAGCGTGCCCACGACAATCAGTGCTGTGCCACGCCGTTCGATGGCGCGCAAGGGCACGGTGTAGACCCCATCGACCGCCAACGCCAGCCCCAGCCCCAACAGTCCCGCAAAGGTGAGCAGGTTCGCCCAAGTCTGGAAATCGGAGTCGACCGCGTTATGCAACAGCGCGCCGACCACAGCCGCCAAGATGCCCGCCCGAACGCCCCGCCAATCCTTCGGGGGCACAGGCGTCTTGGCAGATTGGGGCGGAATCTCGGCTTGCCCTGCGCGCAGGAACCAGAACAGGAGCATCGCCAAAAACGCCAGCAACGCCAGAAAACCCGACTCGCTTGCAATCTCCAAGTAGGTATTGTGTGCCGAGCGGGTGAACCCGACCGACGCATAGCGCGGATAGTGAACCTCGAACCCACCTGTGCCGACGCCCAGTATCGGGTTTGCCCGTGCCATGCGCGCAGTGCCCTTCCATGTCTCGATGCGGAACGCGCCCGAATGCACCTCTTGAGTCGCCGCTTGGGGCGTGAGCCGTTGGGCGGTGGGCACACTGAACAGCACGATTAGCGCAGTGAGTGCCCCCACCACACCGAGGCGGAGCAGGAAATCACGGCTGATGAGGCGCCATCGGAACGCCAGCGCAAGGAACACCACGCCCGCCCCGATGAATGAGAGCATTCCCAAGCGTGAAGCGGTCAGCACCAGCGCGCTCAACTGGAGCCACAGCCCGACGGTGAGCAGGGCACTCAGCCAGCGTCGGCGAGGTTCGTCCACCTCGCGCGGAACCATCAGCAGAACGCCCATCGTGAGGGGCGCGGTCATCACCAAGTAGCCTGCCAGCAGGTTGGGATTGAAAAAGGTCGCAAACACACGCCAGTTGGGAATGCCCGCCAGCGCGTTGATGAGATACTCACTGCAGGCGCGCAGTCCAATCAGGCTTGCCGAGCCGACCAGCGCGCCCACCACCCACCACGCCGTTGTCCCGCGCCGAATCAGCGCGCACAGCCCCAACACCACCACCAACGCCAAAAGCCATCCCACAAGCCGATAGATGCCTGCCCAGCCCGAACCCATCACCACCGCCGAGAGACCGAGCAAGAAGAGAAGTAGCACGAACGGGAGCAGAACTCGACCGACTGGCAGGCGCCACATCTCGGCGTACCAAGCAGTGATGAGTAGCCCCATCAGCAGGCTCAGCCCGACGAGCGCGCCGCCGAGCAGGGGCATATCGGCTCCCCAGAAGAGCGCGCCGAGCCATTCCTCAGGTGCAACGGGGCGCGGTCCTGTGTAAAGGCTCCCCACGAGCCAAGGCGCCGACGCCAGCCCACCCGTGAAAAAAAACACCGCCCAGCTGACCCACTGGGGCACTCTCGGCTTCAGGCGCGTCTTGCCATTACCGACTCGTCCTGCTCCGTTCCGTTGCATAGCGAAAGACTGCCTCCAACAGGGGCGACCACTCGTAGTAGAGGCTCGGCAGTTCGTCCAAGCTCGCCCAGCGTGTGCCGAGCGACTCGTTCGGCTCGGTGGGCACGCCCACGCTCTCGGCGCGCGCCAGATAGACGGGCGAAGCGCATGGCTCAGGCTCCTCGGATGAGCAGGGCGTTAGGAGATACCAGCCGAGCAGATGCAGTTCGCTGAGTACCGCTCCCGCCTCTTCATAGACCTCGCGCCGAGCCGACTCTTCGGGCGACTCGCCTTTCTCGATGCGTCCGCTGGGAGCGCAGTAGCCCCGCCCACGAATGTTCGCCAGTAGGAACTGTCCCTGCTCGTTCAAGATAAGCACCACCACATAGCGCGGTTTGGCGGGCGCCTCACCGAACGGTTCGGCAGGCACAAACCGCATCCATCGCCCTGCCCACGATGCTTGAAGTGTGCTCCAATCGGTCAATTCGGCGCTCCTTTCGCTCCGACGATTTTGCCCTGCACATGGCTGAGCGGGATTGCGCCCAGCGTTCGGCTATCCTCAGAGCGTTCCAGATTATCGCCCACCACGAAGATGTGTCCTTCGGGCACGCGCCCGCCCATCATATAAACCAACGGGCTCCAATACTCCTCAGGCACCTGCTCGCCTGGCAGAGCGACCACGCGCTTGATGAGCATTTCCTTGTTGGGGCGCACAATCACCACGACATCATCTCGCTGAATGGGACCGAAAAGCCAGTAGGCGTTGGTCATCAGTAGGCGGTCGCCGTTTCGGTAGGTCGGCTCCATCGATGGTCCGCTCACCACCACTACTCGGAAGTAAGTCGCAAAGAAAATTGCGCACATCCCGAACAGGATGAGCAGGCTTAGCGAGCGTATAGTGGAGCGACTCTGGCGGGTCTGGATTGGTTCGGCAGTACTCATCGGTATCCCTCCTTTAAGAGTATCCGCAGGCGAGTTTCTCGGCACCAGGTGGCGGGCGCCACGGGTCGCGCGGGTGATAGAACCGCCAGACCTCGCGGGCGACCTCGCGTATCGCTTGCTCGCCCTCGTTATCGTGCGTCCATCGGGTATCTTCTGCCTCCTTCGTGTAGACCGCCAGAATGTAGGCTCCCGATGGCGCGAACATAATCCCCACATCGGAACGCGAGCGGTTAATTGCCCCCGACTTGAGACAGCACACCACCCACGGGGGCACAGACGAACCGATTAGGTCATCATAATACTGATGCGCCATGATTCGGAGCATTCTGTCGCACGAAGCAGGGGTCGCCGCTTTATTGGTGCGGATTGCGTCGAGCAAAGCGACCATCTCGTTCGGGGTACACATGCCCATTCCCCACTTATCGCGCAGGGTCTTGAGTTCGATATCGTCGGGCGGGTGCAGGGCGAGCAAGCGCGTGTGCTTCAGCCCCAGCCTCTGAAGGTGTTTATTCACCTCCACTGTGCCCAACTTGCGCGCCAGCATAATCGTCGCCGTGTTGTCGCTGACCGTAATCATCAAATGAATCGCCATTCGCACCTCGACCGACTCGTTCTCCTTGAAAAACTGCAGAAGCCCTGAGCCGTCCCGAATGTCTTCGGGCAAGATGGGAATTTTTTCGCTGTAGCGCAGGCGTCCCGCGTCGATCTCTTCAAACGCTTTAGTCATCACGGCGACTTTGATAGTGCTGGCAGAGGGGAAGATTTCGTCGCCCAAGCGGTCGATACGGTGGTTATAGCGGGTGTGATAGAGGCTGTAGCCCATCACCCCGCGAAACCGCTCGCAGATAGGGTCCAGTTTCGCTTTGAGTGCGCGTGGGTCGGGTGCCATCGTTTCCATTCTACCTCGCTGTACGGTGTGCTAAGAGAAAGTGGTCGTGCCCGACATAGTAGTGAACCGAGTGTTCGGCGGGTTTGAACCACACAATCCCCTTCGGACAGACGCCAAAGAACGGCTCCACTGCTTGATGTGCCGTTTCTAACTCGATGGGCGCACCATCTTTGCGCACAACACTGCAGTGCAAGAGGTCGTCCTCGCCCTCGAACTGGATGACGAGGTCGTCCTGCTCGATACGGTAGCGTTCAGCATTATTGAGCAGGATAGGCACGCCCGCTTCGATATCCTCCAGCAGGGCTTGTAAGACACGCTGTGCCTCGTTCGGCATAACTCAATTCTACCCGTTTCAGGAAACATCTCAATCCACTATTCGTCTGACTCGGTGGTATACTTTTTGTGGCGCCACAAGGCGTACAGACGCACATAGGAGGCTATGGAATGCGAAGAGTGATGAGCTTAGCGTTGCTCGGTGCACTGGTGTGCTGGACAGTTGCCCAAGAGTCCGCTCCTACCTTCCAGTATCGCTTCAAGGAAGGGCAACAGGAGCAATATGACGGCAAAGTCGAACTCACAGGCAATCTGCCGATTCCTGGCGCTGCAGGGATGGCAGGTTCGCTGGTGCTGAACATGACGATGTTTATGAAGACCGATAAGGTCGATGAGAACGGCGCAAAGGTCACGACGGGACTGCAGGCGTTCGATGCGGTCTTCAACGGTCAGCCCTTCCCTGTAGGATTAGACATGGCGAAGAGCATCCTGCCCGATTCGACCGCTACGGTAGGTTCACAAGGCAAGTTGAGTGGACTGCAAGGCGGGGGCGGGATGATTGGTCTTCAGTTGCCCGGTTTTGACCCGCGCAATATGGCGACGATGCTCGTGCCGACCGAGTTTCCCAACACCCCGCTCACAAACGGTGCGACTTGGGAGTTCACGCGCGCGTTTGGGGAGGGTTCGGACGCTCTGCGCGTGACCCTGCGCGCTCGCTACGAGGGTGTGGAAGAGGTGGACGGCACGAAGTACATCAAGATTACCCAGACCTTCGAGCAGCCGATTGAGACCTATCAAGACGCCTTCTACCAGCCCACCACCGACAAAAACAGCGCAGCGCGCATCACGAAGGGCACGATGAAGGGCACGATGACGCTCTGGTTCCACCCCGAAGATGGCGTGCTGTTCCGAGCCGTGATTCAAGCGAACCTCGACCAGACCACCGAGCCAATCAAGCGTGATGGCTCTGAGATCAAGGACTTCGAGCGCGAGACCTCCCAACTCGCTCTGAACGCCACGATTACGCGCAAAGCGAAGGCAAGCGGAGCCTAAGTTCAGAAGTGCGTTGAGTTGATGTGGAATGTTGCGAGTGAACCTCACCCCCCTTGCCCTGGTTAGCCCTCACCCACCCCATCCCTCCCTCTCCCGAGGCTTCGGGAGAGGGAGGGAGCCAGACTCCCCTCTCCCGCTGGAAGAGGGGCTGGGGGTGAGGGCTACTCCCCTCTCCCACAGCGTGGGAGAGGGGCTGGGGGTGAGGGCTACTCCCCTCTCCCACAGCGTGGGAGAGGGGCTGGGGGTGAGGGCTAATAAACACTGCCCACTGCCCACTGCCCTTAGATACTTCCTTCTCCTGACCCTACCCCTCCTCTTTACCATCGGGCAGGCACAGGTCGTCCTGCCTGACATCAAACTCCCACCCGAAGCGGCTGAGTACCTCAAGCAGGGCAAGCCTGAGTCTCAGCCCCAGCCCGAAGAAACCCGACCCGCCGAAACCCGCGAATCCCAACCTGAGCAGACCAACCGCCGTACCCAACGACGCAACCCGTTCGATGTGCTTAGCACGATGCGCTCTTGGGAAGACTGGGAGCGCGAGTTTCGCTCCAGCGTCACTATCAGCGGGCGCAAAAGCCTCGGTTTCCACCTGCACGAAATTGAAGGAGACGCTCTCTCCTTCCGCGACCAGAACTACTTCGGGCAGGGCGGACAACGCTTCACTGATAACACCGACCTGACCATCCGAGTGAATAAGTTTCTCGGCTTCCTCACCCTCGACTGGCGGTGGACGAACAGCCGATTCCGCAATCCCTACGACGCCCGAATTACCTATACCTATGAAACACCCGATTTCACCGTCGAGTGGGGCGACATCACCGCCTCGCTTGGGGGACAGAACCAGCTGGTCAGTTTCAACCGCACGCTCAAGGGGATTACAGGGAGCGCACGCTGGGGACGCAATAGCCTGCGCTATATCCAGTCCGAAACGAAAGCGGGCGCACGCACCATCACCATTCAGGGCAACGATAGCCCCGGTCCCTACTATCTGCAGGGAAGCCAGATAGTGGACGGGAGCGAGCGCGTGCAGGTCGACGGTATCGAGAAACGACGGGGCGAGGACTATACGATTGACTACTTCGCAGGCATTATTCGCTTCCGCGACGGGCTGATTATCCCGCGCACTTCCACGATTATCGTCACCTATGAGACCTACGCCTTCAACTCGGCGCCCAGCCGATTGGAGGGTTTTCGGTGGGAGACCAACTTAGGGCAGGGCTACAACTTGGGCGTGAGCATGCTCTCTCAAAAGGCGACGGTGCGCACAGGGCTACGACGACGCACCGAGCAGTTCTACGGCAGGGGCGCGCCCAGCGTGCCCTACGATTTGGAGTTCGTGCCCCTCGTAGACGCCAATAACCCGATTATCATCACGGTTGCGGGTGTGCCCCAACAACCCACTGTTGACTATTACTTCGATGAAGTCCTACCCTATCGCTTCTATTTCACGCGCTTCATCCCACAGAACCTGATTGTGCAGGTGGAGTACACTCCACGCCCCGACCCTGGCTCCACCATCGGCGGAGACCGTGAAGTGATGGGGATGGACTTGACCATTCCACTGGGTAAGGTCGGGGGGTTGACTTGGAATTACGGGCGCAGTCGAGCGCAATCGCTGGGGTCGAACTTGGAGGCGAACGCTCACATCGTCGTTGGCAAGTTCAACTTCGGCAATCTCACGCTGGACACCACTTGGCGCGACATCCCCGCTGAGTTCATCGGCATCGAATCGGTCGGCTTCCGACGCAACGAGCGGGGTCATCAGACCAGCCTCTTCTATCGTATCAATCCGATTTCGCAACTGCAGGTGAACCTCGCTCAGTCGCGGGTGGCGTCGCTGACCTCGTCGGGAATTGGCTTCGGGGCGAACTTCACCGACACCAGCATCCAAAGCTACGCCTACTCCTATAGCCCCAGCAACGGCTTCAACATCAATCTCAACCGCTCGGTGAGCCAGACGCGCTCGGGCAACAGCCGAAGCGACCAGACACGCGACTCAGCGACGCTGAGCCGTTCGTGGAAACAGTTGAACCTGCTCTTCGGCTACGACCGTTCCGAAGCGAACGCCATCGGTACGCAGGGTCAGACACGCTATCGTATCCAGAGTTTCCGCTCGCAGGTAGATTGGACAATAAACACACGCCTTTCGCTCCGTGCCACTGCATCCACCAGCGAGATACGCCAGAACCAGACCGAAGGCAACAGTTCCGTTCCGCCCAATACCCGTGCGCGCGACTATTCGCTCTCGGTGAACTGGCGTCCGCTGGATACCCTCTCGGTGAGCTATCGGCTGACCGACACCGATTCGGGCACGCTGGGCGCCAGTGGGTTCGAGATGCGTTCGCGTCAGATTGGCTCGCCTCTGCCGACGGGTGGGTTCACTAATCCGTGGGGCGTCGGCTTCAACGGCAACGGCTTCTCGTCGGGTGCGCCCCTGTTCAGTGGCTACACCTACTATGGCGTGCGGGGCAAGGGGCAGGAGCTGAGCATCCAGTGGAACCCGTTGCAGAACCTCTCGTTCGATGTGCAGTGGAGCGTCCAGCGTTCGGCGGGCGATTTCCAGACCAACAGCGAGCAGAAGTCGCTGGCGGTGGGCGTGAGTTATGTGCCCTACAACTGGCTTGCCCTGAGTGCGAGCTGGGCGAACCAAGAGGTGGAGTTCCTCACCGCCACAGGTAACTCCACTAACCGCTACTTCACCCTCTCCGCCGACATCGGTCCAGTCAAGCGGTGGATGTTCACGCTCAGTTTCTATCAAATGACCACCAGTAGCGTTTTGGGCGCGGGCTTTATTGGTGGCGAAGGGAACTACACGCAGGAGCCGATTGGCTTCTCAGGGCGTATCACCTACGACCTCGGACCGCGCCAAAATCTTTTTGCCGAGTTCCAGCGCGTGGAGCTGAAGGGCTATCTCCCCTCGCGCGACACCCTGTTCAATATTGGTTATGAATATCGCATCACGCGCAACTGGTCGTTCGTGCTGAGCTATCGCTTCCGAGAGCAGTTGAACTTAGACCCCCAGTATAGCCAGTTCAGCTACCGTGCGCGTTCGCTGGATGCGAATCTGAATTTTGTGTTCTGAAATGACCTGCGACTCGGAAATGCAGTCTTCTCCAAATCGCAGTTGAAGCTCCATGAGCGTCTCACTTTGGTATAATTCAAGCGTAGCCTATCCTAAGCCTTGTGAAAAGGTGCGTATGAATAACCAAACTATCACGACGGAACCTCTTACTGTTGCAGGTGTGCCAATCGAAGCGGGAGCGGAACTCCACTTCTCGGAGCATTTCGCCTGCCCTGACTGCGGAATCAGTATCGGCGAGCTGGAACCCCGCAACTTCTCGTTCAACAGCCCCTACGGTGCGTGTCCCGAATGCACTGGGCTGGGCACGAAAACCGAGTTTGACCCCGACCTGATTGTGCCTGACCGCTCCAAAAGCATCCGACAGGGCGCGCTGATGCCGTTCGTGAAGCGTGATGGGGCGATGACCGACTGGCGAATGGCAATGCTGGAAGGCGTCGCCAAAAGGCTCGGATTCACAATCGATACCCCTATCGAAAACCTCTCGCCCGACCAGTTCCACGCCCTGATGTATGGCACGGAAGGCAATGTCACGGTCGCCTTCCGCAATCGCTGGGGACGCACGAAGTATATCGACACCGAGTTCGAGGGCATCATCCCCATCCTGAAGCGCAAGTACGACGAGACCGAGAGCGAGTATGTGCGCCAAGAGCTGGAGCAGTTTATGTCGACCAAGCCGTGCCCTGCGTGCGAGGGCAAACGGCTCAAGCCCGAAAGCCTCGCCGTGACGGTGGGCGGAAAAAACATCGCTGAGGTCACAGCGATGAGTATCGAGGAGTGCGCTCGCTGGTTCGCCAACTTGGAAGAGACGCTCACGCCCCGTGAGCGCATGATTGCCGAGCGCATTCTGCGCGAGGTGCGCACTCGGCTCCAGTTCCTGCTCGATGTGGGGCTGGGCTATCTCACACTGGACCGCTCCGCCAACACGCTTGCAGGGGGCGAGGCACAGCGCATTCGGCTCGCCACCCAAATCGGCTCAGGGCTGATGGGCGTGCTCTATGTACTGGACGAGCCGAGCATCGGTCTGCATCAGCGCGACAACCAGAAACTCATCCACACGCTCCTGCGCCTGCGCGACCTAGGCAACACGGTGGTGGTGGTCGAACACGACGAGGAGACGATTCGCTCCGCCGACTGGGTGATCGATCTTGGACCTGGCGCAGGCGAACACGGGGGCGAAGTGGTGGTGGCGGGTCCAGTGCAGGCGGTGATGGAGTGTCCCGATAGCCTCACGGGGCAGTATCTATCGGGCAAGCGCAAGATTGAAGTGCCCAAAGCGCGCCGTCAGCCCCACCCCGATAAATGGCTTGTGCTGAAGGGCGCACGGGCGAACAACCTGAAGAACCTCACTGTGCGCTTCCCGCTGGGGCTGTTCGTATGCGTCACGGGCGTATCGGGTTCGGGCAAAAGCACGCTTGTTCAAGAGACACTCTATCCGCGCCTGCAGTATCATCTTTACGGCACACGGCGCATCTGGGGCGAACACGACAACATCGAGGGGCTGGAGTGGGTGGACAAGGTGGTCGATATCGACCAGTCGCCGATAGGGCGCACGCCCCGAAGCAACCCTGCGACCTACACAGGCGTGTTCGACCCCATACGCGACCTGTTTGCGGGCACACCCGAAGCGCGTGCACGGGGCTATCAACCTGGCAGGTTCAGCTTCAATGTGAAGGGCGGGCGGTGCGAAGCGTGTCGGGGCGACGGGATGCTCAAAATCGAAATGCAGTTCCTGCCCGATGTGTATGTGCCCTGCGAAGTGTGCAAGGGCAAACGCTACAATCGTGAGACGCTGGAGGTCAAATACAAGGGCAAGACGATTGCCGATGTGCTGGAGATGACGGTGGAGGAGGCGTTGGAGTTCTTTGCGCCCATCCCGCCGATTGCGCGCAAACTGCAGACGCTCTACGATGTGGGCTTAGACTATATTCGCTTGGGTCAGCCTGCGCCCACACTGTCGGGAGGCGAGGCACAGCGCGTCAAACTCGCCACCGAACTCAGCAAGCGCGCCACAGGCAACACCGTCTACATTCTGGATGAGCCGACCACCGGATTGCACTTTGAAGATGTGAATAAGTTGCTGGGCGTGCTCCATCGGCTGGTGGACGCAGGCAACACGGTGATTGTCATCGAGCATAACCTCGATGTCATCAAGACCGCCGATTGGATTATCGACTTGGGACCCGAAGGCGGGAGCGGTGGCGGTCAGATTGTGGCAGAGGGCACGCCCGAACAGGTCGCCCAAGTGGAAGCGAGCCACACAGGGCGATTCCTCAGACCGCTGTTGGGGATGTGAACGAGGGTGTTCGGAAAAAGTGGCTTGGGCATCTTGCCCATATAGCACACAGGCGAGACACCGCGCTACTAAGGTGGTACCGACATTCGTGTCTGTGCAAAAGGAGGAGGCTGGGTCGGTATAATAATCCGACAACCGTTGCGATGAGAAAGCAGGCGCACGACCCGACCGAGCAGAGCGAGATTGCGATTCGAGCCACCCACCTGATGAAAGAGTTCAAACTGAGCCATCAGCCCTACTCCTCGCTCAAGGGGCTACTGCTCTCGTTTTTGCCCAAGCGCGTGGAGCGCATGACCGCCCTCAAAGACCTGTGCTTCACAATCCACAAGGGCGAGACAGTGGCGTTGATTGGGCGCAACGGGTCGGGCAAAAGCACTCTGCTCGGCATCATCGCCCGAGTCTACCTACCTACCAGCGGAACCATCCAAGTGAACGGTCGGGTTGCCCCCTTGCTCGAGCTGGGTGCGGGCTTCCATCCCGACTTGACTGGTATCGAGAACATCTACTTCAACGGGGTCATCTTGGGGTTGACGCGCCGTCAGGTTGCCGAGCGGTTGCCCGAAATCATCGCCTTCGCTGAGTTGGAAGAGTATATCGACGCGCCCGTGCGCACCTACTCATCGGGGATGTTGATGCGCTTGGGCTTTGCGGTCGCTTCGCATGTGGACGCCGATATCCTGCTGGTGGACGAAGTGCTGGCGGTGGGCGATGCGCGCTTCCAGCAGAAATGCTACCAAAAAATCCAGCAGTTCCAGCAGGAGGGGCGCACCATTCTGTTCGTCTCGCACGATATGGAGGCAGTGCGCCAAGTGGCAGGGCGGGCGATGTGGCTCGATGAGGGCGTGCTACGCGCCGACGGCGATACCGAAACGGTCGTCCAAACCTACCTGCAAGAACAGACCGTGTAGCCAAATCTGAACGCTTTACCAGCCCCACCTTGCCCAAAACTGGTGTATAATAGGGGATGTCTGAAACGGAGGAGTTATGTTTAGAAAACTTATACTGCTTACACTGATTGTTGGTTTGATTTGGCAGGGCAACGCGCAGATGCTTCGGAGCCGTCCGATTCAGGCTCCTGAGCCAGACTATGCGCCCGGTCAGCTCTTGGTGAAGTTTCGCCCTGAGATTAGTCCTGCCCAACGCGCCTTCGCTCGGCAAGCGGTGGGGGCGCAGTTGGTGAGCGTGAACGAGTGGCTCGATATCGAGCTCTGGCAGGTGAACCCGTCCATCGAGATACGCCAGCTGTGCCGACAGATTGAGGCGTCAGGCTGGTTCGAGGCGACCGCGCCCAACTTGCGCATCGAGCTCGCTTGGAACCCGAACGACCCCCAGTTTCCCCAACAGTTTGCCATGCCCGTCATTCGCGCTTCGCAGGCGTGGGACTACTGGCGTGGCGACCCGAACTTCATTATAGCGATTCTGGACTCAGGTGTTGCCCGAACTCACCCAGACCTGCAAGCACGCCTGTTGCTCGGCTTCGACTTTGGCAACGACGATAACGACCCCACCGACCCATTCGGGCACGGCACTTTCGTCACGGGGATTGCGGGTGCGGTGACGAACAACGGGATAGGCATCGCTGCGGTTGCCCCTGAAGGGAAAGTCCTGCCTGTGAAGGTGTTCACAGACACGGGGCAAGGATACCTAAACGATCTCATCGATGGTGTGAGCTACGCCGTCACTCAGGGAGCGCATGCGATTAACCTGAGTTTGGGGAGCACTTCTCCGTTCGGCACGCTCTTCGAAAACGCTCTGAACAGTGCATGGAACGCAGGAGTGGTGATTGTGGCAGCAGCAGGCAACAACAACAACACCGATCCTTTCTACCCTGCCTACTATCCCGTGTGTATCGCCGTCGCTGCCAGCAAACTGGACGACACGCGCAGTGATGTCTCTACCTATGGCGCATGGGTCGATGTCGCTGCGCCGAGTGGCGATGTGCGCTCTACTACACGCTCAGGGGGCTATAGTCGGAACCAGAACGGATACACCTCCTACGCCGCGCCGTTCGTGACGGCGCAGGCGGTTCTGTTGTATGGGTTGGTTGCCGACAGCCCCACGGATCGCTCGGTGACGCGCGCCCAAGCCGTGCGGGAGCTGATCGAGACGACCGCCGACCCCGTGCCCGGCAACTATGTGGCGCACGGGCGGATTAACTTGGAAGCCTCTATCCTGCGCGCGCTGACGATTCCTGTGTCGGGGCAGGTGGTGATTGCGGGCTACACAGGTTCCTACGCAGGCAAGGGGCTGGAGGTTCAGGTCGTTTCGGGCAGTACGACCTTCGCCACTGCCAACACCACGCTGAACCCAGCAGGGCAGTTCGCAACAGAGGTGTTCCTCAGCGCGAACCAGCTTGGCTATCGCACTCTGCGCGTTCGGGCGTCGGGCACGCTCTACAAGCGGGTGAACAACGCACGAATGCGCTATCCCGGTGTGAGCGGGCTGACCCTTGCGCTTGTGCCTGGCGACATCAACGGCGATAATGTGATTGACGACGCCGATTTGCTGGAAGTGCTCTTCAACTTCGGACAGACAGGCACGAACCTGCCCGCCGACCTGAACGGGGATAGCGTTGTGGACGACGCCGACCTGCTGTTAGTGCTGTTCAACTTCGGGCAAGTCGGTGAATGAGCGACCTCCTCGTAAGGGCACACCTCTCGGACGCTGGGGCGAGCAGAAGGCGTTAGAGTACCTGCAAGCGCAGGGCTACCAACTGCTCGCCCAGAACTGGCGTCGGCGTGAAGGCGAACTGGACTTGGTGGCTCTGGACGGCACGACCCTCGTCTTTTTTGAAGTCAAGACGCGACGCTCGGATACGCTTGGCGCGCCAGAAGAGAGCGTCGACGCTCGCAAGCAAGCCCAGATTGTACGAGTCGCCCAGCGTTTCATCGACGAACACCCTGCCTTGCGCTTTGGCGAGTGCCGTTTCGATGTGCTGGTGATTGACCTGCGCCATGAACCGCCCCAAGTGCGCCACCTCGTGAACGCCTTTTTGCCAAGCGATTGAGGCTAATGCCGAGCCACCGCCTGCTCGGGCGCTACCGCCTCGCGCAAATATCGGGCGGTGTCTTCAGGCGCGGTGATGTTAATCCCCATGCCCGTGCCTAACTCGAAGCCCGCGTCGATGCTCAAGCGCGGTGCAATTCGCAAGTGCCACCAGAACGCACTCACATCGGTATTCGTATTCACAGGCGCGGTAAAGAGCATGAAGTTATAGGGCGGTGAACTCAGCACGGTGTCCAACCGCTTCAGCGTTTCCTGAAGCATATCGGCGAAGGCGTCCCGCTCCTCGTCGGGCAGGTCGGCGAAGTGTGCGCGTGGAGTCTTCGGCACGATTTGCACCTCGAACGGCGAGCGCGACGCATAGGGCGCATAGACCAAGTAGTGTTCGGTGTCCAAGATGACGCGCGTGCCCTCTCGGCGTTCGAACTCCAGCACCACCTCGAACGGGTGGCGTCCCTGCTCGGCTTGGAAGCGTGTGATGCCGTCCAGCTTCGCCTGAAGCACTGGGGGCACGAACGGCAACGCCACCAACTGCGAGTGTGGATGTTCCAGCGACGCCCCAGCAGGCTTGCCCTCGTTTCGGAAGGGCAACAGGCACTTGAAGCGCGTGTCTTGCGCCAACGCTCGGAGCCGATTTTGATACATCCGAATCACCTCGCGCCACTGGTGGGTGGGCATCGTGCTGGGCGTCTCGTTATGCTTGGGGGTCTCGATGATGACCTCATGCGCCCCGACGCCATCGGTCAGCGTGTAGACTCCCTGCATACGCAACGACAGGTCGCCCTGAGGGGCAAGTGCAGGGAACTTGTTCGGCACGGTGCGCACCCACCAGCCCGGTGTATCGGGCGCTGTGCCTGCTTCGCGGAACGCCTCCACTTCGGGCGGGGTCATCGCCTCGCCACCCACACAGAAGGGACAGTTCGGCACATGCTCAGGCTTCGGAGAGCCGTCTTCACTCGGCTTGCGAAAGTCGTTCGGTCGGCGACTGCGTTCCGTCGCAATCACCACCCATTCATGCGTGATCAAATCCATTCTCAACTCTGGCATCGTCGTTCCCTCTGCCCTATTATGCCACATTCAGGCGTCCAGCAGGAAGGCGGAAGGTGCGGGCGAACTGAAAAGGGCAGATGGCTCCGATAGATTCGTGGGTACGCTGGCTGGAGTCGCCTGCGCCCGACCGCGATGTGGTGATTTCAGGGCGTGTGCGCCTGGCACGCAACCTGCTCGAAATCCCGTTCCCGCACAAAGCATCTCCAGAGCAGTTAGCGCAGGTGATGCAAACACTGCGCCCTTTGCTGGAATCGGAGGGGCTGGACAGGGGCGCGATTGCGTTAGAAAATCTCTCGGTTCATCAGCGCGCCCTGCTGGTGGGCGCACGGGTGATTAGCCCCAGCTTATTGGCGCAACTGCCTGAGCGGTGGGTGCTGCTGAACGAGGACTGGAGTGAGGTCGCCGTGCTGAATGAGGAAGACCACCTGCGCCTGCAGATTACCTGCGCAGGCTGGCAACCCGAACGGCTGACCCGCGCGCTGGTTCGGTGGGAACGCAGGTTAGAGGCGATGCCCGTGCGCTGGGGCTACCTGCCGAAACTGGGCTACCTAACCGCCTCGCCTATCAACTTGGGGTCGGGCATTCGGCTGGGGTTGCTGTTGCACCTGATGGGACTTCAGCGGGCGCGCCAGATTACGCGCTGGCTGGAGGCTCTGCAATCGCTTAGCTGTCATGCGCGCGGGCTGTATGGCGAGGGAAGCCTCGCTTTGGAGGGCTATGTGCAGGTCTCGCTGGTGGGTGGGCGCGAACCGCTACCCGACTTATTGGCGCGCCTGCGCGGAACCCTGCGCACGCTGATTCAAGCCGAACGCGACGCCCGAACCCACCTCGACCCTGACGCGCTCAACACCGAGTGGGACGAGCTGACTGCAACCCTCCAGCATAGCACGAGCCTCTCGTTGGGCACGACACTGCGCGCCCTTGCTGTCTACCGAATGCGGGCGATGTTAGCCTATGACGAAGCCCAACGCGACTATGCCGACCGCCTGCTGTTCGACTTGGCAGTCTATCCCCCGCCCGAACCCGAAGGCGCCTCGGTCGAGCGTGCCGAGTGGGTGCGTCGCGCCCTATGGGGGAAGGATGGGTAGTACGAGCGTCTCGCCCGTGTGGGGACAGTCGTGGCTTGGGCATCTTGCCCCTTAGCAAAACTGCATCACGAGCGTCTCGCCCGTGTCGTCACCCTGAGCCACCCTTTCCTCAACCTGAGCGAAGCGAATGACCTCGTCGTAGGAGAGTGGGGAATCTGACAGGGGTACACGGTTTGAGTGCAACTTCCAACGCCCTCGCGTCCTTTTCAGGGCGAAGCCCCCTAGCCCTCAGCCTCACGAAGCCCTCACCCACCCCAGCCCTTCCTCTCCCACAAGGAGAGCTTACTGCACGACAGTTTTTCGTACTTGTGCCTAAGGTGGGCTTCTGTTTGGCAGGGCAGACACGGGGGTCTGCCCCTACAGGTAAGGTGGTTGTGTAGGGGGCACCCCCGTGTGCGCCCATTTTCGTTTCTCCCTCAAAAAAGTGTCGTGCAGTAAGCACAGCGTGGGAGAGGGGCTGAGGGTGAGGGTTTGGTTTTCCTCCTCTCTGCTTGTAGGCAGGGCTCCTTCCTACAGTCTCAGCGAGAACGAGCGCGAGACCGAAACGCCGATATTGCTCTCGGCGTTCGGGTGGAACCACCAGACGCCCAGATTCCACTCGCCGAACCGCCTCACAAGCGCCAAGTTGTAGGAGAGTTTCTCGCCCATCATCGTCGGCTGGTGCGAATAGAACATCAGCGAAGTATCGGGGTCTAAGCGATAGTTGAAGGCGATGAACCCGATATCGCGCCCGTTGCGCAGGTGTTGCCAGCCCCCCATCAGCGAGAGGTTCCCCTCGGTACGAACCCCCATCAAGTAGTAGCCCTCTTGATTGCGGGTGTAGGTAGAAGAGAAGCCGTAGCCCGCAAGGATGCTCACAGGCATGCGCTCATCTTGACGGGCGAGTTGGTAGCTCACCTGCAGGGTGGCGCGCTCGCCAAAGTGGGAATAGCCCACCCCAATGTCCAAGCGGTCTGTAATCCCCGTCTTGATGAAGGTGCGGAAGCGGTTCTCTTTAGAATCAGGTGAACCGATGCTGAACCAGTTCATCTGACCTTTCGGCACGGTCAGCTCGGCGAAACCGACCTCCACATCACTGCGCTGTTGCGACTGAATGACCACACAGGCAGGGCAACCGCCACTGCCCTCTTGCGCACTTGCGACGACTAAAAGCCCAAAGAGCCAAATGCTCACAACTGTCCACGATTTCATTGTCTAACCTCCTGTGTTGAGAGTTTGTGAATGATTCAAGGGTGCATCACGAAACGATGCGTAGGGAATTTCAGCGCACTGAGCCATCAGTGCGCTCGGAAAGGGAACCTCTCAACAGGCAGGAGGCGCACGAGGAACAAGGGGGGTAAGGGGTGGTGAATGATTGCGAA
>FWWL01005359.1_pt1 | contig 20124 bp, 16 predicted proteins | sample 2228331 | NCBI WGS metagenome assembly FWWL01 (sample SAMEA103939775, study PRJEB20133) | metagenome | reverse complement strand
GGCACCCCCGAGATGACATCCTTGACGCCCTTGGCCCCTGTCGGGTTGGGGGGAGTGGCAGGCCAGCCTCCGTAGAAGGCACAGGCTCCTACCGTGATGATGGCGGTGGCCCTGGCCGCTATTTCCTGGAGGAGGTCCAGAGCGGTTCGGCCTCCAACACAGCAATAGACTCCGTCGTCTGCTACGGGGATGGCCCCCTCCACCACCACCAGATACCCTCCCTCGTGGAGGGTTTCCTCCAGCGACTTTTCAGCGTTTCGGCCAGAAGGTGCCATGATGGTCTCGTGGTAGTTCACCGACAGGATGTCCAGCACCAGTTCGGCCACTGTGGGATGGTTGGCGCGGAGGAAGGACTCGGTGCAGCCTGCACAGTCCTGATACTCCAACCAAACCACGGGGAGCCTTCTGACCGAAGTCAGGGCGCGAGCAATGTGGTCCACGAAACTGGAGGGCATGGCCAACGTTGCGGCCATGGCCGTGCAGAACCTGAGGAACTCCCTGCGCGAGATTCTGCCTTCCCGCAGGGCCTCAGCAATCCCTTGCTCTCCGCGTGCTTTGTTCATCTCAACCTCCTGTGAGCACAAATGTTTCCGCAGTGCGATACGAGCCTACCCGGTCGGCGAGAGGGTTGTCGTCAGGGCAAGTTCACTCCACCTCCTCCATCCGAATGTTGCGGCGGACGATGAGCCAGGCCAACGCCACGCCGACGATGCCCACCACGAAGGATGCCTCGGCGAGGGGCTGGACCCAGTCCTGCCAGATGGATGCCACCCAGGGGTACGCAGGCTTCGTGGGCAGGCCGTACTTCTCCGGGGCCTCTGTGAGGACGTAGAGGCGGCCCAGGCCCCCCAGGAACTGGTCGCCCCAGAGGTTGGCGTGGGGGAAGCCCCGCGCCTTCAGGGCTTCCACGCGGGCCTGGCCCTTTTTCACCATGGCCTCAAAGTCGCCGAAGTCCAGGGCCTTGGGCGGGCAGGTCTTCACGCAGGCCGGCCGTTCGCCGTTGGTGATGCGGTCCTGGCACATCGTGCACTTGGACGACTTTCCCTTGCCCGTCAGGACATCCGTCTCCGTGCGGGGGATATGGAAGGGGCAGAACTGGGTGCAGTACCCACACCCGTTGCACAAGTCCCTCTCAAAGGAGACGAACCCCATGGGATGGTGTTTGAGTGCCTCTGTGGGACAGACCTTGACGCAGGCCGCCTCGGTGCAGTGCAGGCACCCCCAGTTCAGGAAGAGCCACTTGACCTGTCCCCCTTCCTCCACCTCGCGGAAGCGGATGCGGGTCCAGGTCGTCGGCGAGAGGTCCGGGGGATTCTCGTAGGAGCCCCCATTCTGGGTTTCCTCACCTGGCAGGTCGTTCCACTGTTTGCAGGCCACCTGACAACCCCGACAGGCTGTGCACTTGGAGGCGTCGTAGAGCATGGCCACCTTGCCCATCTCACACCGCCTTTCGGATATCCACGAGGAACGCCTTGTACTCTGGAATCATCGTGTTGGCGTCCCCTACGTGGGGAGTCAGGTCGTTCGCGCTCGCGCCTTTGGCCAAGCCTTTCCATCCGTAGTGCCAGACCATGCCCACGAGGTACAGAGGTTTGCCATCCACCATCAGCGGCTTGATCCGCTTGGTCACCAGGGCGATGGCCTTGATCTCCCCCCGAGCGCTGGAGATGATCACCCGCTCGCGGTTCTTGATGTTCTTCTCCCGCGCCAACTCCACCGGGATTTCCACGAACATCTCCGGCTGGAGTTCCGCCAGCCAGGGCAGCCAGCGGGACATGGCCCCTGCCTGCCAATGTTCCACCACCCGGTAGGTTGTAGCCACGTAGGGGAACCGCTTACGGTCGCCCACCAGGTCGCCGATGGGTTTGTCCGCGTCCACATTCCAGACCTTCGCCACCGGGTTGAACTGCACGCCAGAGAGGAAGTTCTGCACTGGGCTTTCCAGCGGTTCGTAGTGCTCGGGGAAGGGGCCCTCATTCAGGGGACTGAAGAGCCGCCCTTTTAGGAAAGGCTGCATGATGAAGGCATCGTCGCCGCCCGGCTCGGTCGGGTCCTTGGTGGGGCTGAAGTCTGGCACATCGTTGCCCACCCACTTCTTCTGGACAGGGTCCCACTGGATGAGGACGCGGTCCGGGTTCCAGGGCTTGCCGCTGGCATCGGCGGAGCACCGGTTGTAGACGATGTGGCGGTTGGCCGGCCAGACCCAGCCCCAGTAGGGGTAGATACCCAGCCCACCGGGGTCCTTGGTCCCCCGCCGCTTGCAGGAGGGCATGAAGTGTCCCGTGCCGTCATCCCGGTCGTAAAAGTAGCCAGCGTAGATCCAAGCGCCGCTGGCCGTGGCCCCATCGTCCCGCAGTTTGGCAAAGGTATCCAGTAGGTCGCCCTGGCGGCCGATCACGTTGCCCTGGTCGTCCAGCACATCGCGGGTCCAGTAGCCGTTGATCTCCCGGGCTACCCGCTCTGCGTCTGGGGGATCGCCGTAGTCCCACTGCAGGTCCAGGATGGGGCGGTCTTTCGGGTCGGTGCTATATTGGTAGAGTTCGCGCACTGCCCGGTAGATGCGGTCCAGGATCCAGATATCCTCCTTGGCCTCGCCGGGTGGTTCTGCCACCTTGGGCCGCCACTGGATGAGGCGGCCGCTGGTGACGATGGAGCCGGCCTTCTCCATCGCATCAGCTGCCGGCATGACGAAGACCTCCGTCTTGACCTCCGCTGGATTGACCCCAGGCGCTTGCCAGAAGGAGCAGGTCTCCGTGTCAAAGAGTTCCTGGACCACCATCCATTCCAACTTGGCCAGGGCGGCCCGCTCCATGCGGGCGTTGGGGCCCGAGACGGCCGGGTTCTGCCCCATAATCCACAGCCCCTTGATCTTCCCTTCGTACATGGCGTGGAAGAGGGAGATCCAGGAGTAATCCCCGGGTTCCTGCTTGGGCAGGTAGTCGTAGCAGAAGTTGTTCTCCGGGGTGGCGGCATCGCCCCACCAGGCCTTGAGGAGGCTCACCAGGAACTTGGGCGTGTTCTGCCAGTAAGACTTTCCGGCCGCTTTCGCCCGGGCCTCCAGATAGGCCTGGAGGGTGGGATGGTCCCGGGCGTTGGGCGTGGGCAGGTAGCCAGGCAGCACGTGGAAGAGGAGGCCCATGTCGGTGGAACCCTGCACGTTGGACTCACCCCGCAGGGCGTTCACACCGCCGCCGGCCACGCCGATGTTCCCCAGAAGCAACTGGAGGATGGCCATGGCGCGCACGTTCTGGGAACCGACGGTGTGTTGCGTCTGGCCCATGGCGTAGAGGATGGTCCCCGCCTTGCCTGGCTTACCGGTCTCAGCGAACGTCTGGGCCACCTTCAGGAAGAGGTCCTGAGGGCAGCCGGTGACCCGGGAGACCATCTCGGGCGTGTAGCGGGCGAAGTGCCGCTTGAGGTGCTGGAAGACGCAGTTCGGATCCTGCAGGGTCGGGTCCCGCAACGGCTCGCCGTTGGCGTCCGTCTGGTACTTCCAGGTGGAGCGGTCGTAGGTGCGCTTTTCGGCGTCGTAGCCCGAGAAGAGGCCGTCCAGTTCGGCTGGCCCTTTGAAGTTGGGGTCCAAGAGGAAGGACGCGTCGGTGAAGTGGAGCACGTATTCTTTGTGGTAGAGTTCGTTCTCCACGATGTAGTGGATCATGCCGCCCAGGAAGGCGATGTCCGTGCCTGGGCGGATGGGCGCGTAGAGGGTGGCCTTGGCTGCCGAGCGGTTGAAGCGCGGGTCCACGACGATGAGGGGCGCGCCGTTGTCCTCCACGGCCTTCAGAATCCAGTAGAAAGAGGCCGGGTGGTTCTCCGCTGGGTTGCCCCCGATGATGAAGATGCAGTCGGAGTTCTTGAGGTCAATCCAGTGGTTGGTCATCACCCCGCGACCATACGTGGCGCCGAGACCGGCGACCGTCGCAGAATGTCATATGCGGGCCTGGTGTTCTACGTACACCAGGCCTAGCGCCCTCATCAGTTTGGAGGCCAGGTAACAATCTTCGCTATTGTTGGCCGCTCCGCCCAGGAACGCGATGGCCCCCGTGCGGTTCACGGTGACGCCGTTGGCGTTCACCCGTTCAAAGGTGGCGTCCCGGGTCGCTTGAATGCGTTTGGCGATCTCCCGGATGGCCCACTCCCAGGACTTCTCCTCCCAGCGGTCGCTCCCTGGTGCCCGGTAGAGAGGTTTCTTCAGACGGTGGGGGCTTGTGGAAAGTTGCGGGACGGAGACGGACTTGGGGTCCAGGCCGCCCTGGTTGATGATGTGGTCCGGGTCCCCCTCGCAGTTGCTGATGTGCCCCTCCAGGTCGTTGGCGATGAGAAGCCCGCACCCTACGGAGCAGTAGGGGCAGATGCTGTGCTTCTCGCCGATGGCCTTGTGCAGGGGAAACCGGGGCACATCGGCCAGGGCGAACCCCGCCGGCAGGAGCAGGCCCCCCACTGTCGTCGCGCCAGCCAGTTTGAGGAACTGACGTCTCGTGACTCTCATGGTATCTACCGTAGCCTTGTCCCGCCCGGGGCGGCGAGGCAAATCGTCCTGCTGGACGGTGTCCGCTTGCCGGACGCGTTGGATTGTGAAAGCCGACGCATCCTTGTACATTTTCGCACAAAGAGGGCTCTTTGTGAATACAGTGAACACCCTATTTCGCCGCCGAAAACACCCTAATTTGGGACGAAAGGGACAATGTGGCGTGGAGGTCCCCCGCACTGTTCCGGGACGGCCCTCCTGGGGACCCATCTGTTTGACAGAAACTTGTACCCTGTGCTATCCTCTTTGTGAGGAACATCACAAAAATCTTTCCCCAGGTTCTCGGCGGGGAAGAAGGGCCGGATAGAGTCGGACCATGCTGAAGATCACCATCTGCGTGGGCAGTTCCTGTGCCGTGCGGGGCGCGGACGACCTGGCCGCGGCCCTGGAATCCCTGATCCAGGAAGCCGGCCTGGAAGGGGAGGTGGAATTGGTGGGGTCCTTCTGCATGGGCGAATGCTCCACTGGCGTATCCCTCCGGGTGGGAGAGGACCTGTACCGGGAGGTCCACCCAGAGGAGGCCGCCGCGTTCTTCCGGCAAGTCGTCCTGCCGCGGCTGAAGGGAGGAGCACCGTGAAGAAAGACTGGGTGATCACCACCAACGAGGCGCGCTGCCGAGACTGCTACCGCTGCGTGCGCACCTGCCCCATGAAGGCCATCCGGGTGCAGGAAAGCCAGGCCCGCGTGGTGCCGGACCTGTGCATCGCTTGCGGGATGTGCGTCCGCGCCTGCCCCCAGGGGGCCAAGACCGTGCGGGACGATCGCCCCTTGGTCCAGCAGGCCATCGCCAGCGGGCGCCCTGTGGTCGCCTCCGTGGCGCCCTCGGCGCCGGCCTACTTCCACATGCAGGTCTTCAGCCAGATGGAAGAGGCCCTCCGCGCCCTCGGGTTCGCCGCCGCCGGCGAGACAGCCTTTGGCGCCGAGATGGCCGGCCAGGCCCATCGGGAGTGGGTGGAGCGGGCCCGCGACCGCTGGCCGGTGATCTCCTCCTCCTGCCCGGTGGTGGTCTTTCTCCTGGAGAAATACTATCCGGACCTCCTGCCGCACCTGGCCCCGGTCGTCTCGCCCATGATCGCCCACGGCCGCTACCTGCGCCAGCAGTACGGGGACAACGCCTTCATCGTCTTCATCGGCCCCTGCATCGCCAAGAAGGAGGAGATGCGCGACGCGCCAGTGGCTGGGGTGGTCAACGCCGCCCTGACGTTTGAGGAACTGCGGCAGTGGATGGAGGAAGCCGGGGTCACCCTCCCTTCCCCGGAGGATGGCCGCGAGCCGGCCCCCCTGGCCAGCGCCCGCGCCTTCCCCGTGGAGGGGGGCTTGGTGGGCACCGCCCGCCTGGACACGGACCTCCTCAGCAGCCACGTGGTGACGACCTCTGGCCTGGAGGCCTGTCAGGATGTGCTGCGGGGCATCCGCCAGGGGAAACTGGCCGCCTGCCTGGTGGAACTGATGGCCTGCGAAGGGGGGTGCATCAACGGGCCGGCCATGGCCTCCTCCGCTTCGGAGAGCGTCTACCTGGCCCGCCAGCGGGTGCTGGAATACGCCTCGCGGCGCCAGCCCAAACCGCTGCCCACCCGCGACGAGTGGCCGGACCTCTCCCGTACCTACCGGGACAAGCACGTCCCCCAGCCCCAGTTCACCGAGGAGGAGATCCGAGCGGTCCTGGCCCAGGTGGAGAAGTACGGTCCCGAGGACGAACTGAACTGCGGCGCGTGCGGCTACCCCACCTGCCGCGAGAAGGCCATCGCCGTGTTGCAGGGCATGGCCGAGGCCACCATGTGCATCCCCTACATGCGGCGCCGGGCCGAGTCCCTCTGCCGCAGGGTCATGGACGTGACCCCCGACGCCGTGCTGGTGGTGGACACCGACCTGCATCTCCAGGACATGTCCCCCTCCGCCGAGCGCATGTTCGGCTGCCACCTCCCGGCTGTGCGGGGGCAGCCCCTCCGCACCGTGATGCCAGCGGTGGAGGGGTTCGTCAAGGTGCGGGACACGGGAAGGCCCATCCTGGGAGAGGTGGTCCGCCTGCGGCCGGACCTGGTCGTGGAGCAGACGGTGGTGCCGGTGACTGGCCAGCGCCTCCTGGTGGGCATCCTGCGGGACATCACCGAACGGGTGCGCAGCAAGGAGGAACTGGAGCGCCTGCGGGCCGAGACCCTCCGCCGCACCCAAGAAGTGGTGGACCAGCAGATGCGGGTGGCCCAGGAGATCGCCCAACTCCTGGGCGAGTCCACCGCCGCCACCAAGGTGATGGTTGCGAAACTGGCGCGCCTTTTGCAAGAGGGGCAGGGCGAATGAAGCAGATCGTGGAAGTCGCCTGGGAGAGCCTCAGCAAGGCCGGCGAGGAACTCTGCGGCGACTGCGTAGAGGTGACCACCACACCGACCTCCTTGGTGGTGGTCCTCTCCGACGGCCTGGGGAGCGGCGTCAAGGCCAACATCCTGGCCACCCTCACCAGCCGCATCGCCGCGGTCATGTTCCGGGAAGGGGCCACCGCCGAAGAGGTCCTGGAGACCCTGGCCGAGACCTTGCCGGAATGCCGGGAGCGCCACCTTGCCTACGCCACCTTCGCCATGCTCAAGGTGGACCGCGGCCGGGATGCCTACCTGGTGGAGTACGACTGCCCTCCTTTGATCCTGGTGCGAGGAGGTCAAGTCGTGGACCTCACCCTGGCCGAACGGACCGTGAGCGGGCGTCTCATCCGGGAGGCCCGGTTCCGTTTGCAGAAGGGCGATTACATGGTCCTGGTGAGCGACGGCTACATCCATGCCGGCGTCGGCGGCCTCTACCGGCTGGGCTGGGGCTGGGAGAACATCGCCACGGCCGTGCGGCGCTGGGCGGGGACCGGGGGCGACGCCTACGAACTGGCCCAGGCCCTCAAACGCACATGCCTCAAACTCTACGACGGCAAGCCAGGGGACGACGCGACGGCCGTCGCCATGCGGGTGCGCGAGGCCGTGCGGGCGACGGTCTGGACGGGGCCGCCTGCGGACCCCGCCCGGGATGCAGAAGCCGTGAACCGGCTGATGGCCGCGGAGGGGCTCAAGGTCATCTGCGGAGGGACCACGGCCCAGATCGCCGCGCGCGTCCTGGGCCGCCGGCTGGAGGTGGAATGGCTCCCTCCCAGCAAGCGGAAGGACCGCCCCAAGAGGCGCACCCCGCCTCCAGCCCGACTGGAGGGGGTGGACCTGGTCACGGAAGGGATTATCACCCTGGGCATGGCGGTGGAACTCTTGGAGCAGGCCCGCACGGCGCAGGACCTCCCCCGCGACGACGAGGCGGCCACCCGCCTGGCCCACATCCTGCTCGCCGCGGACGAAATCCACTTCCTGGTGGGGACAGCCCTGAACCCCAACCAGGTGGCTGACCTAGTCCGCGGCGTGCCCATGCGCATGGTGTACGTAAGGGAACTGATCCGCCTGTTACAGGAGCGGAACAAGCAGGTGACCTTGGAACGGATTTGAGGGAGGATTGCCCGTGAGACCGATAGGCCGACTTCTGGCATGGAGTGTGGATTGGATAGGTCTGGCGCGCCTGGCTCTGGCCGTGGCCCTGGCCCTGGCCATCACCAACCTGGGCCTGCCCCAGGCCATCACTGGACCCCTGGTCAATGCGCTGCTCCTCCTCACGGTGGAGGCTCTGGGGGTGAGCCAGGCCATGGTGGTGGGCATGGTCACGCCGATAGGGGCGGCCCTGCGGGGCATCTTGCCTCTGCCCCTCGTCGTGATGATCCCCTTCATCGCCCTTGGGAACGCTACCCTGGCCGCCGCGGACGCCGCGCTGCGGCGGCCCCACCCAGGCTTGGCCCTGCTGGGCCGGGCCGTGGCCAAGTTCGCCGTGCTGTACGCGTCCACGGCCCTGCTCCGGGCGCGGCCCCTCTTGCTGGCCGGGCCCGGCGGCGCGCAGCCTGTCGCCATCCCCGAGGCCCTGTGGAACATGATGCGCTGGCCGCAACTGGCCACGGCCCTGGCCGGTGGCCTCCTCGCCTTCGGCATCATGGGCCTCTACCACTGGGCCTCCCAGCGGGGGCAGGCACAGTAGGCCAGAGCGCCCGGAGATGTCCCCCCTTATCCGCCTCTGGCAGCCCACCGAGGAGGACGCCCGTGCCCTCCTCCGGGTGGATGGGGAGACCTTCCGCCAGTGCCCCTACGGAGAAGGGGAACTGGTCACGCTGGCGCGCGAGGGGGCGCTCCACGTCTGGCTCGGGTTCCTCGCTGGAGAGCCGGTGGGGTACGCCTGCGCCTTCCGCACCGAGGGGCTGGAGGGCCCCCGCTGGGAACTGGACCTCCTGGCCGTGCGCCCGGCCTTCCGGGGGCGAGGTTGGGGGAAAGCCCTCATCCGAGCGGCGTGCCAGGGAGCCCCGCCAGGGGCCTTGGTCCGGGCGTGGGTGGCGACCGGGAACGCGGCCTCCCAGCGCGCCTTTGCTGCCGCAGGCTTTCAGCCCCTTCCCGGGTCCTGCGAACTGTGGGCCTACGCCATCCGGGGTCTCCAGCCCCGTGCTCCCGACAGAGCCTGGCCGCAGATCTCCCCCGTCGAGACGCCCGAGATGGCCCGCGCCTGGGCCGAAGGCCGCGGCGGCCCGGCGGAGGCGATCGCGGCGCGCCTCATGGACCTGCGAGAGGCCGGTGTGGTCGCCTGGCTCGCGGGTCAGGAGGCGGGCCTCCTCGCCCTCCCTGTGCAGACCCTCCACTACCGCGGCCTATGGCTGGAGGATCTCTGGGCGCGGGATCCGTGGGGTCGCGCGGTGGCCGCGCTCCTCTTCCACGCCGTGGAGTGGGCCAAGGCGCAGGAGAGGGACGAGGTCGGCATCATGCTCCCGGAGGCATCGCCCTGGCGGGAGGCCCTCCCCGCCCAAGGGTACGGCCTGGTGGCGGCCTACCGGGAGTGGCGGCACGTGATCCGTCCCCCCATGTGAAACCGCAAAAAGGACACACCGCGAAGGACTTGGAAGGCGCAGAGATGTCTGTACCCTCTCTGTGCTTCGTGCCTTGTGCTGGCCTTCGCCCTCAAAGCGACGCGGTGTTGACGAGGCCCCAGGGGGTGTGCTATAAAAGCCCCACTGAGGGAAGGCGAGGCCCTGTGCCCTATGCGCATCCTGATGATCTCCAAAGCCTGCGTGGTGGGGACCTACCAGCGCAAACTGGAAGAACTGGCGCGCCTCCCGGGAGTGGACCTCACCGTGATCGTGCCCCCTTTCTGGCGGGACGCCAGGGGCATCCTGCCCCTGGAGCAGGCCTACACGGAAGGGTACGTCCTACAAGTCCTCCCCATGCGCTTCAACGGGCATTTCCACATCCACCACTACCGCGGCCTGGGGAAGGTGGTGCAGGCCCTCCGCCCGGACCTCCTCCACGTGGACGAGGAACCCTACAACCTCGCCACCTTCCAGGCCACGTGGTGGGCCCAGCGCGTGGGGGCAAGGGTCGTCTTCTTCACCTGGCAGAACCTGTACCGCCGCTACCCCCCACCCTTCTCCTGGATGGAGCGGTACGTCTACCGCACCGCGGCCCACGCTCTGGCTGGCAACCAGGAAGCGGGGGAGGTGCTGAGGCGCAAGGGCTACCGCGGCCCCATCACCGTGCTCCCCCAGTTCGGGGTGGACCCGGACCACTTCGCCCCGGCCCCCGGCCCCCCGCCGGAGCGCCCCTTCACCATCGGCTTCGCGGGACGCCTCGTGCCGGAGAAAGGGGCGGACCTCCTCCTGCGGGCGGTTGCGGGCCTGCCAGGGACCTGGCAAGTGCGGGTGCTGGGGGAAGGCCCTCTGCGGGAGGACCTCCAGGCCCTGGCCCGGGACCTGGGCGTGGAGGGGCGCGTGGCCTTTGAAGCCCCGCTCCCGTCCACGGAGATGCCGGCCTGGTACCGGGGCCTGGATGTCCTGGTCCTCCCCTCCCGCACGCGCCGCAATTGGAAGGAGCAGTTCGGGCGGGTCCTGGTGGAGGCGATGGCCTGCGGCGTGCCTGTGGTGGGGGCGCGGAGCGGCGAAATCCCCCACGTCATCGGCGACGCCGGGCTCCTCTTCCCTGAGGGGGACGCGGCCGCCCTTCGGGAGGCCCTCTCTCGCCTCCAGGCCGACCCAGCCCTGCGCCGCACCTTGGCGCAGGCTGGCCGCGAGCGGGTCCTGGAACACTTCACCCAGGCCCAGATCGCGGCGCGGACCTGGGAGGTCTACCGAGAAGTGCTGGGCGCAGGATAGCGGACGGGCCTCGCCCGTCCCCAGAACAAAGACGAGGAGGTCTTCCATGTCCACCGAATCCCTGCTCACCCCTGCCGAGAAAGCCCTCAGGTCCGAGGTGCAGGACTTCGTCGCCTCGGTCCCCCGCCAACTCCTCCTGGATATGGACGCCGAGAAGGTCGTCTTCCCCCGCGAGTTTCTGGAAGAGGCCGGCCGGCGGAACCTCCTGGGGCTGCGCTTCGGTCCCCTGTGGGGCGGGCGCGGCCTCCCCTGGACCTCCGAACTGGTCGCCTTGGAAGAGGTAGGGGTGCTGGGCACGGCCTTGGCCTGCCTCTACTCCCTCGTCTCCATCGTGGGCGAAGCCATCCACGTCTTCGGCACGGAGGAGCAGAAGGAGCGGTACCTGCGCCCGATGCTCCAGGGCAACCTGGCCGTTGCCGAAGGGCTCACCGAACCCAGAGGGGGCTCGGACTTCTTCGGCGCGACGTCGGTGGCGCGGCGGCGTGGCGACACCTGGTATCTTACCGGGCAGAAACGCTTCATCGTCGGGGCCGAAGGGGCTGACCTCTTCCTCATCTATGCCAAGGTGGAAGGTATCCCGGACCCCAAGGAGGCCATGACCGCCTTCCTCGTGGAGCGGGGCCCTGGCGTGGAGGTCCACCATGTCTACGGCCTGATGGGCACGAGGGGCGGCGGGACTGGCCGGCTCGTCTTGCGGGATGCCCCGGTGCCCATGGAGAACGTCCTGGGGGGCGAGGCCGGCATCGGCCGCGGGAGCGACGTCTTCCACCGCATGATGGTCCCAGAGCGGATGACCTCCGCCGGGGGTGCGGTGGGGATGGGCCGGGCCGCCCTGGAGATCGCCGCCCGCTACGCCGACCGCCGTCACGCCTTCGGCCAGAAGATCCGCCGCTTTGAGGGTGTCTCCTTCAAGATCGCCGAAAGCCTGACCCTCCTGGACGCGGCCCGGGCCCTGAACTACGCCGTCGGCCGGGCCATTGACGCCGACGAGGAGCCGGGCAAGGTCCGCCGCCTGGTCTCCGAGGCCAAGAAGTTCTCCACCGAGGCCGCCTGGACCGTGGTCAACCACGCCATGCAGGTCCTGGGAGGCATCGGCTACACCAACATCTACCCTGTGGAGCGCATCCTCCGGGACGTGCGGCTCATCACCATCTGGACCGGCACCAACGAGATCATGAACCTGGTCATCCAGCACGAGTTCTACCGAGAGTTCCTCTCCCGGCGTCCCACAGGGCGGGACGTGGAGGCCGACGCTCTGGGCGCGGACCTGGAGGAAGAGAAAGTCTACGGGGAGCCCGGCGAAGGGACCTGATCTCCCAACGTCCAGGTCTAGCCCTTTCCCCCTGTCGTCAAGAGGCAGCGCAGGGCCTTCCACCAGCCCAGCGCGCCCGCCCCCAGTGCCCCCAGCGCTACCCCGACCGCCCAGCCGGGGAGCGCGGTGTCCCCTCCGGGGGCGAGCACACTTCGCCAGAGCCCGAAGGCCGGCAGGGGTGGGAGGCCCGCCAGCGCCGCAAGCCCTACGAGCAGGAGGAAGGCACGCCAGGGTTTCCCGGGCAGGGGGCCCAACGCCTCTTCCCCAGGCCCTCCAGCCAGCCCCAGGGCGGGGAGCCCCAGCGCGGCGCTCCGCCAGGCCAGCGCCCAAGCGATTTCTTCCGCTTCGGGGCCTGCCCGGGCCGCGATCAGGGCCACTAAGCCCAGGCTGAGGAGCGCACAGTCGTGCCAGACCTCGCGGACGTCCCGGTGGACGAGGGCTCCCACGCCTCCAACCCCCAGCAGCCCCACGGCCCCGCCGAGGAACCATGCTGGCCCCATCAGGCCTACGGCCGGGCGCAGCAGGTTCCACCCCAGGGCGGGCAGGAAAGCCAGGGCGAACCCCACCGCAACCGGCTCTCCGCGACGACAGGCGGCAAGGGCCCACGCCCCCCAGGGCGGGCATCCGAACCAGAAGGCCAGGCTCAAGACTGCGGCCACGGGCCCCAGAGGGGGTTCCCCCAGGGCCAGGAGCAGGGCCACGAGTCCCACCACTCCTCCTCCCAGGAAGGCGAGGGCGGCGTCCCGGTCCCTCAGCATCACCGCCCCTGTGCCCAGGAGGACCATGCCTCCCCACAGCCCCGATGCGGGAGACCCGCCGGCAGCCAGCCCCACGCCTCCCAAGAGCGCCAGGGCTACCCACGCGGGCAGGCCCTCCTCCGACGACGCAAGGCCGAGGAGCGCAGCCCCTGCGCCCACCGCAAGCCAGAAGACAAGCCAGGGAGCCCCTGCCGAGGGCAGGCTCCAGGTGTACCCCCCTAAGGCCAAGGGGAGGTCCATCCCCACCGCCACGCCAGTGCGCAGGCTGTACCCCGGCCAGAGGAAGAGGTCCGTCAGGTCCATGGGCGGCGCGCCCCAGGCCATTTCCACAGCGCGGGCCAGCCCTCCGAAGGCCAAGGCGGTTCCCAGGGCGGCCAGGAGGCGGAAGCGGCGCACGAGGGAAGCCGCCACCGCGGTCAGCGCCAAGATGCTGGCTACCAGCAACGCACCACTCATCACCACCGGCCGGCCTCCTCCCCACCCGATGCCCGGAGCAGGGAGCCCAACGTCGCGGCGAGGACCAGGTGAAGCCCGGCGAAGGGGGCCACGAGCCTCAGGTCCCGTGCCCACAGGAGGACCAGGAGTTCCCCGCCCAGGAGGAGCAGGAGCACCCCCACCGCCTGCGCCACGTCCGGCGCACCGGGGAGCGCCAGGGCCAGCGCGCCCACCCCTGCGCACCACAGGACCGCCACGGCCTGGCTCGGGCTCAGCCCGGGGATGGGAGCAGTCCACCCCACGGCTGCTGCACCCAGGGCGATGAGGAGCGCCCCCGCGAATCCCAAGTTCCCCAGGGAACGCGCCACCGGCCGGCGTGACCAGGGAACCCCCAGCCACAGGAGCAGCCCGCCGAGCCCTCCCGTCAGAAGGTGTGCAGGGGCAACCGCCTCGTGCGTTGCTGCCGCCAGGTGCATCCCGGCAAAGGTGTAGCAGGCCGCCAGGGCCACCAGGGCCAGGCCCCGCCGCCCGGGGAAGACCGCCCCCAGCCCTGCCAGGAGCAGGCCCAGCGTCGCCGGCCACCCGGCCAGGAGGTGCACCCAATCCCCTGGGGACATCTCCCTTCCCTCAACGGCCCAGCGCCACCACGACCACCCACACGAGGGCCATCCCCCACAGAAGGGCCGCCCGCCCTTCCCAGAGGCCCAGGGCCCAGCGGAGAGCCTCTCCGGCTCCCTCAGCCACCCTTCCCGCGCCCTGGGCCCAGGCCGACGGGTCCACGGCCTGGGCCGCGCCGCGGGCTCCCCGCGCCGCCAGGGGGACCTCATGCCACAGCCAGGCCAGGGCAACCGCCCCCGCGATGCCCCCCAAGGCCGAGGCCGAAGCCCACGCCCCTTCCCTCCACCCTGGACGGGGCCCAAGGGCCAGGGCGAGGGCCCCCAGCGCCACCAGGGCCGCGCACGCTCCTCCCTCCCTCCAGCGGAGGCGCGACAACTGCCAGGCCGGGGAAGGTCCCTCCCATACGTAGGGGGCCAGGGCCAGGGCGTTCCCCAGGCTCAGCCACCACAGGAAGGTGGGGGAGAGCCCGCCGGCCCCGTGCCACAGGAACGCGGGTGTGAGGGGAAGGCCTGCTAGGCAGAGGATCCCCAAGGCCCGCGCCCAACCTGCGTCCAGCAGGCGGCCGGAGGGGCCGGGAAGGGAGCCCTCCTCCAGGAGGAAGAGGCCCAGGCCGAACCCCAGCACCGCCCAGGGGAGCGCCCAGACCGCGCCCGGGGCCAAGCACATCCCGAGGCCGAGGAGGGCCGCCCTCGTCGCCGCAAGGCGTGCCAGGGAGGCCTCCCCCGCCCGGAGCGCGGCGAAGAGCGCACCGAGGAGCAAAAGCGGGGTCAAGAGACCCGCGCCCGGCACGGGCCCCGCGGCCCACACCCGTCCCGCCGAAAGGAGCCCCAGGGCCGGCTGCCCGATCCAGGCCAGGGCGCGCAGCCCCTTGGGCAGGGCTGCCCCAGCCTCCGCCGGACCCACCGCGGGGTAGACCCCCGCGATCCAAAGGCCGGCCAGGGCCGTCCCAGCGCGGACCCAGCCCGGCCACTCTTCCGCACCGAAGCGGAGGCCCGCATCGGCCGGCGCAGCCGCGAGGAGGACCAAGAGCAACCCCGCCCCGCCGGGGAAGCCCCTCCCAGCCCGCGGGCCCTTCTCTCCCGCAGGCCCTACTGCCCATGCAAGTTCCCAGAGGAGGACCCCCATGCTGTAGGTGAACAGGTTCCCGCCCAAGAAGGCCAGGAGCATCCCCGGCAGGGGGACCAGCGCCCCTCCGATCCGTTCCGCGGCCTCGCCCTCCGCAAGGGAGACAAGGAGCCCCAGGCCCCCACACGCCGCGGCCAGGGCCAGCCCCAGGGGGTCGGCCCGCAGAATGAAGGCCAGGGCCTCCCCTCCTGCACCTCCGGGACGCCACACCCACAGGGGCGATGGAGGTTTCAGGACCATCCACACCAGGGCGCCGAGGGTGCCGGCCCACCCGGCCCACGCCGCAACCCGCACGGCCTCGGGCCAGCGGCGCAGCGGGAACGTGGCGAGGGCCGCCCACACCGCGGGCCATCCCAGCACGAAAAACCACAGTTGCCAGGGCCCCTCTGCCCCCATGCCCCATCCCCTTCAGCGCAGCGTTTCCCCGGGCGGTGGGTCCACCCAGAGGCGATAGGAGGCCCTCTCCGTGGTGGCTGGGGCCAGGGCGCTCACCACCAGCACCACCCGCTGGGCCGCAGACGGGAGAGCCCTCGGAACCCACTCCGCCCGGCCGTCTTCCGCCACGGGGACCTCTTCCACCTGGGTCTCCCGGCTTCCCTCCACCACGGCGCGGAGGAGCCACCGCTGCGGCACCAGGTTGTCCATCCTCACAAACCCCTCCGCGAGCCACCCCCCGTCGCCGGCCTCCACGTCGTCGGCGAAGCCCAGTTCCGGGATGCGGATGTCGTCCAGGAGAAGCCCCGGGTGGTTCACGGCATCGTCGGTCACCACCTCAAACCGCACCCAGACCTCCTGCCCCACGTAGGGCGTCAGGTCCACGGCCTCTGGGACCCAGATGGGCTGTCCCTCGCTCCCCGCGGGCACGCCGCTCAGGCCGTTGTACCCCCAGCCCAGGTTGTTGCCGGTGGGGTTGGCATCCGTGGTGTGAGTGCCCCGGAGGAGCGTCCAGGAATGCCCGCCGTCGGTGGAGACGGAGAGGTAGGCGTAGTCATAGTCCGCCTCCAGGTCGTACCACATCCAGAACTCCAGGGTGGCCCGCTCCAGGCCGGAGAGGTCAAAGGTCCGCGTGAGGCGGGCGTCGGAGTTATCTCCTCGGTTGGACCACCAGACGAACTGCCCGCTGTGGGGAAGGGCGGGGACGAGGCGGGCCACGGAGTCCCCAGCAAAACGCACCCTTCCCACCTGCCGGGGGTCCAGCGCCAGGTAGTCCACGCCGTACTGCTGGACCGAGCCGACAGTCGGCTCGCCAGGGCGGATCTGGACACGCTCCGCCGAGGGCGTGGGGAAGTCCAGGGAGCGGTATGCGTAGCGTCCATCCCCGACGCGGGGATCGTCCAACAAGTTGGCCACCAGCCAGTCCCCGAAGAAGGAGGTGAAGTCCCTGCCCCCCACCTTGGGGAGCACCCGGTCAAATCCCCGCGTCCCGTTCGCCTGTTCCTCCACCAGGAGGCGCACTGCGCGTGCCCCGTACCGGTCCATGAGGTAGGTCATCAAGAGGTAACTTGCCCCGTAGTGGGGCGCGTTGTCCTCGTCCTCCCAGGTGGTCAGTTGGAGGTCCGGCTGTCGCAGGTAGACTTCGTGGAGGCTTCCCACGGGGAGACCGCTCACCGCCTGTGCCAGCATGGAGAGGCCCTCGTTGACCCAGGAGTCCTCGTTGCGGTCCTGGTACCAGTGGATCATGTGTTGGAACTCGTGGGCCAGGGTGCTATCGTACCCCTCGGTGCCCGGCTGTCGGTAGTCCAGGTTGATGTAGAACATCTCCGCCTGGTTGCTGAAGGGGTTGGCCAGGCGGGAGAACTCGTCGGCTGCGGAGAAGTAGCCTCCCACCCCACCCAGATCGTGGGCGTGTAGCACCAGAAGGTGCGGGTCCCCATCCACCCCTGGCGTCCATTCGGAGCCGAAGACCTCGCGACACTGGGGGTAGGTGTGCGCCTCAAACCGCTCGGCCGAGGCCCGCAGGCCCTCCCGGTCCACCTGAGCCCCCTGTTCCACCCACATCTGGACGTGCTCTGTCTCCACCTCTAGCACCGCCTGGATCTCCCTGTGGACGTGGGTGTCGGTGTTGGCCACCCAGAAGGTCCGCACGTCTCCAACCCTGGGTTGAGGACCGGTGAGGGCCACTGCAGTGGGCACTGGGGTGCCTCCCAGCCGCAGCCGGCTGGCCAGTTCCGCCAGATCCCGGGTGGGCAGTTCGGCGGCGAGGAGGACATCCAGCGTGGAGGAAGGGGGCGTGGAGGCAGGACTGGGGCGCGCCGTGGGCGAAGGTGTGAGAGGCAAGGGGAGTGGCGTTGTCGCGGGCCTCGGCGCGGAGGGGGTTGGGGAGGGCGGAGATGGCGTGGGGCTGGGCGCGGGCGTGGGAGTGGCGAGGGGCAGGTCCGGCGTCGGCCTCTCCGGCCGAAGCCACCGCCAGAGGACGTATCCACCTCCCAGCCCCCCGGCGGTTACACACAGGTAGAGCACCAGCACACCGAGGACGATCCCTAAGACGAGGGCCTGCTTGCGTCCCATGCTGCCCCCTACCGTTCCTCCGAGACCACCCTGGACTGGTCCAGGTGCCAGGAGTTCCCCACCCGGCGCAGGCTCCACTCCACCTCGTACTGGACCGTGGCCGTGGTCCCATCGGCCTGGGCCTCTTCCACCTCCAAGCCCACCAGCACCCGCGCCTCCAGCGCCGCGACCTCCAGCGTGCGGAACTTGTTCATCTTGACGGACCGGTAATGCCCGTACTGCTTCTTGAACTCCTCAAAGGAGAGGGTGGCTTTGCGCCCCTCGTAGAGGAGGGCGTAGGCAGCCTCTGGCTCGCCGCGGTCCAGCGCGGCGTAGAACTGGACCACCGGCACCTCCAGCCAGGCCACGGGCTCCTTCCACTTGGCCATCACCCGGGCATCGGCTTCATGCAGGCGCCACGCCCCGGCCTCCAGGCGGAGCGTCCAGACGATGCCCCAGAGGCGCGTCACCAGGTCCAGGTCCTCCACCTTTTTGGAGCGCACCCGGCAGTAGACCTTCACCTCGGCGGGGGTTTGCTCTTTGACCTTCACCTGCTCCAGGGCGATCTCCACCACGGGAGCGTGCTCTTGGACGAAGTCCACGAAGGAGGTGGAGGTCCGGAAGCGGCGCGTCCCCAGGGCGTAGGCCTCGCGGTACTGCCGTTGCTGGAGGGCGGCGTAGAACCTGCCCAGGGCCCGCACGGGGGATTCCAGGGCGCGTTCCGTCCGGGCGAGCACTGTCTCCCCTTGGGGGTGCAAGGACCACGCATCTCCCTCGCGCGCCGCCGCCCAGACCTCCTCCCGCTTCTCTTCCACCAGCGTATCCCCCGCGTTTCGGAGGAAGATGGCCGTGACTGCGAGTTCCGCCCTGTCCTCCTCGGCGCGGCGCAGGACCTGGCCCTGAAGGCCCACCTCCACCACATCGGCGTGCCGCTCGCGGAAGGCCTGGGGTGGCTCCTTCGCCTGCGCCGCCGGGCTCAGCAGGGCGTAGGCCTCGTCAAACTGGCGCGCCCCGAGGGCCGTGTAGTAGGCCAGGAGGAGTTCCCGCGCCTTCGCCTCGCCACCCTGGGGGGAGGGGCTGGGCACGGGCGTCGGAGGGGGGATGGAGGCCGCGGGTGTTTCCTCCGGAGGAGGGCTGGGGACGACAGGGGTGGCCACAGGGGACGACTGACACCCGGCGAGAAGCCTCAGGAGCAGGAACACCATCCATGCGAGGATGAAGCGGTCTCTGACTGCGCGCATGCCTTCCCTCCGGACAGGGCGGGTTGGGGCGTAGTGTACCGCAAAGCGGCAGTTCCCGCAACGTGGGGGTAGGGGCTGCAGCCGTGCCTTGTCGTGGGGTCGTTCGCGAGGGAGGCCACCTGCTCCGGCTTGACCACAGCGGTGGGGGCGGTGCCATGCACCGCCCCCACCGCGTTCGCGTCATCCCACAGCCGTGGCGAAAGACTTACCGCCCTACTGGCAGAAGATGTTGAAACTGGTCGTTTCTCCCTCGCGCGTGATCATGATCTGGCAGGAGCGGCTCTCCTTGACAAAGATGTACATGGCCATCTGGTCTGTCTCCATGCCGCCTTCCTGGAGGGTCCATCCCCGCGCGGGGAGTTCACGCTTGTAGAAGTCCCCTACCTCCTTTACGGAGGCGGAGGTCTGGAAGGCAGCCATCCCCTGGATGCTGCTGACCATCTTCGCGCCCGGGAAGGTGGGGACGTCTTCCGGGAGGCCGGGTTTGGCGACGCCCGTAGGGGCCTCAATCTTCAGGGGCTTGTTCACTTCTAGGATCTCGGTGCTCAGGTCCCACGTGAACGGCTGGCCTTCCTCAGTGCCCTCTATGTGGATCCTGCTCTTGACCAGGTAGCCCCCTTGGTTGGCAACCCAGAAGTCGGCCTCCGCTTTGAGGTAGGTGATCTTCCCTTCCTCCTCACCCTCTTCGGGGGCGTTCGCTGCGCGAAGGTACTGGGCCAAGGCGGTGTCGGACACGCGGTAGTGGGTGGTATCCACGCCGTTCACGGTCTCGTGGCGGTCCACCACGTCCAGGCCGCGGGCCGTCCACTCGAAGAGGCCGAGGAAGGGGGCGGAGAAGGCATCCGAGGGGGACATCCCCTCCGACGCCTCGCCCATCTTCATGGAGATCCACTCTCCCCAGGTGTCGCCCTCCTTGGTGCGGAAGTAGATCTCGTCACCCACCTGGATCAGTTCCATCTCAGTGACGTCGCCCTGCTCGTCCACGCTGCGCATCACAGTGCGGGCTGCTGGGGGCTCCTTCACCCGCTCCAGTTCCGCCACGAAGGACGTGCCATCGCTCCCCTGGTACGTGGTGCGGCCGCGGTAGGTCTCTATCCCCTCCAGGGCGCTCCACCAGTCGGCGAAGGCCTGGGGTGTGGGGACCTCTTCTGGGGTGGGCGTGGGCTCTGGCGGTGGGAGAGGTGTGGGGGCGGGGCTCTGGGCGGGGGGGGGGTGGTCGGGTGGGGGCCGGCTGGTGGGGGCGACGGAGCAGGGGCCTGTGGGGTGGCGGCGGGCGGCGGAACGGTTGTGGCCACAGCGGGCTTGGTCACTTGGCCAGCCGCCTCGGCAGGCGTGGGGGTGGCTTCGGGAGGCTTGCCTCCGCAGGAGGCCGCGGCCAAGGCCACCAGAAGCAGCGTCGCAACCCACACGGCGCGCCCAACCTTCTT
>FWWL01005358.1_pt1 | contig 20125 bp, 14 predicted proteins | sample 2228331 | NCBI WGS metagenome assembly FWWL01 (sample SAMEA103939775, study PRJEB20133) | metagenome | reverse complement strand
TCAGCCCTGCTGGCAGGGGCGTATACGGCGAGGCAACCGCCACCACAGGGACGACCTACGGCGTGATTGGGCAAAGTTTCAGCACCGATGGTAGGGGCGTTTATGGCTTGGCATCCGCCGCTACAGGCACCACCTACGGTGTGTATGGGCAGAGCGTCAGCCCTGCTGGCAGGGGCGTGTACGGTGAGGCGACCGCCGATACTGGCTTTACCTACGGTGTGTATGGGCGAAGCTCTAGCAGTGCTGGATTTGGCGTATTTGGCTGGGCATCCGCCAGCACGGGATCGACCTATGGTGTGTATGGACACAACAACAGCACTGGTGGCTATGGCGTGTATGGCTTGGCATCCGCCAGCACGGGCTACACCTACGGTGTGTATGGGCGATGCGCCAGCAACTTTGGCGTTGGCGTGTACGGCGAGGCAACCTCCACCACGGGCGCAACCTATGGCGTGTATGGGCGATGCAACGTAGGCGTTGGCGTGTACGGCGTGGCAACTTCCCACACGGGCGATGGCGTGTGGGGGCAAACCAACAGCTATCATTCAACCGCCTATGGCGTCTTTGGTCAAGAACCTATGGATAGTTCAGGGCACGCGATCTATGCTGCCGGTACTATCGCCGCCTCAGGCACCAAATTGTTCCAAATCGATCACCCGCTCCGCCCCGAAACTCATTACCTAAACCACTTCTGCGCAGAAGGTCCTGAACCGTATAATCTCTATCGTGGGACGGTTGTATTAGATACACAAGGTGAAGCATGGGTGCAACTGCCCGACTACTTCGAAGCCATCAACCGTGACCCCACGATTAGTCTCACGCCTGTCGGAACCCCGATGCCCAATCTTCATGTGGCGGTGGAGGTACAAGGCAACCGCTTCAAGATAGCAGGAGGAGTGCCGGGCAAGAAGGTGTTCTGGCGTGTGGAAGCCATCCGCAACGACCGCTGGGTGCAAGAGTGTGGCTACCAGACCGAGCAGGAGAAGGAAGATGATATCAAGGGCAAGTACCTCCACCCCGAGCTGTACGGTCAGCCGAAGGAGCGGGGCATCCACTACCACCCCGAACCCGAACGCCCTAAAGCCGAACCAGTGCGCCCCAATCAGCAGTAGTCCCTTGTAGCCCTCACCCCCAGCCCCTCTCCCACACTGCGGGAGAGGGGAGTCTGGCTCCCTCTCTTGCCCGAAGCGTCGGGAGAGGGTGGGCTGGGGCGGGTGAGGGCTGAGATTCTTCGCATCGCTCAGAATGACAATTTGGGCAGTGGGGAATGGTGAGTGGGCAGTGGGCAGTCGTAGCACATGAGTCGCACCTATTCGCATTATGGGCAGGATGCCCAAGCCACAAGAAACTCCCCTCTCCCACAGCGCGGGAGAGGGGCTGGGGGTGAGGGCAAACTACTTGTCCACCGCTATTTTGACCCGATGGCGCAGGGTCGCTTGAGCCGCAGCGAGACGCGCGATCGGCACGCGGAAAGGCGAACAACTCACATAGTCCAGTCCCACCTCGTGGCAGAACTCTATCGAAGCTGGGTCGCCCCCATGTTCGCCACAGATGCCCACCTTCAAGTCTGGGCGCACTGCCCGACCCAAGTCGAACGCCATCCGAATCAGTTTGCCCACACCATTGCGGTCTAAGTTCACAAACGGGTTCTCAGGCAGGATTTTGTGTTCCACATAGTAGGCGAGGAACTTGCCCTCGGCATCGTCGCGACTGTAGCCAAAGGTGGTCTGCGTGAGGTCGTTCGTACCGAAGGAGAAGAACTGGGCGTACTGGGCAATCTCGTCGGCGGTGAGCGCCGCGCGCGGAATCTCGATCATCGTGCCGAACTTGTAGTCCACGCGCACATTCTCACGCGACATCACTTCTTTGGCAACCTGTTCCAAGTTCTCGCGCACGATTTTGAGCTCGTTCACATGCCCCACCAGCGGGATCATTATCTCCACATGGGGGTCATATCCGCGCCGTTGTGCCTCCGCTGCCGCTTCGAGAATAGCGGTCACCTGCATCTCCACGATTTCGGGGTACAGGATAGACAAGCGCACACCGCGCAGACCGAGCATTGGGTTCGCCTCGTGCAACTCGTCCACACGCTGGAGCAGGGTGCGCAGGTGCGCCAACTTCTCCGACTTGGGCGATTTGACCTCCAGCCGAGTGACCTCGCGTATCAGCTCCTCGCGACTCGGCAGGAACTCGTGCAGGGGCGGGTCAATCAGCCGAATCGTGACGGGCAGACCGCGCATCACCTCGAAAATCTCGAAGAAGTCCTGACGCTGGAACGGGAGCAGTCGGGCGAGCGCGTCGCGCCGTTCTTTTTCGGTCTTCGCCAGAATCATCTCTTGCACAATTGGCAGGCGTTGCTCTCCAAAAAACATATGTTCGGTGCGTGCCAGTCCGATGCCCTCCGCGCCGAACTCCAGCGCTTTGGAAGCGTCGTGGGGGTTATCGGCGTTGGCACGCACGCGCAGGCGTCGGAAGTTGTCCGCCCACTCCAGCAAAGTGTTCATCTCTTCGGTCAGTTCGGGCGCTTGGGTCGGCACCGCGCCGAGATAGACTTTGCCCGTCGTGCCGTCGATGCTGATGAAGTCGCCCTCCTTGACCGTGATCGTCTTGCCGTCCACCTCCACGGTGAACTGGGCGTGATGTTCGTCGACGCTGATACTCTCACAGCCTGCCACACAGGGAATCCCGAACCCGCGTGCGACGACCGCAGCGTGGCTGGTCATGCCCCCGCGTGCCGTTAGGATGCCTTTTGCTGCCAGCATTCCGCCCACATCGTCGGGGTTCGTTTCGGGGCGCACCAAGATAACAGGTTCGCTCTTGCCGAGTTCCATCGCGCGCTTCGAGTCGAACACGGCGCGTCCGCTCGCGGCGCCGGGCGATGCGCCCAGCCCCTGTGCAATCAGCAGGTACTCACCCGTCTTCAGTGCGCTCTCGTCCAAGTGGGGGTGAAGCAGTTGGTCTAAGTGGCTGGGCGAGACTCGCAGAACCGCCTCATCACGCCCGATGAGACCTTCCTTGACCATATCGACCGCAATCTTCACGGCGGAGCGTCCCGTGCGCTTGCCCACGCGACACTGAAGCATCCAGAGCCGACCGCGCTCGATGGTGAACTCCAAGTCCATCATATCGCGGTAGTGGCGTTCCAGTCGGTCGGCAATCTCCACGAACTGCTGGTACACATCGGGCATCCTCTCGTGCAGGGTATCGAGCGGGAGGGGCGTGCGCACGCCTGCCACCACATCCTCGCCCTGTGCGTTCGGCAGGAACTCGCCATACAGTCTGCGCTCGCCCGTGGAGGGGTCGCGCGTGAAAGCGACACCCGTGCCCGAATCGTCGCCCATGTTGCCGAACACCATCGCCTGCACATTACAGGCGGTGCCCAGGTCGTGCGGGATTTTCTCGCGCTCACGGTAGACAATCGCGCGCTCGTTGTTCCAGCTGCGGAACACCGCCTCAATCGCCATCTCCAACTGCTGGAATGGGTCTTGGGGGAACTGCTTGCCGTGGTCGGCGACAATCTGCTTGAACTCCTCCACGAGCTCCTTCAGGGCTTCGGCAGGCACTTCGGTATCCTGCTTGACGCCCAGATGCTCCTTGAGTGCTTCGAACCGCGCTTCGAAGTGCTTCTTGGGAATGTCCATCACCACATCGCTGAACATCATGATGAATCGGCGATAGGCGTCATACACAAAGCGCGGATTATTGGTAAGCGCAATCATGCCCTGCGCCGTCTCGTCGTTCAATCCGAGGTTCAAAATCGTGTCCATCATGCCGGGCATCGAGAACTTCGCGCCCGACCGCACCGAGACCAGGAGGGGGTTATGCGGGTCGCCGAACCGTTTGCCAACGCGCGCCTCCACCACCTGCATCTTCTCGCGCACCTCTTGCATCAACCCGTCGGGGAGGCGTAGTCGCTTGATATAGCCTCGGCAAACATCGGTCGTAATCGTAAAGCCGGGGGGCACGGGGAGTCCGATATTAGTCATTTCGGCAAGGTTCGCACCTTTCCCGCCCAGCAAGTCGCGCATTTCGGCACTTCCTTCGTCAAACAGGTAGACTCGCTTCATCGTTTCACCTCGTTTATTTGTGTTTTTAGTGCGCGACTGCGATGTCGTTCGCCCCGCTCCACTGGGGGGCTGGTTATATTATGGCATATACGCCCCTCAGGAAGGGAGTCAGCAGGTAAAATTGCATTAATGAACTCTCTATGGATGGTGCAAGTGGACGACCTCATCCAGCGCGCGCTGAGTGAAGACATCGGCAACGGCGACATCACCACGCAAGCGCTCATCCCTCCCGATTCCCGAACCGAGTGTGCCATCTTCGCTCAGGCACAGGGCATTCTGTGTGGGCTGGAGATTGCCAAGCGCGTGTTTCAGAAGTTAGACCCCGACATCCGATTTGCGTCCAGTCTGACCGACGGCGCACCGTTGGAACCCGATACGCCTGTGCTTCAGATTTTGGGCAACACGCGCGCCATTCTCACAGGCGAGCGCACCGCGTTGAACTTCCTGCAATCTCTTTCGGGAATCGCCACGCTCACCCACCAGTTCGTGAAAGCCATCGAGGGCACGGGCGCGCATATCGTGGATACCCGAAAAACCACCCCAACCCTGCGCCTGCTCGAAAAGTATGCGGTCTCGGTGGGGGGCGGACGCAACCACCGCTTCGGACTCTACGACGGCATCCTCATCAAAGACAACCACCTGCTGGCACTTGGGGGCGACATTCGGGAAGCGGTTCGGAGAGCGCGCGCCTTTGGACACCACCTGCTGGCGGTGGAGGTCGAATGCACCACGCTGGAGATGGTTCAAACTGCCGTCGAAGCGGGCGCCGATGTCATCTTGCTGGACAATATGCCCATCGAGACGATGCGCCAAGCAGTGGAAATTGCGAAGGGGCGGGTGAAGGCGATTGAAGCGTCGGGCGGGGTCAACCTGCAGACCGTGCGGGCGATTGCCGAAACGGGCGTGGACTATATCTCGGTGGGCGCAATCACTCACTCTGCCCCCATCCTGCCGATGCATCTGGAGTTCTAAGATGCGCTGGAAAGAGCTCTATCCCGAATGGGTGGAGGGGCTAACCCGCCTAAGCGACGAGAAAGGCGTGGTGATGGTGCTGGGCGGTATCGATGTGGGCAAGTCCACTTTCTGCTCGCTTTTGATACGGCTCTGGCAGGAACGCGCAGGGGGCATCGGCTTTATCGATCTGGATTTGGGGCAGACAAGCATCGGACCGCCCGGAATGCTCAGCTGGGTGCTGATACCAGAGCGGTTCGAACGGTTCAGCGATTTAGAGCCGAGTGGGATGAGTTTTATTGGGGACACCTCACCTGCACGCCATCTGACCCTGAGCCTCACGGGGGCGCGACGGCTCTACGATGACGCCCTGCAAGCCCAGCCCGAGCGAATCGTAATCGATACTTGTGGGTTCATCAGTGGGGCAGGGGGACGCCAATACAAATTGATGCTGGCAGACCTCATTCGCCCGCGCCTCATCGTTGCGCTCCAGCGCGAAACCGAGCTGAACCCGATTTTGAGCGCCCTGCGCAAGCGCGCCGATTGGGAGGTGCTGGAGCTGGCGGTGCCGAGCAGTATCGGACGCAAATCGCCGATGATGCGCTCGCAGTATCGACGCGTTGCGTTTGCGCGTTACTTCCAGCGTGCGACCCTGCAGAGCCTTTCGCTGGATCAGGTCTGCCTCACGGGTCGGCGGTTGGGCGCGGGCGAGCCGTTCACGCCACAGCGACTGCGCTACCTCAGCGAGCAGGTCGGGGCAGAACTGTTGCACGCCGAGAAGCTCGGTCCCTCGCTCCATGCGATTGCACGCGAGCCGATGACCGATGCCCAACTCCAACTGCTGATGACGCTCACGGGGACGGACCGCCTCGTCTTCCTGCCTCCCAACGCCTATCACCATCTGTTGGTGGGGCTAATCGACTACACAGGGCGCCACTTCGGAATGGGCTTGATTGAAGAAATCGACTTCCCCAACAAGATGCTTCGGGTGCTGACACCTGTGCGCTCGGTACAGCCTGTGCGCTGGGTACAATTGGGGTTCCTGCGTGTGCTTCCCGACGGAACCGAGCTTGGGGAGCCACTGCGCGACGGCTAACGATGAGAGTCTCAACCGAACAGGGCTATTCAATCTGGTTCGTGCTGGTGGTCGCTTTGATGCTCACTAGCCTGCTGGTCTCGAACATCGTGGCACAGAAGGTCGTGCAGTTCGGACCGTTCATTATTTCGGGCGCGGAGTTCATCTTCCCGATTAGTTATATCGTGAACGATGTGCTGACGGAGGTCTATGGCTATCGACGCTCGCGCCTTGTGATTTGGATCGGGTTCGGGGCGAACCTGCTGATGGTACTGGCAATACAAGTGGCGATTCTGCTTCCTGCCGCGCCATTTTGGAATGGGCAGGAGGCGTTTGCAACCATTCTGGGCGCAACCCCACGACTGTTAATTGCCTCGCTCTGTGCCTATCTGGTGGGCGAATTTTTGAACGCCTATGTGCTGGCGAAGATGAAAATCCTCACGAAAGGGCGGTGGCTCTGGACGCGCACGATTGGCTCCACTTTCGTAGGGCAGATGTTCGACAGCTCCATCTTCAGCCTGATAGCGTTCTTGGGCGTGATTCCCCTGCGTGAGATTGGGATTATGATTCTAACGGTGTGGGCGTTCAAGACGGTGTACGAAGCGATCGTGACGCCTGTGACCTACTTGGTGGTGAACTTCCTCAAGCGTCGCGAGGGAATGGATGTCTATGACTACGATACCCGCTTCAACCCGTTCGTTTTGGAGTGATGCCCTTGACGCCAGCTAACCACAATAGGGTATAATTAGGTTCCGCAAGGTGCGGACGTGGTGGAATTTGGTAGACACGCTAGATTCAGGTTCTAGTGGGCTTGCGCCCGTGGGAGTTCGAGTCTCCCCGTCCGCACCACTTTTCATGGCGGCGTAGCTCAGTTGGTGAGAGCGACCGGCTCATACCCGGTAGGTCGGCGGTTCGAGTCCGCCCGCCGCTACTTTAGCAACCCACATATCGAACCCTTTCGCTTTGTGAAATAACACTGCACCATTTCCCTAAATGGGCTATACCCCGCAAAATTACCAGTTTTTGTGAAAATGACCCAATTTTCCCCCTCTAAGGGCGCGGAATCGGGTTCAGGTTGTGCTATAATAAGGAGTGTGCAGATAGCCCCTGCACACGAACACCGGGCACACCGGAAAGGAGGAACTATGATGAAGCGACTGATGACTGTTGCACTGAGCGCTGTGATTGCCGTGAGCGCGTTCGCTCAGACCTTCTCGGAGAGTGAGCCGAACGATACCCGCGCCACTGCCGATATGGCTCTGTATGGCTTGAGCGCGCCGTGGACGCGCGTGGGCGTGCTCTCGCTGACCCAGAACGACTCGGATTTCTTCAAAATTCGCTTGAATGCAGGTGATTACCTTACCGCGATCACCTTCCCAACTGCGACGAACTACATAGCCCCTGACACCGTGATGGCAATTTTTGATGCCTCTGACAACACCGCTATCGTCTGGAACGACGACGCAGGTTCTGGCCTTGGTTCTGCCATCCGCTGGCAGGCTGACCGGACGGGCGACTACTTCATCGCTATCACAGGCTATCACGGTGCTGGTCGAGACAATCTCTCTTACTACGAAGGAGCGTCTCACATAGAGACTGGCTCCTACATCCTGACCGTGAGCGTGGTGCCTGAGCCTGCGAGCATGATTGCGCTGGGCACGGGGCTGGTGAGCCTGATGGCTCTGCGCCGACGCAAGCGCAACTAAACTTCACTACCACCGAGCGTGAACGACGGGGAGAGGCAAAACCTCTCCCCGTTTTGCTTCGAGTAAGGTCAGATCATTTCGCTCGCGTACGCTGGGGGCGTTTGCGCCCACCCAAGAGCCACTTGAAGAGCCTCAGCGCGCCCTGCTCCCACGCCACACGATGGGTCACACCCACGCCCACCTCCAAGCCCGATGCATGCTCCAAATACCACTCATACGACCGTATCAGTGCCTCGGCGTTGCTGTACTGCGCCCCCCAACCCAATAACTCCTTCGCCTTCTCCACCGATACAAACGAGTCCTTGTCCGCCGTCGCATAGACCCACTTATACAGGGGCGAGAGTTTGAGTATCTCCAGTAAGCGCAACATCGGCTTCACGAGCCACGCAGGTGTGCCCATCGGACGCGCACCCGAACCTGCAAAATCGCACAACGCCTGAATATCCTCCCGCACCGTCTGAAACCGCTCCGCCCCGATGTTGAAAGTGTGGTTCACACGGTCGGGCGGTAGGGTCAGCACCAGATAGTAGGCGTGTGCAAGGTCGGTCACCTCCAGCAACTGATACCGATTGCGCCCACTGCCAATCATCGGGATACGCGCGCCCGACTCCACCCAATCGTACAGAATCTGGAACACGCCGAGCCGTGCCTGCCCAATAAAGGTCTTGGGGCGGATGATGGGCACGATGTAGCCCTTCTCTCGGAACTCCTCGCACACCTTCTCAGCTTGGATTTTGCTCTCGCCGTAGGGTCCGACACCGATTAGGGGGTCGGTCTCTTCAATCGGGTGCTTGGTGGGCACGCCGTAGACAGCGGTGGAGGAGACATGGGCAACGCGCTCTACGCCTGCTCGGAAGGCTTCTTCTAACACGATACGCGTGCCTTCAACATTCACGCTGAAGATATCTTCGCGTCGCCAGAGGGGGAGCGCGGCGGCGCCGTGGATGACCCAGTTGGGTTGGGCTTTTTGGAGGACTTGGCGCGCTGCCTCGCGGTTGCGCACATCGGCGTTGTAGAACTCGGTTCCTGGGGGATATTCGCTCTCGTCGTAGGGAGCAATATCCAGCAAAGCGATTTGCACTCCCCGCTGGGCGAAGTGGTGCGCTAAATGATAGCCCAGAAAGCCCGCGCCACCTGTGATGAGCAGTTTCGGCATCGGGCAGATTCTACCCGCTCAGCACCCGAAGCCGAAGTTGAACAGCACTCTCAGCAGGTCGGCATCGTCCACCACGCCATCGCCCGTCACATCTTCGGGTAGGTTCGTGCCCGTGTTGCCAAAAGCGAACAGCACCGCGAGCAGGTCGGCATCGTCCACACAGCCGTCGCCGTTGACATCGCCCCGAACGCGAGGCGGGTTAGGCATCGGGCGGATGCGCGGCACGAAGCCACTGGGCAGGACAGGCACACTCGTGAGCCAGAACTCTGGTGCAAGGATGTTCGCGCGCAGGCGGAACTCGCTGAAGTAGACCGTGTTGCTGGGGTTGAAACTGCCCCACGGAAGCCCCGTAAGCAGTTTGTACCATGTGCTACCCGTGCGGTCGTTCAGCCGTTGCCCACCGTAGAGCCACGAACGGTCGTTCGAGTAATAGGCGTGAACCTCCACCACCGAATAGGTAGTGCTGAGTGTGCCTGCAAGCGCGGTGTTGCCGAAATAGTCGTAGATGCTGGCGGTCGGGATGGGCGGAACATTCGGGTAGTTGCTACTCCCGCGCAGATGATGCCCAATCCAGAAGGCGGTCGCCGCATCCACGCGCCGATTAGCAAACTCACTGTTATTGAAAGTCTCGTAGGGCGCAGGCAGGTCGAAAGAAAACAGTCCGTGATCCCAGTTGGGGATAATCACGAGGCGATGCGCACCGCCAGGAAAGGCGTTGAAGGTCTGGAGCGTGCTGGGCAAAGGGAAGAACTCGTCTTGTGCGCCGTTGACGAGCATTACGGGCGCGTGCTGGGTTCCCGCTTGATTGATAGGGTCGACCGTGTCGCAAAATCGCTGGAACTGGGGCGAGTTAGGCGTTAGCCCTGCACCCGCAAGCAGGTGTATCACCCACGAACCGTCCTGTACCGAGCGTCGGAGCGCGCCCGTGCCACTTACGGCGACCACCGCGCGCAGGCGATTGTCGAACCCGTTCACATTCAGGCTCGCCATCGCTCCCGCACTGTAGCCGACCATTCCAATCCGATTGGCGTTCACACTGGGCAGTTGGCTCAGCAAGGTGATAGCGCGACTGCCTGCAACTGCGTGCGCCCAAAACCACGACCCGCGTGCATCGGGCAGGGTATCGAACAGCAGTTCGAGCGTGTAGCGCGCCCCGCCCGACTGCCCGTTGCCTGGTGCCGAGTAGCTGAGCGCAATCACATCGTGGTTCACGGCGAAGCGCGCGGTATAATCGGCGTCGGCAGTACCGCCCAACCCGTGAACCAATATCACTGCAGGGCGCGCGCCACTGCCCGGCGGAACCGCCAGGAAGGCGTGCACGGGCACGGTCTGCACGACCCCGTTGCGTACCTCCCACGCATTGTAGAACAGCTCGGTCATCTGCACCGTTCGGAGGTTAATCGTCGTGTTCCACTGACGCACGATTTGCACATTTAGCGTGCTGGGGTCGCGTAGAGCGGTGGCATCGGGCCATAAGCCACTTCCAATCTGTGCATGGGCAACCACCGCCACCGCCCAGAGCCAGCTCCAGACTAAAATCGGTCTCATCCGTCTCTCCTGTCCACTATTATACAACGATTAGCAAGAGCAGGTGGTTAACAGAGGTTTAAGTGCAACCCAACTTTCCTGTTGCCCCTCTCTCGTCATTCTGAGTGCCCCTTCTCTCGTCATTCTGAGTGCCCCTTCTCTCGTCATTCTGAGCTGAAGGCGAAGAATCTCGACGGGGGCGACACTGAGACCCTTCGCTTCGCTCAGGGTGACAGATGGGAGGAGCTGTTCGGTATCGACAGGAAAGTTGGGTTAGCATACTCTGCGCCTCTATAAACCGCCCCCACATGCCGAAAATTCGGGTGGTATGGACGCAATCGTGGTGGATGGATTGGTAGTGGAATACCGACGCTGGTTCAAACCGCCCTTGCGCGCAGTAGACCACCTCCGTTTCCATGTGCGCGAGGGCGAGATTGTCGGCTTTCTGGGACTGAACGGCGCAGGCAAGACCAGCACAATCAAAACGCTAATGGGCTTCCAACTGCCAACAGCAGGCACAATCCAAATATTCGGGCGGTCGGCGACCGACGCGCGCACGCGCCAGTGGGTGGGATTTCTCCCCGAAACGGCCCTCTATTCGCCCTACCTAACACCTTATGAAACGCTTCGCCTCTATGGGGAACTGCACGGTCTGAGAGGGCGTCCGCTTCGCGCCCAAATCGATGCCCTGCTGGAAGCGGTCAATCTCAGCCACAAGACGCACACACTCAACCGCCACCTCTCCAAAGGGATGCTCCAGCGCGTGGGAATCGCGCAGGCACTGCTGGGAGAACCGAAACTGCTAATACTGGACGAAGTCGCTTCAGGCTTAGACCCTGTCGGCAGACGCGAACTACGCGACCTGCTCAAAGCACAGCGCGTGCGGGGTACCACCATCTTCTTCTCTTCACACGAGCTGGCAGAGGTCGCTACCGTCTGCGACCGTATCTTGATTATCCATCAGGGCAGGTTGATTGCCGAACATCGTCTGGAGGAACTGAGCGGGCGCATCGAATCGCTGGAAGACTACTTCATTCGCACGGTTCAAGCGGGACGCGATGTGCTTGACGAGGAGGTGAAGGTCGCATGAGCGCACGCACTTGGCAAATCACGCGCGCCTTAGCCACCGCAGGCGCATTAGAGACCCTAAGGCGCAAAGACCTCTATGTAGTGCTGATACTGGCGGTGCTGATGGTGCTGGGCGCATCGGCGTTCCAGTTCTTTGGCGTCAAGGGGCTGGAGATTTTCGTGAAGGATGTCGCTTTCACGGCGGTTGGGATACTCACCACCGTCCTGACCGTGCTGATTGCGGGACGCCAAATCCCTGAAGAGATGCAGAGGCGCACCATCTATCCCCTGCTGGCACGCCCCATCACACGCGGGCAGTTGCTGATAGGCAAATGGTTCACCGCATGGCTCACGGCGGGGTTCTGCTTCCTTGCGCTCTCTCTGCTCACCTTGGGACTCCTGCGAATGCTCGGCATCGGTCTCCAGCCGATTTTTGTGCAGTATGTGATTTTGAAACTGCTGGGGATTGGTTGGCTCTGTGCGATGGTGGTTGCACTCTCGGTCTACCTGACGCCCAGCGCGAATTTGACTTTGTGCCTGATTTTGGCGTTCGGTTCGGGCGTGTTTCATCGGCTTCTGCTGATGTTCCACTGGGAATCGGGTCTGGAGGCGTTCTGGCTCAACCTGCTGTATGGACTCCTTCCACATTATGACTTCTTTGATATGGGCAAGAAGGTGGTCTACGATTGGGCGATGGTGCCGTGGTGGGTGATTGGAGCGATGGCAGGCTACGCGGTGCTGAGCGGTTCAGCGTGGCTCCTAATCGGTTGGCTCAAGTTCCGCAAGCAGGTGATAGGATGAAACTCTTCGGCATGCTCGGCTTGGTGGTCGTCGCTTGGGTGGGGGCGGGAACGCTGGTTCGTGCGGGGATTCCCGTGTTGACCCAGCGCGCAGAGACGCTGGACGCTATCGAGATTTACGACCGCGAAGCGCTCACTTCGGTCGTTGGCGAGTTTCGGGGCAGTCTGGCGAGTTATCTCTGGATGAAGACCGACGAGTATACGCACGGCGGGGTACGACTGCGCCCGATGACCGAGCGCGAAAAGCAGAGCGAGACCGTCCACCGCGCCAGTAGTGCTGACGGTTTGCACGACCACCAAGACGAGACAGGTGTCATTCCCGAGCCAGAGCGCGACCCGCGCTGGCTCTGGGGCGACATTGAGCGTCAGGTGAAGCCCTACTTCGATGTGCGCGGGCATTTTCACCGCCCTGTGCGCGAAGTGTTGCCCCTCTACCGCTTGATGACTTGGATCGACCCGACCTTCGTACAGGGCTATCTGGTGGGAGCGCAGATGATTCTGTTCGACAACCGAGACAACTTGGACGAGGCACTCCAGTTCCTTCACGAGGGGGCACGCTACAACCCCAAGAGCATCGCTATCTTCACCGAGCTGGGGCGCTACTACTTGGTCTACAAGGAGCGGTATGACCTCAGTGAGCATTATCTCCTTCGTGCGCTGGAAAACGGCAAAGACTGGATGCCGTCCAACCCGTTCGAGCGCGAGGGTCTGCTCTATGCCTATCGGTGGCTGGCACTGATGGCGTACAAGCAGGGCGATATAGAACAGTGCCGAGCGTGGGCGCGCTTGGGATTGGAGCGCTTCCCCAACGATGGCGCACTGTTGCAGATGCTTCGTAAGGACGCAACTAACTCGTCATTCTGAACGTTCCGGTTTGTCATTCTGAGCGAAGCGAAGAATCTCAGACCCTTCGCCTTCGGCTCAGGGTGACGAAAATGGGGCTGTCATTCTGAGCGAAGCGAAGAATCTCAGACCCTTCGCCTTCGGCTCAGGGTGACGAAAGGGGACGGCTCAGGGTAACAAACGGGCTTTGTAGACCCTATCCCACAGAAATTTGAGAAAGTTGCAGGAAATCCGCACGGAGGTCGAAATTCCCAAACGGGAATGCGCATGCTTGGGGCAACTCTGGCGGTTGCCCTCGCCTACTTTGTGCTGGGGCAGCTCAGCCTTCGGTTTATTCAGGAGCCAGGCACCGCTTCGATTGTGTGGCTCCCGACAGGTTTAGCCGTCGCCTCCATCTGGTGGCTGGGCTGGCGGGGCGTTCTCGGCTCGGCGCTGGGTGTCGCGCTCCTCACCCTTTCTTACTGGAGTACTCTGACGCCCTTAACTCTGATTCGACCACTGGGCACGGGAATCGGCTATACACTGGTCTGGATACTTCTAAAGAGCCTGCACTTCAACTCCTCGTTTCCCAGCGTGCGCGACCTGATAGGGTTCATTCTCAGTCTTATCGTCGGGTTGAGCTTCAGTGCTTCTTGGCAAACACTGTTCAGCCTCCAAAGGGGCATTATTGACGCCAACCAAATCGTGCCCCACTGGCTCATCTGGTTTGGGGGAGACCTGATAGGGGGACTACTTTTAGGCACTTTGCTGCTGGGGCGCGACGAGTTTTTCCGCCCTCCCTACAAAGTCACCACGATTATGGGGCTGGTCGGCTTCGGCGTGCTGGCAATAATCGGCGTTTGGGTCGCTCACCTCATAGGACAAGAACGCAACGGACTTTACTATCTGCTGGGATTGCTCCCTCTCTTGATTCTCGTTGCCTACCGCTATGAGAAAGCAGGGACGATTGTGGTGCTCAACGGGATGTTGGGCATGATGGTCATCGCCGACATCTTTGCAGTCGGCAGTTATTCCATCGGCAACCAGACGGTGTATGACCTGTGGGTCTTTCTAATCATTGCCTACATGACCACGATGACGATTGCGGTCGGTCAATCTCAGCAAAGACGCTTCAACGCCTTTATGGAGCAGTCTCGCGCCGAGTTAGAACAAGCCTACCAGCAATTGGAAGCCATTATCGAGAACTCGCCCACCGTTGCCATACAGGGCTACGATTTCGAGGGGCGCGTGGTGTTCTGGAACCGAGCGTCGGAACGATTCTACGGTTTCCGAGCCGAAGAGGCGGTCGGCAAGACTTTAGACCAACTCATTTTCACCTCCGAAGAGACCCAAGAGTATCTTACCCTGATTCAGCGCATCGCCGAGTCTGGTGAACCTGCACCTTTGAAAGAGTGGGAAATCCATACCGCCTCTGGAGAGAAGCGGTATATCCTCTCTTCCCTGTTCCCCGTGCAGTGGCGCGATCAGAAGATTGTCATCTGCGCGGATATCGATATCACCGAGCGCAAGCAGTTAGAGGCACAACTATTGCAGGCGCAGAAGATGGAGAGCATCGGGCGATTGGCAGGTGGGATTGCGCATGACTTCAACAACCTGCTCACGGTGATACAAGGCTTTGCCGAGCTGGCGCAATCGAAGCTCCCAGCCGAACACCCTGCGCAGACCGACCTCGAACGGATTATGCAGGCGGTGGAGAAATCTGCCTCGCTCACACGCCAACTCTTAGCTTTTGCAGGGCGAGCGATGACCCAGCCCACCCCAATTGATGTCCACCGCGTGGTCCAGGAGATGGTGCCCCTGTTCCAGCGCACCTTAGGTGAGAAAGTGCGATTGGAGACCGACCTGCGCGCCCGACCCAGTATCGTCAAGATAGACCCCTCCCAGTTGGAGCAGGTGCTGATGAACTTGGTGGTGAACGCCCGCGACGCAATGCCCGAAGGAGGCACGATTACGATTCTTTCGCACCTACAACCTCCGCCCGAAAAATGCGTTCCGCAACGCCCGACCGATACAGAAAGGGAGTTCCTATGCCTCTCTGTTCAGGACACGGGTGTCGGCATCAGTGAAGAGGATTTGGAACACATCTTTGAGCCGTTCTACACAACGAAGGGCAATCGGGGGCACGGGTTGGGATTGGCAACGGTTTACGGGATTGTGGCTCAGCACGGGGGGTGTCTCTCGGTGGAGAGCCAGCGCGGACACGGCACAACCTTCCACATCTATCTTCCTCTCTACGAGGGGGAACTTGCTGAAAGTGAACCCCCTATGTCTCCACACCCTGTTCAGAACCTCATCCCGCTTACGATTCTTCTGGTGGAGGATGAGCCTGAAGTGCGCGAGAGTGCCGCCACCGCCCTCCAGCTGATGGGCTACTCGGTGATTTCTGCAGGCAGTGTCGAAGAGGCTCTTCAAAAGCCTATTGACGCGCTTGATATCCTTGTGTCCGATGTCGTCCTCCCCGACAGAACGGGGTACGACTTGGCGCAGGAGTTCGCCAAGCGGTTCCCCGAAATGCGATGTCTGTTTGTAACAGGCTATGCAGAGAAAGAGCCACCGCACGAACTGCCTGTGAAGTGGGCGGTTCTGAGTAAGCCTTTCCGAATGGAGCAACTGCAGAAGGCACTTCAAGACCTGCTCTCGGATTGACTTAACGGATTTGCACTCCAACCACTCGGAGCCACGCTTGCGCGATGAGTGCATTCCCTGCTGGCGACGGATGAACCCCATCGGGCGCCCAGAACGCAGGCTCGCGCTTGGTACTTGCCTCTCGGAAAAGGCGGTCTAAGGGCACCAAAATCGCATCGAACTCTTTTGCCAATGCCTGCACCACCCGAATCTTAGGGTCTAAATCCTCCCGCCACGCTTGACGGTCAGGAGAAGTATGGAGCACAAACGGTTCCATCAAAATCAAGCGCGCTTGCGTCTTTTCACGAGTGCGCTGGAGTAGGGTGCGATAGCCCTCCGCAAAAGCCTCGGTGCTGGTAGGGTCGTTTGAGTCATACCGACGCCAAGTATCGTTAATGCCGATGAGAATCGAGACCCAGTCAGGGCGCAGTTGGACACAGTCGGAATCCCAACGCGCGACGAGGTCTTTGACTCGATTCCCGCTAATCCCCCGATTGAGATAGCGTAAGCGACGCTCAGGATAGAGGGCGTCTAAGAAGTGGGCAATCATCGAGACATAACCATAGCCCAGATGGTTTGGATTTTGACGATCCCGCCCAGCGTCGGTAATGCTGTCTCCTTGAAATAAGACGGTACTACTCTCTGCGATAATCAGCGCCATAGATGGATTTTACCTCCTTAGGTACACTCTTACCCGATGTCACCTACACGAGAACAGCCCGAAGTTCTTGCAGAGCAGATTCGCACGGTTTTAGAAGAGGGAGACGGCACGCTGGGCGCACTGCTTGACGACCTGCCTCCCCAAGATATTGCTGATGCGCTCTCGCTCCTGCAAGACCCGAAGATGGAGGCGCTTGCGCTCCTGCAGATGGACGAAGCGCGCGCCGCCGAAGTCATCGACTACTTAGAGCCGACACTGGTCGAGGAGATTTTTGAGCATATTCCTATCGAGAAAGCGGCTCGGCTCCTGCAGGCACTCCCAGCAGATGACGCCGCACAGATCATCGAGGAGTTAGAAGAGGAACAGGCGCAAGCGGTGCTCCAGCAGATGACCCCCTTAGAGGCGCGCGAGGTGCGCGAACTCTTGGAATATCCCCCAAACACCGCTGGACGCCTGATGGTGCGCCAGTATGTGCGCGTGCGCCCTGAATGGAGTGTGGAGCAGGCACTGGACTATATCCGCCAAATCGGGGACGAAATCGAAACCATCTACTATGTCTATGTGGTGGACAATCGTCAACGCTTGGTAGGGATTGCTTCCCTGCGCGACTTGGTGGTGGCGAACCCGAACCGACGAATGGAACAGGTGATGCAGACCGACCTGCTCGTGGTCAAACCCGAAACCGACCAAGAGGAAGTGGCGAACCTGATGTCTAAGTACGACCTGCTCGCCGTGCCCGTGGTGGACGAGCTGGGGCGGATGCTCGGTATCGTCACGGTGGACGATGTGGTCGACATCCTGGTCAGCGAGAGCACGGAAGATGTGCTGAAACTCGGAGGCGTGGAGGCGACCGAGGAACCCTATATGCGCCAGTCGCCGTGGGATTTGGCACGCAAGCGGGTGCGCTGGCTCTTGATTCTGTTCGTGGCGCAACTGTTCAGCAGTAGCGTATTGCGCCAGTACGATGAGCAGTTAGCCACTGTGAGCGCGCTGGCGTGGTTCATCCCACTCCTGATAGGTACGGGCGGTAATGCAGGCGCACAAACCACCACCACCGTGATTCGTGCGCTGGCGCTGGGCGAGATACGCTTGCGCCAACTGTTCCAAGTGGTTCGGCGCGAGCTTCTGACAGGGCTGATGTTGGGCGGGCTGATTGGCATCATCGGTATCCTAAACACTTTCTTCTGGGTTTCGGTTCTGCCCTCACCGGAAGCGACACGCGAGTCGCTGATTGCCTCCGCGGAGGGGCACATTCGGCTGGCGATAACGGTCGGCTTGGCACAGATGGGGATTATTGTGTTGGCGACGGGTGTGGGTGCGAGCCTACCCTTGATTGCACGCCGACTGAACATCGACCCAGCAGTGATGTCCGCGCCCTTCATCACCACCATTGTGGATGCGTCGGGGCTGTTGCTCTACTTCACTTTGGCGAAGTGGATTATCTTTTCCGCGCTTGGGTAAGCACGCGCCAAGCGAAGCGGGGCAGGTTGCGCACCTTGCGGATTTTGCGCGGGTCTTGGATGAGTCGCCAGAGCCACTCGAACCCACTCTTCTGGAGCCATCTGGGGGCGCGCTTGACCACGCCTGCGTAGACATCGAAACTGCCCCCCACGCCTATCATCACGGGCACGCCAAGCGTGTCGCGGTGGCGGTGCGCCCACTTCTCTTGGCGGGGCATCCCCATCGCAATCAGAAGTACATCGGGCTGGCAGGCGCGTATCTGCTGGAGGATTGCAGGTTCCTCTTCGGGGCAGAAGTAGCCGTGTGCCGTGCCGACAATCTGCGCGTTGGAGAACTCCGCAAGCAGGTTCTGGCGAGCGCGCTCTGCCACGCCGGGCGCGGAGCCGAGAAAGAAGAGCCGATAGCCATTCTCATGGCTCAGGCGCGTCAGGTGCCATACCAAATCCACGCCCGACACACGCTCTGGAAACGGCTGTCGGCAATAGCGTCCTGCCCAAATCAGTCCAGCCCCATCGGGCGTCACCATGTCGGCATTTTGAATGAGCGCGTGGAATTCGGGGTCCTCTAAGGCAATCAGGATGGCGTTGGCGTCAGCGGTAATCACCAAGTGGGGCGTGCGCTCGGCGATGAACCGCTCCAGCGTCGCCAGTGCCTCCTGCATCCGCACTCGGTGAACGGGAACCCCCAGAATGGTGGCGGTCTCCAACGGTATACGCTCCTTCACCACGCTCTCCATAGCCATTCAGAGGATACCCGATTGCAAGGGTGTGAGTTCGTCTAATTTCGGATTAGGGCAGTGATAACCCGATAACAATAGACCACAACCATAAAAGCAATTGCAGTGAATGGGGTCATGAACAACAGTTCATCATACAGAACGCCTCCCTTTGGAATGGATCTCGTGTACCAAATTATGCTCAACAATAAGCCTCCCAGCATCAGCAAAAGGATTAGTCCAACAGGAAGGATATTGGCTCTCTCCTGCCAGCTCCCAGCGTAAAGGCATCCGAACACACCCAGCCCCACAAACCACAGTAAGATAACCCAACTTTCCTGTTGCCTCTCTCCGTCATTCTGAGTGCCCCTTCTCTCGTCATTCTGAGCCGAAGGCGAAGAATCTCAAGAAGCGCCTCACATCGAGACCCTTCGCTTCGCTCAGGGTGACGGATGGGGGAGCGATTTCGCCCAGTACACCTTTCCTCTGTGGAACTCTCATCGGTATCGACAGGAAAGTTGGGTTTAAATATCACCCAGATTTTCTAACGGTTTCAGTGGTGAGTGTTCTCCAAAAAGCGGTTTGGGCATCTTGCCCATACAGCGCCTTACTGCACGACAGTTTTTCGTACTTGTGCCTGCGTTTGGCTTCTATTCAGCAGGGCAGACACGGGGGTCTGCCCCTACAGGTAAGGCGGCTGAGTAGGGGCGCACCCCCGTGTGCGCCCATTTTCGTTTCTCCCTCAAAAAAAGTGTCGTGCAGTAAGTATACAGCGCAGAGGGTGGACGCCCCTGCTATGGAGTTGCTGGTTCAAGCAATTCGCACCCTGTCATTCCGAGCGAAGCAAGGAATCTCAACTGGGATCCCACCGAGACCCCTCGCCTTCGGCTCGGGGTGACAAGGAGACGCCCGTACGACAGTTTGGCTGATGGGCAGGATGCCCGTGCCATGAATGGGTCTTTCGAACATCTCATAGACATTCCAGCATGCAGGAAACTCCCTCCACTGCCCGAACCCGAATAGTGGTAGGTATGACGATGGCACGGTTAGCAAGCAAGGTTGCGGTTGTGACAGGTGCGAGCAAAGGCATCGGGCGCGCAATCGGCGAGGTGTTGGCGCGTGAGGGTGCCAAAGTCGCCCTGCTCGATATCGATGCGGAGGCAGGGATTCAGACCCAGAACGCCCTTCGCCACGCTGGAGGCGAGGCACTCTTCATCCCGACTGATGTGAGCCAGTTCGATTCGCTCCAAGCCTCTGCCGAAGAGGTACGCCAAGCCTATGGCACGGTGCATATCCTCTGTTGCAACGCAGGCATCTACCCCTCCGCCCAGCTGGATGAGATGACCGAAGCGGACTGGGATAAGGTGATGGGTGTCAACCTGCGCGGGATGTTCCTCACAGTGAAGGCGTACCTGCCTTTGCTGAAACAACAGCGTGGGGGGCGCATCGTGCTGACCTCTTCGATTACGG
>FWWL01005357.1_pt1 | contig 20133 bp, 20 predicted proteins | sample 2228331 | NCBI WGS metagenome assembly FWWL01 (sample SAMEA103939775, study PRJEB20133) | metagenome | reverse complement strand
TTGGATTTTTCTTTCTAACTCCCCTTGGTCCTTTAAGATTAGAATATGCAAGAAAATTTGAAGAGGTCTTTTGGGATGAGCCATATCAATATGGACAACAGCGTCTGGCTTTTCATCCTGCAGAGCACCAGAGCGCTGAAAACCAATTAAAAAAGGACCCTTTTCAATATCCGAGTAAATAAACGCAAGAAGAGAAAGCTCTTTTTCCCTGTTATAGAAAGGAAAATCCTCTTCTTCAGTCTTTCTTGGTGATATAAGCTTAAATAATTTTACTTTTTCTCTTTTCCCTTTTAACTCAAAAAATCCAAGAGGTTTAAATTCAAATTTTTCTCTTAATTCTTTATATACATTTTCTGATACCCATATTTCACCGGGCTTGGCGATAGACTCAATTCTTTGAGCGGTATTGACCGTATCCCCTATCGCGGTATAATCTCCCTCCCTTCCTTTACCTATTTTCCCTGTTAAAACAAAACCTGAATTTATTCCAATTCTTGCCATAATGCCGTTTTTTTTCAAAACTTCCTGCATTTCAAGGGCAGAATAAAGTGCTCTCTCTGCATCATCTCCATATGATTTAGGAGCACCAAAAAGTGCCATAATTGCATCTCCCATATACTTGTCCACATACCCTCCCCTTTTTTCTATAATCTCTGTAAGTTCCTTGAATATATTATCCACTATTCTGTGAACTTCCTCAGGGTCAAGGGTTTCTGAAAGAGAGGTAAAACCTTTAATATCGGTAAATATAACACTTACCCATCTTTTTTCCGCTTCCTTTCTCTCTTCTTTTAATTTTTTTCCACATATGGGACAGAAAAGAAAATTTTCCTCAATCCTTCCTCCACAATCAGAACAAAGATTAAAGGGCATAAATTATTATAATACATAAAATTCAAAAATTAAAAAGGGGAAGGAGTACTTTCCTCCCCCTTAATTTATTTAAATTTTTTTCTTCTATATTACCACTCTATAAGAACATCAAAGGGTGGAACAGCAAAAGGACCCCTGGGATATGTAGGAATTGAACTTGGTGATTCATTATCATTTGGGTCATCCCAGTATATTCTTGCAGTATCAGGACTTGCCTCATAAAGAGGATTTATTTCAAATCTAAGCCCATAATACCAGCCCTCATAAATAGAAAAATGTTTTATGTTATTTCTAACTAAATTTTGCAGTTTTCTTAGCTTAGGGATAACCTCATATGGGTTATGAGGCATTGAAACTTTGGTAGGAACACCAGTTGCAGGATTATAAACATAGTCAAGTTCATCATAGTAATTATCAGAATAATAGTTTTTTATATGATAAAGAATAGAATTTAGAAAGGCAAAGCCCACATGGACATAATTATTAGGATGGTTCGCGCCAAAAACATTTAGAATTGTAAAGTCAAGGTCATGATCCAGCTCTCCCTTTAAATAAAAAGTATCTAATGCCATTAAATAGTCAACCGTATCCCTTGCAACATAAAATGTCCAGAATAAGTTAAATTGAGGGTCCTGGTTATCCCAGTTTTTATCCATAGAATCCCTCACCATATAGAAATTGAACATTCCATTACCAAAGGTATCACTGCCAACAATTTCATAGTTAACTGAAACATCAACAAGAATAAAGTTATTAAAGGTAATACCCTCAATTTGAGATGTTCCATTCACATAAAGGGTTTCTCTTACAATTCCAGGTTCAGTAACAATGACAAGTTTAAAGGTAACACCAAGAGTATCCCAGGTAATCACAACTCTGTCAGTTGTATTAAATGATTGAACTTGCGGTGATGGGGGATTTGAAAAGTCAAAGCTCATTGAATCTGAAATGCTGTTTAAAATACTTATTATGCTATTAGAATAATCTGCAGCCATTGAGATAAACTGGTCTGCTTCACCAGGAGAGCCTGCTGTATCCGGTGTTTCAAAAGAAATATTAAATTTAGGAGGAGGCACCTTGGGAGAGGAAGGAGTTTCTTGAGATGGGGGAGGTTCAGTAATCTTTTTTTTACAGCCCATTAAAAGGGCTATTATGAGAAAGAGAGTTACTATTAACCTTTTCATAGCTCCCTCAAATTTAAATTTATGGGGTTTGAACCCGAACATTTGAAGTTAATTTTAAACCAAAAATAAGTTTTTGTCAAGTGATTTATATCACATTTTTAAATTCTTGTTTTTTTTAAAATTTTTTTTATATAATCAAAAACTAATGACAATATTTATAGTTAAATGCCCTGGTTGTGAAACAAAATATAAAATAAGCACAGAAAAAGTAGAACCTGGCTCAAGAATCAGATGTCCTAAATGTAAAACTATTTTTATTTTTAAAGTCCCTGAAAGATTTTTAGAAAAAGAGAGTTTAAAACCTGAAATTCAAAAAGTCAAAGAACCCTCTCAAAAAGAAATGGAAAGTGAAGAAAAATTAGAAAGAAGACCCCTTGAAGTTCCCCCTGAAATTCAAAAAGTCAAAGAACCCTCTCAAAAAGAAATGGAAAGTGAAGAAAAATTAGAAAGAAGACCCCTTGAAGTTCCCCCTGGTGTTCCACCAGAAGAAAGGAAAATTCATGAAAGAGCAATTAGACTGGCAAAGATTCTTGCAAAGGATATAATAAACTACTATAAGGATAGATGGGAAAAGGCTTTAAAAGAAGGAAATTTAAGGGAAGAATTTAAAAAAGAAATAATGGAATCATGGAAATATTACTGTGAGAAAATTCCCAAGGAAATAAGGGATAAAACTTCCTATTTTCAGGAAGCCTTTAACCAGATAGTAGGAAAAGGCAAAAAAATTCTTTAAGTAAATATATTTGAATTTTTTTACCCCCTTTAATATAATTTAATCTTTAAATAAACCGAGCAGGTTCTACTCCCTTTAAAAAGAAACTTTTAAATGAACCCATATATTGGGATAATTACAGTTTTTTTAATCTCAATTATTTTAGCAATTTTAATGGTTGGGCTTCCCAAGCTTTTCTCACCCAGGGTTAAAGAAGCTGAAAAATTTCTTCCATACGAATCGGGCGAGCTTCCGATTGGGGAAGCCTGGTCAAGGTATCCTGTAAGATATTATCTTCTTGTAATTACCTTTCTTATATTTGAAATAGAGGCTCTTTTTATTTTTCCATGGGCTATTAAAGCAAAGGAGCTTCATTTACTTGGATTTTTAGAAATTTTTATTTTTGTTTTCATTTTGTTTTTGGGATGGATATGGGCAATTAAAAAAGGAGCCTTAAAATGGGAATAAAAGATATTAAACCTGAGGAAATTTACTATTCCCCTTTATTTAATAAGCTTATAGATTATATGGAAAGATTTCCTGGCGGAGGGTTTATTTTAACGCAGAGTAAAAAGCTTTTTGCCTGGTCAAGAAAATCAAGTTTATGGCCTATAACCTTTGGGCTTGCCTGCTGTGCAATAGAGATGATGGCAACCTATGCCTCAAGATATGACCTTGATAGGTTTGGTGTAATTACAAGAGCCTCACCAAGACAATCGGATGTTATGATTGTTTCAGGAACAGTAACGGCAAAAATGGCAGAAAGAATAAAAAGGCTTTATTCCCAGATGCCGGACCCTAAATGGGTCATTGCAATGGGTTCCTGCGCTATCGCAGGAGATTTTTATAGAAATGTATATTCAGTTGTTCCCGGTGTTGATAGAGTTATTCCTGTTGATGTTTATGTTCCAGGTTGTCCTCCAACTCCTGAGGGGCTAATAGAAGGAATAAGAAAGTTGCAGCAAAAGATAATGCAAGGGGTTAAAAAATGAGAAGGGAAAAAATAAAGGAAGAGCTTAAACTTGAAGAAACAAAGGATAATATTTTTATTTTTCCAAAAGGTGAATTCTATCATGTGATGGAAAAAATAAGGGAGAATTACCCTTTTCTTTCCTTTATCACTGCTACCCATTTCCTTAATGAAAAAATATTTGAAGTTATTTATGCTTTCAGAAATATAGAGGAACCTGAAATTATTTTATTGAAAACAAAAATAAATGAGGGAGAGAGGCTTCCCTCCCTTTACAAATATTATAAAGGTGCAGATTGGATGGAAAGAGAGATTTATGACCTTTTTGGAATTGAATTTGATAATCATCCTGACTTAAGAAGGATAGTTTTACCCGAGGATTGGGAGGGACATCCTTTAAGAAAGGATTATCCTATAGATAAAGCACCAGAAAAATATGATTATAGAAAAAAACCTATTTTAAGGAGGGAAATTTGAATGGAAGAAATTAAAATTTATGAGCCTGAAGAGGAGATAATCTTGAATATGGGTCCCCAGCATCCCTCCACTCACGGGGTGCTAAGGATTATTTTAAAGCTTTCCGGTGAAAAAATTGTGGAGGCAAAACCTGATATAGGTTATCTTCACAGGGGAGTTGAAAAGCTTGGAGAGACAGTAACTTACATTCAATTTCTTCCCATGCTCGATAGAGACGACTATCTTTCAGCAACAACAAATGAGTTTGGTCTTGTTCTTGCAGTTGAAAAATTGGCTAATATTCCTGTTCCTGAAAGAGCACAGTATATAAGGGTTTTATTTTCTGAACTTTCAAGGATTTCCTCTCATCTTGTTTGGCTTGGAACCTTCTGTCTTGACCTGGGGGGTGCACTTGGAGGAGGAACCTCTGTATTTTTGTTCTGTTTTAGAGAAAGGGAAAAAATTCTTGATATATTTGAAAAGATGACAGGCTCAAGACTTCATCCACATCTTATGCAATATGGGGGTGTAAGATATGATGTTTATCCTGGTATTGATAAAGATATAAAGGAAGTGCTTAATTTACTTGAGGAAAGAATAAATGAATATGAGGAAATGCTTGTTAATAACCCTGTTTTCATTGATAGAACAAAAGGGGTAGGAATACTTCCAAAGGAAGTGGCAATGGAGTATGGATGTTCCGGTCCTGTATTAAGGGGTTCAGGTGTTAAGTATGATTTAAGAAAGGCACATCCCTATTCCTCCTATGAAAAATTTGATTTTGAAATTCCTGTAGGCAAAAATGGAGATGTATTTGATAGATTTAAGGTAAGAATGGAGGAAATGAAAGAATCTATAAAGATAGTGAAACAGGCAATTGATGGTCTTCCTGAGGGTCCGATTGCTTCGCAGATGCCTGTTAAGGTAAAGGTGGCAGTTAAAACACCACCAGGTGAGGTGTATGCGGCTATTGAGTCTCCAAGGGGTGAACTTGGATATTATATATATTCTGATGGGAAACCCACGGCTTATAGATTGAAAATAAGGGCCCCTTCCTTTTCAAATCTTTCTGTTTTGCCCTATCTTTTAAAGGGGCATCTTGTTGCAGATGTAGTTGCAATTTTGGGTTCCCTTGACCCTGTTTTTGGTGATGTTGATAGATAGGAGGTGAAAATGGTGGGGGTAATTTTATTAACAATTATCTATTTAGCTATTGCTTTAACAGTAGTAATGTATCTCACCTGGTTTGAAAGAAAGTTTGCTGCAAGAATTCAAAATAGGGTTGGACCTTATTATGTGGGAAGACCTCATGGCTGGCTTCAACCTCTTGCAGATGTTTTGAAACTTATGTTAAAGGAAGATATTGTTCCTGAAAAAGCAGACAAAAAAATCTTTAATATTGCACCTTTTGTTGTTTTTACAGGTTCTCTTATGACTTTTTGTGTTTTACCTGTTGCTAATAATGTATACATTTCAGACCTTTCCGTAGGAATAATATACTTTTTTGCGGTTTCCTCCCTTATTATCTTTGGTATATTTCTTGCGGGATGGGCAAGCAATTCAAAATATGCTTTAATTTCTGCCTTCAGGGCAGGTGCTCAGGTTGTATCCTATGAAATTCCTCTTCTTCTATCTGCTCTTGTTCCCTGCATTCTTGCGGGTTCCTTTAAAACACAGGATATAGTTTCTGCACAGAAAATTCCCTTTGCTTTTTATCCTATCTTTGGGTGGGTCTCCTTTATAGTTTTTGTAATTGCAGGTCTTGCAGAGGAAAATAAGGTTCCCTTTGATGTTCCTGAGGCAGAAAGTGAGCTTGTTGCGGCATATAATGTGGAATATTCAGGTATGAAGTTTGCTCTTTTTTATGCAGCAGAATATGCTCATATACTTGCCCTTTCAGTTCTTGGTGCAATTTTGTTCCTTGGGGGCTATAGGGGATTCTATCCTCCTTATGGTCCTGAATGGTTATGGCAGGTTCTTTGGCTTTTTTTAAAATCCTTTTTTATGCTTTTTATTTTTCTTTTAATAAGGTGGTCCTTTGTGCGAATCAGAATTGATAGGCTCCTTTTATTTTCCTGGAAATATCTCTTCCCAGTTTCTCTTATAAACTTATTTCTTGCTGGTCTTTGGAAGATTTTCCTTTAAAAGGAGGAAAAGAAAATGTTTAAAATTTTGAAGGTTTTGAAAGTAACTTTGAGAAACTTTTTAAGGGAAACCTTTACAATAATGTATCCTGATAAGAAAAAGGAAATTCCTGACAGATATAGAGGACCTCTTTTTGCCTTGCCTCTTGATGAAGAAGGCAATTTAAAATGTATTGCCTGTAAATTATGCGAACAGATATGCCCCTCTCAGATTATAACTGTTTTACCTGCTAAGGAAAAGGGAAAAACAGGAAAGCCCTATCCTCAGGAATTTACTTTAATGCTTGATGCCTGCCTTGCCTGTGAACTCTGTGTCCAGGTTTGTCCCACTGATGCGATAGTAATGCTCAAAATTCCCGGCTGGGCTGCTGAAAGTCATGAGGATATGTTTCTTACCCTTGAGAAAATGGTTGAATATGGAAAGAAATATGAGAGTTCAGCAAGCACGGGAAATACCTTGAGAAATATGCAGACACCTCCAAGAAAAGGAGCAGAACCTGTTTTGCAGAAATGAATAAATCAGGAATAATTTGAAATTAAGGGGAGGGGCAGAAATATGTTATTTTATTTAAAAGGAGAAAGGTGAAATGAAAATAATTTTTTGGATTATTTTTATAATTACAGGACTTTCTGGATTAATGACAGTTTTAACAAAAGACCTTTTTAGAAGTGCCCTTTATCTTGGAATAACTCTTCTTGGAACAGGAATTCTCTATCTATTCTTAGGTTTTGATTTTGTTGGATGGGTTCAGATTCTTGTTTATGTGGGGGGTGTAGTGCTTCTTATGATTTTTACCATAATGCTTGCAAAGGAATCTGTTATGACACCTATTGTAAATACTATAAGAAATCCCTTTTTAAGTGGTCTTTTTGCCCTCTTAATTTTTCTCCTTTTACTTCTTGTTGGGAAATCCCTTTATTTTGCTGGAGGGGTTCTTGAAAAAGACTATAATTTCCTTCCCTCTTTAATTTTTCAGAGTAAATATGTGCTTTCCTTTGAAATACTTTCTCTTTTACTCTTAATAGCATTTATAGGAGCAATTTTAATAGCAAGGAGGGATTAAAATGGAATTAAAACCGCTTTTTTATCTTTCAATGTTTCTTTTTTCCCTGGGGCTTTATGGAGTTTTATCAAGGAGAAATGCCCTTGGAATACTGATAGCCCTTGAACTTATCTTTAACAGTGCAAATCTTAACTTTGGAATCTTCTCCTTGGGGTGGGGAAACCCTTACGGCGTTATGACAATAATTTTTGGAATTGCTCTTACTGCTTCAGAGGTTATTCTTGGTTTTGCTATTATCATCCTTTTATTCAGATTAAAAAGAACTTCAAATGCTGATGAAGTAAATATTTTAAAGGGATAAAAGGGGGTAAGAAAAATGGATTTAGGAGTTTTTGCACTTATTGCCTGGTGGGTGCCCTTTTTTTCCTTTTTAATAATAGGAGTTTTTATAAGAAAATACGGAAAATTATCAATAGCCCTTTCAATAACAGCAATTTCAACATCTCTTATATTAAGCCTTTTAATTATTTTAAACATTAAGCAGCTTGAAAATCCTGTTCTTAGAAATTTAATCTGGTTACCTTATGAGACAAAAAAGGGAATACCTGGTCCTGGTTCTATATTTTTTGGTCTTTTCCTTGATAAACTTTCTGCGATAATGCTTTTTATTGTTGCTCTTGTTGCTTTTGCGGTTCAGGTTTATTCCATTGGTTATATGGGAGAGGAGACCCCTCCTTCTCTGGGAAGATATTATGCTTACCATTCTCTCTTTGCCTTTTCAATGATGGGATTAACCCTTTCAAGAAATGTCTTAGAACTTTTTGTTTTCTGGGAACTTGTTGGTTTATGTTCTTATCTTTTGATTGGTTTTTATTATTATAAACCGGAGGCAGCAAGGGCAGCTTTAAAAGCCTTCTGGATAACAAAACTGGGAGATGTGGGATTTATAACGGGGATTCTTATTCTTTATTTTAAATTTGGAAATCTTGATATTCATAATCTTATAAATAATCCTTCAATTTTAAAAGGTGCAGGTTTTTTGGGTTCAGTTATTTTAATTCTTCTCTTCTGTGGAGCAATTGGTAAATCAGCACAATTTCCCCTTCATATATGGCTCCCTGACGCAATGGAAGGTCCTACTCCTGTTTCTGCATTAATTCATGCAGCCACAATGGTTGCTGCGGGTGTTTATATGGTTTCAAGGTTTTTCCCTGTTTACAGTGAGTTTCCTGAGGTGATGTGGTTTATTTTAATACTTGGTGCCTTTACTGCCTTTTTTTCAGCAACAATGGCACTTGTAGAGGAGGATATTAAAAGGGTTCTTGCTTATTCCACAATTTCTCAGCTTGGTTATATGATGGCAGGTCTTGGAGCAGGTTCTCTTTTTGCAGGATTTTTTCACCTTTTTACCCATGCTTACTTTAAAGCTCTTTTATTTCTTGGAGCAGGAGCACTTATTCATTCAATTCATTCAAATTCAATATGGGATATGGGAGGAGTGTTTAAAAAGGCACCTATAACAGCAATTACCTTTGGAATAGGAGTTCTTGCTCTTGCAGGAATTTTTCCTTTTTCTGGATTTTTTTCAAAGGAAGAAATACTCTTTGCAGCTTATATTTATGAGAATAAACTTCCCTTTATTTTGCTTTTAGCAACTATTTTTCTAACAGCCTTTTATATGGGAAGGGCTTATACAATATGTTTCTTTGGAAAACCAAGAAGTAAAAATGCGGAACACGCTCATGACCCGGATTTTTCAATGAAGTTTTCCCTTATTTTACTTGCAATTTTCAGTGTATTTGCAGGTTTTTATGGAGAAGAAATATCCCATTCTCTTGAATATTTTGCAGCACATAAAAAGGTTGAACATCACGGGGGAGTTAATCTAACTCTTTTATCTCTTTCCCTTGCTTTGGTAGGTCTTTTATCTTCCTATTATATTTATGCAAGGGCTTTAGAAGTTGCTGATAATTTAAAAAGGAGATTTTCTCCTTTCTATAATATGCTTCGGAGGAGATATTATATTGATGATTTATTTGAATGGGTTTATAGGAAAATTCTTCTTGGTTTTTCAGTTTTTGCAGGTTGGTGGGATAGGCACATTGTGGATGGTCTTGTTAACTGGGTTATTTATACAACAGGAAGGATAGGAAGGTCTTTAAGGGTAATTCAGACAGGGATAATTCAGGATTATCTTTCTTATATTGCAGTTGGATTAATTATTTTATTTGTTTTAATATTGAGGGGATTTTAAATAAAAATTTTCTGTTAAAAGTTTTATTAAGTATAAAAAGTTATTTTATAATATTGTATATTTTTATGGAGGAGAAGAAATTAGCAACGGTAGTATTCATAGATCTTTCAGGATTTACAAGATTATGTGAGAGATTAGACCCGGAGGAGGTAAAAGATTTTCTAAATAAAATATTTGGAATTATTGAGGAAAATACAATAAGATATAAGGGAAAATTAATTAAGGTTATAGGAGATTGTGCTTTAAGTGTTTTTGGTATACCAAAGGCTCTTGAAAATAGTGCGGAGAATGCTCTTGAAGCAGTTTATTATTCTTATGAGATAATAAAAGAATTTTCAAAGGATTTACCTTTTCCTGTTAAACTTCACACAGGAGTTCATACAGGTGATATATTGTATGAAATATTTAAAGATGGAAGAATAGATATTATTGGTGATACTGTAAACACTGCTTCAAGGCTTCAGGGGATAGCAAAAGAAGACGAGGTTATAGTTAGTAAAGAGGTATATTTAAGAACAAAGCATATTTTTGATTTTGAGTATAAGGGTAAAATAAACATAAAGGGAAAAGATTTACCCTTGGAGATTTACAAGTTAAAAGGTAAAAAAGAAAAAAGGGAGAAAATGAGAGGATTTAATGAGATAAGTGTTCCTATGATAGGAAGAGAGAAGGAACTTAAAGGAATTTTAGAAAAATTTGATAAATTTTTAGAAGAAAAAAGAGATTTTATAATTACCATAAAAGGTGAACCCGGCATAGGAAAGACAAGACTTTATGAGGAATTCAAAAAAGCAAGGTTAAATAAAGCTCTTTTTCTTGAGGGCCCTTCTTTATCTCATGAAATAACACCTTTTTTCCCTGTGCTTTCTATTATGAATCAACTCCTGATAAGTAAGGGAGAAAATTTTATAGAAGAACTATTTCCTGATGGAAAAGCTGGATTTATTCCAATTTTTCCTTTTATAGATTCGCTTCTTAAAAATAAGATACACGATTCAATAAAAAATCTATCACCGAGTGAATTTAAAAAACAGAAGTTTTTTGTTGTTGAGAGTATATTTAGAAAATTAAGTGAAAGGGAAAATATTGTTCTTGTTTTTGAAGATTTGCACTGGGCTGATGAAGAAACTTTTAATTTTCTTAAATTTATGCTTTCTTCTATGGAAAGTGATAAGGGAATATTTTTTATATTACTCACACGGCCACCTGTTAAGGAGAAAAAGTTAATTGAATTTTTAAACTTTTTAAATGGATTTGAAAACAAATTGATATTAGAGGTCAAACCTCTTGATTATGATAAAAGTAGAGAGCTCATTGATAGAATTCTTACTATAGCAAAGATTCCCAGAGAAATAAAGGAAAAAATTCTTATAGAAAAATCTGGTGGAACCCCTTTTTTTATTGAAGAATTAATCAAATATTTGATTTACAAGGGAATAATTTACAGAGAGGGCGATGAATGGAAAAGCAGAGTAATAATTGGAGAAATTGAAAGGATTCCTTTAACAATTGAGGAGGTTCTTTTAAGCAGGATTGATTCTTTATCAGAGGATGAAAAGAAATTTTTGAAAATTGCCTCAATAATGGGAAATAACTTTATTGTCGAAGGAGTTGATATAATCACAGATAATGGGTTGGGCAAAATAAAAGACAACCTAATTTATTCGGGTTTCATAACAAAACTTGATAAGAAATTTTTGTGGTTTGAGGAATATTCCTTTAAACATGTTCTTATATATGAAGCTGTTTATAAAACCTTACTTAAAAGGGAAAAGGAAAATTATCATCTTAAATTTGCTAAATGGCTTGAAGAACTATATTTAAAAAACTATGAGATACCAGAAAGTTTAATTGCAGATCATTATGAAAAAGGAGGAGATATTGAAAAATCCTTTATATATAACAAAAAGTTTGCAGAAAAATGTAAGAATAATTACCTTAATTTTGAAGCAATAAAAAGATATGAGAATCTTTTTAAATTTATTGACAAATTAAAGAAATTTGAAAACACAAAAGCAGAGGTTTATTTTGAACTTGGAAGGTTATACAATATTACAGGTAATTTCTCAAAGGCAACAGAAAGTTTAAGGAAAGCACTTGAAATAGGGTCCGAGAAGGATAAAGCAAGAATCTTTTATGAAATGGGTAGTGCGTATCAAAGGGTGAGCCTTTATTCAGAGGCTCTTTTTTATCTTGATAATGCTCTGAAATATACATCAGAAAATGCAAAACTTGAATTTCTAATTCTAAAAGAAAAGGCTTGGATAAATTATTTAATTGGTAATCTTGAGGAATGTAAAATGCACCTAAATATATGTAACAGCCTGATTGATAAAATAGAAAAACCTGAGGAAAGAGAAATTAGAGAAGCTGGACTTTTAAATATAAGGGCATCTTGTTTTTCTCATGCAGGTGAAATAGAAAAAGCTATATGCTATTACAAAAAAGCCCTTGATATTTACAGCAAAATAAATGATATTTCAGGGAAAGCGGTTATTTACAACAATCTCGGAGGGATATTATATAAAGAAGGGTTAATTGAAGAAGGGATTTCTATGTTAAAGAAATCCAGGGAGATAGACAAAAACATTGGAAGTTACCTGGGGTATGCTATAACCTGTAACAATCTTGGAGAAATGTATATGTTATTATATAATTTGGAAGAGTCAGAGAAATATTTTCTTGAATATCTTTCAGTAAACAAAAAAATTAGAAATAGACTGGGAGATGGATACGGTAATCTTGGACTTGCAGAAATAAGAAGGAGACAGAATAAAATTAAAGAGGCAGAAAAATTTTATATTAATAGTATAGAAATTTTAAAGGAGGTGAGAAGTGAGATGATAAAAAAAAGAGCAAAAATGTGTCTTTCAAACTTCTATTTGAATATAGGGAGGGGTGAAGGAATAGAACTTTTAAGGGAAGTTATGGAATATGGGAATAAAAACAATCATATTCCAGCCATTTTCTGTTCACATATTATATTTGCCCACTACTATATGGACTCCTACAAAAAAATAAATAAGGAGGAATTTCTTATTGAATCTTTTAAACATATAAAAGAAGCAGAAGAGATTATGGAAAGGTTTATGAAAGAAAAGATAGCGTTAATAGAATTTCTTAAAACAAAAATTAAATTTTTTGAATTAAAAAAAGACAAAGAAAAAGTTGAAGAATACAAAAAAACATTAAAAGAGGCGGTTTTAAAAATAATAACCAATATAAAAGATGAAAAAAATAGGGAAGGGATATTAAAGCATAAGGATTTTTATTACTTTATTTTTTCATAAGTTAAAAATTAAAATTATGAAAGTAAAAGGTTTATTTACAGCACAAATTAAATCTAATTAGTTTAATTTCCTGTAGGTGGTTTTCCTCCAAATCTCCAATATAAATTAATAATGGGTAAAAATTTTAAGGGAATATCGCTGGATAAAAGTTCAATTATTTAAAATTCTGGACATTTTTTCAATCTCCTTTTTCAGAATTTAGCCCCTCCTGCCCCAGATAAAAATTAATAGCAAATTCTGTTCCAGAAGATAAAATCCTTGAAAAAGAAAGAAATTATGTTTTTAAAAGTGTCTCAAATGATACACTCTTTTAAAACACTTTTTACACAAATAAAAAATATTTTCATTTTTACCCCCTGTCCTCCAATATCCTTATGAGAGATTCTTTAACATTCAGCATATTCTGGGAAGGGGGTCAGCATAGGGCATATCAAGAATTCTTATAACACCTCCCAATGTCTCATATTTTAAAATCCCCTCCCCTTTCCCAAGAACCTCTCCTATAATTTTGCTTTCCTTACCATATTCTGTATTTTTTAATATCTCAAGTGCTTTTTCTCCATCTTCTCTTTTCACAATAAAAATCATTTTTCCCTCGTTTGCCATTAAAAGCGGGTCTATTCCAAGAATTTCTGAAAGCCCCTTCACCTCGGAAGTTATAGGAATATCCTTTTCCCTTATCAAAATGTCAAATCCAGAGGAAGATGCAATTTCATTTAAAACCCCTTGAACACCCCCTCTTGTTGGGTCCCTCATAAAATGAACCTCTATTTTATTTTCATAAAGTTTTTTCCATAATCCATTTAAAGGAGCTGTATCACTTTTCAAATTACCTTCTATTTCAATGTTTTCCCTTGAAACAAGTATAGAAAACCCATGCAATCCTACAGGTCCATTTATAATCACAAGGTCTTCTTCCTCAATTTTATAATATCCTAAATCAACATCCTCCGGAATAAACCCTATTCCTGAGGTATTTATAAAAAGCCCATCTCCCTTTCCCTTATCCACAACCTTTGTATCTCCTGTCACAATTTTAACCCCTGCCCTTTCAGCTGCTTTTTTAATTGAATCAAGAATTTTTCTTAAATCCTCAAATAAAAAACCCTCCTCAATTATAAGGGAAAGAGATATAAACTCTGGAAAGGCACCCACAGCAACAAGGTCATTTATTGTTCCATTCACTGCAAGTTCACCTATATCCCCTCCCGGAAAAAATAAAGGAGATACCACATAAGAATCTGTTGTGAAGGCAATTTTTTTATTTTTGTTTATTAAAATTGCTGAATCAAGTAAATTTTCAAGTTCTGGATTTCTAAATCTTTCCTTTATTTCTTTTTCTATAAATTTCCTCATTAAAACTCCACCTGAACCATGAGCTATTTCTATTTTCTCCATTTAACAGGTTAAATGTAAGGCACACACAGCCCTTTTACCTTTTTCAATATATTCGTTAAATTTTTTAACAGCCTCTCTTGTTAAATAAACTTCAACTTTTATCCCCATTTCTTCAACTTCCTTTATAACATCTTCAGGAACTTCCATAACACCAGAATACCCACTTCCTATAATTAAAATTTCAGGTTTATATTCAAAAACCTCTTCAATATCTTGAAGAGAAAGAAAGTGCCCTTCTTTTCTCCACCAGTTTTCTCTTATTTTATCAGGATACACTATAAGGTCACGGGTATAAGTTTTTCCATTTATGATTATTTCTCCAAAACTATATTTTTCAATTTTATTCATCTTTTGAATTTATAATATGCGGCACAGGCCCCTTCTGAAGAAACCATAGGAGCCCCAACGGGATTTAAGGGAGTGCAAACCTTTGCAAATAATTCACAATCAGAAGGTCTTTTTTTCCCCTGTAATATAAGTGCTGCAATGCAACCTTCTTTCGTTTCTTCAATTTTCTCTATTTTTTTATTTAAAAGTTTTCTCGCATCCATATCCTCAAACTCTTCTCTTAAAACCCAGCCACTTTCAGGAATCTCACCTATACCTCTCCATTTTTGGTTTCCTATTTTAAAAATCTTTTTCATTATTTCTTTTGCCTTTAGATTTCCCTCAGGTTTACAGGACCTTTTATATTGAATTTTAACCCCATATTCTTTTTTTTCAAGCATTTTAACGAGCATATAAATTCCTTCTGCAAGGTCAACAGATTCAAAACCTGTTACAACAATAGGCACCTTATACTTTTCAGAGATAGGGATGTACTCCTCTGTTCCCATTACAGTGCATACATGTCCTGGAGCAAGAAATCCTTGAACCTTATTGAAAGGGTCTTTCAAAATTGCCTCAATTGCAGGTGGAACCCTGAACTGGGCAATTAAAACATAAAAGTTTTTAAGATTCAATTCTCTTGCTTTTAAAATTGTCTTTGCATTGGGGGGAGTTGTTGTTTCAAAGCCTATTCCAAAAAATATAACATTTTTATCAGGATTATTTTTTGCAAATTCAAGAATATCAAAGGGGGAATAAACCATTTTTATATTTGCTCCATCTCCCTTTGCTTGGAATAGAGATTCTTTTGAACCTGGAACCCTTAACATATCTCCATATGTAAAAAGAACATTATTTTTCATCTTTGCAAGCTCAATAGCAGTATCTATCATTTCCTTTGGAGTTACACATACAGGGCAGCCAGGACCGTGAACAAGAGTTATATTTGGAGGTAAAAGTTCATCAATTCCAGAGCTTAAAATTGAGTGGGTCTGAGAACCGCATACTTCCATTATTGTCCATTTATTTTTTGATATATTTTTTATTTTTTCTATGAAAACTTTTACTGAACTTGGCTCTCTAAATTCAGAAAGGTATTTCATCCTCACCTATTGATTTTAAATATTCCTTATATGTTTCAATAGCAGCTTCTGCTTCTTTTTTATCAAGAATCTGTATAGCAAAACCAACATGAACTATAACAAAATCACCTTCCTTAGCCTCAGGGGTTAAATCAAGGCATACTTCCCTTTTTATCCCTCCAAATTCAACTTTTGCAAATTTAGAGCCCTCCTTTTCAAAAACATTTAAAACTTTTCCTGGGATTCCAAGACACATAATTTAAATTTTATTTATCATTAAGAAGAAATTTCAAATAAAAGTTGAAATAGTTTTAATTTATTTTTTATTATTGTTAATATGAGTGATATAATAGGATTTTTTTTAATTGGGATTTTTGCAGGAATTTTATCAGGTCTTTTTGGAATTGGAGGGGGTCTTATTATAATTCCAGCACTTATTTTCTTTTTCAAAATGAATCAGCACCTTGCTCAGGGAACATCCCTTGGTGCTTTGCTTCTTCCTGTTGGAATTCTTGGATTTTTTGAATATCTAAGACACGGTAATGTTAATATAAAAGGAGCTTTTTTGATTGCAGCAGGTCTTTTTCTTGGTGCCTATTTAGGTGCATATATAGCAAATCTTATACCTACAAAAACACTTTCAAAACTCTTTGCAATATTTTTAATTTTTCTTGCAATAAGAATTTTTATTGGAAAATAGATTTAAAAATGAGAATAAAAATTGGTAAGGAAACTAAGGAAATTAATAAAAATCTTAAAAGGGTTATGGATATTTTTAAAGAATTAAACCTAAATCCCGAGGAATATATTGTAATAAGAGAGGGAAAGGTGTTGACAGAGGATGAGGAAATTAAAGAAAATGATGAAATAGAATTAATAAGGGTTATTTCAGGCGGAAATTGATAAAATTAATTTTATTTTCCATTAATATACTTATTCCCCTTGGAAAACCTGATTATAATCTTTCCTTTAAAGAGTTAAAAAGAAACCTTGAAATAAAAAAAGAAAAATTTTTATCAGAATACCCCTTTTTAAAAGATAAAGTAAAAATCAAAAAAGAGCTTATACTTTCCCAAAAACTTTTAATTGAAATTCCTGATTCCTTTTTAAGTTATTTTAATACACTCGGAATTCCCTATGAACATGATTATTTAATACCTGCACCAAAATTAATTATTTCAAACAATAATAAAGGGTTCTGGCATAAAAACTTTATAAAGGCAGATACCTTTTATAAACTGGGAATAAAGGGGAAAGGAAATATTGCTGTAATACTTGATACAGGAGTTGATACTTCTCATCCTGAGCTAAAAAATAAAGTTATACTTTTTAAAGATTTTGTAAATTATATTCCTACTCCTTATGACCCTATAGGGCATGGAACCTTTGTAGCAGGGCTTATTGCAGGTAATTCCTCCGGGATTGCTCCTTACACAAAGTTAATTGTTTTGAAGGTTTTTTCAGAATACGGAGGAACATTTTCTGACATTCATGAAGCCTTTGATTATGTGGCACAGCTTATTGATGAAGGAATAAATATAAAGATATTGAATGGTTCCTTTGGAACACATCCCTATGTGGATGAATTTTTTTATGAACTTTTTTATTTAAAGGAAAAGGGAGTTTTCCTTTCTTTTTCAGCAGGAAATGAAGGTCCATCTTCCGGAACCACTTCTTCTCCCGCAAATTATCCTTTTATTTTTTCTGTTGGTGCTTGTGACTCTGAGTATAATGTTACAAACTTTTCTTCAAGAGGACCTTCTCCCTTCAAAAACCCCTGGAATGATACCATATACTTTTTTTTCAAGGATTGGAATTTTATATCACCCTTTTTAATTGCACCTGGTAAGGACGTAAAATCTATTTTTCCTGGAAATCAATATCTTATTGCTGATGGGACAAGTGCAAGTTCACCGATTTTTGCAGGTGCTCTGTCTTTAATTTTGAATTACAATCCCTTTTTAACACCTGATTCCTTTGCAAAAATTTTGAAAAATAATTTGTATAGAAAGGCTGGTAATTATTATCCAAATTATGAGGAGGGATATGGTTACCTGGATTTAAAAAAACTTATAAGCGCAATTGAAAGAAAAGATACATTAATTTTCAACATCTCTTATTTTGATATTGAATCAAAAACTTTTCCCTTTTTTTTAAATGATACCCTTTTAATTTCACTTTTTCTTTTTTCAAATAAAGTTTATACAGATAGTTTAAAAATAAAAATTCTAAATAATTCAAATATAAGGTTTTTTGATACTCTTTTTAGTTTTTTTAATACTGATGAAATAAATTTAAAATTAAAAGCAATTTTTCTTGATTATCCTTCCGATGATACCCTTAGATTTTCCTTTATTTTGTCAGGTTCAAATTTTTCAAAATTTTTTGAAATAAAAAAAGTAATAAAAGAGGATACACTTTTAACTTTTAAAAACAAAAACTATAGGTTTACGGTTTCTGCAACAGGAGCAATTGGTTTTTCAAGTTCAGAAGAAATAAAAGGGGAAGGATTTATTTATAAAAATTTTGGTAATCTCCTTTATTATGGAAGTTTTGCCTTTGGTAATTCCTTTAAATATGTTGTTGATAGATTTTATGAAAAATTTAACCTTGATGATAGGGATACAAAGCCCCTTAAAACATATGACAGTTATTTTATAAAAGAAAATAATGAGGTATCCTTTGAATTCTCTGATGATTATGCTCAGCATCCTAAAGGAAATATATTAAAGGTTTCAATAAGGGACCTTAAGGAGGGTTTTTTGGTTAAGATGAAAACTAAGAATTTTTTAAAGGAAAGAATTTATTTAGGAGCATTTTTTGATTCTGATATAAAAGATGCCTTTACAAATTTTGCTGATTATGACAGTGCTTCAAGAATTCTTTTTGTCTCAAATCAGGGAGGACCTATATTGGGAATTCTTGATATTGATGAGAAAACCATTTGTGGTGTTATAAAAAATGAGGATTATGCCTATCCTTATGGAGGGCTTCCAGATTCTCTCCAGTATCTTTTTATGAAAGGTGAAATAAGGGAATTTAGGAAGGAAATAGGTGATTATTCAATTTTTATTTCAAAGGAGATACAGCCTCCTGATTCTCTTCAATTTATTTTATTTGCAGGAGAAAATTTTGATACACTTCTTATTAGGAGAAAAAAAATTTTTGATAAACTAAATTTAAGAGAAACAAATAATTTTAGGGGTATTTCAAGAATTTATCCAAATCCTTTTATAGATTTTTATGGAGATAGTCTTAAAATTGAAACTTTTGGAAGGGGGAAGATTTTGTTTTATGATGTAGCAGGAAGAAAAACCTTTGAAGTTTTAAGTTTAAAAGAAGGTTTAAATCTTATAAAATTAAAAAATTTTAAAAATTCTGGTATTTATTTTTTAAAATTTGAGGGTAAAAATAAGGTTTATAAGCTTATATATCTTAATCTAAAATGAAAACAATTATAAAGACTTCCTTTTATTATGGTCCTCTTGAAATTTTTTTAAAGTGGCTCCTTTCAAAGGAAATTGACCCTTTTAAGATAAAGATTTCAGTTCTTACAGATGAGTTTATGGAATTTTATTTAAAAAAAGGAATTTTATCTTTTAAGGAATCCCTTGAATTTTTGTATGCTTTAACCTTTTTTCTTCTCTATAAAACAAATTTGCTTTTTGATAAAAAAGAGGAAGAGGAGGAAGAAAAGATTGAGAAAAGGGAAAAAACTTTTTCCTTTATTGAGGTAGTTGAGTTTTTGAGTAAAAGGTATGAAAAAATGAAAAATATGTATGCAAGGGAGGAAATGGAAGGTTCGGAGGGGGAGGAAATTTTTGACCCTTCTATTCTTTTTGCTATTTTTTCTAAATTAATTCAGAGATTACCTGAGGTAAAGGAAAATTTACCTTATATACCAAGGATAGAGGAAAAGATAGAATATATACTTTATCTTCTTGAGAATTTTGAATGTATTTTTTTCAGTAAAATTATTCTTGAGGCTAAAAATAAAATAGAGGCAATTATAATTTTTCTTGCATTGCTTGAGCTTATTAGAATTGGCAAAATAAAATGTGAACAGGAAAATCTATTTGAAGATATAAGGATATACCTTAAACAATCTGTTAATTAAATAGGATAGAATTAAAAGATTGTTTAAGGGGTTCAAAATGTAGTAGTGTGATTTATCACACATTTAAAATGTTTAATTTTCAAGCACTCCGGCACCAAAATGTCAAATATGGGATAAAAGTGATTTAAAAATAAAAACTGTGATTGTGGGGACCAAATGAATTTAAAAATCCTTGATTTATCAGGCTTTTTCAACCCTAATTGGCAAAGATGGGTTAATTTTCTCTAATCCTCTTTAATACTTCTTTAGGATCTTCTAAAGGTAAATTGCAAACAAAATTCTCACATATAAAGTATTTCGTCCTATTATTTATTCTTTTATA
>FWWL01005353.1_pt1 | contig 20138 bp, 16 predicted proteins | sample 2228331 | NCBI WGS metagenome assembly FWWL01 (sample SAMEA103939775, study PRJEB20133) | metagenome | reverse complement strand
AGTTTTATGATTTTTTTTTGTCTTTCTCCTAAAAAAATTGTATGTCAAGGACTGTAAGTGATTCTATGTTTTCTTTACCACTCATCGTGGTACCTTTCCATGTCATAGCAAACATAACTTCCACTCTCATTGCATTTCTTCCATAAAATGGAAAAGCAGTAATCTCCTACTTTTCTTCCTTCTGATATTATGGATGTTAATATTCACAAAAAGATCCTATTAATATTTTGAAAAATTGTAACTACTCAGCAAATATTTCTCTTCGGTCTTCTGCAAATTCTCAGTTGTTCTCAGCGTTTAACAGTTACCGAGCTTGTCGAGGTATACCGCAAATTACGCTAAGAAAATATTCATTGAGAGAATCATAGAGTTAATAATACATTTAAAATATACTGTCTGCTTTGTGTATTATGATGTTATTATATTTTTACATAAATTGTTCCGATTATCGGGGAAGCATACAACGCTCACAAAGTTTTTTCGTTTACACTCTCGTTATTTGTTTGAGTTGAGTAGTAAAAATTATACTTTATTTTTCATTTCGTTAAAAAGAAATGAACTCCCCTTTATTAGTTTTTTATATTTTAAAGAGGGTGATGGAATGAAAGGCAATTGACAGTAATTTGACCATTGTTTATCTACTTTTTTTATAATATTATCGGGACTTATAGTTGGGTTTGGAATAGGTTTGCCAGCTCTGTGTTTTATTCTGCCATCGAATAGAAGTACTGTGCAGTTCTCTTTTCTCAAAATGCTTATATCCTGTGAAGGATCGAAATGTGCCAGAAAATGCCAGATGGCATCATGTATGGTTAATGTTTCTAATCGTTTATCGAATAAAAAAAGACGAATTTCCCTTTTTATGCCATAATTGTTTAATTGTTCAGCGAGTTGATCTGAGGCAATGTGTTTTTCAGAATCTATGAAAGCATAATAAACAGAATATTGGCTAAGTTCTGTTCTGATTTCAGATAGAAGTACATTCGATAAGAGTTTTGTGATGTTTTCTAATTTTTCTGATGGTTTTATCTGGTCTGTCAGATGTGTTGCATCGAACATGATCTTTCCGCCTTCAAATGACTTGGATGTTGCATGTTCCAGAGCATCTAGTGGTCCATAAGAAAGCAACATTCGCTGATACCAGTCTGGTGTAGCAAATATTTTTTCATACAGTTGGTCATTCAGTGGTTCGTCTGTAATAATTAATACTTTGTTGAGCATCATTTGTCCTATTCCCCATAAGGCATGGGCAATTTTATGGGCATGTTTCGGATAACGTGGTTTTATTTGGACAAGTACAAGGTTATGGGCAACTCCATAATCGGGCATTTGCATATCCACTATTTCTGGTAGAATTGCATGCGACAAGAATTGTAGAAATATTCGCTCCGAAGCTTTGATAAACCAAAAGTCTTCCTGTGGTGGAATTCCTACTATGGTAGCAGGATAAATGGCTCTTTTTTTGTGTGTTATGGCTGTAATATGAAAGACAGGATAAAGGTCGGGTAGCGAATAAAATCCGGTATGATCGCCGAATGGGCCTTCTTCAACGAGTGGTTCGTTAGGGTCAACATAACCTTCAATAACAATATCTGCATCAGAAGGAACGAAAATGGGTTGCGTAATACATTGTACCAAACTGACGGCTTTGTTTCGTATAATTCCTGCAAGTATATATTCACTAATTCCTTCGGGGAGTGGAGCTGTTGCACAATATGTGTACACAGGATCGCCACCAAGACACACGGCAACGGGTATTTTTTTTCCTAGCTTTTTGGCTTCTTCATAATGCAGAGCACCTGTTTTGTGTATATGCCAGTGCATGCCTGTAGTTGTATCAGAATATACTTGCATACGATACATACCTACATTTATTTGACCGCTTACAGGGTCTTGTGTATGTACAAGTGGTAGGGTGATGAATTTTCCTCCATCATGTTCCCAGCATTTTAATACAGGCAATATGTGTATGTCGGGTTGTAGGTGAATACATTCCTGACATGCACCTTTGCCTTTTTTATAAACAGGCATACAGCGTCCAAGCTGAATAACGGAATATAGTAGTCGGAGTTTGTCATAAATTGATACTGGTGGTTTTAAGAGTTCAAAAAGTTTTTGAATGCGTTGTTCAACCTCTGTCAAAGAATGTGCATGAAGAGCCATTGCAATTCTTTTTTCGCTACCGTAGGCATTGATTAACAAAGGGAATGAGCTACCATTGTTGGTAAAAAGCAGAGCCTTATTATGTTCGGTAGATTTTGAGAACCTGTCAACAATTTCAGTAATTTCCAGTTCAGTGCTAACCGGATGGTTTATCTCAATTAATTCGTTTGCATCTTTTAATTGCTTAATAAAATCTAACTGGCTTAGAATCATGGATAATAAGGTTTATTGTCGGCTGTATTTGAAATATTGACCATGGTAAATGGATGAACCTCCTAAATTTTCTTCAATACGAAGAATTTGATTGTATTTTGACACTCTTTCCATACGGCAGGGTGCACCACTTCGTAGTATTCCGGCATTAGTAGCGATGCAGAGCTCAGCAATGAAGCTATCTTCTGTTTCGCCACTTCTATGGCTAATAATGGGATAATAGCCATAATTGCTGGCAAGCTGAATGGTGTTCAATGCCTCAGTTACCGTTCCTATTTGGTTTAGCTTGATGGAAATACCATTGGCAATACCATTGACAATACCTTTGATAAAACGTTCAGTATTGGTAACAAACAAATCGTCGCCGATAAGTAAAATATTATCAGCCAGTGCATTACTGAGTGCTTTCCAGGTTTCCCAATCGTCCTGACTTAAAGGGTCTTCGATAACAATGATAGGATATTTCTTGATAAGTTCGATGCAATAGTTTAGCCATTCTTGTTTGTTGAGCTCCTTTTTATTTTTAAGCTGATAAGTGTCTTTCTTGGGTTGATGAATGTAACTGGCTGCAAAATCAAGAGCAAGAGCAATATCCTTACCAGGTTTGTGTCCTGAGGCTTCTATTGCTTTAACTACATATTCTATGGCTTTCTCGTTCGATTCAATGTTTGGAGCAAGTCCTCCGTCGTGCGATACCTGCAGCCAGTAACCATCTTTTTTGAGCATGTCTTGCAGATGATAATAAACCTCAACACCAATACGAAAAGCATCAGAAAAGCTGGAAGCGGTGAGTGGTAATATCATAATATCCTGTATATCTACTTCGTTGTGAGCATTAATGCCTCCCGACAGCATGTTCATCATAGGGATGGGCAAGGTGTTGGCATTAACTCCACCTAAATAGCGATAAAGTGGCTGGTTGGTAGATATAGCTGCTGCACGTGCTACAGCCATCGAAACAGCCAGAATAGCATTCGCCCCCAGATTAGACTTGTTTTCTGAGCCATCGAGCTGATTCATGGTCATATCTATGCTTACCTGGTCGGTTATGATAAAGCCTTTAAGTTCTTCGTTAAGAACCTTGTTAATGTTATAAATAGCTTTCGTAACACCTTTTCCAAGATACCGTCCTTTGTCATTGTCTCTTAATTCGAGAGATTCGTATTTACCTGAGCTTGAACCACTAGGTACGCTGGCTCTTCCAATGATGCCGTTGTCGGTAAACACATCTGCTTCAATAGTTGGTATGCCCCTTGAATCTAATATTTGTCGGGCATGTATTTGTACTATTCTGGCCATAATGTAAAATATTTTTGTAAAGTTACATAAAAGAACGATAAAATTTAATCAAAAACTAATTTTTCAAAGATTAAAAATTATTATCTTTGCAGCACGTAAAGCCTCTTTAGCTCAGTCGGTAGAGCAGCGGTTTCGTAAACCGCAGGTCGCGGGTTCAAGTCCCGTGAGAGGCTCAGAGGCGGGAATAGCTCAGCTGGCAGAGCATTAGCTTCCCAAGCTAAGGGTCGCGGGTTCGAATCCCGTTTCCCGCTCTAAATCCTTAGGTGCAATTGGTATGGTAAATATTTTTTATAAACATAATGACAGAATTCATCTGCACCAAGGATTGGACGGATTATCTAATATTCCACAACAATCAATTCTTTGGATAGACCTTATACAGCCTTCCTATGAAGAAAGAATTAAAACAGAAGAAATTTGCAAAGTTGTTCTTCAAACCAGACAAGAAATAGAAGAAATTGAGGTATCATCGCGTTATTCTGAAGAAGACGATGAAATTGTTAACAACTCTCACTTCCTTATTCGTTACGACAACGAGTTTCGCAGAGAACCAGTTTCATTCATTATAAAAAATAATGTTCTTATTTCGTATCGCAATGCTGAGCTTCGTACATTTGCCGAAATGTATAAACGTACCGAATATTCTACTAAAATTCAGGATGCCTTTCAGCTTTTCCTTACCATTCTTGAAATTCGCATTGACCTCGATGCAGATTTGATAGAAAGTATTTTAAAAGAAATAACTTCTCTTTCGGGTGTTGTGGTTAGTAATCAGTTATCCGAAGAGTTGCTTGTTCAAATATCAAAATTTCAAGAAGATACGATGCTTATCAGGGAAAATATCGTGGATAAACAACGTGTTTTGTCGAGCATTTTAAAAAGCGATATATTTCCCGATATTATTCACGACAGAGTTCGTATAATGTTGAAAGATATTGGCTCACTACTCGATTATACTGCCTTTATTTTTCAACGTTTAGATTATTTGCAAAATACTATTTTGGGTCTTATTAATGTTGAACAGAACAAAATTATCAAAATATTTACCGTTGCTACTGTGATTTTTATGCCACCAACGCTCATTGCCAGTATATATGGTATGAACTTTAAGTATATGCCCGAATTAGATTGGTTAATGGGTTATCCGTTTGCTATCTTTTTAATGTTACTTTCGGCAGGTATTACTATCTTCTTGTTTAAAAAGAAAAAATGGTTGTAAGTTTTTATATTCTTTCAAGGTCATTTTCTTTTATCCAGCCTGTGTTTCCATCGGCAATTCTTATTTCTACCCAATCTTCAAAAGTATCTTTAATATAAACTTTTGTTCCTTCGTGTAGTACAAATAAAGAGGTGCTTTTTTCATCGGGTGAACTTTTGATTTCTACTGTTTCGGTAGTAATAATAGCATATTTTTTGCTTGTTGCTCTTTGGTATGAGGAATACGCAGATATTATTGTGATAATCCAGATGACAAACAGAAAAGCAGCCGCTGTTTTTATAACTTTTGATAGCAAGAGTGAAGACGTTAGAAAGTTAAAAAAGATTAATGTACAGATGGTTATAAAAAGAATGAGAGCTCCCCATGCCCAGGTGTTTGGAGAAAACAGGTTAGTAAAATTTCGAAACCAGGTTAAATAAAAAGGCTCGGGTAGTTCGTTTATTTTATCTGTAATAAAGGTATTGGCAAATTTTAGGTTGTGTTCAATATCGGGGTCGTTGGGGTTTAGGAGTTTTGCTCGCTCATAGTACAGAATGGCTTTGGCTATGTTGTGTGTTCTAAAATATGCATTACCTATATTGTAATACAAATATGCAGACGTATTACCCATTTGTTCAATTTGTTTGTAATATTCCAGAGCTTTTTGATAATTACCTGATTTGTAGTTGACAAGAGCTGAATCGAGAAGAGATTTTACGTTCATGCTTTCTGAAAATCCCAGTAGACTGATAAAAATGCTTAACAGGAATACCAGTTTTCTCATATATGTATGGATTTTTATTCTATTCAGTAAATTTTGTTTTTCATAATGAAGAAAGCAAAGTGTACTATCTGAATTCTTTAGCAAAATAGAATTTTGATATGTCAAAAGAATAGTTGGTTTCATAAGTTTTATATAATTCTTTCCAGTTCGTCAATATGTTTGCTGGCACGCTGATAAATATCTTGTTTACTTTGATTGACTGTGCTTGGGGCATAACGAGCAAATTCACAGATTTCAATAGTTTCAAAAAGTTCTTTGATAAGTTCTTCGTTTATGTTTTTCGACTTTAAAACATCAATGGCTTTTTCTTTTGAAAGTTCTGCCGTTGGAATCATTAGTTTGTCGCTTAAATAACCCCATAAGGCTTTGGTTGTTTCTTCGTAAAATAAGTTGTCGTTGTTTTGTTGTAAGTATTTTTTTGCAAGTGCTAAACGTTTGCTGGCCACTTTGCTGGCTTTTCTGTTACGCATAGCCATAAGGTTAGAACGTTGTTTTATTTGCTCCCTACGGATAAAGAGTAAAAAGACTAACAGCATAAAAGTTGTCGGATAGGCTAAACGGTAAATAGTATGGCTGAAAATATATTGATTGATTGGATGCAAAGGTTCTACATCTTTTTTTATGTATCGAATGTCGCTTCCGAGAACGCTGATATCTTTCTTAGTAAACTCGCTGATTACAGCTGTTGAAGAAATGGTAGAATCTTTAGAAACGTTGATGACAATGTCTTCTGTTTTTATGGTTTTGTATGATTTGCTCGCAAGGTCAAAATAATGAAAAGTCAGACCAGGAATGGTATATTGTCCGTGATGACGTGGAATTATGATGTAAGAAATGGTTTTACTTCCTTGTGTGGTTCCATCTTTTGCAGTTATTTTTTCTGTGGTTTTAGGATCGTACACTTCAAAATCGGTAGGGAAGTTTGGTCTGGGTATGTCAACCAGTTTTAGATTTCCTTTTCCATTAAGATGAATGCTGTAAGTAAAGGCTTCGTTCATTTTTAATTGGGTATTGTCGGCATTTGTTTCTAAGGTAAAATTCCCAACTCCACCGCTAAAGGGTGTGGGTTTATTTTCGGGCAGTGGCTTTACATTAATTGTAACAGGAGGGCTGACAAGTTTTTTTGAAACATTCTGATAGGTTCCAAAGAAGTCGTCGAAAATGCTTCTTCTTCGGCTTTGAACGCGTTGCTGAACAATAACTGTTGCAACCACAGGGTCTATTGTAAGTTTACCAGAGCGATTGGGCGATAAGATAACTCGTTTTAATAAGCCTACATTGTAAAGTTGTCCGTTGATATATTCTTGTCGCAATTGAATTTGATTGGGTGTTTCAAGGTCTTCGCTCCAGAATCCGGTCATGTTAGGGAATTTTAGTTCTTCGAAACCAACAACATTGAGCCTGGTATAGATATAAACTGAAGCAACCAATTGTTCACCTTGGTAAACAGTATGTTTATTTACCTGTATGCGAATAAATACATCTTCGTTTGAGACTGTTGCTTCCGATTGAGTAGCTTGGTTCGCATTTGCTTGTTGATGTTGGTAGTTTGAGGTGGGGGCATTGCCTTTTACAACTTCAATTTGAATGGCATTGGATTTGTATGATTTCCCATTAACAATTATTTCGGCTGGTGGTATAGTGTATTTACCTTCTTTATTAGCCATTAAGTAATAGGTATAAGAATAAGAAATATCTTGCGTCATTTGACCGTTTATAAAACTAATGCTGGTGCTACTGGAAGTACTGGGTCCCATAAGAACTTCAAATGGCTCAAACGATGGATTTTTGAAACTCGAAGGTTTGGCATTGATAGTGTATACTATTTTAAATTGACTGCCAGTTGAAATTACAGAAGGGGCAGACGCTTTAAAAACTACTTCTTGTGCGATATTATCCAACGCAATGAGCCCTATGATTATGAAAAACACAATTTTTTTCATACTACCAGTCTTTTTCTATGTTACGTTTTGCCATAATGACTTGCTTTTTCTTTAGTTCATCTTGCTGTTTTTGTTCCTGATTTTGTAAGGCTTGAAGCATACGTTCAGCCTCTTCTTTCGATATCTTTTGATCTTTCTTGTTTTCTTTTTGGTGATTTTGTTGCTGGTTCTGTTGTTGATTCTGTTGCTGTTGATTTTGTTGTTGCTGTTGTTGATTATTGTTTTGATTTTGTTGTTGTTGTTGCTGTTGTTGTTTGAGCATTAAAGCATACGATAAATTGTATTTGGTTTGTGTGTCGTTGGGATTTCTTCGTAGAGCTTGCTTGTAGGCTTCTATGCTTTCGTCTATCTTTTTCTGCATAAGGTAAGTATTTCCCAAATTATGAGCGGCTTTGGCCTGTTCTATAGGGTCCTGGGTTTTTGTTTTTGCTTCATTAAAAAGCTTTTCTGCGTCTTCAAATTTTTCTTGTTTGTATAGTGCATCGCCTAAATTGAAGGGAGTTTTAAAAGAATTTGGATTTAGCTTGTAGGCTTTTTGAAAAGAAACTTCAGCTTCTTTGAACTTCTTTTTTGTATAAAAGTTTGTTCCTTCTCGAATTTCTTTTTTATAGTTCTGAGATGAGGTAGTAATGGAAAGCATTAACAAAAGTATGATGGTTGCATTTTTCTTTAAATTTAATGAGCTGAACCATTGGAATATGCTTTTTTTCGTTTTTCTTTCCATAAAAAAGAATTCAAAAGTGAAGAAAAATAAGGCAAGCATTAAGGGATATTGATACTGATGGTCGTAATCGGCATAGATTTCCGCTTCACTTTCGACTGTGTTGAGCTTTTCAATTCTTGAGGTAATTTCGTTGAGTATGGTAGAAGATTGTTGAGCTCTTACATACACTCCATTGGCTGTAGTTGCAATTTGTTGTAAAAGTACATCGTTGGTTTTTGTAATGATAATGTTGCCTTGTTTATCGGTTTTATATTCTTTTTTTCCAAATTTGTTTATGATAGGAATGGGTGCTCCTTCTGGTTTTCCCATGCCGATGGTATGAATAATTATGCCTTTTTGTGCAGCTTCCTGAGCCATTTCTATTGCACCTTGTTCATGGTCTTCTCCATCGGAAATAATGATGAGTACTTTTTTTGTCTTGTTATCTTGTGTGCTTGAAAATGAACGCATGGACAATTCAATAGCAGAAGCAAGGCTGGTACCTTGTACAGGAATTAAATTAGGGTGAATGGTGTTTAAAAACATTTTGGCCGAAACATAATCGCTGGTGATGGGTAATTGCACAAAAGCCTCGCCAGCAAAAACAATAATGCCGATTCGGTTTTCGCTAAGCCTGTTAATGAGTTGTTCCAATGCCATCTTTGCTGCTTCCAGACGGTTAGGATATACGTCCTCGGCTAGCATTGAATTTGAAATATCAAGAGCAACTATGATTTCTGCACCTTTGTGTTTTACTTTTTGCAATTTACTGCCAATTTTAGGGTCAGCGGCTGCAAATAAAAGTAACGATAAACCAAGCAAAAAGAATAAAAATTTAAGATGTTTGCGTTTTGAATTATAATCGTGAAGAATCTTTGTTAGCAACGAAGCTTCAGAAAAACGGTTCAGCAGGATTTTGCTTCTTTTTTGCATCAAAAGGTAAAGAAAAATCAGCAGCGGAATGCTTACCGCTATCATCCAAATCATGTATAGATTTCCAAACTTAAACATATTACGGTAATTTTTTTAGTATGGTTAATTTTAATAAAATAACCAGTGCCAGTAATGCTGAAGCAATATAGAGCAATAATTGAAATTCTTCTTTGCGTTTATAGTACTCGTGTACGAGGAGTTTTGTTTTTTCCATCTGGTCAATTTCGTTGTAAATTTGTCTAAGTTTATTATTGTCGGTTGCTCTAAAATACTTTCCTCCTGTTTCATCTGCAATTTTTCGCAACAGTGGTTCGTCAATTTCTACTTTCATCATTTGGAGTTGAGTTCCAAATGGTGTTTGTACAGGGTATGGTGCTTGTCCAAGTGTTCCAACGCCAATGGTATAAACTCTAATACCGAAAGTTTTGGCAATTTCGGCTGCAGTAAGTGGGTCAATTGAGCCAGAATTGTTAACTCCGTCGGTTAGTAGAATAATAACTTTGCTTTTTGCCTGACTGTCTTTAATTCGGGCGACAGCTGTAGCTAAACCATCGCCGATGGCAGTACCGTCGTCGAGTAGTCCATACTTCACACTTTTAAATAAATTGATTAGAGCAGCGTGGTCGGTTGTTAACGGGCACTGGGTAAAACTGGTGGCACTGAATATGACAAGTCCTATACGGTCGTTGGGACGATTGTTGATAAATTCGGCAGCTATGTCTTTACTTGCTTCCAATCGGTCGGGTTTAAAGTCACGGGCAAGCATACTTCCCGAAACATCGAGCGATATCACAATGTCGATGCCTTCGGTTTCAATGTCTTTCCACGAATTTGAAGTTTGTGGACGAGCTAAAGCTATAATAATGGCCAGAATAGCAATGATTTGAAGGGAAAATAAGAAATGTTGAGCAATAACTTTCCACGATTTTTTGGAACTATGCAGAACAGGTGCTGTACTTAATATAATGGAAGGGTATTGATTTTTTTTGAAAATGTACCATGCAATCATGGCAAGTGGTATTACCACTAAGATGAACCAATGTGGGTGAGCAAATGTAAGATTATTCATGGTCACCTCCTTTCTCCTCCTTCTGTTCCTCTTTGATTTCAACAGGTTTGGTTTGTTCAATAAAGGCAACAGCATTTTTCCAGTGCCAATCGTTTTCGTCTGCCAGGGGAGTTGCTTTGGCAAATTTTACAAAATCGGCCGTAGTAAGCAACGATTGCATGTTTTTAACCAATTCTTCATTAAATGAATGCTGCTTTAAAAGTGCAATCAACTCCGAACTTACGCTTTCCATTGCAGGAATCTGGAATTGTTCTTCGAGGTAGGTTCTGAGAATATCAGTTAATTCGGAATAATATTGCTTGTATAGTTGTTTTTGCCAGAGTTTTTTCTCCTTAAGCTCTTCTAATTTTTTTAAGGCAACCACATAAGGTGGGTCTTTAGGCTTTTCGGGAATGGGTATAATGGGTTTATTTTTCTTGATTCGGAGATAGACATAGATGGCTATTGCTATTATTAATATTATTAATATAGCCCATAGTGCATAATGGATGATTTCTTTCCAGTCGAAAGGTTCGGTAATGGGTGGTTTAATATCGTAAATGGATTTTTTTACAGTATCAACTGGTAAAGCATGAACAGCAAATGTTATCGGGTTTGTATAAAGTGTGTCGGTAATAGAATCTTGCATCATAATAAAAGGAAGGGGAGTTAAGGTGATAAATCCCGTATCGAAGCTTGTAATGGTGTATAGTTGCTGCAAAGTTACTTGTTGATTATCTTTAGCTACCGTGTCGATTTTTTGACTGTTGATAATTTCTATTGACTTTGTAATGGTATCGTTAAAAAGAGGAAATGAAATGTTTTTTTGTATAGGTTTCGAAAGAGTAAGCTTTAGTGTGAGGTGGTCACCTATAAGACATTCGGTTCGGTTAAGCTCAGCATTAGCTCTTATCACCTGAGCTTGTGTTTTCAGGCTTATGATTACCATTACCAGTATGAGACCACATGCTCGCATCATAATTATTTTGCTCTTTTTTTAAACAACTGGATTAACGGTTTTACATAATCAGACTGTGTATTTATCTGCAAGTTATCTATATGATATTTCTGAAAAACTTGACGCAATTGTGAGGTGTGGTTGCTATACCATTGTTTATAGGCTTTCTGAATACCGGGCAATGAAGTATCAATTAATTGTATGTGGTTTGTTTCCGGGTCTTTTATATAAGCCAAACCAATTGAACTAAGTTCTGTTTCTCGATAATCGTAAATGGTTAAGGCAACAATATCATGTTTTTTACTTGCAATTTTTAAGGCATTTTCGTAATTATTGTCTAAAAAATCGGAAATGATAAATGCTGTAGAACGTTTCTTTATAGCATTGTTGAAAAACTCTAATGCTGTCGAAAGGTTTGTTCCTTTTGATGTTGGCTGAAAGGATAATACTTCTGCAATAATTCGCAACACGTGTTTTCTTCCTTTCTTGGGAGGTATGAATTTTTCAACTTTATCGGTAAATAAAATGCCTCCTATTTTGTCGTTGTTGATACTTGCAGAAAATGATAATACAGCAGAAAGTTCGGCAATGAGTTCTTTTTTTATTTGTCTTTGAGTTCCAAATTCTGTCGAACCACTCATATCAATGAGCAGAATTACGGTCAGTTCGCGCTCTTCTTCAAACACTTTTACATAAGGATGATTAAAACGGGCAGTAACGTTCCAATCAATGTTCCGGATGTCGTCGCCGTATTGATATTCACGCACTTCGCTAAAAGTCATTCCTTTGCCTTTAAAGGCACTGTGATATTCGCCTGCAAAGACTTGATTGCTTAGCTTCTTTGTCTTTATTTCTATTTTTCTTACTTTCTTAAGTAATTCTTTTGCTTCCACTTTTCTATATCATTTTTACTGTTGATAAATGATTGAAAAGTTGTATTCTTCTTTCTCAATCGTAATTTGAACAACGTTGTTGTCTATTATGGTTTTCCATTTATTTTCCGATACTCTTTTATATTGAGAGTTTAATTCTTTTATTCGTTGTTCAAAATTGTCGATGTCTTCAATAAGTTTAATGTGCTTGCATTTGTTTTGTTTATCAAAATAGAAAACCAGTGTGGCGTCTTTTTTAGCGTTATAGTAGCGAAGTGTGTTGTCGTTGGCTTTTATGCCAAAATTGTTGGTTGAATAGTCTGGAAATAACTTCGGCATAGATTGCTGAATCTCTATTTTTGATTTGTATAGCATCTCTTCAACTTTTTGTTGTTGAATGTTTAAAACGAGTGAAAAAATAACAACAAATGCAAGCATATAAAAAAGATTAAGGTACTTCTATGGTGTTTAATATTTCGTTGATAATATCTTCTGAAGTGATGTTTTCTGCTTCAGCTTCGTAGGTTAGTCCAATTCGATGACGGAGTACATCATGACAGACAGCACGAACATCCTCGGGAATAACATATCCTCTGCGATGGATAAAGGCATTAGCTTTAGCAGCAATGGTTAGGAAAATGCTGGCACGTGGAGAAGCTCCGTACGAAATCATGTCTTTGAACTTTTCAAGTTTGTAGTCTTCGGGGAAACGGGTAGCAAAGACAATATCTAATACATAACGCTCGATTTTTTCGTCAACATAAACTTCTTTTACAAAATCGCGAGCTTTTATGATTTGGTCGTGCGAAATGATTGCATTAGCTTTAGGAAATTCTTTAGCTACGTTCATGCGGATGATACGTTGTTCTTCTTCTTTGGTAGGGTAGTTGATGATTACTTTTAACATAAATCGGTCAAGTTGAGCTTCGGGGAGTGGATATGTACCTTCCTGTTCTATGGGATTTTGGGTTGCTAAAACCATAAAGGGTTCTTCGAGTTTATAAGATTGTTCTCCAATTGTTACCTGACGTTCCTGCATAGCTTCGAGAAGGGCGCTTTGTACTTTTGCAGGGGAGCGGTTAATCTCGTCGGCTAATATAAAGTTGCTGAAAATAGGTCCTTTTTTAACAACAAAGCTTTCTGTTTTCTGACTGTAAATCATTGTCCCAATGAGGTCGGCAGGTAATAAGTCGGGAGTGAATTGTATGCGGGAAAATTTTGCCTGTATAATATTAGCCAATGTGTTGATAGCTAATGTTTTGGCCAAACCTGGTACACCTTCGAGCAAGATGTGACCATTGGAAAGCAAGGCTATTAGCATGCTGTCAATCAAATGTTTCTGACCAACAATGACTTTGTTGATTTCCATTTGAATTAAATCTACGAATTCGCTTTCACGCTGAATTTTTTCATTTAATTCTCTGATGTCAATACCTACATTCATAATCAAAGAGTTTTGAAAATTTTAGGCAAAAATATAATCTTGCTTTTTAAATAAATGCTTAATAATGTTAAAAGACGTTAAGCTACATTGTTTTCTACAATCCTGTCAATTATATAGATAGGTCTGCCTTTAATTTCCTGGAAAATGTATGCGATGTATTTTCCTATGATGCCCATTACTATAAGATTTATGGAAAACATAAAACTGATGAGTACTACGATGGTGGTATATCCCGAAACCGGGCGGTCAATAAAATACATGACAATTGAATATAGTCCTACTACAATAGAAAAGATCCCCATGATAATACCTAAGATGATGCCCAGATTGAGCGGTTTATCGGAAAAGGCTGCAATAGCATTGATGGAAAGTTTTATGAGTTTAGTTGCAGAATATTTTGACTTTCCTGCTATTCTGGCAGGTGCTGTAAATTCAAGAGTTGATTTGTTAAAACCGAGCCATTGGATAAAACCTCTGAGAAACCTTGTTCGTTCGCGAAAATCATTAATCAAATAATGCTGAACTTTATGGCTGATAAGGAAAAAATCGGAAGCATTTTTTTCGAATTTAACAGGTGAAAGATAGTTGATGAAAGAATAAAAAAGCGACGATAAAAGATTTGAAATAAAGCTGGCATCATCTCTGTCGGTTCGTTTCATTAACACAATGTCGTTTCCTTTTTCATATTCGCTCAACATATCAGGAATGCAGGCGGGTGGATGTTGTAAATCTGAATCCATGCAAATGATAGTTTCTCCTTTTGCATGGTCAATACCGGCAAGCATGGCAGCTTCGTGCCCAAAGTTTCGGGATAAATGAATCACTTTTATGAATGTGTTATGCCGTGCAAGCTGATTCAATTTATTTGCGGTGTTATCGGTACTGCCATCATTTACAAAAATCACTTCGTAGGGTCGGTTCAAATTTTTTAGTGTGTCGTATAATGCAGAGTAAAAAGCTTCTACAACATCTTGCTCGTTAAACACCGATACAACTATTGATACATAAGGTTTTGTTTCCATGGCTAATGATATATAACGTATTTGGCATTTTCGATTAGTAATGAATCTATATTTCTTCCTTTGTTTTCTGGTTTTTGTAAGATGTGATTGTACCAGCTTTTATCTTTTTTGATGGCATCAACGTAATAATTAATTTTTATTTCCTCAATGTCCATCTTGTTTAAAAAGGTTTGAAGTACCATGTATTGGGCATTGTCAATCTTGTGTTGCTCGTATGATTTATTCAGTTTTTTGGCTTCTCTGGCAATATTTTCTTTCCATTCGGAGTTTTGTTCAATTTGCCGCAGATAATAATTTCTGATAATATCGTTTCTGTTGTTGAGCATGGCAAAGGGAATATCTGTTTCGATGAAATGGTTGTTGTATAAGAGAATTCCTTTTTTGTCCTTTTGAAAAACTTTAAAGACATCAACATCCTTAGTACGAATGAGTAAATCGTCAATATAAAAGGTGTCTTGCCATGTTTTGATAGGTGGTGCAAAGATTTTGTAGCTACATTGATTGTTTTTTGTTGTAAAATCGAATTCTATAAAAGACCAGTTGCCAAATACATTGTATGAAAATCGAGTATCAACACTTTGAATCCAGCTAACCTGATGATTTTCGTTGTTTTCTTCGACAACAACAACATTATGAGTTCGCGAATGTCCTACGTTATAGTACCAAAAACTAACGGTATAGGTTGTGTTTTCTTTTAATGTATTAGGTTTAAAATCAATTAAATGAGTGTATTCTTTTTTATTCCCGATTAATGCTGTTTGATTGCTGTGGGCTACTGGTGAAGGATTGTCATCAAAGCCGTTGTAATAAATAAAAGCAGTAGTATCAGAAATTAAAAAATCATTTTTCAGATACATGTTTTCATTATATTGAACATACTTACTGAGCACATCCGCGAGTGAATACTCAAATAGTTTTTCCCAACTTATTTTTCCAATCCATAAATGGTCTGTTTCAAATATTTTTTCAGCTTTACTAAGTAGTTGTTCTTCTTCTTTTCTGATAGGTTCATTTTTTTGATACATAATTAAAAAAGGTTCTCGGCTTACTTTTTCTTTGAAATCTTTAGGGTAAAAGTTGGGTAATAAGATTTGCAGAATTTGTCTGGTTTCATAACCCGATGTGCGACCAGTGTTGCATGCAAGCATTTTTTGTTTTAAATGATAGGTCAGCAACATGCTGTTTAATCGGCTTTGCTGGGCATCAGGTTCAATAATAAAATCGTCTGAACCGAAATGATAAAAAGGCAGTGGAATAATGGCCTGATATGATTCGTTTTCGAGTTTTTCTATTACCGACAGCAACTCAGGATTTAAGTTTTTTCGCTTGAAAAGATTTTCGCTATAGGGTAAAATATGCTGATAATGCTGATGAAACAAAAAACCTTCTAAAATTAAAAACAGCATAGGTATAAAAAATATATATCGCCACTTTTTGGCTTGATAAAGCAGGTATATTCTGTATAATACAATCATCATTCCGATGTTGATCAGATAAAAGAAAATCCATGCAAAGCGACCAAGAGCTCTGAATTGTTTAAGGGGACTCAAAAAATCTACTAAGAAGATAATTAACCCTTCAATAGGTTTTTCGAGAGAAATGATTAAGAAAACGATGCCAACTATAAAAAGTATAAGCCATTCTTTAGAAAATACCTGATAAATATGATTATTCCGTTTTTTTAAAACCTGTGTAACCAGCCATATAAGTGATATGATTAAACTTATGTTGACAAAAAATCCTACATAAGTCATTCCTTCAAATTGTTCAGGATTAGGATTTTTTAGACTGGTGAACCAATTATAAAGAAAAAAGTGTGAATATTCAGAAGGCAAAAAGATGGTTTTCCACGAAGCATGGTAAACAAATAAACCAACAGGGCTATCTGTTCGGTCAATGTGTGTATCAGTAATTTTTACTATTGTGAAATACAGAATGAGTGGAATTAGTGTAGAAAGTATAAATATTCCAAAAGCTTTCAAATTGATATTTTTTCGGTAGAAAAGGTAATACAATAAGCCACCCGATAATAAGACAACAGTTGTAATGAAGCCTAAATAGGAATGAAGAAAATAGGTGATTAGTGAAAATATAGCAGTAAAGACAGCTATTTTTAGCTTTGGGTTGTTGAAAAATTTTATCAGAAAATACCATGTGCCGGGTATTACCCACATGTAAGATAATCCAAAATGTCCGTTAATTCTATAAAATTGTGGCGATAAGAGGACAATGAAAACACCTCCCACAATTGCCAACCAGGTTGGAAGTTTGTATTCTTTTAAAATCAGAAAGATGAAAATACTTGCAACAACAATCGAAATCATCATAAAAAGGTGCATCAGCCCAATGCTATAATGGGTTATTCCGGGGAAAATGTAGCTTAATGCTTTAATGGGAATGGAAAGCATGGGTTGAGAGTCAAGAAATACAAAATGTTCGCCAAAAGGATAATTGACCGATTGAGTATTGATGAAGCTTTTATCGTTGCTGATGTAATAGGTATAAGTAAAATAGCTTTTTAATCCATCGCCCGTTGCTGTTATAAGATAGTGGTTTGGTTGAAAGAGCAGTTTGCCATAGAATATTGCAATAAACATAAACATGATTGCTATAATAAAAACGAGATGTCTGGATTTTACCATGATTAATTAAATTTGGTACAATGATACAAATTTTTATGTTTATTTGCTTCTGGATTATTTAAGATTAAAAAAATAACTCTTATGTTTGTAAACTGGTATGGCACGTTATTTTATTGACATATCATTCGATGGTACGGCTTATGCTGGCTGGCAAAAACAACAAAATGCACTTTCTGTTCAGCAGGTACTGGAAGAAAAATTCAGCTTAAAATTAAAAGAGCAGGTTGGAATGATAGGTTGTGGGCGAACCGATGCAGGGGTACATGCCCGACAGTTTATTGCTCATCTGGATACCAATGTGCATATTACAGATAAGGATTTTATATATAAAATGAATCGTTTCTTGCCCGATGACATAGTGATAAACGATATCTATCCGGTAAAGCCATCAGCACATGCACGTTTTTCGGCTATTCAGCGAACCTATTGTTATTATATAAGCACAAGAAAAAATCCTTTCATTCGTCAATACTCGTATGAATATATTTCGCCGATTGACGTAAATACAATGAACCAGGCAGCAGCTTTTTTGCTCGAAGTGGACGATTTTACAAGCTTTACTAAATTGCATGGTGGTTCGAAACATGCACGTTGTACGTTGTACGATTCTCGTTGGATTCGTCAGGATGATATGCTTATTTATACGATTACTGCCAATCGTTTTACCCGTAACATGGTACGATCTATTGTGGGTACATTGCTCGAAGTAGGAAAAGGAAATATAGATCTTGAGACTTTTAAACAAATAGTTGCAGCAAAAAATCGCTGTGTAGCCGGCGAATCAATCGAAGCAAAAGGGCTTTTTCTCGAGAAAGTTGTCTATCCCAGTAAGGTAAGAATTTAATATTCTATATTTAACCCTTTGGTTTTAAATAATTCTTTTATAAAGTAATTAGCTGAGTCTATACTATAGTTAATGTCTTTTACAAGCTTTTTATCTTTAACTGATATTATTCGTGGATTGTAATTATCATATTTATTGATTTTGTCATAAAGTTTTGTTGTGTCTCTTAGTATAAAATCTTTACTTTTTGTTTCTCTAATCAGTGGATACTCTTTTAATATAGTGTTTATATTGCTTTGATTATCAATTAATAATAAAAAAAAGGGTTTGTCTTTTGTAAAGAATATCTGTCTGTTTAAGTTTAAAATATCTAGAATGGTTTTATTACAACCATGGCAACCTTGTGAAGATAATACTAAAATGCTATACGAACTATCTGAAATGTTTAAAAAATTATTAAGGTAATTAAGTATAACTTTGTCTGATATTAAGGTATCATCTTTATCTTTTCCAATAATTTTACAATCTTCTATTTCTTTTTTTGATGCACTCTCTTTTAATTTATTGATTTTATTTATGATGTACTCTTTATTCACTTTTTTAAGGACAGCATTGCCTTGAATGATTCTAAAGTTCATAAATCTATGGTCAGAAAAATTATAGTCATTATTATTCTGGTAACTCCATGGATATGGCCATGTGTCAGGATAAATACCTTCGCCAATGTACGTAAAATTAGTGTCGCATAAAGTATAGAATAAGGCAAACCCACAAAGTCCTGATAAACTTGATATTCTCATAAGTAATGTATCGTTTATCTTATGAAAAGTATAGTATTTTTGAATAGAAGTATCTATAGATGTTGTATATAAATTTTTTGTATTTATTTTATCGTTTTCTAAATCAAACACATAGAATGATGCTGTGTATCGGAAGGAAATAATCAGTTTACTGACTGATGCCTGGAAAAGTAAAATTTCATAGTCCATCACATTTGAAAATTCATTTTGAGACTTGAGCGAGAGAAAAGTTAAGTTAGGGTATAATTTTGTCTTGCCTGTCTTTGTATATAAAATGCCAAGTAAAACATTAGACTCATGTTTTTGGTTATTTTTAGTTTTATTATATTTATTGTTAATTGAAAATGCAATGTTACCATTAAAAAGTTGATATTTATCTCGCAAAAACACTATGTGATCCAGTGTTCCACATTGTTTTAAATCTTCCAGATTATACACATGTTTTACCAGCCCATTTCTGTTAACAACTGCAAGAATAGATTCATGAATTATATTATTCTTACTTTCCCAGTAACTACCAAAAATCCATATACTATCCTGGTTAACATAATAAAATTCGTTAATATGAAAATTATTAAAAGTAATTGTGTCTATACTTTTTTTAAGTATAAGGTTGTATATGATAATTTGGTTCTGTGCAGGATAAAATGAAGAAAATAAGCTATCGTTTCTTATATGAGCATAAGTTGGGTTAATATCTTCGTAATGAAAAGTTATATCTTTATTGAATAGTAGACTGTCAATGGTGTAGAAAGTTTTTTTTTCGATTTGTCTGGTTTTACAATTGTATTGAATAAGACTTATCAGAATGGAAAAAATTAACAATATTTTTTTCATAATTCAAATATTAAAAAAGCCGGGATTATCCCGGCAAAATTTATTTTATAGTACCACCAGAACATCCATCAATAGGACTGGCTCCATCTGCAATAAAAAGCACTCGATTATTACCAATATATCCATACATGCAATTTGAAGCACTTACTTTTGTGTTACAATAATTTTTTTGAAAACAATCTTTATACAAAGTTCCAGTCCAATCAACAGCCTTTGTTGATTTTGTTAAGCTATATATTGTTTCACCTGTTACTTGATTTGTGTACTCATTGCAAATTAAACCATTAATATTTAGGTTTTCTTTTGTTAAACCCCAATCACTTGTTTTCAAAAAATGATTTGTGGTCGATTGTTTTTGAATTTCTTCCTTTTTACAAGCCGTAAACATAATTCCTCCGGCCAAAATTACTAAAAATGTACGAAATGTTAAAATGCGTTTTGCATTTTTTACTTTCGTCATTCCGATTTTTTTCGTGAATAATTTTTTCATAGTTC
>FWWL01005352.1_pt1 | contig 20142 bp, 15 predicted proteins | sample 2228331 | NCBI WGS metagenome assembly FWWL01 (sample SAMEA103939775, study PRJEB20133) | metagenome | reverse complement strand
CACCCGCACGGCAACCCCCACCACCACCCCCACCATTACGCTGATTCCCACACGCACTGCCACGCCCCTGCCCAGCGCCACCATCACCAACACACCCTCGCCCTACACCTGCCGGTTGGTCTCGCAGGTACCGCGCGACGGCTCGACCATCAAGCCCAACACCACCTTCACCGTCACCTGGACGGTGCAGAACGTGGGCAAAGCCGTGTGGGAAGATATTGCCATTGATCTGGTGCAGATGGGCGGCGAAAAAATCGCCGTGCAGACGGTTTACGACCTGCCGCGCACGGTCAAGCCCGGCGAATCGGTGGACCTGCAGGTGGAGTTGAAAGCCCCCGAAGCCACCGGCTACTACCGCACCGACTGGAAACTGGCAATTGTGGATCAGGGCTTCACCTTCTGCCCGCTGTATGTGGATTTCTGGGTGAGCGACCGGTAGGACAACCGGATCGGCGGTTGCACACACGAACAAAAAAGGCTGTCGGGAAAGAAGCGCCCGACAGCCTTTTCGATGCCGCGTTCAGCGGGCTACAGCGGGAAGTGCGTGGCGGTGCCTGCCACCACAATCCAGGTGAAGAGCAGGGCGTTGAGGAAGGCGCCGGTGTAGATGCGCCCCGTCTTGCGGTAGAAGAAGGTGGTCAGCGCGCCCGCCAGCCCGAGGATGGGGATGAACTGAATGCCGATGATCGTCCACAGCGGCTGGGTGGGGTCTAACAGCATGCCGTTGGTCCACATGGGGATGTACTGCACCAGTTGCAGGGCGGTGTAGCCGACCACGAAGAACAGGGCGTTGACCAGCACCTCTTTCCACAGCCCGAAGTCGGCGCGGCGCATCTGCGCAAACAGGGCGAGGCTGGCGAGGAAGAAGTACACGAACAGCGGGATGAGGTAGCGCAGGGCAATGGCGAAGTGGGTGGGGCTCATCAGTTTGACCGCGAACACCCAGAAGCGGTAATCGGTCTTGAAGAGGAAGTCGGTGACCAGCAGGGTGGCGTAGCCCAGCAGGACGATGGACAGCGCCAGCAGGAAGGCGCGCCCGATCTTCATCCAGTTGAGTTTGCCGTTCCAGGTCAAGCCGTACTCATCTCCGCCGCCGCGCTCGCCCTTCTTGACCAGCAGGAAGTGCCAGATCAACAGCAGGATGAGGGAGATCAGCCCGTTCAGCACCGCCCAGAAGGTGACCTGCGTGGTGATGTTCTGGGGGAAGAACCACGAGGCTTTGAAGAGTTTGCCCGCCCAGGTGGTGAAGGTGAAGAGCGTGAGCGGACCGATGGCGGCGGTGAGCAGAGCGCCCAGCCACCAGCCCCACCCGCTCAAGCCTTTGGCGGCGGGCAGAGGATCCACGATGGCTTTAAAGAAGGGCACTTCGACCAGCAGACCGCCCACGGCGAAGAGGAACAGGAAGAAGCCCAGCAGAGCGATGAGCGTGCCGATTTCCTTCCAGTACCAGATTTGATTGCTGGCGGGCAGAGGCGTGCCGCCCTGCAGGGTCTGCTGGAACCAGTCGATGGCGTGACCGATGGCTTGCTGGCTCAGGTGATCGCCGGGGTGGGAGATGCGCGGCTGGTAAAGCACGCGCGCCGTGCCGGCGCTGATACTGCCGTACACTTTGCCCACCTGAATATCTTCCTGCGTGTTGAAGAGGGCTTTCATCTTGTCGCCTTTGCCGGCGTCCACCGCGCGCGGGGTCAGCCACATCAGCCCGGAGAACTCATCCCACTGGCTGAAGACCACCGCCACGTTGCGGGGGAACTCGGGGGTTCCGTCGGGGGCGCCGTAGGTGCCGGTGGATGAGCCTTCCAGCACCATCGATTTGTAGCCGTCGGGGAAGACCGAGGCGGCGATCAGCACCGCCCAACCGCCCATGGAGTGCCCTTCCAGACCGATGTTGTTCTTATCCACGATGTCCAGCGAGCGCAGGTAGCGCAGTCCTTCGATGCCGCCGAAGCCGTCGGCAAAGGCAGGACCTTCGCTGTAGCCGTGCCCGGACTGGTCGAGGGCGAGCACCACGTAGCCGCGGCGGGCAAATTCAATGGCAAAGCCGCTCTGCGTCTCGCGCGAGTTGATATAGCCGTGGATGGCGAGGATGCCCGGGGCGGGCTTTTCCACCGACACCCCTTTAGGGATGTACAGCAGGGCGGAGTAGAGGCGTCCGTTGGGTGCGGCAAAGCGCACATCTTTGATGGTGACCTGTCCAAAGTTGGTTTGCACCGCGCTGGCGAGCAATCCCCCAATCAAAATCATTGCCAGCGCAATATAGAGAAGATTGCGGTACAGTTTGTCATTCATCGTTGTCCTCCCAAGGAAAGCAAAAAACCGTGGCGAAAACGACCGAGTCAAGCGGTGAGGTGCGTGCTCCCCAAACCACCACCTCCTTTCTTGTGAAGGTTCAACCATGAAGATTATATAACATAAACCGGTCAAAGACTCTTATTTTTTGACCGCTTCTGCGGGGGGGGCGCTACCCGCCGCGGTGGTGTTCGCGCTTGTTCTGGTACATCTCCCGGTCGGCGCGGCGCATGGTTTGTTCGAGGTTTTCACCGGGTTCGGCAACGCTGTAGCCCACCGACAGGCTCAGCAGGGGTTCACCGTAAAAGCGGTTGTTCAGGCGGATGAGGGTATCCAGGCGCGCCACCGCTTCTTTGCCGCTCTGATCATCGGCGTTGATCATCAGCACGGCAAACTCATCCCCGCCGATGCGCGCCACGATGTCGTTGGCGCCGAACCCGGCTTTGAGCACCTCCGCCGCGCGGCGGATGAGTTGATCGCCAAAGTCGTGTCCCAGCGTGTCGTTGACCTGTTTGAGGTGGTCGAGGTCGATCATGAGCAGGGTTACCGGCACGGTACGGCGCTCGTTGAGGCGTTTCAGTTCGTCCTGAAAGTGGGCGCGGTTGAAGAGACCGGTCATCACGTCGTGCGTTCCTAGATAGCGCAGGTACTCTTCGGCTTTGTGGCGGCTGGTGACATCCTCCAGCGCCACCAGCACCCGCTCGAAGGTGTCTTCCGAACCCGGAAACACCGAGAGGTGCAGATGCACGTACAGCGGCTCGCCCTGCAGGGTGTAGTTGATCCCCTCCGTCTCGTAGGAAAGTTTGCCCTCCCACAGGTTGATCAACTCCTGAGCGAAGTGGTCGCGCATGTCATCGCGGAAGATGCGGTCGGCGTGGGCGCGCAGGTCTTCCACGCTGGATGCGCCGAACATCTCCAGCGTCTTGCGGTTGACTTCCAGCACGTGGATTTTGCCCATGCACGCTTCCACCGCTTCGGGGTGCTCCGCCAGATACCAGCGCAGGTCGTCCACCCCCTGGGCGCGCAGGTCGTCGAAGAAGGTCTTGATCTGGCTGTAATCTTCCTCCCACAGCGAGATGGGCGAGTTTTCAAACAAGCCCTTCAGGCGGTTGGCGCTGGCTTGCAGGGCGCGTTCGGCGTTGCGGCGCGCCGTGATGTCCTCCAGACTGACCAGCACCTGCCGCCAGGTGTCTTCCGCGCCGGGCAGGATGCGCCACGAAAGCAGAACATCCACGGGCTCTCCGTTCAGGGTGTAGTTCACTCCCTCCCCCGACCAGTTCAGCGCCCCCTGCCAGAGCGCCAGCAGTTCCTCGCGGAAGTGGATGCGCATCTCATCGCGGAAGAAGCGCGGCAGACTGGCAAGGAACGTCTCCCGATCGGGAGCGGCGTACATCGTCAGGGTGTGCTGGTTGATGCGCACCACCCGAATGAGCGCCATACAGCGGTCAATTTCCTCAGGGTGCGCGTCCAGATAGGCGTCCAGACGCTCCACGCCCTCGGCGCGCAGGGCATCGAAGCGCTGACGGATGGCGCTGAAATCCTGCTCCATCAATGCAATGGGCGCATATTCAAACAACATTTCAAAATGCCTTTCTGCGGACATCTTGCCTCCCCACCGGAAACGCTAGACGTTTTCCGCTTGCGGAACGGCAAACTTGGGAATGATTTTCCCCCGTTCCCTCCCCTTCTTTCTCACAGGCGAAGGGGGTGTACGCAGGGTGGAAGTGGTTTTTCAACGGTGAAAGAAAGCAACCCCCCTCCACTTTCCTTAAATTTGATTATATATCAGCGTGAGAAAGGCGGATGGGGTGAGGATGACCGCTTCAGGGACGGGGTTATGGGGGATGGCGGGGTTCGTCAGGTTTACCGGCTGGCGCGGCGGGGCTTCTTCGGCGGTGGGGTCAGGTTGAGCGCCTCCACCTGATTGATGTGCGGCACATGCACCTCGCCGTCCTCGCCAAAGAGCACCACGCTGAGCGAGGCGGGCGCCACTGCCAGACGGTGCAGGGCTTGCAGGGGCATGAGCAGGTAATGGGCGACCGCCAGACGCACCACATCGGCGTGGGTGAAGCAGGCGATCATCTCGCCGGGGTGGCGCTGGCGCAGGTCTTCGATCTGGGCGATGATGCGCGCCTGAGCGGCGGGGAAGGACTCGCCGCCGGGGAAGGTGAACTGTTCGGGGCGCTCGCGCAGGGCTTTCCAGGCTTTCAGGCGGCGCAAACTCTTCAAGGTGCGCCCTGCCCAGATGCCGGGATCCACCTCGTTCAGCCCGGGGGCTTCCAGAATGGGCAGTCCTCTGGCTTCGGCAAGCGGGCGGGCGGTCTCGCGGGCGCGCTCCAGCGGGCTGGCGTACACCGCGCGGATGGGGGCTTCGGCAAGGCGTTTGCCCAGCGTCTGGGCTTGCTGGACGCCTTTTTCGGTCAGCACCACGCCGGGCAGGCGTCCGGGCAGGCGTCCCTGCGCGACGAAATTGGTCTCACCGTGACGAATCAGCAGGAGGATGGTCGGGGCTGTCATGGGGGGGTGTCTCCGTTTGAGCGGTTTTCCAGGCGCGCCAGCGCATCAGGCGCTCTTGAATGTCGGCTTCGTAGCCCTGGTCGGATGGGTGGTAGAAAATCGTGCCCTGCATCCCGTTGGGCAGGTACTGCTGGGGGATGAAGTGTCCGGGGAAATCGTGCGGGTAGAGGTAGCCCTTGCCGTGTCCCAGCCCTTTGGCGTCGCGGCTGGCGTCCATCAGGTGCACCGGCACGGGACCGGCGCCTTCCTGCTGGATGCGCTCCAGCGCGCTGAAGTAAGCCGTGCCCACCGTATTGCTCTTGGGGGCTGTGGCAAGGTAGAGGGTGGCTTCGGCGATGGGGTAAACGCCCTCGGGCATGCCGATGTAGTCGAAGGCGTACGCCGCCGAGACGGCAACCTGCAGGGCGTGCGGGTCTGCCAGTCCGATGTCCTCGCCCGCCAGAATGATGAGGCGGCGCAGGATGAAGCGCGGGTCCTCGCCCGCCGCCAGCATCTTCGCCAGCCAGTAGAGGGCGGCGTCGGGGTCCGATCCGCGCACGCTTTTAATGAAGGCGGAGATGGTGTCGTAGTGGGCGTCGCCGTTCTTGTCGTACAGCACGGCGCGGCGCTGGATGGACTCCTGCGCCACATCCAGCGTGATGTGGCGGATGCCCTGCTCATCGGGCGGGGTGGATTCGACCGCCAGTTCCAGCGCGTTGAGCAGGTTGCGGGCATCGCCGCCGGACACGTGGATGAGATGGGCGCGCGCTTCGGGGTCCACTTCGATCTTCAGGTTGCCGTAGCCGCGTTCGGGGTCGGTGAGGGCGCGGTCGAACAGCACGCTGAGATGGCGCTCTTCGAGGGGCAGGAGCTGGAAGATGCGGGAGCGCGATACCAGCGCGCTGATCACTTCAAAATACGGGTTTTCGGTGGTGGCGCCCACCAGCGTAATCATGCCGCTTTCGACGTGGGGCAGAAGGGCGTCTTGCTGGGCTTTATTCCAGCGGTGCACCTCGTCCACGAAGAGGATGGTGCGCCGCCGGTACAGTTTGCGGCGCTCCTCGGCTTCCTGAATGACGCGGCGCAGGTCGGGCACACCCGCCAGCACGGCGGAGATGACCTCGAAATGGGCGCGGGTGTACTGGGCGATCAACTGTGCCAGGGTGGTCTTGCCGGTGCCGGGCGGTCCCCACAGGATGATGGACGAGAACAGGCGGTCGGTCTCGATGGCGCGGCGCAGGAGTTTGCCGGGACCGATGATGTGTTCCTGCCCGACCATTTCATCGAAGGTGCGCGGGCGCAGGCGCGCCGCCAGCGGGGCTTCGCTCTTCATTTGTTCTTCATGGGCATGGTCGAAAAGGTCCATGCGCTTTGTACTCCTCCCTGTGATTCTGATGTTGAATATAACATGTTTTGGGGGAATATGGAACATTTGTCTGAGGTTTGCCTGCGGGTGAAAAAATCGGCAAGCCATCCCGTGTGAGGGGGATGGCTTGCGAGGTGGCTTTCCGGTGCGGCGCGGATGGATTACTCGGCGGGGATCAGGGCTTCGAAATCCTGCAAACTGCCGCGGTCCAGCGCACAGGCGATGATCTGCCTGCCCAGCGGGTCGAGGTCATCGGTGAGGAAGGGCTGAAGGGTACGGCGGAAGAACTCGTAGAGGATCTGGGCGCCGCGGTCGTAGCCTTCTTCTCCCACTTCGGGCTGGGTGTCCACCTGCAGGAACCAGCGGGCAATCTGCTGACCTTCCACCTGCATCTGGTGCATGGCGTAGCCCAGCAGGGCACAGCGCGCCGGGCGGATCTGCTCGGGGCGGAAGCGGGCGCTCCCGCGCCGCGCCAGATACTCGCGGGCAATCCACTGCGCCATGAAGCCCACCTTCCATGCGCCGATGTGCTGGTTGGGCACCAGAATGTAGCGCATGCGCCGGTAGGCGGCAAACTGGTCGAGCAGAATGTTGGCATGGCGCACCTGCAACCCGCTGGAGAAGGGCCAGTAGGAGCCAACGCCTTCACTGCTCATGCCTTCTTCATCTACAATGCTGGGGTTGTCGTGTCCGCGGGGGGCTACCAGCCGCCACAGCCACGCCAGCGCAGGCGGCAGGATGTGGAACAAGCCGATGATGCCGTAACTGGGATGGTCGCGGGTGCAGGGCGGGGTGCGCACGCCAAAACTGCGGATGTCCACCGTGACCGAGTCGTGGATGATGTTGGGCACAATGGCGCGGGGGATGATGACCCGCGGATTGGGGCAGGGCTTGCCGGGGGCGTCTTCGATGTGCTCCCAGATGAGGGCGCGCGATCCGGGTACGGCGTCGATGTTCAGAAACAGCAGGGGGCGTTCGGGCTGTGCCGTCAGCCCTTCGAGGAAGGGGTCGGTGCCGTAGCGGCGGATGTGATCTACGCGCACGAACCATGCCCGTTCGGCGTCCTTCAGGCGCAGTTTGCCGTGGTTTGCCTGAATCGAGGGGTGACACAGCGCCATGTCGTCGGTCACCGGGCGCAGTTCGCAGGCGCGGGGGATCTGCAGGTAGCGTTCCTCGCCGGTGACCAGATTGCGCCCTAACAGCCAGCGTCCGTCGGGGGCGCGGTGGGCTTGCTCCAGCATTTCGCTCTTGCCGCCGCCGCTGGCGCCCTCGTGCATCAGGGTGATCTCGTTGTCATAGGGGGTGATGACGCGCACGGTGGAGCAGTGCGCCGTGGTCCAGCCCTCTTTCTCGCCGAGGTTCAGGAGCATGCCATACACGCCCTTCTTGGCGCTGGGACCCGGATAGAGGTTGTAGGAGAACATCTCGTACACTTCGGGCAGGCGGTTGTGCACCACCACCTGTTTGCCCTGAAAGTGGGTGTGGCGGAAGACCGGCGCAATGTACACCACCGCCGCGGGGTGAAAGGCTGTGGGAACTTCAGCCGGGGGAAGCATGCCCTGAAGCATGGCAAGACCCAGCGCAAAGAACCCGGCATTGGCGGGACACAGCACCAGCGCGCTCAACCCGATTTCATCGGCGCCGGCGTTGAAGGCAAAAACGATCAGTTCCTGCGTTTTCAGCCAGTCGAAGGTCTGCTGGCGCAGTCCGTCGAAGGGCATGCCGAAGCGCTCGACAAAGCGGGGCTTGTCGGTTGGCAGATCATCTCCCACCACCAGGCAGTTGGGGTCCCGTCGGCGCATGTAGGGTTCGGGGTAGTTGGCGGCAATGCCGTTGCGCACGCGGGCAACGTGGGCTTCCACCACCCGTCCCACGCCGGGCACGTCGTAGGCGACTTCAAAGGCATTGCTCTCGCGCCCACCGCACGCCAGATCCAACAGTTCCTGCTCGGAAGCAGGGGAGATGACGCGCGGCGCGGCTTTCAGAATGGCTTTTGCCTCCTGTGGAATGCTAAACTGCGTCCAATCCATACAACCAACCTCCTGTAAATGCTGGTGGGCACTGCCAAATGCTCAGACAAATGGAAATAATGGCGCAGATTATAGCATTTTGAAGGAAAAGGGGGAGCGGATTCGGAAAAAAATGACCCGTTTGGGTAAGGATTAATGACCCTCTCCCTCCAGCCATTCGTGCAGTTTCTGCTCCAGCGTTTGCTGAAGGCGCAGGTAGTCCTGTCCCAGTTTGTGCACCTTTGCCGGGTCGGGGGGTGGCGATTCGAGGGCGCGGCTGAGCGCCGCCAGTTGTTCTTCCAGACGCTGGATCTCGGCTTCCAGTTCCTGCTGGCGTTTGAGGCGCTCGCGTTCTTTGTTGCGCGAAGGGGTCGTGCGGGGGGCGGGCTTCTCGGCGGGTTTGACGGGCGCCGCCTGGGCGCGGCGGGCTTCTTCCTCGGCGCGCAGGACCTCGCGGTACTGGCTGTAGGTGCCCTCGAATACCCGCAGGGTGCGCGCTTCGGGGATCACCTCCCAGATCTGGGTTGCCAGCGCGTCGATCAGGTAGCGGTCGTGCGAGACCAGCAGGACCGTGCCTTCATACTCCGAGAGGACGGCTTGCAGGATTTCCTGCGAGGGCAAATCCAGATGATTGGTGGGTTCGTCCAGCAGGAGCAGGTTGGCTTTGGAGAGCGCCAGCACCGCCAGCGCCAGCCTGCCGCGTTCTCCGCCCGAAAGCACTCGCACCGGCTTGAAGACGTCGTCCTCGGTGAAGAGGAAGCGCGCCAGATAGTCGCGGATCTGCGCGGGGAGCATGTTGGGCGCGGCGGCGGCGATTTCTTCCATCAGGGTGTGGTCGGGGTTCAGCCCTTCGTGCGCCTGCGCAAAGTATCCTACCTGCAGGCTGGATCCCAGCGCCACTTCGCCTTCCAGCGGCGGCAGGACGCCCAGAATGGTCTTGAGGAAGGTGGTCTTGCCGGCGCCGTTGGGACCGATGACGGCGGCGCACTCGCCGCGCCGCAGGACCAGATCGGGCACGCGGAAGAGCACCCGCCGTTCGTCGGGGTAGCCCACCGCCAGGGCGTGGGTGCGCAGGACCAGATCGCCCGAACGCTGGAGCGGGGTCAGTTGCAGACGCAGGGCGCGCGGCTTGACCGGCGGGGTCAGGCGGGCGGTTTCCAGCAGGCGCTCCAGACGTTTGAGCCTGCCCTTTGCCTGCGCGGTGTTCTGTCCGGCGATGTTGCGGCGGATGTACTCTTCCTCTTTTTCGATGAAGGCTTGCTGGGCTTCAAATTCCTCCATGCGGCGGCGGTAGTGCTCTTCGCGCTGATGCAGGTAGGCGGTGTAGTTGCCGGGGTAGATTTCCAGCGCCGGGGTCATCTCCCAGATTTGCCCGACGACCTGATCGAGGAAGTAGCGGTCGTGCGAGACCAGCAGAATGGCGCCCTGCCACTCTTTGAGGGTGTTTTCCAGCCACTCGATGGCTTGAATGTCGAGGTGGTTGGTGGGTTCGTCCAGCAACAGCAGGTCGGGCTGACTGAGGAGGAGGCGCGCCAGCAGGGCGCGGGTTTGCTGTCCGCCGGAGGTTTTGTTGAGCGGGCGCTGGTAATCGCTCTCGCTGAAGCCCAGTCCCTGCAGGGTCTGGCGGATGCGCGTCTCGTAGGTGTAGCCACCGGCGCGCTCGAAGGCTTCCTGAAGTTTGCCGTACTGGGCAAGCGTCTCTTCGGAATGATCGCCGGCGCTCATGCGCGCTTCCAGCGCGTGCAGGTCTTCCTGCATCTGCAACAGGGGGGCAAAGGCGCTCAGGCATTCCTGCCACAGGGTGCGCTGATGGCTGAAGTGGGGACGCTGGGGCAGGTAGCCCACCCGGCAGTTGCGGGCAATCTGCACTTCGCCGGTGGTGGGTTCTTCCTCACCTGCCAGAATGCGCAGCAGGGTGGTCTTGCCCACGCCGTTGACGCCCACCAGCCCGATGCGGGCGTTGGGGGGAATCGCCAGATTGAGGTCGCGGAAGACATCCAGCGCGCCGTAGGATTTACTCAGGTGGTTGGCAATCAGCACCGACACGCTGGAGAGTATACCACAGGCGGGCGGGGTAAACGCCAACCGCAGAGGACTGAAGGCGTTGTGGGGCGGCGCCGGGATGGTTCGGGATCTGCCCGTCTCAGTAGAGGCGCTCGCCGGGTTTCATGTCGCCGAACCAGCGTTCAAAGGCGGCGTTGTAGAAGGTCAAAATTGCCAGATTGGCAAAGCGCCAGTCCACCCGGAAGGCTTTTTGGGGACAGCCGCTCAGACAGCGGTAGCACCGAATGCAGTCGCCTCCCAACACCGGATAGGTCTGCAGGGTGATGTTGTGGGTGGGACATTCAAAGACGCACCACCGGCACGCATTGCACCGCGCCGGGTCGAGTTTGGGTTCCGGCAAGGTGAGGCGCAGAAAGCCATCGGTGCTGATGTGTGCCACGAGATCGTAGAAGCGGCTTCCCGGATTGAAGGTGGCAGGGTGACTCTCAGCCACGGCGCCCGTGCGTCCAGAGGAGACGTGCTCGAGGACGGCTGTCGCGAAGCGCCGCGCCCGGGCGAAATCTGCGGCGTCTGGATGACCGGGAAAACGTCCGAGAAGGCAGGGCGCAGGATGATGGAGTTCCCCCCGAGCGAGGAAGCCGCCGACCACGGTTGCCCCCTTGTCTTGCAACAGGCGGGTGAGGTCGAAGAGCACTCGACCGGGCGCCCCGCCCGAAGTGGCAAAGACGAAGGCGGGCTGGTGGTTCAATGCGGGCAGGCTCTTCAGAAATCTCTTGATGGGCGTAGGCGCCTGACTGGAAAAGCAGGGCGATCCTACCCCCAGCAAATCGTTCTGCGCGGCATCCTCCGGCAGGGCTTTCTTCAGCGAGATGAGCCGTGCGGTGTGTCCCGCTTCCCGGAATACGCCTGCCATGCTTTCGGCAATGCGGCGGGTGTTGCCCGTCTGAGAAAAGACGATCAGGGTCACATTCATTGAACACCTCCCCAAGGGTGTGCGGTTGCTCCATTTTCGGCTTCGGACTGCGCGGAAACGGCGGGTTTCCCGCATTCCCAGCCGACATGGGAATATGCCGGTGCTGTGAAACGTGAATCTCTGACCCCCTTGAAGAGATGGAATACTGTACTTGTTTTTATTATATACCTAAATACTTTATTTTTTACGGCTGGACGTGTGGACAAAAAAGGGCAACCCTCTAAAGAGAAGAATCCGCTTTTCTACATTAAAAATCCCTTCCTTGACGCCCGACGCAAGATTCGGTAAGATGAACGCATGTATTTATCCGGCTCCCGGTGGAGCATGACGCGCCGCAAACGACGCGCCAACCCGCTCAGGTTGATCGTCTTGATTGCCGCCGTCGGGGTGATGCTGTACGTTAACCAATTCGTCGTGCCCAACACCCCGCCGCTCTTTGTGCCTACCCCCACCCCGACCCGCTCTCCCGAATCGTTCCTGCAGGAAGCCCGCGGCTTTACCGCCGAAGGGCGCTTTACGCAGGCAGAAGCCGCCTACCAGCAAGCCCTGCAGGCAGACCCCAAGAACATCACCATTTATCTGGAACTGGCGCGCCTGCAAGCCCTGTACGGCAAGTACGCCGAGGCGCAGAAGAACGCCGAGAACGCCATCCTGCTCAACCCCAACAGCAGTCTGGCGCATGCCCTCCACGGGTGGGCGCTCGGCTTGCAGGGCGAGTACCTGCCCGCTCAGGCGGAACTGAACAAAGCCATCGAAATCGAGCCTGGCAACGGGCTGGCGTATGCCTATCTGGCTGAGGTGCTGGCGCTGCAAAAAATCGAGGGCAAGGACGACCCCACCACGCTGGATAAAGCCATCGAAGCCTCGCGCAAGGCGGTGGAACTGGCGCCCGACCAGATGGAATCCTACCGCGCCCGCGGCTACGTGCTGGAGATCACCAGCAACTACTCCGACGCGGTGGTGGCGTTCCAGCAAGCCATTGCCCTCAACCCGAACCTCGCCGACCTGCATCTGGCGCTGGGACGCAACTACAAAGCGCAGGATATTTACGACAAAGCCATCGAGGAATTCAACAAAGCCATTGCCCTGCGTCCCGATGATCCCCGCCCCTATGTGGAAACTGCCCTGACCTACCTGCGCTACGGTGAATATGCCAAAGCCGCCCAGTACGCCGAGCAAGCCATTCAGCAAGATCCCGAAGACCCCTTGCTGTACGGCTATCTGGGCACCATTCACTACCGCTCGCGCAACTACAATCAGGCGGTCAAATTCCTGCGCCTTGCCACCCGCGGCGGACTTTCCGATAGCGGCGCCGTGGTGCAGGGACTGCCTCTGGACGCCGTCAGCCAGTATCTCTACACCCGCTACGGCATCTCGCTGGCGTACGTGGGCGAGTGCGGCGAAGCCCTGCAGATTTCTCAGGCGCTTCAGCAAGCCTTCCCCGATGACCCCGTCAATCTGGACAACGCCGCCGAGATTGTGCGCATCTGTGAGACGGGCGGCGCCGAGCCGACCCCTACCCCGTAAGCCATGGCGCAAAAATACCTGTTCCGCAAACGCTCTTCTTCCAACCCGTACACCATTCTGGCGCTCACGGTGGTACTGCTGGCGCTGGTGGCGGTACTGCGCGGCTTGCAGACCCAACAAATCGAGCCGCTCTTCCTGCCCACCCCCACCCCCACCCGCACCTCGAACTCCTACGCGCTGGAAGGGCAGACCCACTTTCAGGCGGGCAACCTGAAAGGCGCCATCGAAGCCTACCAGCAAGCCCTGCAGACCGAACCCAACAACGCGCGCATCTGGATGGAACTGGCGCAGATTCAGACCTACTCCTACAAATCGCTGACCACCCGCGAAGCCCAGCGCCAGCGCCTTGCCGAGGCGCTGGAATCGGCGAACCGTGCGGTGGAACTGGCGCCCGAAGACAGCAGCGCCTACGCCATCCGCGCTTTCGTGCGCGACTGGAACGCGGGACTGCTGGAATCGGACGAGGAGCGCAACCGTCTGCTGGTGGAAGCCGAGCAGGACGCCCAGAAAGCCCTGTTGCTGGATAAGAACAACGTGCTGGCGCTGGCGTACTCCGCTGAAATCCTCAACGACCAGCAGAAATGGGATCAAGCCCGCCAGTACATTCAACTGGCGGTGGAGCGCAACCCCAACCTGATGGATGTGTGGCGGGTGCAAGCCGCCATTCTGGAGACGCTGGGCGATTATCAGGGCGCCATCCAAGCCTACGACCGCGCCATCGAACTTGCCCCCAACCTGACCTTCCTCTACGTACAGGTGGGCGTCATTTACCGCCATCTGGGCATGACCCAGACGCAGAAGAACGTCGCCATGCAGTACTACACCACCGCGCTGGATTACTTTGCCAAAGCGGTGAACAAGAACAAGCAGTTGGGCATCGAAGACCCCGTGCCGTACATCGCCATCGGCAAGGTGTACACCCAGATGGGTGAGTTCTTTGTGGCGGCGCTGAACGCCAAGAAAGCCCTGCAGATCGACCCCTACAGCCCCGACCTGTACGGTCAGTTGGGCATGGTGTACTTCAAAGCCCGCAACTACGAGACCGCCATCCCCGCCCTGCAGTGCGCCGTCGAGGGCTGTTCTCCGCAGGTCTCCTGCGAGGTGCGCGACTGCGACCCCACGACCGACCCGCCAATCGAGATTCAGGGCATCCCCCTCGAACCCAACGACCCCACCACGGTGGTGTACTACTACACCTACGGATCGGTGCTGGCTGGGCTGTACCGCCCCGTGGGCGAGACCAAAGACTACTGCGACCGCGCGCTGAAGGTCTTCGACAGGGTGCGCGCGCTCTATGCCAGCGACAGCACGGTGATGGGCATCGTGGAAGCCAGCGAGTCGGTGTGCGCCTCGTTTGGCATTACCCGCAATCCGTAATATTTTGACATTTAACGCAGAGTTGTTTCTTCCCGACGGGTGCGCGCTTCCAGCGCTTTGTAGAGCATGATGGAGCCTGCCACCGCGGCGTTGAGCGATTCGATCCTGCCGCGCATGGGCAGGCTCACCAGCACATCGCAGTGACGGCGCACCAGCGGGCGCATGCCTTCTCCCTCATTCCCCACCACCAGCACCAGAGCGCCATCCAGACGGACGCGGTCGTAGGGTTGGGCTTCGGGCGAGCCTTCCAGCCCGACCACCCAGGCATCGGCGTCTTCCTTGAAGGTTTCCAGCGCCTGCGCCAGATTGGCTTGCGCCACCAGCAAGTGCTCGCTGGCGCCCGACGAGGCTTGCACCACCGCTGGCGTGATGCCCGCCGCCCGCGCCAGCGGAATCACCACCCCATGGGCGCCCACCGCCTCGGCACTGCGCAGCAGCGTCCCCAGATTCTGCGGGTTCTGGATTAAATCCAGCCCCAGCGCCAGCAGAGGCTCGCCGCGCTGACGCGCCAGCGCCAGAATGTCGGGCAGGGTGGCGTAGGGATAGCCCGAACACTCCAGCGCCACCCCCTGATGACTCTCGCTCAAACTGTCCAGTTGGGCGCGCGGGACGCGGGAAACAGGCACCCGCCGCGCGGCGCACAGGGCGAGGATCTCCTCGATCCTGCCCTTTTCTTCCACCCCGCTGGCAATCAGCAGGCGGAAGAACTGCCTGCGGCGGGCGCGCAGGGCTTCGTACACGGCATTTCTACCGCTGATCCACTCTTTCACTTTTCGTACCGCCAGAGGGTGCCTTCGCGGGTATCTTCGAGCGTCACGCCCAGCGCGGCAAGGCGGTCGCGGATCAGGTCGGAGAGCGCCCAGAGTTTCTGCTTGCGCAGTTCGGTGCGCACCTCGACCAGCAGGTCAATGAAGGGAGCGGCTTCCTGCGGCTTTTCCTCTTCCATGCGCAGGCGCAGACCCAGCACCCCCGCCAGTTCGCGCAGGACGTTCTGTCCCACCGCCAGTTGCTCATCGGTAGCGCCCTCGGTGCGGGCGGTGTTGATGGCGCGCACCAGTTCAAAGAGATGGCTGAGCGCCCCTGCGGTGTTGAAATCGTCGTCCATGGCTTCCTCGAAGCCCGCGCGGGCGGCGCGCGCCGCCTCTTCCAGCGCCTGAACCGCCTCGGCGGAGATGCCCGCCGCGCCTGGCAGAGCAGGACGCAGGGCAGATTTCAGCCGCTCCAGCGCGCGTTCGGTCTGCTCGATGACCTCGTCGTTGAAGGTCAGCGGAGCGCGGTAGCCCGAGTTGAGCACCATCAGGCGCAGGACATCGGCATCGTGTTTGGCGAGGAATTCGTCAATGGTCACCAGATTGCCCAGCGACTTGGACATCTTCTCACCGCCGAACTGGAGCATGCCGTTGTGCACCCAGTAGCGGGCAAAGGGCTTGCCTGTGTAGGACTCGGACTGGGCGATTTCGTTCTCGTGGTGCGGGAAGATCAGGTCGTTGCCGCCGCCGTGGATGTCAATCTGCTCGCCGAGGTGGTGCAGGTTCATCGCCGAGCACTCGATGTGCCAGCCAGGACGTCCCTTGCCCCACGGGCTGTCCCAGGCGGGTTCGCCGGGTTTGGCGGCTTTCCACAGGGCAAAGTCCATGGGATGCTCCTTCTGCTCGCCCACTTCGATGCGCGCGCCCGCCTGCATCTCGTCCAGTTTTCTGCCGGAGAGGCGCCCGTAGTCCTCATCGCGGGTCACGCGGAAGTACACATCGCCGTTGGGAGCGGCGTAGGCATAGCCCTTTTCGATCAAGCCCTGAATGATGGTGATGATCTGGTCAATTTCCTGCGTGGCGCGCGGGTTGATGGTTGCCGGCAGGACGTTCAGGTCTTCCAGATTCTTGCGGTATTCCTGAATGTGCGTCTCTGCCAGCGCAAACGGGTCCATGCCCAACTGGCTGGCGCGCAGGATGATTTTGTCGTCCACGTCGGTGTAGTTCATGGCGTGTTTGACCTCATAGCCGCGGTATTCCAGATAGCGGCGGATGATGTCGAACACCAGCGCCGACATGGCGTGTCCCACATGGGCTTTGTTGTACACCGTCGGACCGCACACATACATGCGAACCTTACCCGGTTCGAGAGTCTCGAAGGGTTCTTTCTTTCGGGTCAGGGTATTGTAAATTTTCAAGGTCATAGGTCTTTCCCTCTTTTATCCGTTTACTCGTTTTCCCGTTCAGGGCGGGCAAAAATCATGCGCCCGGCGGCGGTTTGCAGGACTTTGGTCACCACCACGTTGATTTCCTGATCCAGATAGTCGCGTCCGTTCTCGACCACCACCATGGTGCCGTCGTCCATGTAGCCCACTCCCTGAGATGGCTCTTTGCCTTCCTGAATGACGCGCACCTGAAGCATCTCGCCGGGAAGCAGGACCGACTTGACGGCATTTGCCAGTTCATTGATGTTGAGGATAGTGACTCCCTGCAGTTCGGCAATGCGGTTGAGGTTGTAATCGTTGGTGAGGATGGGACAGCGCAGTTGGCGGGCAAGGATGACCAGTTTGTCATCCACCTCGCGCACGCCTTCCACATCCAGATCGGTGATGCGCACCGGGATTCCCGGCTCTTTCTGCAGTTGCGCCAGCACTTCCATGCCGCGCCTGCCGCGCTGACGACGCAGGGCATCGGACGAATCGGCGATGTACTGGAGTTCGTTGAGCACAAAACGCGGGATGAGCAGGGAGCCGGGCAGGAAGCCGGTGCGGGCAACATCGGCAATGCGCCCATCAATGATGACGCTGGTATCCAGCAGGATGGTGCGTTCTGCCATGGGCGCGCCTCCTTCGCCCGGAACGCCAGCCGCTGCGCTCCGCGAAAAGCCCTGCATGAGGGTGAAGAGGTCATCCTGCCGGGTGATGAACACCGAGACGCCCAGATACGCCATCACCAGCACGCCGATGAAGGGCATGACCTGTCCGAACGGCGCGGGCAGGAGCGAGAGCGGGAACGACAGCAGGGCGGCAATGATCAAGCCCACGATCAGCCCGATCAGCGATGCCAGCAGGGAGCGGGTGGAGAGGCGGCTTAACTGCATGCGCAGGGATTTGATGGGGCGAGTGGTGAGATAAGGAGTCAGGATAAGTCCAATCAATGCGCCGACCATGCCGATGGTGAAGGCGTACTGTTCCACAGAAAAAATGAACTCGCCGGGGGTCATATTTGCCAGCCTGCCCAGATGCGTACCCAGATACACGCCGAGGATGGAAAAGACGATCATGCCGATCAAGCGAGCCACAAAATCAGCGCTCATGAATAAGTCCTCCTTTTTAAGGTGCAGAAAAAATGAAAAGATAATTGCTGGTATGCTGGATGATAGCATGCCTTGAGGGAGTTCGTCAATAAGAAAAGCCGTCCTTTCGAGGTCAGCGCCGGATGAGCGGTTAAGCCCAAAGGGGGGCAGGGCGGCTTTTTTGATTTTGGTTATATAATCGTTAAAAAACAGGAAGGCACCATGCTGGCGGACATTGAAAAGCGCTTGAAAGAGACCGCGGCAGCCATACAGCGCAGAACTGCCCTGACAGAAGTAGTGAAAACCGAAGAGGAGAAACTTTACGGTTTAAATCAGGAACTTCTTGAGGCGCAACAACGCATGACGAAGTGGGAAGTGCGCCTGCGCAGGCTGGAAGGCAAGACCCTGCTGGCAGGCTGGCACCATCTGCTGGGCAACCGCGAGGAGCAGGTGGCAAAGGCGCGTTGGGAACTTGAGCGCCTTGAAAAGCAGGTAGCGGAGAAGCAGAAGGCGGTGCAGGAAACCGAAGCCTTCCTCCTGAAGTTGAAGTCGCAACTGGATCACCTATCAGGGCTGGAAAAAACCTATGAAGCACTGCTTCTTGAGAAGGAACGGGCGCTTCTCTCTTCCGGTCCGCTCGGGGAGGAACTCCGGAAGATAATCCGCCGCGAGCGGGAAGCGCGCGCCGAAATGTGGGAGATTAACAACGTCATCAACCTGGGAATGGACCTTCGGGATCAGTACGAGCGGGTCATCAGCGAGCTGATCCATGCCGGTTATGCGGGGGTGGTGGACATGCGTAGTGGACCCGCTGGACCCGGTCCGATGGGCATGGGACCGGGAGGCATGAGGCCGGCAAGCATGGGACCGGCAGGTATGGGTCCGGGCATAAGCGGTTTTGGGTTCAGCGACGTGGCGGGTGCCTACAAGTACTTAAAAATTCAGGAAGCCTGCAACCTGTTGAGAGGGACTGAGGAGACCCTGCTTGAATTTCAGGAGAGGCTGCAGGATTTGCAGGATATGGTGGAATTGAACGCGGGTCCAAATTTGGAGATCCACCCCATCATAGTTACCGATATCCTTCTGGATAGCCAGGTAGCGGCTTTCTGGATGCAGACCAAAATTATGGACGCCATCGATAGCCTCCGCCAACAAAATGCCCGCATCCATGCCGTGCTGAACCGGCTGCGCCAGCGCTACCAGCAGTTGGAGCAGGAAATAGCCAGCCTGCAAACACGCCGCCGTGAGATTTTGACTTCTTCTTTTTTGTAATTCTCCGGACTCAGGCAAACACTCCCTGCGCCCACTGGCGGATGGCGTCCCAGTTGCGCATATCGCCTACCGGCTGACCGGTTTGCTTTTCGATCATTTTGGTGAGCAGGCGGTCGAAAAACGAGAGTGTGCGGTAATCCACCTTTCCGGCAAAAAAAGTTTCCTGCGCATTGGGCAGCAGCGCGCGCACAGGGGCGGTGTACGTCAGGCGGGCGGTGCGGCTGGCTTCATCTTCGCCGAGGTTGAGCATGTGCGCGGTGAAGAGCGCCACCGGCAGGCGGTTCAGGTCTGCCTGGAAGGTGCGCACGAATGCGGTTGCCTCGGGCAGCCAGTTGCCCACCCGGATGGGACTTCCCAGGATCACGGCATCGTACGCCTGCAGGGAGCGCACCTGTCGGACGGGTTGAACGTCGACGTTGAAGCCGCGCGCGGCGAGCGTCTCGCCAACGGCATGGGCGATTTCGGGGGTGGAACCGGCGCGGGTGGCAAAAGCGATCAAGACGGTTTGAGACATGGAAATTCCTTTCTTGGGGTTCAGTCAACCCTCCCGAAGAGGGCGCACAGGAAGACGGACGGGGGGATGCCGTGTTCCGCTTCAGTCAAAGGATATGCCCAGCAAGGTGGCGATTACCCCCATTTCGCCGACGTGCTGGTAGGGATGGGTCAGGGCAAGGTTCATCAGGGTTTTGCCTTTGCTCCAACCGGTGTAGTTCGCCACGTAGCCTTCGGGGTCGGTGTGCGCCAGCCCTTCCTCCACCACCACCCGGCGCACCTGCGCCTCGGAGAGGGTTTCGGCGAGCGCTTCGGGAGAGAGGCGCTCCACCGCTTCCAGCGTGCGGGCGCTGACCGCCTGCGCATATGCCCGCAGGGCGTCCAGTTCGATGCGCTGGCTGAGTTCCTCCACTTCGGCAAAGGTCATCCCTCCGCCGTGGTGGCGCCAGGGCAGGTTCATGCGCTCCATCCAGTTGCCGTCGTCCAGCACCTGCCGCTGGTCGAAGAGGAAGCGGTTGACGGCGGCATCTTCTGCCCGAGCGATGTGCCACAGGTTCCAGGCGATGGAGTTCACCCGCGGGTGGGGGCGCTGGCGCATCAGCGGGTAGGGGACGGTTTCCCAGAAGGATGTCAGGTAAAAATCTCTCAGCGTGGCGTAGCGCTGGAGAAAAAGGTCTTTCCAGAGCATGGGGTTTCTCCAGAAGGGGGATCAGGAGAAGTATATCACTTCTCCATCGGCTCGGGGGGCGGAACGGGGGCGTCTTTCCACAGGTCGCTCAGGTGCATCACCGGGCGGTAGGTGCGGCGGTGCTGGGGGCAGGGACCCCACTGCTGAAGCGCACTGCGGTGGCGGGCGGTGCCGTAGCCTTTGTGCACCTCGAAGCCGTACTGCGGGTACTGGTAGGCAAGGTCGCGCATCAGCGCATCGCGGGCGGTTTTTGCCAGCACCGAGGCGGCGGCAATGCTTAAACTACGCGCATCTCCCTTGATCAGGCTGGTTTGCGGAAGGGGCACATCCGGCAGGCGCAGGGCGTCGATCAGCAGGTGGCTGGGTACGAGGGCGCATTCCTGCA
>FWWL01005350.1_pt1 | contig 20142 bp, 19 predicted proteins | sample 2228331 | NCBI WGS metagenome assembly FWWL01 (sample SAMEA103939775, study PRJEB20133) | metagenome | reverse complement strand
CTCGCTTCGCTCGCGCCGCTGAAGCGCAAGCCGTTGGGCACTTCCTTGCAATGCACAGTCGGTAATTTCATAAAAGGTGAAGTTTGTTTAAGTCTATGTTGAGTCCAATTATTATTCCTGAAGCAACACCCGCAAGAAAAATAAAAGGATACAAAATGCCTGAAACGAATGAAAATCTTCTTTCATGGGATTTTGTATCTACTCAAATGTCGCAATCTCGATACTATTGGATTAGCACAGTATTTCCCGATAGCCGTCCTCATGTTGTTCCTGTTTGGGGCATTTGGCTTGAAAATCGCCTACACTTTGAAGGAAGTATGGAAACGGCGTGGGGCAAAAATATTTTGAGAAATCCGAATATTGCTGTTCATCTGCCTGACGCTGATAAAGTGGTTATCATAGAAGGTACTGCTCACATTATTCAAGATGACGAAATTGACAATGAGACATGGAATATTTTAGACGGCACCTTCCAAAAGAAGTATCAGGTTGACAAAGGTTCGCCTTATATCTATGTCAAGCCCAAAAGAGTTTTAGCGTGGAACGGCGAAGGACTAACAACTATGACTCGTTGGTTATTCAATGAGTAAAGTTGAAACAGAGAAAGTGTCTTATGGCGAAAAACTACCCAACACAGCATCCCGGGAAACAGCTCCTTCAAACGGGGGCAAGCTGGAAGCCAAGACGGGCGGCCTTCTTTTGCAGGGAACGCGTCTGCTGCTCGCCGTATCTGGTTTCGTCCTGCTCTATGCGCAAGGGCTGATATGGCATGCCATGCGGTCAGGCGTGAGGTGATTGAGCTTGCTCGTCAGTCTTTTCCTGGGTTGGGAATTCGGCAGGCCCGGCTGCTGAGAGAGGAAGAGCTTCCTGAACGGGATCGCCGGACGAACCCGACGCCCGCAATGGTCACATCATCGCCGCCGGAACCCATGGCGCAGCGCGGGAGACCTGCGCCACGCCAGTGCGCATGGCACGGCTTGCGCGCCTGCTCTGTCTGGCGTATACTGTGAGTCAGTGACTTGCGCCGCTGGTTCCCCCTGGATGAACGATGGCCGCGCCATCGGGTGATAGCGTAGCGAACAGCGGCTTCGCCTTGCTCCGCGCGCGACTGAACCCGACCGTTAGCCCGCAAACAGATGGCACAATCCTCTAAGAGAACACGCCTATGAACAAGGAAGATATTGTAACCAGGCTAAAGGAATTAAAACCCGTCATTGCCACACGCTATAAAGTGCGAGAAATAGGTCTTTTTGGCTCTTTCGTTCGTGGAGAACAAGAAGCAAGCAGTGATATTGACCTGCTGGCAGAGTTTGAAGACAATGCGGACCTATTCGACATGATCGGATTGGCATTGTATTTAGAAGAGATATTCCAACGTCAGATAGATGTAGTTCCCAAGCAGGCCCTTCGCGCAGAATTGCGAGAGTCTGTCCTGCAACAGGTTGTGACTGTATGAGGGACTATACCCTTTATTTGAAGGACATCCTGGGGGCGATAGAGAGTATTGAGCGCTTTATCGCAGGGATGGATTTGGGGGCATTCCAAACAGACGATAAGACTGCCAGCGCGGTTCTGCGAAAGCTTGAAATCATCGGGGAAGCAGTGAAACGGATACCTGATGAAATACGCCAGAAGCATCCCCAAGTTCCGTGGAAAGAAATGGCAGGTATGCGCGACAGGTTAATCCACTTTTACTTTGGGGTAGATTATCATCTGGTTTGGAAAGCGATTACAGAACGCTTGCCACGAGTAAAGCAAGAAATTGAGAAGATATTGCAAAAGGCGGGTTAACATCTCGCTCCTGGGAAACCGCTCTTTCACTTGGCGGCAAGCTGGAAGCCAAGACGGTCGGCTTTCGTTTGGAGGGAACGCGCCTGCTGCTCGCGGTATCTGGCTTCGTCCTGCTCCACGCGCAAGGGCTGATATGGCATGCCACGCCATGCGGTCAGGCGTGAGGTGATTGAGCTTGCTCGTCAGTCTTTTCCTGGGTTGGGAATTCGGCAGGCCCGGCTGCTGCCACGCCAATGCGCATGGCACGGCTTGCGCGCCTGCTCTATCTGGCGCATGCTGTAAGACAATGACCTGCGCCGCTGCTGTGGATGAACAATGCCGCGCCATCGGGGGATGGCGCAGCAGATAGCGGCTTCGCCGCTGAAGGCCAGCGCCGCGAGCCAGCCGGGCAGGTTTTTGGCGAAGGGGTCTTGCCCGCGCCGCCGCTGCCGCTGAAACCAACCGTTGGGTGGCATAAACTATCTTGCAACCTCATAATCAGCCCATGACAGAATAAGCAAACTTGATGGATAATCTCAATGAGTAATGACGATGAATATAAGGCTTGCATACCTATACCCGTAAACCCAAACCGCTTCAATCCGAAGTGCAGTCTTCCGTATGGTTTGACGGTCGAACATGTGCGCCAGGCTATGGAAGACTTCTTAGATTTCCTGGGCTTTATAAATCAACAACTTTGCTCAAAAGGGATTCCTCGACTTGAAAGTTTTCTGATGCCTGCTAACTTTAGCAGCATTGTCGGAGAGTTTATCAACATGAGAATTCCCGAATATTGCCCTCACCTGGTAAAGAACCGATACCATAACGGGCATCCAGATCTCATCCCAAAGGGAAGGTTCCCTGGTGATGCAGTGCAGTATGCACAAGATGGAATTGAAGTAAAAGGCTCAAGACACGCAAGCGGCTGGCAGGGACATAATCCAGAATCCATCTGGCTTATGGTATTCTATTTTGACAGCAATACTTCCAATGATAGGATGAGAGGAGTAGCGCCTAAACCATTCTGTTTTAAGGGCGTTTATGCTGCCAAACTGGACAAAAATGACTGGACTTTTTCTGGACGTTCAGCAACAAGTCGTCGAACGATTACTGCTAGTGTTACACAAAGTGGTGTAGAAAAAATGAAAGCCAATTGGATATATGAGGACTTAAGTTAGCAGGAAAGACGATTGTATTCCTTTGATGTGATAAAGTGAAGACAAAGCTGGAATGGCTTGTAAGCTCATAGAATAATACTCTCTGTATTTCTCAATACCAATTGCAGCATATCCTATAGCTTCAGCCGCGGCAATTGTAGAACCAGAACCCATGAAAGGATCAAGCACAATGCCCTCACCAAGCGGCAAAGATGCGTATACAATTTGGCGAAGAAAAGATTGCGGCTTTAAACTTGGATGATTCGCCATCATACGTTCCTTTTGAGGAGTGCGTTCACTTTCAATAACATCTTCAAAAGGATTACCATCTGGTTTTCGGCGCAAGCCGCCTGTTTGGAAACGTCTTAGACATTCACTTACTGTCATTCCTTCTGGGATGGGTTTTCGGAAGATACCCCAGGGTTCGTAACAACCACGCGGCATCGAGCAGACACCAGGGAATTCATCTTCAGCGTTTTTGGGCCTATCACCGCCTCGAAGCGTTCTGACCAATCGAACAACCTGTCCGCGAAACTCCAAACCAGCATGAACAACGGCAGTAAAGACTGTTTGTGAAAGGAAAACATTCGATGCAAGGAAAACGTGGGCGCCAGGACGCAGAACCCGCAACGCTAGCGTAGCCCACTCATAAAAGTAGCGTTCGATTCGCTCTCTTTCTTTTGGATTCAGTGCCGTGAACCTCGGTAAAGGTGATCGAACGTGACCATCAAAGGATGGCGGAATGCGCCAGACCCCCCCGTTACCATTTGACCGCTTCTCTAGCTGTTCTGGGTCGTACTCCTTCACACCATAGGGAGGGTCCGTGACAATGGCATGAATACTATCGCTCGGCGCTTCACGCATCCATGCAAAACAATCAGCGTGTATCACAATGGATTGCGCAAAAGAATGAAATTCATAGTTGAGTGTATAGGCACGTTCAATCTGTTCTATGGTCATAGTGTCTACCTACTCATCAACTGTTTCGCCCAGTTGGTACACAGGGCCTATTTCGCGGAGGAGTCGTTCTACTGCCTGTCTTTCTCGATCACTGGATGTTAGTAGCCTTTCAAAATCCGATAGACTTAACAATATAGCTTGTGGTAAATCTCGACGTTTGATTATGTAACGAGAACTATTTTGAACCACATCATCAAGAATGCGACCAAAGTTATTTTGGGCAGTGGTTGAAGAAATGGTTTTTGTAGGCATTTTACCCCTCATTTTAGCTGTATTAGATAATCTATCCAAATCATACAATAGGGCTGGTATTTTGTCAAGAGATGCCACCCAACACGCGCTTCCTGAGAAACAGCTCCTTCAAACGGAGGCAAGCTGGAAGCCAAGACGAGCGGCTTTCGTTTGCGGGGAACGCGCCTGCTGCTCGCGGTATCTGGCTTCGTCCTGCTCGATGCGCAAGGGCTGATATGGCATGCCATGCGGTCAGGCGTGAGGTGATTGAGCTTGCTCGTCAGTCTTCTCCTGGGTTGGGAATTCGGCAGGCCCGGCTGCTGAGAGAGGAAGAGCTTCCTGAACGGGGTCGCCGGACGAACCGGACGCCCGCAATGGCCACATCATCGCCGCCGAAACCCATGGCGCAGCGCGGGAGACCTGCGCCACGCCAATGCGAATAAAGCGATTTGCGCGCCTGCTCTATCTGGCGTATGCTGTAAGACAATGACCTGCGCCGCTGTTTTCCCCCTGGATGAACGATGGCCTCACCATCGGGGGATGGCGCATAGCCATCCGCTCCCCCGCTTCAACCACAACAATGGTCAACACACGGATCATCATCGAACGCTCCGCAGAGGTCGAAGCGCGACATCGCGACGCGCCAGGGGGATAGGCCGCTTTCCTGCGCAATCTGGGCGCGCGACAAGCGGTTCTCGTTGTGATTCGAGGCGGGCGTCGGCAGGCATCGATCTGACGCAACTGCGCGCAGAGGATAGCCGGGCGAACAGCGATGGGCGACGCGCGCAGATCACGCTGCCGCTGCCAGTTGATGCCGAGGTCAAAGCGGCGCTGGTTGAAGCTGCGATTGAGGACGGCATCTTCGCGCAGGCTGCCCGCTGCCGAAGCCTCCTCCCAACTGCTCAACAGCCCCGGCATTGCCGCGCCGCAGGCTCATCGAAGGCCGAGGGGCAGCCTGCCGCCAGCAGACCCGCGTCATCGCGCCTCTTCCGCGCCGCGCCAGCGAAAGATCAGGATGAACTGGTGCATCTGATTGGCGACAAAGGCATGCGGATAGCCGAACGGGTAGAGATTCTGGCTCTGGTCGTGCCAGATCTGGTAGCCCCGGTATTCGAGACCGGGAATCTGGCGCAGGGCAATCACCAGATCGGCGTGCAGCATGTTGTGATGTTCGGCGGTCGGCTGAAAATCTTTGGCGAAGAGCACCAAATAGCCGCCGGGTCGCAACACGCGCAGCGCCGCGCGCAGAATGGCGACCAGCTCGCTGATGAAATCGTGGTAGGCGAGATTGCCCAGATCGGCTGGCGACGCGGTGAACGGTGTCGGCTGCGGTCGCCCGCGTTTGCGCCGCTCGCCCGTCTTGGGTCGGGCCATCATCGCCGCATAGGGCGGATCGGTCAGAATAAGATCGAATGGTCGTTCGCGAACGGCGGGCAGATCGAGCAGATGGCGGGCATCGGCCACCAGGTAGGGCTGGGGAGCAAGCTGCAATTCGGCGCACACCGCCTGATACAATGCCGCGTATTCCGGCGAGAGGTCGATCCCGACGGCTGAGCGACCTTCGAGCGAGCAGGCGATCAACGTGCTGCCGGCGCCGGCGAACAGATCAAGCACATGCCCATCACGACGGGTAAAGAACCGGATCAGCTCGGCCATCAATTGCGGCGGTTTGGGTGAGGGATGGCGGCGGCGCAGATGATGGGCAAAGCTCTCAGGGCCGCGCGTCGGGTACGCCGTGCTGATCACCGAACGCAGCGCATACGTCCAGGCGCGCGCGTCGAGGTCGTTGAGCCGGTTGCGCGGATCGGGATGTTCAGCCATAAGCGATCCCTGCACGACCAGCGCGGCGCGGAACAGGTGCGCTCCGCGCCGCGTCGGCTCAATCCTGCCGATTGGCTGCCATCAGCGCCGTAAACTGCGCAAACAAATAGGTCGCGTCGTGCGGCCCTGGCCCCGCTTCAGGATGGTACTGGACGCTGAAACAGTTGAGTTCAGGACAGGCAAATCCCTCCAGCGTCTGATCGTTGAGATTGATATGGGTCAGTTCAACGCCAGTCGGCAGCGTGTCGGGATCAACGGCGAAGCCGTGGTTCTGTGACGTAATCTCTACCTTCCCGCTGGGAATGTGACGCACCGGATGGTTCGCGCCGTGATGACCGAACGGCAGCTTGTAGGTGCGCCCGCCCAGCGCCAGCCCCATCAGTTGATGGCCGAGACAGATGCCGAAGATCGGGCGCTTGCCCAGCAACGCGCGCAGATTGGCGACGGCATACGTCGCCGCCGCCGGGTCGCCCGGCCCGTTCGAGAAGAAGATGCCGTCAGGCTGAAGCTCTAGCGCCTCGGCAGGATCAGTCGTGGCCGGCACGACCGTCACCCGACAGCCATGATCGACCAGGCGCCGCAGAATGGTGCGTTTGAGACCGAAATCATACGCAACCACGTGGTAGACCAGCTCTTTCGCCGGGCCGTTGGGATACGGCGGCGTGAACGGCACACTGTTCGTCGTCCAGTGGTACGGTTCGGGGCAGGTCACCGCCTGGGTCAAATCCTGCCCTTCCATCGGCGGCGCAGCGCGACATTTCGCCAGCAGCGTTTCGATTGGCTCGCCGGTGGTCGAAATAATCCCCCGCATCGCGCCAGCAGTGCGAATATGCCGGGTCAGCGCGCGCGTGTCAACATCGCTGATCGCCACAATTCCGTAATCGCGCAACAACTGCGCCAGACTGCCCCGCGCTCGCCACGAGCTGTAGCGCTCGCTGTAGCTGCGCACGATGAACCCGGCCACCTGGGGCTGGATCGATTCGGGGTCGAAATCATTGACGCCGGTATTGCCGATGTGCGGCGCTGTCATCGTAACCAGTTGGCCGCAATACGACGGATCGGTCAATATCTCGTGATAGCCGGTCATGCCGGTATGAAAGACCACCTCGCCGATGCGCTCGCCGGGCGCGCCAAACGAGCGACCGGGGAAGACGCGGCCATCTTCGAGGACGAGCACTGCATCCATTGTCTTGTTCTCACCGGTGGGGCGAAGGCATTGCGCCATCGCCGGGCTGATAGATCAGGCGCCATTGTAGCACACTCAGGCTGCGCAGTCGGCGATGAAATGCTCAGAGGGTGAGACATCAAGTTCACCCCGCCGCCGTTTCATGCGCGTTCACGGCATATTCTGCTCAAACCCTTCAGAGCAGGGGCGACCCGGCAGTTCGCCTCTGTCCCCGCGGCAGATTCGTGACCGCACAGCCATGCGCCGCGAACGCGCCGCATGATGGCCGGTGACCGATAATTGGCCTCGCCCGCCGGCGCGCCTCTGACCGTCGCGCCCGCCCGTCATCTTACCCCAGTGCGCTCAGCGCCCGCCTGACGCTATCAGCCGGACTGACCTTCACCTCGGCCTGAACGATTCGACCTTCTTCATCAATCACGAAGTGTGAGCGAATGATCCCCATATACTTCTTGCCCATCATCGATTTTTCGCCCCAAACGCCATACGCTTCGGCGACGGTATGCTGCTCATCAGAGAGTAGGATGAAGGGCAGGTTGTGTTTGGTCTTGAACTTTGCGTGGGATTTGGCGCTATCTGGACTGATCCCGATCACCACTGCGTTCTTCTCCTCGATGACGGGATAAGCGTCACGGAAACCGCATGCCTGCGACGTACAACCGGGAGTGTCGTCTTTGGGGTAGAAGTAGAGAATCACCCGCTTGCCACGAAACTGGCTCAGCGAGACCGGCTCGCCCGCCGCATCGGGCAGGGTGAAATCGGGCGCAAGATCGCCAACCTGCAATTGGGTCGCCATAGATCCTCTTCCTGATCAAACACGGATCCGATCACTGAGCATGCTACCACGACTCTGGCGCCGGCAGGTTCGGGCGCAACTGATACCAGCGTTAGGTGTACCATCATCTCTGCCCAGGCAACCGAATATCCACATCATGCTGACCGTAACGGGGCGCGCGGGGCTGCCTGATCCGTGACGAGGCAGCTCCCGTTCGGATCAGCGCGCGAGCGCGCGGCGCTTCCCGCGTTCCCGCGCCATCCGCCCGCCTGGACAAAAGCGCGCCGCGCCCCGATCTATGACAGTGCCCGGGCGTGTCAGCGCCCGCAGCGCTCCCCTCCTTCAGCGGGAGCGCTGCCTCATTGCCCGCTGCTGCGCTCCCCTCTCCCAGCGGGAGAGGGGCTGGGGGGTGAGGGCGCGCAGGAGATGGCCACGCCACCGCCATCCCACTCCTGCCAGCGTTCGGCACGCGATAGGTTCTGCCCCAGCAACTGCTCTCCGGAGCGCTCCCGCCGCATTCTTCTCGCTGAGGCAGCGTTGGCATAGCTGCCCGATACGTGACAATGTATCTAAAGCTGGCATGAACTCCGTGAGCGAGGTTCCCCTGCGCCGCCGGGTGATGCGCTGGCGCGCTCGTCTCTGCGCCCCTCGCTCACATTGCGCGCAAAGATCTCGGCGCAGACCACGCTCATCATCGCCCTTCTCCACCGCTCCGCTCCCAAACGCCTGCGCAGGATGCGTCGCTCCAGCCTCGCCGTATCGGGCATGTCCGCGAACATCAACCGCTCGGCACCGGATTTCCGCTATACTAAGAACGATAGCGAACACGGAGACTCTTATGGCAATCGTTATTGTTGGCGGCGGCGCTATCGGTCTGCTCCTGCTTTCGCGGCTGACGCAGGCCACGGGAATACCGCCCGTGGCGCTGCTGACTCGTCCCGCCGGAGCCGCTGCGCTGCAACGCAATCCGCTGGCGGTGAGCGGGATCGGCGCGCGCGAGGTAACCGGCTTTCCGGTGGCCGGCGCGGTGGCCGAGCTGCCGGCTGCATTCCGCTCCCCGGCGCTGGCCATCCTCTGCGTGAAGGGGTACGACACCGCCGGCGCAATCTCTCCCCTGCGCGAGCTGCATCCGGCAGCGATCCTTACCCTGCAAAACGGGATTGGAAATGAAGAGGCGCTGGCTGCCGCCTTTGGCGCCGACCGGATCATTGCCGGCGCGATCACCACTTCGGTCGATGCCACCGGCCCAACCACGATCACCGTGACCAAAGAAGGCGGCATCGGGCTGGCCCCGGTTGGTTCCGCCAGCGATCTGATGCTGTCCGAGACGGTGCTGAGCGCGGCGGGCTTTGCTACCCGGCGCTACGCTGACTATCGGGCGATGAAGTGGTCGAAGGCGCTGCTGAACATGCTGGGCAATGCGACCGCAGCCATTCTCGATTGGCCGGTGGCTACCGTCTATGCCGACCGGCGGCTGGTGGCGCTGGAGCGAGCTGCCGCGCGCGAGGCGCTGGCGGTGATGCGCGCCATGAAGGTGAAACCGGTCAATCTGCCGCGCTACCCGGCTGCTGTGCTGGCCCTGGGGATGAGATGGCTGCCGCCCGCCATCCTCGATCCGATCCTGCGACAGCGGGTTGCCGGTGGTCGCGGCGGCAAAGACCCCTCACTGCTGCGCGATCTGCGCGCCGGGCGCTCGCGCTCGGAAGGCGAATTTCTCTACGGCGCAGTCGCGCAGACAGCGGTCGCCTACAACGTCGCTGCGCCGGTCAACGCCGGTTTGTGGCGGATCCTCAACGGTATCGCGCGCGGCGAGCTGGCCTGGGACAGCTATCGCGGGCAGCCGGAGCGGTTGTTGGAGGCGTGCGGCTTCAGATAAGCAACCTCCGGGCAGAAGCGGCGGACGATGGCGCGGAATATTCTTCTTTCCATCAGCAACCGGGGAACCCGCCACAAAGCGGCTCGCAACGGCAATGAGGAAGGCAGGAGCGTGCCGCGCCGTCCCGAATTCACGTCATTGCGAGGGTGCGAATGCGCCCGCAGCAATCCCCCGCGTCAGCGGGAGTCGTGCCTCCGTGCCTCATTGCCGCTTCTGCTCTCCCCTCTTCCAGCGGGACTCAGGGGCGGACAGAACGCATGATCGGCACGTCGTTCCATGGCTTGGGGAAGCCTTAGGTGCCCTCACCCCCGCCCCTCTCTCCACCTGCGGTGGAGAGGGGGAACGCAACCCCAAGCCTGTGCCGTTCCGATGAGGCAAAACGAGGCTGGCGCACATGTTTTCTGTCCGCCCTTGAACCTGATTGTTCGGGGCAGAGGAGGGTTTGTGTGGCTGCCCAAGACGTGACCATCTATCTAAAGTTGGTATAAAAGCTGGCATGACCTGCCATTCACGCCCGTCTAAACCTGAATGGTGCGGGAGCGACGTCCGCTCACGAACTGAGGCGCTATGATCAAACAGGAGCGTCTATGTTAGCGAGGCGGCGCGCGCCGGGGAAATCAACGAAGCGATAGCCGACGCCGCGTTCGGTGAGGATGTAACGCGGATTGGCCGGATCCTCTTCGATCTTCTGGCGCAGATAGGTGATGTAGAGGCGCAGATAATGGCTCTCATCACGGTATTCCGGCCCCCACACCTTGCTGAGCAGCATCTCGTGGGTCAAGACATAACCGGCGTTCTGCACCAGATGATAGAGCAGACGGTATTCGGTGGGGCGCAGATTGACCCGCTTCCCTTCCACCAGCACTTCACGGCGAGCGAAGTCGATGCTGAGCCGATCATCGACTTTGACCAGCGTCTGCGGGATGGGAGGCTGGATGTAGTGACGCCGCAACACGGCGCGAATGCGACTGATCAGCTCGCGCTGGCTGAACGGTTTGCCGACGTAATCGTCAGCGCCGAGTTCCAGCCCGCGCACGCGATCCTCTTCCTCGTCTTTGGCAGTCAGAATGATCACCGGCACCTGCGAGAAGCTGCGGATGCGCCGCAGCGCCTCAAACCCGTCCATGATCGGCATCATCACATCGAGCAAGACGATGTCAGGCATCTCTTCGCGCACCTTTTCGACCGCCTCGCGGCCATTGGTGGCGGTAGAAACCCGCATCCCTTCCAGCTCAAGATTCATGCGCATGAAAGTGATCATGCGCGGTTCATCGTCAACGACGAGGATCAGTTTGTCTTTTAGCTCGCTCATGACCCCATTGTAGCACATTCTGCCGGTTTTGCCAGAATGGCAGGCGGGCCAGGAGCAGTATTGCCAGCAAACCGCCAGCGATCAGCGCCGGACGCGGGTCTTTGCTCAGCCAGAGGTAATGAGCAATCGCCAGCGCTGCTGCCGGATAGACGAGGCGATGCAGGCGACGCCACCAGTGGCGCAGGCGGCGCTGCCAGCCTTTGGTTGAGGTGAGCGCCAGCGGCAGCAACAGCCCAAAAGCCAGCAATCCGGCCACGATGTAGCGCTTCTCGCTTACCGCCTGCGCGATCAGGGCCAGATCGAGACCGTAGTCTAACCCGGCGAAGATGAGCAGATGAAGGCCAGCGTAGCCGAAGCTGTAGAGGCCGAGCGGACGACGCCAGGCCATCACCCGTTTCCAGCCCAGCCAGCGATTGAGCGGAGTACAGGCCAGACTGGCCAGCAACAAGACGAGGGCAAACCAGCCGGTGCGCTGGGTGAGATACTGGATCGGGTTGACCGTCAGCCGATTGCTGAGCGCATCAATACCGATGAGCGCCAGAGGCGTCAGCCCGATCAAATGGGGCAGCAGAGGCAGGAAACGCGCCATCATCAGTAATTCTTGCGCAGATCCATGCCGACGTAGAGCGCCGCGACCTGTTCGGCATAACCATTGAACGGCAATGTTCGTCGGCGACCCGTCTCGCCGATTCGGCGCTCAGTCGCCTGCGACCAGCGCGGGTGCGGCACATCGGGATTGACGTTGGCATAGAAGCCGTATTCGCGCGGCGCCACCGCCATCCAGAGCGACACCGGCATGGTATCGGTCAGCTCGATTTTGACAATCGACTTGATGCTCTTGAAGCCATACTTCCACGGCACAACCAGGCGCAAGGGCGCGCCATTCTGGGGCAACAACGTTCGCCCATACAGGCCGGTGCTCAGAATGGTGAGATCGTGCATCGCTTCATCGATGCGCAAACCTTCAGTGTATGGCCAGGGAAAGTAGCGATCGCGCTGCCCGGGCATCTGATCGGGATCGTAGAGCGTTTCAAAGCGGACATACTGCGCCTGCGCGGTAGGCTCGACCACGGCCAGCAGCTTGCGCAGCGGAAACCCCAGCCAGGGAATCACCATCGACCAGCCCTCGACGCAGCGCAAGCGATAGATCCGCTCCTCCTGATCGAACATGGCAAGCAGGTCCTCGATTGCGAAAACGCGCGGATTGCGCACCATCCCGGTCACCTCGACCGTCCACGGCGCAGTGACAAACCCGGCGGCGCGGCGCGCCACTGCCTCTTTGTCAGTCGTAAACTCATAGAAATTGTTGTAGTTGGTGATCTGAGCGAAGCTATTCACCGGATCGCCCAGCTCATCGCGCAGATCGCCCGGCGCCGGCAGCGCCGGATCAGCGGGCGCAGGGAACGACGCCGCCACACCGCAGGCGCTGAGCGCGACGCCCGCGCCGAGCGCGCCGAGGCCGCGCAGCAGCGCGCGGCGGCTCAGGTAGACCGATTCGGGCGTAATCTCAGACGAACGCAACACGGGATCGCGATACATACCAGCTCTTTCTAGATGTCGCCGCGCCTGTCACACAGGCAGTCATGGGTATTATACGGCGAAGCGACGCAAAAGGATGGCAGAAAGCGGGGCCAGGGTGAAGGTGAGCAGGCGATTGCCGCGCCAACCCGATCCCTGTCATTGCGAGTTTAAGAGCGGACAGAAATGATGGGCGTTCGATCTGTGGTTCTGCGTCACAATGCCTCAAACGTAGGACTGCGTTCCCCTGCTCCTGCATGCGGAAGCGGAGGAGCGAGAGAGAGGGCATGTGAGGCATGCTCAAGCCACGAAACGCTCCACCGAGCATATGTTCTGTCCGCCCTTAAATCATTGCAAGGGCACGTCAGCGTCCGCAGCAACCCCCGGCGCGAGCGCTGCGTGAGTCAACCCACCCCCCTCACGCCGCTACCTCTCCGTCCGAATGAAGAGCTGGAGCCGAACGCGCTGAACACATTGACAGCGCTGAAAACAGAAAAATCTATAGTCGGCGACTTGGGATTGCGGAACCGGTGTTTGCGAACATGTCCGTTCACAAGCGGATGAGTCGATTCACGTTGCGCTCGAAAGCCGAAGTGGATGTACAATGGGGATTGTACGCAGTGACGCGCAGCATCGGCACAATCTGCGCATTTGGGGCGCAGAAATGGCTTCCAGGCGAGAAAACCGCTCCCTGAAGAGAGCCGATGTTTGCCCTCTCGGGGTCAAGCAAGGCGATGGCAGCCCTTTCAGCCCCCCGGCAAAACGGTTTCTTCGAAGGTTTCGTTGGGCGGCAAATCGTGAGGTCAAGTAATGAAACCAAAGTTGACACTAGAACTTCTAAAAACAGAAGCGCAGACGTTTGCTGACATCGAGTCAAGGCATCGAGAGCCAAAATTGTACGGCGTTACTGACGGGAAAGCGGTTGGCACGTACTTCGAGCACAAGTTCAGGTCTTACCTCCGCGAAAAGTACGACTTTGAGGAAGGAAGTTCTGCAAGCGGGATAGACTTTCCTGAGCTTGAAGTTGACATGAAGGTAACAAGCATAAGACAACCGCAATCATCGTGTCCTTTCAAATCTGCCCGACAGAAAATCTATGGCCTGGGCTATGCTTTGCTTGTGTTTGTATACGAGAAGACAGATGATCCACAAACATCTACGAGCAATTTGAACGTGTTACACACAATTTTTGCCAGTAAAGAGCGAACGGGAGACTTTCAAACTACCACAGGTCTCCGTCGGATCATTGAAAATGAGGGCAACAAGGATGACATTATGGCCTTCATCGAAGAGCGCAGACTTCCAGTAGACGAGATTGAGGCATCAGCGCTAGCTGACGAAATCCTCGCCCATCCTCCTGATGTCGGCTATCTCACCATCTCGAACGCCCTGCAATGGCGGCTTCAATACGGGCGATTCATCGAGAAGGCTGGGTCGGTTGGAGGAATTGAAAGACTAAGGTAGCAATGCGCAATCAACAACAACGCAAGGCCGAATTCGGGGATTTTCAAACGCCGATCAGCTTAGCCAGGGAAATATGTTGCCTAATCAATAGGACTGGTTTCCGTCCTGCTTCGATTCTTGAACCAACCTGCGGGACGGGTTCATTTCTCAAAGCATCCTTAGAAACATTCCCAGAGGCATCGCGTATTCTGGGCTTTGAGATCAATCCGCACTACGTGGCACAGGCGCAGCACACTTGCGCGCGCACATTTCCTCACGTATCCGCGCGCGTTCATCAGGCTGACTTCTTTCTCACGAATTGGGCTGAGATTGTTGAAGCGTTGCCTGAGCCTCTTCTTGTCATCGGCAATCCGCCATGGGTGACGAATGCAGCGTTAGGCGCCTGGGGCGGCAACAATGTTCCGATGAAAGCAAATCTCGATAATCTCCGTGGCATTGAGGCGCTCACCGGCAAGAGCAATTTCGATGTTTCGGAATGGATCCTGCGAACGATCTTGGAATGTCTCAACGGCAAAAACAGCTTGCTGGCAATGCTGTGCAAGACGACCGTGGCGCGCAAAGTTCTCCTGTACGCATGGCAACATGAACTGCGAATCGAGTCCGCATCGATGTATCTGCTCGACGCCAGAAAACACTTTGGCGCTTCGGTTGACGCTTGCCTGCTCTTCGTCCGCAGCAATCTGACAGGAACCAGCAGGGAATGTCAGGTTTTTGGCTCTCTGCATGCGCAACACCCTGACACCTTGTTCGGGTTGCAGGATGGAATGCTTGTGGCCGATGTCAGATCATTCCTGAAGTGGAAAGACCTCACAGGGACTGGCTTCAGGGGCTGGCGATCAGGAATAAAGCATGATTGCAGCAACGTCTTTGAGCTGCGCCTTGAACGCGGGAATCTTGTGAATGGCCTGGGAGAACTCGTTGAGATTGAACCCGAATCGCTCTATCCTCTGTTGAAAAGTTCCGATCTCATAGCGCACAGAACGCCGCGTCGGTGGATGGTCGTTCCACAGCGGACAATGAACGATGACCCTGTTCGTCTTCGGCTGGACGCTCCCAAGACGTGGAGCTACCTCACTGCGCGCGCACATCTTTTAGACAAACGGAAGAGTTCGATATACAAGAATCGCCCACGCTTCTCAGTTTTTGGAGTCGGATCATATTCATTTGCCCCTTGGAAGGTTGCCATCTCAGGTTTATACAAGAAACTTGAGTTCGTTCAAGTGCCGCCTTTTCAGGGAAAACCAGTGGTTCTCGACGACACATGTTATTTTTTTCCATGTCATTCTGAAGAGGAGTGCAAGCTGTTGCACGAAATGGTTACTTCCGAACCTGCCAGAGAGTTTTGGTCATCCTTAATTTTCTGGGATGCAAAGCGACCAATTACGGCACAACTTCTTAACTCGCTTGATCTGATGGTTCTTGCGCGGTTCCTGAACAAGGAAAGTGATATAGCGCAAACTCTTGCCGAACGGCAGCCAGGAGAATACACGGAAGGCGCCTGCCAGCAACCTCTTTTCAGGGAAGAAGTTGTTGACTACGGGGACGAGTAAAGAGTGAATGTCAACGGCAACGCTTGACGTTTCCTGCCATCAGTGGTACACTTGAGAGCCGTGCCGGGGTAGCTCAGCGGTAGAGCAAACGGCTCATAATCGTTAGGTCGCGGGTTCGAATCCCGCCTCCGGCACCAGCCTGATCCGGTGAGCGTTGCTCACCGGCTTTTTCGTTCAGACGCGCGTATGTTGCATCATCTCCGCCAGTTTCTGATCAGACACGAGGTATGGCGGCCTGATCTGCGGCTGCTGGTGGCTGTGTCGGGGGGCAGCGACTCGCTGGCCTTGCTCCACCTGCTGCACACCTTGCAGCAACAGGGAGGGCCGATGCCGGTGGTTGCCCACCTCGATCACGGGCTGCGCGGCGCCGAGTCGGCAGCGGATGCAGCCTTTGTCGCCGACACTGCCGCAGCCTGGGGAATACCGGCGGTGATCGAACAGGCCCATCTGCCGCCCGGAACAACTCCGGCCCAGGCGCGCGCAGCGCGCTACGCCTTCCTGGCGCGCGCTGCGATCGGCGCGCAGGCCAGCGCAACGCTGGTCGCTCATCAGGCTGACGATCAGGCCGAGACAGTTCTGATGCATCTGCTGCGCGGCGCCGGGCCAACCGGTTTGCGCGGAATGCAGGAACGGGTTGAGTGGCGCGTGTGGGCTGCGCCGGCGATCAACGCTGGTCAGGTTCCGGCTGAGGGGCCGCCACTGCTCCGCCCGCTGCTGACCATCAGCCGCGCCGAGCTGATTGCATACTGCGCCGAACAAGGTCTGAGCTACCGTGACGATCCTACCAACCGCAATCTGCGCTACCTGCGGGCCAGAATCCGCCACCGCCTGCTGCCGCAACTGGCTGTCGAAAATCCGCAGATCAGCGCGGCGCTCGGTCGCGCGGCCCGCATCTGCGCCGAAGATCACGACTTCATCCAGCAGATGCTGGCCGAACGCTGGCCCGGTTTGATTGCCGAACAGCGCCAGGGGTTGATCGCATTTGATCGGGCAGCGCTGCGCTCGCTGCACCCGGCATTGCGCCGCTATGCGCTGCGTCGCGCCATTGCCGAACTTGGCGCCGATGAACCGAGTCTGGTTCAGCTTGACGCCGCCCTGCATCTGATCGCCGGCCAGGCCGGGCGCGCGTTGCGACTCGCCGGTCAGATCACGCTGGTCTGCGACCAGCAATGGGTGACGCTACGGTTGCCGCAGGCATCGCCACCTCTCGCCCCGCAGCTTGCGGCACCGGTGACGCTGCCAGCCGAGGGTTCTATCCCGCTCGCCAACGGCTGGCGCTGCGTCGTTCAATCCCACCCGCCAGCCCGGCCTGACCGCTGGTGGCTGCCGCTGGCTGCCGCGCCCGCCAGCCCATTGCTGCTGCGCCCACGCCGCCCCGGCGATCGCATGCGACCCACCGGCGCGCCCGGCAGTCGGCGCATCCAGGATCTCTTTGTTGATCTGCGCATTCCACGTGAGCTGCGCGCGCGCTGGCCATTGCTCGTCACTGACACCGATCAGATCCTCTGGCTGGTTGGATTGCGCGTTGCGGCCAGCATTCGCGCAACATCCCCAGATCAGGCTACAATGTGGATCGGGATGATCGCGCCTGAACAGGAGTAGGTATGCGCCAGGATATTGCCTATGTCTTAATCACCGAAGAACAGATCAAACAGCGAGTAGCTGAGCTGGCCGCCAGCATCACTGCCGATTATCGCGACCGCGATGATCTGCTGCTCGTTGGCGTGCTCAAAGGGTGCGCCATGTTTATGGTCGATCTGGCGCGCGCCATCGACATGCCGCTGGCAATCGACTTCATTGCCGTCGCCAGCTACGGCGCCAGCACCGAGTCGTCTGGCGTGGTGCGCCTGATCAAAGACCTCGATACCGACATCTCGCATCGGCACGTCTTGATTGTCGAAGACATCATCGACAGCGGCCTGACCCTCGCCTATCTGCGCGCCCAATTGCTGCGCCGCAATCCGGCCAGTCTCCGCATCTGCACGCTGCTCAACAAGCCTGAGCGACGCACGGCGGACGTGCCGGTAGACTACATCGGCTTCAACATCCCCAACGCATTTGTGGTTGGCTATGGGCTAGACTACGCCGAACGCTATCGCAATCTGCCCTTCATCGGCGTCTTGCGACCGGAAGTGTATCAGTCCTGAACGTTGTGATCCAGATCACATTCAAGCTGTGATCTGTATCCCTTGCTTCTGCTGATCGGCTGATGCTATAATTCCAATACGAATGACCAACCCCACCGTAGTGGTGAGGCTTGCTTTCCATCCTCTCATTTCATTGGGGCGTCTTCCTCCTGTCGGCGTTCTGCCGGTAAAGCATCAGGTAACGAGGCAACCCCTCTAGAAAGATGATCTATGGGTGATAATCGTTGGTTGAAGAATAGTTTTGTTTACCTCATCATTCTGGTCGCTGCGCTTGCGCTCTTCTTCCAGTATTTTGGTCAGGGCGCCAGTCAGACCCAGGAGCGCGGCATTGCCGATGTGATCGCCGATGCTCAGGCCGGACTGGTGCGCGAGATTCAGGCGCAGGCTGACGATGAGCAGATTATTGTGACCTACAACGATGGCACACGCTATCGCTCACGGCTTGAGTCGAACGATAGCGTTATGCGGCTGCTGGCCGACTATGGCGTGTCGCTGCGCAACGAGCAGGGGCAGCGCACGGTAAATGTGGTGGTGCAACCGGCGCCCGCCTGGGGCGGATTGCTCAGCGTCTTTACCATCCTGATGCCGACCCTGTTGCTGATCGGCGTCTTCGTCTTCTTCATGCGGCAGGCGCAGGGCAGCAACAATCAAGCGATGTCGTTCGGCAAGAGCCGGGCGCGCATGTTCGCCGGTGACAAGCCAACCATCACCTTCGCCGATGTTGCCGGTCAGGAAGAGGCGAAGCAGGACCTGGCCGAGGTGGTTGAGTTCCTCAAGTTCCCGGACAAGTTTGCCGCATTGGGCGCGCGCATTCCGCGGGGTGTGCTGATGGTCGGTCCGCCCGGAACCGGCAAGACCCTGCTCTCGCGCGCTGTCGCTGGCGAGGCAGGTGTGCCCTTCTTCAGCATCTCTGGCTCCGAGTTCGTCGAGATGTTTGTCGGCGTCGGCGCCTCGCGTGTGCGCGATCTGTTCGATCAGGCGAAGCGCAATGCGCCCTGCATCGTCTTCATCGATGAAATCGATGCGGTCGGTCGCCAGCGCGGCGCCGGTCTGGGCGGTTCGCACGATGAGCGCGAGCAGACGCTCAACCAGATTCTGGTTGAGATGGACGGCTTCGATACCAATACCAATGTGATCGTGATTGCGGCGACCAACCGGCCTGACGTGCTCGACCCGGCGCTCGTGCGCCCCGGACGCTTCGACCGCCAGGTGGTGCTCGATGCGCCCGATGTGCGGGGCCGGATTGAGATTCTGAAGGTGCATGTCAAGGGCAAGCCGCTGGCCGATGACGTCAATCTGGAAGTGATTGCGCGTCAGACCCCAGGTTTCTCCGGCGCTGACCTGATGAACGTGGTCAATGAAGCGGCCATTCTGGCGGCGCGGCGCTCGAAGCGCAAGATCAGCATGGCTGAGTTCCAGGATGCGGTCGAGCGGGTGGCTATCGGCGGCCCTGAGCGCCGTTCACGGGTGATGACCGATCGGCAGAAGCTGGTGGTTGCCTATCACGAGGCCGGCCATGCTATCGTCGGCGCGGCTATCCCCAAGGCCGACAAGGTGCAGAAAGTGACCATCATTCCGCGTGGTCAGGCAGGCGGTTACACGCTCTTCTTGCCCGACGAAGATAGCATGAACCTGCGCACTGTCTCCCAGTTCAAGGCGCGCCTGGCTGTGTCGCTCGGCGGACGAATTGCCGAAGAGATCGTGTTCGGCAACGAAGAGGTGACAACCGGCGCGTCGGGCGATCTGGTGCAGGTAACGCGCACAGCGCGCGCAATGGTGACCCGCTACGGCATGAGCCAGCGCCTCGGCCCGATCGTCTTTGGCGAGAAGGAAGAGCTGATCTTCCTCGGTCGCGAGATCAGCGAGCAGCGCAACTACAGTGATGAGATCGCGCGCCAGATCGACGAAGAGGTGTACGCGATCGTCAATGAGGCTTACGAGACGGCGCAGCAGATTCTGCTCCAGAATCGGGCGGTGCTCGACGACATGGCGAATGCTCTGCTCGAATATGAGACGCTCGATGGCGAGCAACTGGCTGAGCTGCTCCGACGGGTGAAGCCGCTGGCGCTCGATCTGAGCAAGAATCCAGGCAAGACGCCCGCCGAGACGACGCCAGCTCCGGATCGCTCGGCCACCGAACCGACTCCGCCGCAGCTTGGTCTGGGCGGCTCCAATCCGCTCCCGGCCTGAACCAATCCATCACCGGCTTGCAACACCCGCTGGCAATCTTCCGGCGGGTGTTTGATTTGCATTCCCGAAATGTCCTGCCCTCTCGGTCATACCAACTTTAGGTGTCCAATCATCTTCAGATCAGCGCGCGGCGCTTCCCGCGCGCCCGTGCCATCCTTCTGGCTGGTCAGGAGCGTGTGGCGCCGTCC
>FWWL01005346.1_pt1 | contig 20149 bp, 21 predicted proteins | sample 2228331 | NCBI WGS metagenome assembly FWWL01 (sample SAMEA103939775, study PRJEB20133) | metagenome | reverse complement strand
GAAAAACACTTCGTCATATATATTGTAAGTCATTCAAATTTGATGGAGGAGATAAATATGAGTAAAGAATTGGAAAATGTAGTTGCCGGTAGCGCTTCTGAAGGGTGTTGTGGCGGACCGGCACCAACAGGTGTTGATGCTTGCTGTGTAGCAGATGCGAATGCAATAGCCGACGGAGATGACAGGTGCGGATGCAGCACTCCATCGGTTGAATCAAAGAAAAAAGGTACAAGTTCCTGTTGCTAATATCAAAAAAACAAAGACAAAAGGGGAAACGGCGGATGACCCCCTACTTCCCCTTTTGTCTTGTGCTTTAATTGCTTTCATTGTTTTCTTTGTTTTCGACAGTTGATTCGTGTTATAATACAAATAACACGTGTAACGTTACAAGTGCCATGTTCAATCTAACAATGCTCATATGAGCTAGGAAATACAAAAGAGTTGCCCATTTGGGCTATTAAAGAGCTTCCCTCACATAGGGAGGCTTTTTTTGTTTTCATTGAGTTTTAACTACTTTGTTTCAAGGTGAATTTAGAAGCTATAATCACGAATCAACTAAGGAGGTTTTATAATGGAAAGTCTTCCATGCAAAGGGTGTAGGGGGTTATGCTGCGGTCCTGTTCCTGTCACAAAGCAAGAGCTGAAGAATATTAAAAAGAAAATGAAGTCGATGCCTCTTAAAAATCGCTTAGAGTTGGAAAATCAAGATAGATATTTTGGGACCTGCATTTTCTACGATCTGAATAACGACAGGTGCGGCATTCATTTGGTAAGACCGTCAATATGCCGTGCGTTCGGACACTATAACAATTTGATTTGTTTCCGTAATCCTAAAGCAGCCGCTGTTGAAAATTGGAACGTCAAAGAAATGTATGTCGGCATACTGACTGAGGACTTTACTTGGAAGGATTTCAAATAACCCGCTACCTACTATAATTGCTAAAAAGACTATAAGTATCTCCGGGGCGTTTGGTAAAGGTGATAATAGAACCAGCATTCATGATATGTTTAGAACTTGATGGTTTATTCATTATTGGTCCACTCGGAGTTTTTCTAACAAATTTCTTGAAATCTTGAACATGAGGGAATTTGATATTGATCGCTAATAACTTTTTATCACTGATGATCCATGTATGGTTTTTTGAATTTTTCCTTCGTATAGCAACAAAATTATATTTTCCGGCAGAATAGATTTTGTAGCCTTTTGCTTCGCTATCCAAACAAAACTTATCATCCTCCCCAATACTTTGGTTTGGAAATTGAACGTTACGAAATACTTCTCGTTTGATAACGAGAGTAGCTCCAGGAAGAATGGAAACATATCGATTCTCATCTTTATGAAAACGAAGGATAAGCATCTTTGAGCCCCGCAAATACATAAAATGGGCACGTTTTCCGACAATATCCGCATTTGTTCTTCTAAAGGCCCGCAAGGTGTCTGTCAGGTAATTGGGAGCATAATAGTCGTCATCGTCAAATTTGGCAATATAGCTATGTTTTGTTTTCTTTACAGCGTAATTCAAACATGCTCCAAGAGGCAATTGCTCCGGCAGATGATAAATTTGCACATGTTTATATTTTTTGGCCATTTCTTTATAAAGATTAAGTTTTATTTTGTCATTGTTTATAATAATGATGAGTTCCTTCTTCGGATATCGTTGTCTGCGGTAATTGTTAAACACATTCACTATATAGTCTTGACGGTTAGTGCAGGTAATGATAGAAATACCCTTCTGTTTTTGTGTGAGTCTTGAAACCGCTCCCATGAATACACCTCCATCGGTGGAGAACTAATTTGACAACTACCTCCTCTAATATATGAAGCTTCCAAAAAAGAGAAACGGCATATACATAGATTCGGCTACACATTTAAATAGAAATCTTGCCGGTACAGATAGCTCGGTGAACCTTCACAAAAGTAATGGCGGAGATCAGGAGCGTTTAGGACATAAAGACGATGAAACCACCAAGAACGTTTATCTACATGTTACAAAAACAATGAAAAAAGAAGCCTCTCAAAAGTTCGGTGAACTAATGAGACGCCTCTAATTTTTTGGACTAATGTGGTCAAATGGTGGTCAAAATCGCTTATTTCCCTTATAAAACTTAATTAAATCAAGGGTTTAAAGCAACTTTACATCATACCGCCCATTCCACCCATTCCGCCCATGTCAGGCATTCCGCCGCCTTTATTTTCTTCAGGCTTATCCGCAACAACAGCTTCTGTTGTTAGGAACATAGCTGAAACGGATGCAGCGTTTTGAAGTGCAGAGCGAGTAACTTTAGCAGGGTCTACAATACCTGCTTCCATCATGTTCACCCATTCTCCAGTTGCAGCGTTAAATCCTATGCCAATTGCTTCTTTCTTTAAACGCTCAACGATAACCGATCCTTCAAGACCAGCGTTAGCCGCGATTTGACGTACAGGCTCTTCTAATGCACGAAGAACGATATTAACACCTGTTTGCTCGTCGCCATCTGCTTTAACCTTTTGTACGGCAGCGATGACGTTAACAAGAGCCGTACCACCACCGGATACGATTCCTTCTTCAACAGCAGCACGAGTAGAGTTAAGTGCATCTTCAATACGAAGCTTCTTCTCTTTAAGTTCTGTTTCCGTTGCAGCCCCTACCTTAATGACAGCTACGCCGCCAGCAAGCTTAGCTAAACGCTCTTGAAGCTTTTCACGATCAAAATCGGAAGTTGTATCTTCAAGTTGTTGACGGATTTGGCTTATACGTCCACCGATTTGAGACTTTTCTCCCTCACCGTCGATTACGATCGTGTTTTCTTTCGTTACACGAACTTGGCGAGCGCGTCCTAATTGGTCAATCGTAGCAGACTTAAGATCTAAGCCCAATTCTTCTGTAATGACTTCACCGCCAGTAAGTACAGCGATGTCTTGAAGCATTGCTTTACGGCGATCACCGAAGCCAGGAGCTTTAACAGCAACTGCAGTGAATGTTCCACGAAGCTTATTAACTACCAATGTAGCAAGCGCTTCGCCTTCAACATCTTCAGCAATGATAAGAAGTGCTCTACCTTGTTGAACAACCTTCTCCAATACAGGAAGAATTTCTTGGATGTTTCCGATTTTCTTATCAGTAATCAAAATGTACGGATTATCAAGAACCGCTTCCATTTTGTCTGTGTCCGTAACCATATATGCGGAGAGGTAGCCACGATCGAATTGCATACCTTCTACTACTTCAAGCTCTGTAGTGAAACCCTTGGACTCTTCAACAGTGATAACTCCGTCGTTACCAACCTTTTCCATTGCTTCAGAGATTAATTGTCCTACTTCTTCATCTGCTGAAGAAATAGCAGCAACTTGAGCAATCGATGCTTTGCCTTCAATCGGCTTGGAAATTGCTTGAATTTCTTCAACAGCAGCTTTCACCGCTTTTTCAATCCCTTTACGGATGACCATCGGGTTCGCCCCAGCCGTTACGTTCTTTAACCCTTCGCGAATCATCGCTTGAGCAAGAACAGTAGCTGTAGTTGTTCCGTCACCAGCAACATCATTTGTTTTTGTAGCTACTTCTTTAACAAGTTGAGCACCCATGTTTTCGAATGCATCTTCTAGCTCGATTTCTTTTGCAATTGTTACTCCGTCATTTGTAATAAGCGGTGATCCGAATTTCTTTTCTAATACAACGTTACGACCCTTTGGTCCTAGTGTAACTTTTACTGCATTAGCTAGAGCATCAACACCGCGAAGCATCGCACGACGAGCGTCTTCACCGAATCTAATATCTTTCGCCATTGTTCTATTCGCCTCCTTAGAATATGTAAAGCTGTAAAGCTATTACTCAACGATACCTAGAATATCGCTTTCACGCATAATTAAATATTCTTTTTCTTTCAGCTTTACTTCAGTTCCTCCGTATTTCGAGAAAAGAATACGATCTCCAACTTGAACTTCAAGCGCGATACGCTCACCATTCTCAAAACGACCTGATCCTACTGCTACAACTTTACCTTCTTGCGGCTTTTCTTTTGCCGATTCTGGCAATACGATCCCACTTGCTGTTGTTTCATCCTTTGCGATCGCTTCAACGACGATACGATCTCCTAATGGTTTAATCAATGAAAACACCCTCCTAACGTGGATTTGGTTCTATTTTTTTATTAGCACTCAACCTCATCGAGTGCTAACACAATTAATATGATAATCATTTCATACTCGTTTTGCAAGTCAATTTGTGTATTTTTTTAATTTTTTTTAGGAAGCCATATCGTAAACTGAGCTCCTCCCTCTTGTCTGTTTGTAGCGTTTAGTCTCCCACCTGACTTCTCCACGATTTTCTTTGTAATGGCGAGCCCTAATCCAGTATCCCCATCTTCACCTTTTTGGAACCGTTCGAACAAATGCGGAAGAAAGGCTTCATCGATTCCTAAACCGTCATCTGTAACTGAGACAGTATAACCCTCATCTCTATTAAATATGTCTATACGTACTTCATTCCTAGCATGACGAATTGCGTTAGAAAGAATGTTGATAAATGCTTGTATACACCGTTTCTCATCGATGAAGACCAACCGAGTTTCATTATTACCAACTAATTGAATGATAATTTCACTTTTATCACTTAAAGGCCTTATTCGATCAATACTTTGCTGGATAATTAAAGATAGATCAACTTTTATCGGGTTAAAAAACTCATCGCTTTGATCAAGTTTAGATAAAAGAATCAAATCATCAACTATATGTTTTAATCGCTCACTTTCCGCTACGATAATATTCAGTCCGTGATCAGCTTCTTTGCCAGAAAAAATCCCTTCCTTAATGCCTTCAGCATACCCCTGGATGGACATAAGTGGAGATTTCAACTCATGTGAAGCATTTTGAAGAAAGCGCTTTTGATTTTCATCATAACTTCTTAGTTGTGTTGCCATTTGTTGCATAGAACGGCTTAGTTCACCGATTTCATCTTCCCGTTTGATCTCTAGCGTACCTTCCCAATTACGGGCCGCCAGCTGTTGTGTACGTTGCATTAAGGTTCTTAACGGAGCAGAGATGCGTCTAGCGAAAAGGAAACTGACGAGTAGCATAAGGATACTCGTCAACAGAAAACCCCGTAGCAATAATCCATTGATTCTCTCTGTAAATGCTTGAATTTGAGTTAAAGGACTATACATTAACAAAAAATGCTGATCAAAACGATCCTTATTTAATGGTAACTTGTTTAATGAAATAACGTACTGTCTTCCATTAATCCTAATCACCTTTGGTAGTTTATCTTTATTTAAGCTTTTCGTTAACGATAAATTCGTAATGAGATGATTGGTGGTAGAAGCAAAAACAATTTCCTTTTTCACATTCAGAATCATGTATTCCGCATCAATAAGATGTCCGACGACTCGCAGCTTAGTCATCCTTCGGTCGCTGGAATCAGCTCTTCCCTCATTCTGTAACGCTTTCTTTAATGCCGTTGCCTCTTCTTGAAGCTGACGACTTGTTTCTGTAATCATATACGTTCGCATCATTCCGTGAAAAATAAGCCCTAATACAACAAATGTCATCATAATTAATAAAGTATACGTTAGAATTAGTCGCGTAGAAATTCGTTTCATGTCAGATCCTCGATCTTATAACCATATCCCCATAACGTTGAGATGGAACGATTAGCACCAGCATGAATTAGCTTTTTTCTCAGTCGCTTTATCATATCGTCCACTGCTCTTGTTTCACCGATGAAGTCATACCCCCAAACTGATTGAAGAAGCTGTTCGCGAGTTAACGCTCGATTTTTATTGATAATAAAATACTCTAGCAGATTAAACTCCTTTGTTGTCAATTCAATTGAATGCGCATCGATGGTGCAAGTACGGGATGAGGTTAGCAATTGAATATTCCCGTAAATCATACTTTTATTTTCAAGTTGTGATTCGGATTCAAAAAGTGATTCTGCTCGGTCATGCTCCTTGTCAGTATAAGCATCTACTCTACGAAAAATTGTTTTCATTCTAGCTAGCAACTCGCGGGGACTGAAAGGCTTTGATAAATAATCGTCGCTTCCAAGTTCAAGTCCAACAATCCGGTCGAGCTCTTCATCCTTCGCTGATATCATAATTAAAGGAGTCTCCCCGAATTGTCTTATATGACGACATAACGTGTAGCCATCCATGACTGGCATCATGATATCGACAATCCACATGTTTGGCGGGTTTGACTTCCCTACTTCCCATGCCTCACTGCCATTATGAAATAGAGTAACATCATACTCTTCTTTCAAGAGATACGCTTTTAGAAGCTCACTGATGTTAACATCATCATCGACAATATAAATCATTTTGCGATTCACGTAATCGACCCCCTTTCTTACTTATTCGACATTTCAAAAGAAAAACCCTAGAATTCAATCTAGGGCTCTCTTATGTTTACTATTTAATTTAATAGCTCAATCGCTTGGTTACGCAGTTCTAGTAGTTGAGTAAGGTATCCATTCGCTTCATTACGTAGTGAAATGAGTTGTTCTAGCGATTGTGTCACTCCTTCTAAGTCTTGGTTTAGCTTCGCTTCCTTCAAAGTCTCCCGCGTTTGTTTGGCTGCTTCGTGAATTCCTTCTTTGTTCGCTTTAATTTCCGAAGCTTGGGCCCGTAGTGCTAGTAAAATTTCTTTTACTGCTTTTGCATTTTCAGGGTCCGCTTTCACCAATTCACGGAATTGTTGTTTGCCAGCCCGAAGCTGCTCTCGCATCGACTTCGCTTCTCCCTGTAAAGTTCTTAATTGTTCAAATAGAGGCTTAACTGTTTCAAAAGCTTCACTGTTTCTGAAATTCATTACTCTTTCTTTCAGCGCTTCGTCGAACTGATCGATTTTGTTTTCTCGATATTCAAGCACTCTTTCCTTCACAGGTCCATTCGATTCTGCTTGAACCGCCCCGATCCCTCCTACTGAAAATACTGCTACCATTAACAAAGCTAACCCACTTTTCTTCAACATACTGCCATCTCCTTTTCGATGTATTTTGTACTTACAACATCAATATAGACAAGAAGTATGGCAACACTATCGAAACTTTGTGGCAGAATTGCAAGAAATGAAAAATCTTTATTCGTTCAATCGATCAGCGTCCTCCGCTAATTGCTTACGATATACGATACGGGAAAGCCACACGCTGAATTCATAAAGGATGAGCAATGGAAAAACGACGATCATGTCCGATACGATCTCCGGCGGCGTGATCGTTACAGCAATAACAATGAGGATGAAATAGGCTATTCGTCTCGCCTTTACAAGTCTCATCGGGTTTAACAAGCGCAGCCTTGTTAAGAACATGACGACGACAGGCAATTCGAATAAAAATCCAAGTGGAAGAACGATATTAAAAAGAAAACCGAAATACTCCGCCATTCCGTACATGATCGTTGCTCCAAGACGCTCAGCAATGGAATTCATAAATGAAAACACCATCGGAAACAGAATGAAATAACCGAATGAAAGTCCAATAATAAATAAAAGGGCAACGGCTGGTATAAACCGAAGTGTTACTTTCTGTTCGTCTTTTTCTAATCCTGGGGATATAAATAACCATAGCTGGAATAGAAGAAAAGGTAGCGTAATGACCATACTAACGATGAAAGCAAATTGCATGTAAACCCTTAAACCATCGGATGGATTGAACAAATGAAGTTCAACGACATCAGTTTTCGTCGCTTCCACCTTCATATAATCAATTACAGGACCTGCAATAACAAACCCTATGATCAATGTAACGATAAAGACGAGCATAATGAATAAGAGACGCTTACGCAATTCTCCTAAATGGTCAATCATCGTCATTTGATTCATTGTTTAGAATCCTTGTCTAAACTTTGAACTTCGTCCTTCTTTTCCAACGATGGTCCATCGTTTTTTTCTATAACGTAATTATTTTCTTTTTCTTTTACTTCCTTTTTATCTTCATCATCTTCCAATAAGCCTTTTGTAGCGCCTTTAAATTCACGGAGCGTACGTCCAAAGGCTCGTCCTAATTCAGGTAATTTTTTGGGCCCGAATAAGAGTAAAGCAACAACGAGAATGATAATGAGTCCTGGTAATCCGATGTTAGGCATGTTCAAACCTCCTATAATAGTCCACCATAGCCGAGGGTGGTTATATCCGTTTCATTTATTTTTTCGCCTGCCATTATTTTAGGCAACAAGACGTCAAACGATGTGAATGGGTCATGCATTACACATCCGGGAAGTCCCACAATGGGGATTTCACCTTTATAAGCCATCATCAACATAGAGCCTGGTAGCATTGGTGTTCCGTAACGGATGACTTCCGTCGCAACATCATAGATAGCCCCCGGACTTCTGTCATCAGGGTCTACTGACATTCCGCCCGTAACGAACACAATGTCTGCACCTTCATGAATAAACGCTTCAATATGCTGTACGATCATTTCCTTATCGTCATTCGATAGCTTCTGACCGAGAATCATTCCACCTAGATGCTGTACTTTTCCCATTACAACTGGACCAAATTTATCTTTGATTCTTCCTTTAAATATTTCACTGCCTGTCGTAACGATACCGACCTTAAGTGGGAGAAACGGCTTTACAAATACCTTCTTCTCACTATCAAGCAAATAGCTCTCTACTTGCTCAATCATACTTTCATCCATAATAAGGGGTGTCACTCGGGCACCTACGATGGAATCTCCTGGTTTAACGACTACATCCTTTCTCTTTGTGGCGACTGAAATGTCCTTCAGTTGATTGATTTCATCGACTATCGTCTTTTCTATTTTAAGAATTCCATGAATTGTGGATTTAATCGTCACTTTGCCTTCGTAAGGTTCCGTTAGCATCGTGTTTTCCCCTGCCAAAGCTTGTGCAAGACGGAGGGCAGCCTCTTCCTCGTGGACGTACCCTTGTTTCAAATGTAACACATAGAGATGTTCTTTACCAATAGAGAGCAAATCAGGTATATCTTGTTCTCTGATAACGTGTCCTTTTTTAAACCGACGTCCTTTAAATTCTCCCGGTAAAATTTGCGTTAAGTCATGGGTAAGCACCGTACCGACAGCATCTTCTACTCTTACTTCTTTCAACATCGAATTCATTTGTTCACTCTCCTTCTCGTCGCGGGAACCAAATCGTTTCTCTTTCCGTAATTAAGCCATCTAACTTCTTATCGTGTGGTTCGGTCGGTACCTCATCGATCAGTTGACATTGGTAGGCGACGGCAATCCTTTCCACGTGAAGTGGGATCCTCATCAACAAACGGTCATAAAATCCTTTACCGTATCCTAAACGGTTACCCTGTCGATCAAAAGCTACACCCGGTATAATTACAAGGGATACACGTTTCGGATCTATCGGTTGAGACTGTGTGGGGTCAGGTTCAAGAATTCCCCATTGTCCTGGTTTCAATTGTTTCTTATTGTCGACTTTAAATAAATCAAGTGTGTTCGTATCCTTAGCTATTTTTGGCAACAGAATCGTTTTACCCATTTGCCACGAATGATCTATAACGTTCCACAGATCAACTTCATCCCGAAAGGAAGCGAAGCATAAAACAGACGACGCCTCTTTATATACATTTAAAGCGATTAATCGTCGCTCGATTTCACTATCGTATCGTTTTCTGTCGGCTTCTAGCATCTCACTTCGACAGAGAAGTACTTTTTGTCGAATCTCTTGTTTTATGTTGATAAAGATCACTCCTTAAAGCGTTTACTCGTAAACGCACATTCATATTATCATATTCGTAGTACCTTGCGGTATATACCCGTCTCCATTACACTATATAAGAAGTTTAAAAAGTCCGGTAAACATTTCTGTCGAATTTCTGCGTTGCGTTGTCCCTCCGCTGCTCGTGACTGCCGCGCCTTGAACTTCTCGGTCCTGTTTATCCTCCTTTTTAAACAAGATTTAGTTTTATGAAAGCAAAAGTTAAAAGGGGAATTCATGATGCTCGTACTACAAACACACCAATTATCGAAATCTTACGGGGTTACCTCCGTTTTACAACATATTACGATTCAAATACGTGAAAAGGAACGAATTGGCCTCGTCGGCGTAAATGGCGCAGGAAAATCAACGCTATTAAAAATGATCACAGGCGATATCCTACCCGATGAAGGTCAGGTCCAATGGGCAAAACACGCTACATTCGGATATTTAGCTCAAGACAGCGGCCTAGAGTCACAGCACTCAATCTGGGAAGAGATGAAATCGGTATACACACCCATCCTTCAAATGGAAAAAACTCTACGCCAACTGGAAGTTAGAATGGGTGAAAATGAAGTCATACAGGATGAAGATCTCTACGCAAAAATTACAGCAGAATATGCTTCCCTCTCTGCTTTATTCGAAGAAAAAGGAGGGTATCAATACGAAGCCAACATCCGGTCCGTTCTGCACGGGTTAGGATTTAACACATTCCCATCAGAAACACCGATACACACGTTAAGTGGTGGGCAAAAAACGCGCCTCGCACTGGGCCGTCTGCTCCTCGTTAAGCCGGACTTATTGATTCTTGATGAACCAACGAACTATTTGGACATCGACACGCTGTCATGGTTAGAAGGATGGTTACAAGGCTACCCTGGTGCTTTGTTAATCGTATCACACGACCGACATTTCCTCGATGCCCTCGCTACGACCATGATTGAAATTGATCGTCATAAAGCAAAGACGTATCCTGGAAACTATTCTAAATACGCTGCATTAAAAAAACAACAGACGGAGCAACAGCTCCAGCAGTACAATGAACAACAAGACGAAATTGAGCGTCTGAAAGATTTTGTTCAAAAGAACATCGTCCGTGCTTCGACTACAAAACGAGCTCAAAGTAGACGGAAGCAGCTAGATAAGATCGAAAGAATTGATCGGCCGACTGACAATAACCGAACTCATTTCTCCTTTGACATCGAACGTCAAACCGGTGTAGACGTCGTCGATATCCAAAACTTATCGATCCGTTTCGACTCGAATAACATATTCCAAAACGTAAACTTCGGAGTTAAGCGAGGAGAACGCATTGCTTTAGTAGGTCCGAACGGCGTTGGAAAGTCTACCTTACTTAAGATACTTACAGACCAACTACGTCCCGATACAGGTCACGTTCGATATGGAACCCACGTTGCGATCGGCTATTATGACCAAGAGCAAACCGGACTGAATCCTTCTCAAGAATTGATCGATGAATTATGGAATCATTATCCTCATAAAACGGAAACAGAAATCCGGACGGTGTTGGGTAATTTTTTATTCGAAGGGGATGATGTTTATAAGAACATAGAGGATTTAAGCGGTGGGGAAAAAGCACGTGTTTCTTTAGCTAAACTGATGTTGAAAAACGCAAATCTCCTTATCCTCGATGAGCCGACTAACCATCTCGATATCGGTAGCAAAGAGGTTCTCGAAGACGCTTTAATTGATTATCCTGGCACCATAATATTCGTCTCTCACGACCGCTACTTTTTAAATAAAATGAGTACGAGAACGATTGAACTTTCCCCTAATGGAGTGAAATCGTATCTCGGAAACTACAAATACATGTTAGAAAAGAAACAAGAAATTGAAGAGACGACGATAAAAACATCCCCTTCAATAGCACCTTCTTCATCGACGAAAAATCAGTTTCAAGAAGACAAAGAGGCGTTACGTAAAGAACGAAGCAGACAGAGGCAGATCGAACAAATTGAACAAGAAATTAGTTTGAAAGAAGAGGAAATAGCGAAGTTAGAAGCGAGTTTATGTGAACCGGAAGTGTTCCAAGATCACGTAAAAACACTACAGATCCAAACTGAACTCGATCAAAAAAAACAACAACTCGATCAGTTGTTGGATCAATGGTCGACGCTACAAGAAGAGTAAAATACGTTATCATTTATAACAGGGACGGCGCATCAGCGCTGTCCCTTTTGTTTTGTTCGTTCAACTGATATTTCATCAATTCTTAAAACGAGCATCGGAATGACGACATATATAATCGTTGTTGCCGCTGCGACGATACCTGAATCATTTACAAGTAACGCCATTAAAGCTCCTGCAACTATACCCGTAAAACCAGCCATCAATTTATCCGGATAACGATCCATTACTTTTTTCACTTCGCCTACAGGACGAATAATGAGAACGCCCATGACAAGGAGCGCGGTAACAAATACTTTGGACCAAGCTGAGACTTGGATTAACTTCCAATTCATTTCCAGTTTTCTTGAAATAATATTCATTATTTCAACGAAATCACCGCGAAGTAATGCATCTAACGCTCGGCCGATATGGGTTTCTCCTGATCCTGATGTAAAAAGGTTGAGTAAGACTAATATCCCAAATCCCGCCAAAAAGAGTAAGAATAACCGGATTAAATGTTTAAGTGAAAATGAAAAATGTCTGTATCGTAAAAAGGCTACAGCAAAGCCAAATGAAGCGGCAAGCGCACCTCCTGCATTTGTTCCCCAAAATGGGGCTGCGAAATAAGCCGTAACCGCGATATACAGAATTCCCGTTACATAGACCATCCATCGGGATGTTGGAAACTTCCATGCCAAGAGTGCTGACATGGACAGTGTGATGGCTCCGATCACCACTCCCATATACTCATTCCCAATACCATAATACCTTGCACCGATAATCGGATCATAACCCATTAACGATTGTTTAATCAGAGGTCCTCCAAATAAACCATCTACAATCATCGGTACCCACGAAATAAGTCCGATTACGAAAAAGGCTGGTAAAGATTTTAAACGACTGATTAATATCGAGAGCAGAAAAGCGAATGCCCAAAGCAACGTTGCATAAATATAAGGTGACGGAAATACAAATGGCGCCATCAGTAGAAACAGCAAAGGTGTCAACATGATCGTATACAGCATGTATTTTAACCATCGGAAACCAACCATCCAGCCTTTCAATAATACGGCAATGGCGATAATAAGGATAGCAATCTGGTACGACACATACGCATATAGAACAGGTGGGCGCTGTTGAAAGGTCGCGTTCGCTTTATGTAATATTTCTTTGAATCGGCCCCATGCGTTTGTCTCCGGATAGAAAAGTAACGATTTTCCGAGCATCGTATTAGGAATCGGAATCCCTAACCATCCGAGAATGGATGGAGCAATATCCACATTCGCGATAATCCCTTCTCTTTTCGTTGTCAAAGAAGAAATGATTCCTGACTCATCCCTTCCACCATGCTTCAAGAATATAGGAGCAAGGAAAGATTTCTCATTCGCGGATTTAGGGCTTACCATTGGACCCATAACAATCAGCAGTTCGTCTTGTTTAAGTTGACTATTTAGTTGTCCGACAAATTGGTCGATTTCACCTAGTATTTCATCACGCAATTTAGTCGCCCGTTCTTTTGATATCATATCGCTTTCATCTTGTAATCTAGACAGATCGCCAAGATCAATAACGGTTAAGCTTGCTTGATTCTTTAACTCCTTCCACTTCGTTAACAGGTAGGAGTAATTCGTCTGAATGCCATAAGGTCGGGTAGGGTTTTCTTGCCATGTGTTTATCGAAACATCGCCTAATGGTGTGATCCCTTCTACATCCATCGTAATGAGGGGACCGAAACGGATCGGAGTATCCCTCCCACGGTCTGCGTTTCCCAATACAGCGGTTTTCTTCCCGGCTTTACTTATGGCTTCCCCTAATGCCCCTACTTGAATTTGAAATTTTTGTTTTCTATTTACTTCATATAGTTCTGGTAACGTTGTCATAATAATTGGATTTCCGTTAACTCGAGTTCCAGTACGTTGTTCATACAAAGTGGCTGCTGTGTTTCCATTATCGACATTCTCTAAGGCATGGAACGACTTCTCACTAATGTTGGATCCGATCGCTCTCGTTCCCGCCCCGATTGTCATATAGTTGTTAACAGCATTTCGAGAGCCTGCGGTATTTAAGTTCATACCCCCTATAATCCCTTGTTCTACTATAGCTTTTAAATGAACAAATTCGTTTAATTGCTCAATATCCGAAAAGGAAAAACCGTTAATCGTTACAACCGTGACCGATTGTACGTTGGTTTCCAGTTCGATTTCTTTACTAGAATTCTTTAGTGCCGTGCCTGTCCCACAGCCAGATAATAATATGAGTGAAATCAATATCGCTACTAAACGCAATTTCATTTTCTTCATTTGAGCTCCTTCTTCACCGTTTCACCGACTAGTGATAATCCAGGTGTCGCATTAAGGGAATAATCATCAAAAATCCCTTTCTGCCATTTGATATAGGCTGCTGCGCCGATCATGGCAGCATTATCTGTACAAAGGGGCAGCGGAGGCATAACAAGTTCAATCTCGTTCTTCTCACTTTTCTTCATAAGCGCTTCACGTAATCCACGATTAGCTGAGACTCCTCCTGCCAATAAAATTTGTTGCACTTGTTTCTCATTAGCAGCGCGAAATGTTTTTTCCACTAAAACATCAATAACCGATTGTTGGAAGCTTGCTGCTACATTTTGCGGAACAATCTCTTCTCCTCGCTGTGTCATATTGTGTAATAAATTGATGACCGCGGACTTTAGGCCACTAAAGCTAAAATCATAGCTGTCTTTTTCTAACCATGCCCGAGGTAATGGATATGTATCCTCGCCTTCTGCTGCCATTCGATCCATATGCGGACCTCCCGGATAAGGTAAATGCAACGTTCTAGCAACCTTATCGTAAGCCTCCCCTACAGCATCATCACGTGTCTGACCAATAATCTCATATTGGTAATGATCCTCCATATACACCAATTCTGTGTGTCCTCCGCTAACAACGAGTGCCATTAGTGGGAACTTCATCTCCGTGACGAAACGATTTGCGTAAATATGACCGGCAATATGATGGACCGCGATAAGGGGGATTCCCCGAGCGAAAGCAATTGTTTTCGCTGCCGTGACTCCAATTAACAATGCACCGACGAGACCCGGTCCTTCCGTTACGGCAACGGCATCGATCTCATCTAGCGTCATTCCTGCTACAATTAGTGCTTCCTCAACAATCATGCTAATGGATTCGACATGATGACGAGACGCCACTTCCGGAACGACGCCACCAAACCTGCGATGGCTTTCGATTTGAGATGAAACAATATTCGATTTAATAATATTACCGTCTACTACGACAGCGACCGATGTCTCATCACAGCTCGTCTCTATCGCTAAAATATTTGTCATATAAGTTCCACCCACATAATTAAAGCGTCTTCTTGATTGTCTGAATAATAACGTGGCCTACGACCGTCCACTACAAAACCCAATTTTTCATATAACTTTTGTGCTACGATATTCGATACTCTCACTTCTAACGTCATCCGTTCGATCCCCTTCACCATCGCAATAAGCATCATTTGACGCATAAGCTTCTCACCATAATTGTAGCCACGGTAATCAGGAAGAATGGCTACGTTCGTAATATGCGCCTCTTCCATAATTAACCACATTCCACAATAACCAATGATGTTATCTCCTTGCATTGCAATAATGTAGTGGGCGAAATGGTTTTGTGTCAACTCATGGATGAATGCCATTCTGTTCCAAGGGGTAGTAAACGATTGCTCTTCGATGTCGAGAACACTATCAATATCGGCTACTTCCATTTTTCTAAACTTGAATTCCTGCTCAACCATGTATTTCTCCTGTGCTCTGTAGTGATATCCAGTTAGATTCAGCTTCAGATAATTGAAGGTAGTCAGGAGAAAACAAGTGTGTATCCTCTTTTATTCCCTTCTTTAATTGTTCTATTCCTAAGAAGGCCAACATACTTGCTCGAGCGACGTGTAACGGCGGATTGGTTGGCCAGTTTTTGATTCCCCATTGCGATTCAATTGTATCCCCGTAAATAGAAAGATCATCCCCAATAAACATTACTTGTTCCTTCGTTCCAATTAACTGCTCCAACCATTTTTCTAAAGAAATTATACAATCATTGATAACAGGTGTAGGAATGCCACAATCTTTAATCTCGTATAGTCCAGTATAAACCCGCCCTCTTCGTGCATCGAAAATCGGACTTATTTTATAATCCGTACGGATCATATTTGCAGCCAAGACTGCAAGACTTGAAATACCAACGAGAGGAATGTTAAGCGTCCAAGCTAACATTTTAGCAGTCGTTACACCAATTCTAACACCTGTATATGAACCAGGACCTTTTGCAACGGCGATTCCATTTATTTGTGTAGGAAGAAGGTTAACGTCCTTTAACAATTGGTCGATGGTAGGGAGAAGACGTACTGAATGATTTTTCTTCACAATCGTCGTTATTTCCCCTAGAAGTTTATTTTCTTCACTGACAGCCACACTGAGAACGGAGGTAGATGTGTCAATTGCCAATATATTCATGTAGACAATACACCTCCTCATTAAATTTCTGAAGATGAGGAATGTTCGTAGTCAGGTTTATTTGCCTTTGATTCTCATCTAAATGAGTAAATTCAAGCATTAAATATGAGGAAGGGATCAGTTCACGAATAACAGAGGCCCACTCAATTAACGTTACACCTTCTCCGTAAAAATACTCATCCAAGCCAAGCTCCTCGGCTTCTTCGAGAGATAACCGATAAACATCCATATGATAAAGGGGAATACGACCCTCATACTCTTTAATGATTGTAAAAGTAGGGCTATTCACCGTTTCGATTACACCTAATCCTCGTGCAAAACCTTGAGCAAAGCTCGTCTTTCCGGCACCTAACTGGCCTTCCAATAGAATAATATCTCCCAGCTTAACCGCTCTCCCCAACTCATAGGCAAGCTGTTGGGTCTCTTTAAGAGAATGACTTTCATATATGTATGTCTTCATCGAATCCTCCGATAGCCTGTTTCATTTACATTATTATATATCTGTGAGTTAAAACGCTCAAGTTTTCTCGGAAATTAAATAAATCGTAGCCAAAAAGCTACGATCATAGTTTAGTAAATATGTAGGTGAAGAATGGTCGGGGCAGCAGGATTTGAACCTGCGACCTCCTGCTCCCAAAGCAGGCGCGCTACCAAGCTACGCTATACCCCGTTTTAGACGATAGAGGTGAGAGGTTAGAATGTATCAATTCCTTCGAAGAGTTGCAAGCATATTCAACTTCTAACTTCTTACTATCAACTTTCTAGTTATGGTGCAGCCTTGCGGCGACATTTACTAATATACCAAGGTTCTCAACGAAATGCAAATGTTTTTTTCTGGAAAAATAAATAGGGACTTGAGGGATAATCGGACCTTCGTATGTAATTTAACTATTTAATGTTACTCTTCAGTGTCGTCCCCAAGTCGACTCTGAATGACTGGATCAGAAATGATTTCTTCGTATTCGTGTTCATAAAACACCACGAATCCATTCATAATTTTTTCAATAAATTCCTTTAATGAATGTTTCATTCAATCTGATTTACTTCTTTCAGGGCTAACATTCACTTGCAAAAATTGATCGGCGCGCATTATTAATAAACTTGATTGAACTTAAAGTTTAGTGTTTTTATGTTTGTCCTCTTTTTGCATGGTCTAAAATGACTTTAGCCGCTTCCACCGACGATCGAGGCTTACCAAAACGAAAACAATTTTCTCTCATTTGAGTTAACTCATCCGGTTGCCTTAGTAACGAAAATACTATTTCTCTCAATTCTTTTGGATCATAGGCACATACGGCTCCTTCTGTTTTTAATAAAAACCGCATGTTTCTCTCCTCTTGACCAGGAATGGGCTTATAACAAACTAACGGTATGCCGAGCGCCAACGCTTCTGATGCGGTTAAACCTCCAGGCTTAGTAACGAGCAGATCGGATACCCCCATCAACACTTCCATCTGTTTAACATACCCATAAACACGAGACAAATTCGGCCAATGTCCCATCCTTCGTTCCAAATGTTCCTTCAAAGTAGTGTTGTTCCCCGTAACAACAACGATTTGGAGTTCCGGATCTCCGCGGCGTACCGCATCGACCATTTCGATCATCGGTCCATGTCCCCAGCCCCCACCAGTAATCAATACAACCGGTTTTTGAGGATTTAATCCTAATCTTTCCTTCCAATACGTTTTTCCTCGTTCAAGCACATTGCCGAATCGTCCATGAATCGGTATTCCAGTTACATGAATCCTACTCTCCTTCACACCGTAGAACTTTACTATTTTATCTTTCATTTGTTCATTTCCAACTATATAAAAATCAATTGCATCATAAATCCAGAAGCTATGAACATCCATGTCTGTGATTGCTACACCTAATTGAAAAGAGAAACCTTTTCCTTTTAAATGAGCGAGTGCTCCCAATGAAAAGGCGTGAGTGCAGACGATAACGTCTGGTTTTTGTTCATGAAGAAAGAGGGCAAGCTTAACAGCTACCGAATACGTTAATAATTTCTTAAATGCTTTGGAGATCGACTCTGATTTCTCTCGTTCATATATCCATCCCCAAACGCTGGGTATCTTAGATACTATTTGCCGATAAACGATTGAAGTACATATTTCTAATGTACGACTGACTAATGGAAAGATGTTATAAATAGAGACCTCAGAATTTATTTGGATCGTACGTATCCCATCAACCAAAGCCTCTGCTGCTTTTCGATGCCCGTGTCCTGCCACATCTTCAGACAATATTATGATTTTCATCGGTTTATCTTTCATCATTGCACCTTCTATACAACCCTTTTTTATCGACGATCATAAAAGCTGAGGAATAAGTACAGTATGTCACAAAAACAAGAGAGTTATGAAATAGTTGTAAGAAACTGTTAATCCGTAAGTTTTTCAAGTAACAGCGCAAAATCAGGGTAATCTCTTTTGTAAGAAATAGACTGATTTACTGGTTTAAGATGAGCATACCGATTTAATAGTGCTTCACGTGACACAAAGACATATTTCGGTACTAACTTCTCACGCCCATACTTCAATCGTTCCGTACCATGAGGGTGACAAAATTAAAAAATCCAGAGCAAGTAAGGAATCTTAATGGCTGAATACGCGGAAAATGTTCCCCCCATTCTTATCAACATAACGAAGCCCCACCAATTTCGGATAAACCATTTCCCATACTTTCCACAGCATCAATCGTACCGAATTCATGAATTCACTCCCTCACGTTCCGTTTTACCCAACGCCTAATTATCCACTATCCTTCCATTTTTGATCATGAATTCTATTTTTATACGTGATAAAATTTTTAATCCTCTATAGTGTAAAAGCAAGACAGAATGGTTAATCTTTATAAATGAGAACTTCCTTGGGAGGATGTGCTAATGAATAGACAGTCCTATAAAAGTGGTTACTATACAGGAACAAACGGGGTGAACCTTTATTATCACAGCTGGGTACCGGCTCACCCACGTGCAATGATGGTTTTAATCCATGGTGCGGGTGAACATTCCGGTCGCTATACCCATATAGGCGAGGAGTGCTTACTTCATCAAATTGCTCTCATCGCTCCTGATCTACGGGGTTTCGGTCAATCTGAAGGGTCTCGAGGACATATCAATCATTTTCATGAATATTTAGATGATTTGCAAATATTGGTAACATTATTACAGTCCCAATACCCGTCAGTACCGTTTTTTTTATCAGGTCACAGCCTGGGAGGGTTGATTGTGATTCGATATGGTCAAGCATACCCTTGTAAGGTAAACGGGGTCATTTTGTCATCCCCAGCATTAGGCCTCCGTATTCAGGTTCCTTACCTGCTACTAAAATTGGCTGAATTCATTTCATGGATCACTCCCAGCTTATCGGTCGCACCCATTAAGTGGACCAATACGCTCAGGAAACTAAGTTGGTTAAGGCCGATTTTACCGGATAGGCCCTCTGAAATACTAAATGATCCGCTGTCCACCATTAAATATACTCCCCGGTGGCTAACCGAATTTAATGTTAATGGAATCCATGCATTATCGGAGGCTGCCAAATTTCGCTTCCCAACCTTGTGCCTGTGCGGTCAGCAAGACCCCTTGATTGACCCTTGGTTGATCCAACAATTTTTTGATTCTATTACGACGGAAGACAAAAAGTTTGTAGTGTTCACTGAGGGACATCATAGTCCTTTACATGAACATCATAGGAGTCAAGCCGTAAGCAATATCTTTCAATGGCTAACAACCCGCCTTTGATCACATCCATTTAAATCACATCTAAATTGAAGACCCCATGAGAATATCTCAAGGGATCAAACCTTAAAAAACTTATGATTCATTGGGACGCGAGATGAAATTTAATTGAG
>FWWL01005345.1_pt1 | contig 20153 bp, 20 predicted proteins | sample 2228331 | NCBI WGS metagenome assembly FWWL01 (sample SAMEA103939775, study PRJEB20133) | metagenome | reverse complement strand
GAATATGCGGCCGCGGGCGCTGGAGCGGCTGGGGATGGACTATGCACGGCTCTCGGCGCGGAACCCGGGGCTGATTTACTGCCAGGTAACGGGGTACGGGCCGGATTCGCCCGAGGCGAACCGGGCGGCGTACGACGTGGGGGCGTTCTGGTCGCGCGCGGGGGTGGTGGCCGGGCTGACGCCGGAGGGTGCGGAACCGCCGCTGCAGCGCGGCGGAATGGGCGACCACATGACCGGCGCGAACGCGGCCGGGGCGGTGGCGGCGGCACTCTATGCGCGGACGAGGACGGGGAAGGGGCAGCGGGTGAGTGTCTCGCTGACGCGGATCGGGGTGTACATGATGGGGTGGGACACGAATACGCAGCTCCGGGCGAAGCTTCCGCCGACGCCGCCGCACGACCGGCGGCACGCCCCGAACCCGCTCATCAACCCGTACCGGGACGCGAACGGGCGATGGTTCTACCTCCTGCTGCTGCAGGGGGACCGACACTGGCCGGACCTGCTCCGGGCGCTGGGGAACCCGCCGGAGCTGGCGGAGGACCCGCGCTTCCAGGACATCCCTGGGCGGCGGGACAACGCGCCGGCGCTGGTTGCGGAGCTGGACCGGATCCTGGCGACGAAGCCGCTGGAGGAATGGGGGCCGATTTTCGATGCCAATGATGTCTGGTGGGCGCCCATCCTGAACGTGGCAGAGGTGACGCAGGACCCGGTGGTGCGGGCGGCGGGGGCGTTCGTGGAGGTGGAATCGCCGGACGGACCGGTGGAGCAGGTGAACACGCCGGCCGACTTTTCGGCCACGCCGGCGCGGCCGCGGGGGTGGGCGCCGGAGCTGGGGCAGCACACGGAGGAGGTGCTCCTGGAGCTGGGGTACGACTGGGAGCGGATCGCCGCGTTGAAGGAGGCAGGGGCGATCCTCTAGGGTTCAGCTCCCCGGGGAGGCGCCAGCGACGGGCGCCGGGCGGTGGCGCCGCAGCGGTTCGGGAACCATGAAGGCAAGGATGGCGGCCCCGGCGAGGCCGATGCCGCCGGTGACCGCCGCGGCGGCCGCGAGGGATCCGAGGCCGATGACGGCGCTGACGAGGAGCGGGCCGCCGGCGGTGCCGAGGTCGGTGACGAGGCGCCAGGCGCCGAGGAATTCGCCCCGGCCGGCGGCGGGGGAGAAGTCGGAGCCGAGGGTCATGTTGATACCGCTGCCGAGGCCGTTGCCGAAGGAGACGAGGAGCGAGGCGAGGAGGAGGCTGGCGTAGGAACTGGTGAACGGGACGAGGAGCATGCCGAGGGCCATGAAGAGGAGGCAGGGGACGCCCGCGAATTTGCGGCCCCAGCGGTCCATAACGATGCCGACGGGGTAGAAGAGGGTCATATCGAGGGCGGACGAGATGCCGAAAATGACCGAGACCTGGGCGGCATCGAGGCCGATGTGGTCGCCCCACAGGGGGATGACGGCCTGGCGGCTGGAGCGGAGGACCTGGATGGCGAGGGAGGCGACGCCGGCCGTGGCGAAGATGGCGGCGTGATCGCGGAGGACGCCGATGATGGGGTGGCCGGCGTGGGCGTGGGCAGAGCCGTCGGCGGGGGATTCATCGCGCACGACGGCGATGATGAGGAGCGCCGCGGCGAGCGCGAGGAGGGCCTGGAGGTAGAAGGCGGCATCGGTGCCGAGGACCGTGGCTGCGGCGGCACCGATGAAGGGGCCGGCAAAGTTGCCGATGCGGTTGGAGCCGCCGATGAGCGAGAGGACGCGGCCGCGCTGGTCGAGAGGGGTGACATCGGTGGCGTAGGAGAGGCGGGCGAGCATCCAGATGGCCCACGTGCAGCCCATGAGAAAGACGAGCGGCGCCAGGACGAGGGGGCGGGGAGCGATGGCGATGCCGACGGCGATGGCGACGAGAGCGAGCGAGGCGATGAGCATGGTCCAGCGCTCGCCGAGGCGGGAGACCATGATGCCGGCGGGGATATCGAAGGCCATGGTTCCGATGCCACGGAGGGCAACGAGGAAACCAGCAAAGGCGACGGAGGCGCCGAGTTCGATGGCGTAGAGTGGCATGACCGGGATCACCGCTCCCTGGCCGACGGCGAAGAGGAAGGTGGGGAGGTAGACGGAGACGGTGAGGGAACGGATCCGGAAGGGGTGAGGGCCGACGCTTCCGTACACGTGAGCATGGTAGGGGCAGGGGTGCGGGGAGGGCGAGCCAACTGCGCGGCCAGCGGCGGAGGCGGTAGGCTTGGCAACGATGGATGAGCCGGGGTTCATCGGGGTGCTGGCGGCGCCTGGGGCAGGTGCGCGGCTGCGCGAGCTCGACGCACGTGGGGAGCTGACGCGGCTGCTGCCCGAGCTGGAGGCCGGGCGGGGGTTCGCGCAGCCGGAGCTGCACGCGTTCGACGTGCTGGAGCACAGCCTGGCGGCCGTGGAGGCGGTCGATGCGGTGCTCGGGGAGGGTGCTGCAGGGCGGGCGTTTCGGGAAGCGATCGGGTGGGTCGATGTTGAGCGGTGGCTGGCGCGCGATATCGAGGGGGTGCCGCTGGTGGCGCTCGTGCGGCTGGGCGCGCTCCTGCACGACGTCGGGAAGCCGGCGACGGCGACGGTGGCGGAGGGGCGGCTGCGGTTCCCGCGTCACGGGCCGGTGGGTGCGGAACTCATCGGGCCGCGGCTGGCAACGCTGGGGCTTGAAGGTGAAGCAGCCGCGCTGGTGCAGCGGCTGATCCGGTATCACCTGCGGCCGACGGAGCTGGTGCGGAACTGGCCGGCCACAGACCGCGCGGTTCGGCGGTTCGTGCGCGACCTGGAGGGGGAGGTGCTGGCGCTGATGGTGGTGAACCTGGCGGATGGTTGGGCGACGCAGGGGCCGCGGTATACGCGGGAGCACTTTCGGCGGCACTGTGCATTCGTGAACTACGTGCTGGCGCGGGCCTGGGCGGCGACGGCGGACGATGGGCCGGCCCCACTGGTGACGGGCGATGACCTGATTGCGGAGCTGGGGCTTTCCGGTGGACGCTTGCTTGGGGCTGTCCTAACATCGGTTCGCCACGCCCAACTCGAGGGGCATGTTCGAACGAGGGAGGACGCCCTCGTGCTGGCACGGAAGGTGCTGGAGCGCCCCGGGATCGCGGAGTAAGCCGGCCCCCGGTGGCCGGGCAGGAGTTTCCAAGATGGCCGCAATGTGGAGCGTGATCTTCTACACGGGGCTGGCGGTGGCCGCCTTCTACTTCATCCTGCTGCAGCCGGTGCTGAAGGAGAAGAAGGAGCAGCGGAAGGCGGTTCAGCAGCTGAAGATTGGGGATGAGGTGATCACGACGGGCGGGCTCATCGGGGAGGTGAAGGATGTGGTGGTGCCGGCGGAGGGCCCGACGGAGATCATCCTGGAGATTGCGCCGGGAGTGCGCGTGCGGGCGGTGACGGATGCAATCCAGCGGCGGTTGAGCACGATTGAGGCGCCGGCGGAGGGCGCGCGACCGGCTGAAGGGCCGGCGGGCGAGGTGACGCGCTCGGGTGCGTAGTACCACGACGGTTCTCCTGTTTCTTTTCGTGGTCGCGCTGACGGCGTTCAGCGTGATCGTGGTGTGGCCGAGTAGCCCGAACCGGTACCTGCCCGGGGACTTCTGGCCTTCGGGGCGGGGCATCAAGATCGGGGACTTTGAGCGGGAGACGATGCGGCTGGGGCTGGATCTGCGCGGCGGCGTGCGGCTCGTGCTGGAGGCGGACCCGCCGGCGGACTACCAGGGGGACCTGGACCAGGCGATGGAGAGCGCGAAGCAGGTCGTTGAGCGGCGCGTGAACGCCTTTGGGGTGAGCGAGGCGGAGATTGCGCGGGCGAGCGGCAACCGGCTGAGCGTGCAGGTGCCGGGGATTTCGCTAACCGAGGCGCAGGATCTGATCGGGAAGACGGCGTCGCTCGAGTTCATGGTGTACGACGACCAGTACAACCTCGTGCCGGCGACGGGCGTCGTGAACGGCCAGACGCTGCAGATGACCGGGGCCTACCTGAAGAACAACACGTACCCCTCGCGGCTGGGGACGACCTTTGCGGTGAACTTCGAGACGACGGGCGTGGGCGCCCAGTTGATGGAGCAGATTACGACGCGGGCGCTCCAGTATCCGCCGGGAGACCCGCGGCGGCTGCTGGTGGTGATGCTGGACGGGGAGGTGCTGAGCGAGGCGGAGGTGGAGGCGGTAATCCGCGACGCCGGGCAGATTACCGGTCAGCCGACGTTCAGCGATGCGAACACGCTCTCGAAGCAGTTGAACGCCGGTGCACTGCCGATCCCGTTGCGCATCGTGCAGGCGAGCGAAGTGAGCGCGACGCTGGGTGAGGATTCGGTGCTGGCCTCGGTGAAGGCGGGCCTGGTGGGGATGGCGGCGGTGATGATCTTTATGGTCCTGTACTACCGGCTGCCCGGCCTGCTGGCTTCGGCGGCGCTGGTGGTGTACACGTCGGTGACGCTGGCGATTTTCAAGCTGGTGCCGGTGACGCTGACACTCTCGGGGATTGCGGCGTTCGTGCTCTCGGTGGGGATGGCCGTCGACGCGAACGTGCTGATCTTCGAGCGGCTGAAGGAGGAACTGCGGCGCGGGCGGACGCTGAACGCGGCGATCGATATCGGGTTCCGGCGAGCGTGGCTCTCGATCCGGGATTCGAACGTTTCGACGCTCATCACGTGTGTGATTCTCTACTGGTTCGGCGACCAGTTCGGCGCGGCGCTGGTGAAGGGGTTCGCCCTGACGCTGGCGATCGGCGTGCTCGTGAGCATGTTCTCGGCCATCACGGTGACGCGCACGTTCCTGAAGATGGTGCTGGGGACGCCGATGGCGAAGAGCGGTTTCCTGTTCAATGCGTCGGAGACGGGCGGGCGCGCGACGGCGCGTCGGCGCGCGGCAGAGGCGACGGGGGAGTAGGGCATGCTGGATTTTGCTGGCAAGCGGTGGTGGTACCTGGGGTTCTCCGGCATCTTTTTCGTGGCGGCGCTGGTGGCGCTGGCGCTCTGGGGGCTGAAGCCGGGGATTGAGTTCACCTCGGGCTCGACGTTTACGATCCAGTTCCTGGAGCAGGAGGTGACACAGGCCGAGCTGCGCCAGGCGATGCGTGACCTGGGGCACCCGGAGGCGCGGGTGCAGGGGTCGGGACCGAACACGTACATCGTGCGGACGAAGGAGCTGGCGAACGCGCCGAGCCTGACGAGCGGGGCGGGGCCGGTGCCGCCGGGGGAGATTGACGACATCGTGCGGACGAAGGAGCTGGCGAACGCGCCGAGCCTGACGAGCGGGGCGGGGCCGGTGCCGCCGGGGGAGATTGACGACATCGAGCGAGCGCTGCAAGAGCGGTTCGGGGCGCTGGAGCGGAAGGATTTCGCGACGGTCTCGGGCTCGGTTTCGGCGGAGATTGCGCGGTACGCAACGTTTGCGGTGATTGCCGCGGCGGTGGCGATCCTTGTGTATATCTGGCTGGCGTTCCGGCAGCTGCCGAAGGCGTGGCGCTACGGGGCCTGCGCCGTCGTCGCGCTCGTCCACGATGCGGTGATTGTGATGGGGCTGTTTGCGGTGCTGGGCGAGTTCCGCGGGGTTGAGGTAGATACGGCCTTCATCACGGCGATCCTGACCGTCATTGGCTTCTCGGTGCACGACACCATCGTGGTGTTCGACCGGGTGCGCGAGGTGGTGACGAACGATCCGTACGTGCCGTTCGAGGAGGCCGTGAACGCGAGCCTGACGGAAACGCTGGCGCGGTCGATCAATACGTCGCTGGTGGTGGTGCTGACGATTGTGGCGATGCTGCTGATTGGCGGGGAGACGATCCGGAACTTCCTGCTGGTGCTGCTGGTCGGCATCGTCTCGGGGACGTATTCGAGCATCGGGGTGGCATCGCAGGTGCTGGTGGCGTGGGAGAACCGCGACTTGGTGCGGCTGTGGCGGCGGATCCGGGGCCAGCGCGAGCTGGTGGCAGAGGCGGCGTAGGGCTCCGGGCAGGGCCGGCGCTCATGGTCGGGGCGGGGGCCACGAAGCCTCGAGGTGGGCGAGAAGCCGGGCAGCAACCTCGCCGTGGAGCAGCCTGCCGGTACGGGTGAGGCGAACGCGGTCGCTGCATTCGATGACGCCGGCGGCGACGCACTCGGCGAGGACAGGGCCGACAGCGTGGGTGAGCGGGACTCCCCAGGCGACCGAGAAGTCGGCGGGCTCGAAGCCCTCGATGAGGCGCAGGCGGAGTGTGAGCCAATCGGCGACGCGGGCAGCGGGACCGGGCGTGGTGATACGGGCGAGGGCCGGCCGGGGGCCCAGGTTTGCGCGCCGGGCCACGGCGTCGATGTATGCACGTGGATGGGCGATGTTCTCCCAGCGTTCGCCGGCGAGGTAGCCATGGGCACCGGCGCCGAGGGCGAGGTAGTCGCGGTCTGTCCAGTAGGCGAGGTTGTGGCGGGAGTGGTGGCCGGGGCGGGCCCAGTTGGAGAGCTCGTACTGGTGGAAGCCGGCTGCTTCGAGGGCGTCGGACGCGGCTTCGTAGATGGCGGCGACGGCGTCCGGGTCGGCGGGGACGACCTGGCCACGGGCGACCCGGCGGGCGAGCGGGGTGCCCTCCTCGACGGTGAGGGCGTAGAGCGAGAGGTGGTCGGGTTGGAGCCCGAGGGCGGCATCGAGCGAGACGCGGAAGAGTTCGAAGGACTGGCCGGGCAGGCCGTAGATGAGGTCGAGGCTGATGCTTTCGAAGCCGACGGCACGCGCGGTGGCGACGGCCGCTGCGGTGGCCTCGGGGGAGTGGATGCGGTCGAGGAAGGCGAGCTCAGCGGGGTCGAAGGATTGGGCGCCGATGGAGAGGCGGGTGACGCCGGCGGCGCGGAGGGCTTCGAGCTGGGGCCGGCCTGTGGTGCCGGGGTTCACTTCGAGGGTGACTTCGGCGGCGGGCTCGAAGGGGGCCAGGGTACGGAGGAGGCGCAGGAGGGCGGCGGTGTGGGCGGGGTCGAGTTCGCCCGGGGTGCCGCCCCCGAAGCCGACGGAGGCGATGGTGCGGCCGGCGAGGAGCGGGGCTGCGGCCCGGGCCTCGGCGAGGAGGGCTTCGGCGTAGGCATCCTTGAGGGCATCGAGGCCGGCGTAGGCGTTGAAGTCGCAGTAGCCGCACTTGACGGTGCAGAAGGGGATGTGGACGTAGACGGCGAGCGGTTGGTGGTTCATGGGGCCGGCGCGAAGGCGTGGCGGAGCTCGGCGACGCGGTGGGTGGTGATGCCGTCGACCCCCCAATCGGCGAGCTCGAGGGCACGATCGGTATCGTCGACGGTCCAGGCGACGACGGCGAGCCCCGCAGCGTGGAGGCGCTCGACGATCGGGCGGGTGAGGAGGGTGTGGCGGCAGGAGATACCGCGGGGCAGGGGGTCGCGTTCGGCGACGGAGAGGAAGAGGTCGAGCTTGGCGCGGACGTCGATGGAGTAGAGGAGGGCGAGTGAGGGGAGGAGGGTATGGAGGGTGCGGAGGACGCCCCAGGACTGGGAGGAGGCCAGGAGGGGCGGGGGTCGATCGATGCTGGCGAGGATGCGATGGAGGGCCGGGGCGGCGGCGCCGTCGCCATCCTTGAGGTCGAGGAGGATGCCGGCGCTGGTGCCGGCGAGGGTCTCGAGGAGGTCGGCGAGGCCGAAGTGGCGGGCGGGTGCGCGCTTGAGGTACCAGGTTTCGACGAGGAAGGGGAGGAAACGGATGCGGCGTTCGTGGCGTGCTTCGAAGCGGCCACGGTGGAGCCAGAGGTCGACCTCGACGAAGTCGGCACCATCGCCGATGGCGTCGCGGGTGGCGGCGGGGCTGTTACCAGCGCCGTGGGCAATGATGCGGGGCCGGTGTGCGGTGGGGGCTAAGGGGTCGGCGGGAGCCTGCGTCACCCCGCCATGGTACTGGCAGGTGTGGTGACGGGGTGCCTCGGCGAGACGGGGATTTCGCCGGCGGCGATGTCGTCGAGGAGGTCCTCGTCGACGATTCGGTAGCCATCGGGGATGGGTGCGATGGCGCCGAGGGTGACGAAGCGGGAGAGGAGGGCGGTGACGGTCTCGCGGCTGGTCCCGATGATCTGGGCGAGCTCCTGGTGGGTGAGGCCGAGGCGGATGATGCCGTCTTCGCTGCGGGCGAGGAGGGTATCGGCGAGGCGGGCGGAGACTGGCTTAGAGACGATGTTCATGAAGGTGCGCTGCATGCCTGCGAGGCGGCGGGCCATGAGCTCCATCATGGCGAAGCCGAGGCGTGGGGACTGCTGGAGGAGGTGGGAGAAGTCTTCCCAGGAGATGGAGACGGCCATGGTCTCTTCGATGGCCTGCGCGGTAGCGGTGCGCTCGCCATCCTCGACGATGGCCATGTCGCCGACGACATCGCCCTTGCCGACGACGTCGAGGATGATTTCCTTGCCGTTATCGGCGACCTGGAAGACTTTGACGCGGCCCTTGAGGATGAGGTAGACGCGCTCGGCGGGGTCGCCGGTAGCAAAGAGGACCTGGCGGGGCTTGAAGCGGCGCTCGGTAAGGTGAGGGATGAGGCGCTCGAGCTCTTCGTCGCTGAGGACGTTGAGGACGCGGGAGAGCTGGCGCAGGTACCAGGCGATGGAACGCTGGAGGGCCTGGCGGCGGCGCGGGTGCGGGCTACGAGCCTGGACTTCGGTAGTCATCGCGATTCCCCCATGTTGCGATAGCGAATGCGGAGCTGATCGAGGAGGCGAACGGCGCCGGGGCTGGCACCGGGTTCGGCGGCGGTGACGTAGGTTTCGAGGTCGGGCAGGGCTTCTTCGAGCCGGCCGAGGCGGTAGCGGAGCATGCCGCGTTCGCCGATGAGGGAGACGTTCCAGGGCGCGAGGCGGAGCTGGAGCTCGATGGTGTCGTGCCAGCGCTGGATGTCGCGGCGGCTACGGTAGATGTGGTGGAGGTTATTGAGCATGCGCTGGAGGAGCTGGCGGCGGGTGACGGCGGCGAGGTAGGTCTCGGGTCGTGCGCCGCCGAGGTCGAGGCCGCGCAGGAGCGCGAGGAGCTCGGCTTCATCGAGCCGGACGCCCTGCTGGAAGGGGTCGAGGTAGGTGAAGCGGCCGGGTGTGCCGTAGCGGACGATGAAGTGGCCGGGGAACCCGACGCCATCGGCGGGGAGGCCGATGCGCTGGGCGACTTCGAGGTAGACGAGGGAGAGGGTGATGGGGATACCGGTGCGCCGGGCGATGACGCGGTCGAGGAAGGAGTTTTCGGGGTTTTCGTAGTCTTCGAAGTTGCCGCGGAAGCCGCGAACCTGGAAGAGTTCGTGGTCGATGGCGGCGGCGAGTGCGTCGTGGGAGGGACGTTCGCCGGCGTGTTCGGCGGCGGCTTCGGCGATGAGGTCGAGCTCGCGGGCGACGGCGTGCGGGTCGACGGGGTGGCCGCCGAGCCGGGCGATCGTCATGGCGGCGGAGAAGAGGTCGACCTCGTGGTCGGCGCCACGGATTGCTTGTTCGAAGGCGTCGAAATCGGCGCTGTTCACCTCACTCAAGTATACGTGGCGGGATGTGAAAGCCGTCACTTTTGGGGAGGGAGGAGGCTAGGGCGATTCGAGGCCGTGGGCTTCGAGGAGGTTGGTATCGGCGAGGATGCTGGCGGTGGGGCCATCGGCGACGATGCGGCCTTCATCGAGGATGACGGTGCGGGGGAAGACCTCGGCGACGAGGCGCATGTCGTGGGTGCTGACGAGGAGTGTCTGGGGAAGGGTGCGGAGGAGATTGATGAGCTCGCGGCGGCCGCGGGGGTCGAGGCCAGCGGAGGGCTCATCGAGGACGAGGATTGCGGGGTCCATGGAGAGGACGGTGGCGAGGGCTGCGCGCTTACGCTGACCGATGGAGAGGTGGTAGGGCTGGCGGCGTTCGAAGCCTGCGAGACCGACTGCTTCGAGGGCGCGGGCGACGCGGGCATCGACATCTTCCCTGGGGAGGCCCATGTGGATGGGGCCGAATGCGACGTCGTCGTAGACGGTTGGGCTGAAGAGCTGGTCATCCGGGTCCTGGAAGACGAGGCCGACGGCGGCGCGGACGCGACCAAGGTTTTCGCGGGTGACGGGGAGTCCGGCAATGGTGACGCGGCCCTCGGTCGGCAGGTGGATGCCATTGAGGTGGAGCATGAGGGTGCTCTTGCCGGCGCCGTTGGGGCCAATGAGGGCAACTTTTTCGCCGGCTTCGATGCGGAGGGTGACGCCGTGGAGCGCCTGGTGGCCATCGGGATAGCGGAAGACGAGGTGCTCGATGAGCACGACGGGGTGGGTGCCCGTGGTGCCCGGTGACGCGGCTGGCGACTCGAGGGTCATGGGCGGGGAACCCAGGTGTGGGCGCTGATTTCGAAGGCGACGAGAGCCACGAGGGCGAGCGCGAGGAGGCCGAGCTGGGCGCGGGGGAAGGGACGGTCGTGCAGGTGACGGCGCAGGGTGCCAGCGTAGCCGCGGGCCTGCATCGCGACGTAGACGCGCTCGGAGCGCTCGTAGGAGCGGATGAAGAGGGCGCCGACCATGTGGCCGACGACGCGCGCCTGCCAGCGCCACCCCGGGGCATGGGCGCCGGGCGGAACGGCGGCGCGAGAGGAGCGGGCACGGAGCATGCGGGTGGCTTCGCCGATGAGCACTGCGAGGTAACGGTACATGAGGGAGATGATGGCGACCATGAGGCGCGGGAGACGCAACCGCTCGAGCCCTTCGAGGAGGTCGTGGAAGGGGGTGGTGAAGACGAGGAGGGCGGCGGCTTGGACGGACACCCAGCTCTTGAGGAGGAGGGTGGAGAAGGCGATGAGGCCTTCGCCGCTGACGGTGAGGCTGAAGAGGCGGAGGTCGATGGTGGTGATGGGGCTGCCCGCGCGGGTGAAGATGAGAGGCACGGCTGCGATGGCGAACGGCATGGCGATGAAGGAGCCGCGGAGCATGGGGAGTGGTCCGATGCGCGCGAGCAGGGACGTCGCGAAGAGGGCGAGCCAGGCGGCGGCGAGGGGGAGGTAGGCGCCCTCGGGCAGGAGGCTGACCGAAAGGATGAAGGCGATGACGAGAATGAACTTCAACCGCGCATCGGCGCGGTGGAGCGGGCTTTCGCGGGGGAGGTAGCGGTCGAGATTCAGACCCTGCGCCTCCTGGCCGTGCGAGCGGCTGCCCCGAGGCCGAGGGTGATGACGAAGACAATGCCGACGCCGATGAGGCCGGCGAGGACGACGCTTGCCCACTCGTTGTCGATGCCGGGGACGGTGTAGTCGGGCAGCCATTCGTAGCGAGGTTCCTTGGCCTTATCGACGAACTCCTTGTCCTCGGAGACGCGGTCGAGGCCATCCGGGTCGCTGGAGGCTGCGGGCGCCAGGAAGATGACGACGAGGGCGGCGATGAGGAGGCCGGCGAGCACCCAGCCCCAGCGCTGGAGGGCGTTGCGGGAGGAGGTCGTTTCGGCGGTCATGGGTGGTGCTCCACGGGAGAGGATGCTGATTCAGGCGGCGCGTGCCTGGCGAAGCGCGAGGAGATCGGCGCGGGAGGCCTGGATGAAGGCGAGGGCGCCGACGGTGATGATGGCTTCGCCGATGCCGATGAGGACGTGCCAGCCGACCATCGCGACGAGGGCGGCGCCGAGCGAGGTGGTGTCGGATACGGCGAGCTGGAAGGACACGACGACGGCGGCAGTGACGACCGAGAGCCAGGCAGCGATAGCGGCTGCGGGGAGGCGGCCGCGATCCTCCCCGCCGAGGGCAGCAGCGACGGCGCGGTAGACCGCGTAGCCGCCAATGGTGCCGATGATGCCCATGTTGAAGATGTTGGCGCCGAGGACGACGAGGCCGCCATCCTGGAAGACAACGGCCTGGACGGCGATGACGCAGGCCATGACGACGGTGCCGGCCCAGGGGCCAAGGAGGACGGCAGCGAGCACGCCGCCCATGAGGTGGCCGGAGGTGCCACCGGGAATCTGGAAGTTGAACATCTGGCCGGCAAAGATGAAGGCCGCCATGACGCCCATGAGGGGGATGGCGCGCTCATCGAGGTCTTCGCCGGCGCGCTTGAGGGAGTAGGCCAGCACCAGGGCGGTGATGACCCAGAAGACGGAGCTGACCGGGACGGAGAAAAAGCCGTCGGCAGCGTGGAGCAGGTAGAGCTGCATGGGGTGTGTCCTTCTCGCGGTGCTTCCGCCCAGCAGTTTACCTGCAAGAAGATGCACCTGCGAGGGGTTGTGGTGCGCGGTGCTGGCGGGGGGCCGGTGGCGACGGTATCGTTCGGGGGTATGCAGGAGCCGGTGCGCTACCGCGTGGGCGACATTGAGATCGCGGTGATTTGCGACGGGTACATCAAGCTGGACGCTGGGGCGGTGATGGGGCTGGTGCCGCGGGTGCTGTGGGAGCCGATCATCGGGCCGGAGAACATCGATGCCGAGCATCGGATGCGGCTCTCGCTGAACTGCATCGTGGTGCGCAGCGGGGAGCAGGTGCTGCTCGTGGACACCGAAAGGATGAACAAGGTGCAGGGGACGCCGCGGGAGCGGGGGTTCCCGGGCGAGTACGGGCGGCTGCTCGAGGGGCTGCGGGCGCTGGGGCTGGGGGTGGAGGACATCACGGTGGTGGCAAACACGCACCTGCACGCGGACCACTGCGGGTGGAATACGCGCCTGACCGAGGATGGGCGGCTGGTACCGACATTCCCGCGGGCGCGGTATGTCATCCAGGCGGGGGAGTTCGAGGCGGCAATGCACCCGAACGAGCGAACGCGGGCGACGTACTTCGAGGAGAATTTCGCGCCCCTGCAGGGGAGCGGGCAGCTCGAGCTGGTGGAGGGCGAGACCGACCTCATCCCGGGGGTGCGCTTCTGGCCGACGCCCGGGCACACCGCGGACCACGCCTCGATTGCCATCACTTCGCGGGGGGAGACGGCGATCTACACGGGCGACCTGGTGCACCACGCGGTGCAGGTGGAGCGGCCGGCGTGGATTGCGGCATTCGACATCCTGCCGCTGATGTCGCTGGAATCGAAGAAGCGGCTGGCGGAGCGGGCGCTGCGGGAGAACGCGCTTCTCATCTGTGTGCATAACCCTTTCCCGGGCACCGGCCGGCTCGTTGAGCGGGACGGTCGACGGACGTTCGTGCCGGCATGAGCACGAGCGCGGCACGGTTGCCGCTTCACCCGGTGCACGTGGCCGCGGGCGCCGCGTTCGGGAGTCTGCGCGGGTTTGAGCTGCCGCTGTGTTACGGCGAGCCGGAAGGGGAGTACCGGGCGCTGCGGGAGCGGGCGGTGGTTTTCGAGCGGAGCCACCGGAGCCGGGTGCTGGTGACGGGGGGAGATGCCCTCGAGGTGGTGCGCGGGGCGCTGGTGGGTCCCGCAGGGGAGATCGAGGAGGGGCGGGCCCGGCGGCTCCTGCTCCTGGACGGCAGCGGGAACATCGCGGATGTGGTGCTGGCGGCACGCACGGGCAGCGCCGCCTACCTGCTGAGCGGCGAGCCGGAGCGCCGCGCCGTGCTGCTCGAGCGGTTGCGGGCGGCCGTAGGTGATGCGTTCGAGGTGCGGGTGGAGGATCGGACCGCGATGACGGTCGCGATCGGGATTGCGGGGCCAGCGGCGGGCGAGGTGACGGCGCGGCTTGTTGCGGAGGCGCTGCCCGGTCGGCTGGGGCCACTGCAGTGTGCGGCGTTCGAGTTCCACGGGTTCCGGGCGCTCGCGGTCCGGGCGAGCGACACGGGGGAGGATGGGTTCGAGCTGGTGCTGGCGCCGGCGGTGGGGGAACACCTGCTGGGACTGTTGCGGGCGGAGGGGGTCGCTTTCGCGGGTGCGGAGGCGCTGGAGACGGCGCGGGTGGAGGCGTGCATCCCGGCGTGGGAGCCCGACCTGGCGCCAGGGCTTTCGCCGGCCGAGGCGGACCTCGACGTTTTGCTTGGCGTGCCCGGCGGACGCGAGGGGCGGATACTGGCAGCGTTCCTGCTGGAGGGAGCGCCCGTGCCGGCGGGTACGCCGGTGCTGAAGGAGGGGCGTCGCGTGGGGGAGGTACGGTCGTGCGTGACCGCGTGGGGATTGAAGGGCACGGCCGGGCTGGCGATCATTGATGCGGCAGCCGCCTACCCGGGTGCGGCGCTCGAAGCGGCGGGGGCGCGGCTGCTGGTCGCGGCAAAGCCGCTCTATCGACGCAGATCGGACGGGAGGATGCAGCCATGGTGAACCTTTCGGAGCTGGCCGCCTACGAACCGCGCTGGCCAGGCGTGGTGGAGCTGAATCTGCAGGACCAGTGGCGGGCGCGCTGGGTGGATGAGCAGGTGTTGCCAGCGAATGCGCCGGTGAACTACGCCTACGCGATGGTGCTGGCCGGGGAGAAGGGGTACGTGCTGCGGCGCCCTGGGGAGCCGACGTGGGGGATGATTGAGGGTGCCACGAGCGGGACCCCGGCGCAGGAGTTCATCGAACGGGAGGTGCAGGCGCGGATGGGCATTCGCCCGGGGCTGGTGGAGCTGATTGGCTTCTTCGAGTGCAAGGCGACGCGGCACAACCGTGAGTATGCGCAGGGGGAACTGACGGTCCGTCCGCTGTACCTGGTGGTGGCGGGGGACGTGGGCGATACGCCGGCGGGCTGGGAACGGCGGCGGCTGCCGTTGAACGAATTCATGGTGGCCCTCCGGGCGCGGTACCCGGAGCTGGATGAGTACCTGGGCAAGGCGGCACTGCGCTACGCCGTCCTGCGCAAGGAAGGGAGAGCGTAGCGCTCGGCTACTCGCCGTAGGTGCGGGCGAGCAGCTCGAAGAGGGCGGGGTCGTACTGCCGGAGCCACTCGCGGTTGCGGCGGCCGGCGAGGTCGGTGTGGAGGAAGTAGGCCTGGGTGCCCTCGGCAAAGTATTCGTTGGCGTTGGTGGCCGCGTATTCGCCGCGGTACTTCCCGGCAGAGATGGCGTCCTGGTAGAGCTGGCGGACGTCGAAGTAGTCGGCGGGCGGAAGGACCCAGCCCATCACGAGGTGGCCGAGTTCGTGGTAGAGAATGTTGAGGCCGCCACAGGGGCCGGTTCGGCGGCCAAGGAGGTCGTCTTCGTTGACGGTGACGACGGGGTAATCGGCGCGGTCGGCGACGCCGCAGACGTGGTCGAAGAAGTCCCGCGCCTCGGCATCGTCGAGGCAGCGAAACTCGGGGAGGTCGAGGACGCCCTGGCCGCTCGCGGCGACGATGACGTAGGCGCCTTCGGCGGCGAGGCCGGGTGCGAGGTCGTTGGCGGCGAAGAAGCGTTCGACGGTGCGGCGGGCCTCTTCGACGGCGCTGGGGCTGACGTCCGGCCCGGCGACGATGGCGATCCCGCTTGCCCCGGTGATGGTGGTGTACTCGGGGGAGAAGCGCCTTGGCTGCCCGGGATCGGGGAGCCGGGCGTAGCCCTGGCAGACATCGCCGGCGGCGCGGACGGCTTCGGCCGGGGTCGGCTCGCGTGGTGGTGCGGTGGGCGCGGGCACAGGCGGCGGTGCATCGCCAGCCGCCCGGAGGACGAGGATGGCCGTGCCCGCGAGGACGAGGATCGCCACGACGGGCGCGATGACCGCGGCGAGCACGGGCTTCATGGGAATCAGCGTGGCTGCTGGCGGGAGGCGGTGTAAAGGGGGTGGGGGAGTGGCAGCTTCCCCGGGGTTTACCGCGCGATGGCGAAGCGGACGGTGACGGAGACGGCGAGGGTGGATTCGCCGGGTTCGATGGGGGTCGCGGTATCGGCGGCGGCGGAGCGAGTGAACGGCACCGGCGGGCTGGCGGAGGTCTCGACGATGGAGATGACCTCGCCGAGGCGGATGCCGGCAGCGGCGGCGTAGGTTTCTGCGCGCTGGCGCGCATCGGCGATGGCGTTTTCGCGAGCGGTTTGGCGCAGCGCGGCCTCATCGTTGAAGCCGAAGGTGATGCCCTGGAGGCGGGCAGCATCGCCGCCGGCTGCAGTGGCGGCGTCGATGACGGCGGGGAGGCGGGCGAGGTCGCGGACGCGGACGACCAGGTAGTTGGCGGCGGTGTAGCCGGTGACGGTCGGCGTGCCCGAGCGGGAGTAGTCGTAGACGGGGCTGATGCTGATGGTGCGGGTCTGCAGGTCGCGGTCGGCGACACCCTGGGCTTTGGCTGCATCGATGACGCGGCGGGCAGCGGCGGCGGCGCCTTCGCGCGCGGCGGCGACCGTCGTGGCGGTCACCTCGACGCCGAGGTCGATGGTGGCCATGTCGGGGGTCGCGGTGGCCTCGCCGATGCCGTTGACCGTGATGCCGTACTCCACGATGTCCTCCCCCATGACGACGGTGGTATCGCTGCCACAGGCGGCAGCAACGATGAGAGCGGGCAGGGCGACCAGGAGAAGCAGGACGGAGCGGGTCATGCGCGGCGCCTCCGGTAGGTTTCGACGGCGACGAGTGCGGCCAGCGTGGCAACGGCCAGGGCGCCAGCGGCAGCGAGCGGCCAGCGGGACTCGGACTGCTGGCGATCGCGCGCCGGGTCGGCGACGCCCTCGGGCTCAGCGGTGTCGCTCGAGCGGTGGAGATCGGCGGCGGGGGCCGATGTATCGCCGGGGGCCGGGCCGCCCTGGTCGACGGCGGTGGAAGGTTCATCGGGCGTTGGCGCTGGCAGCTCGGGAGTGGCGCCTGCGCCGGTGGCACCGCCACCGGGGGCGGGGGCGACGCCCGGCTCGGGTTCGGCGAGGGGCGACGGCGCGACGTCGGGCGGGCCCTCGGTGACCTCGGGAGCGCCGAGGGTGGTGAACTCTGCGTCTTTGGCGGAGGTGCCCGGACTGCCGGGATCATCACCGGCGAGAAGGGTGAGAGCGGCGACCACGGCGAAGAGGGCGACGCTGGCGGCGGCTGCGGCACGGGTGAGTACCAGGACGGGGGCCGGCAGGGGGGAGCGTGGCGCCGGGCGCGCGACCATCTCAGGGGTGAGGCGGAGGGAGCGGGAGGGCTGGAGCGGTGGAGCCGCGTGCAGCACCTGCACAAGGTGTTCCTCTGCGGCGAACCGTTCGCGGCAGGCCGCACAGCGGGCGAGGTGGGCATCGAGCCGGGCGCGGTCGGCCGGGCTGGCTGCGCCGGCGAGGGCATCGGTGATGAGCCGATGGAACTGCTGGTGGCGACGGACGAGGCGGTGAATCATGGCAGCCCTCGTTCATCATGACGTCCCGGGCGGCGGGAAAGTTCCGGGTGGCGGGACAGGGCGGCGCGCATCCGTTCGCGGGCGCGGAAGAGGCGAGACTTGACGGTCCCCATGCCGGCGCCGGTGATGGCGACGATCTCTTCGTACTGGAAGCCGTGGACGTCGGCGAGGAGGAGGACCTGGCGCTGCTCGAAGGGGAGGGTGGCGAGCGCTTCGAGGATGGCGGCATCGACGATGCCGGCGGCCACCTGGTCGGCGGGGTCGGCGGAGGGGTCCGGGGGTTCGATGGCCTCGTCGTGATCGTCGTCGCCGGAGAACGAGCGGGCGGAGATCCGGCGGCCGCGGCGGCGGATCTCATCGCGGGCTTCGTTGGTGGCGATGCGGAGGAGCCAGCTGCGGAAGCTGCCGCCGCGGAACTGGGGGAGGGCGCGGTAGGCCGAAATGAAGGCTTCCTGGGCGGCGTCTTCGGCGGCTGCCCGGTCGCCGATGAGGCGGAAGCAGAGGGAGAAGACCAGCGACTGGTAGCGTTCGACGAGGCTGTTGAACGCGTCGAGACTGCCGTTTTTTGACAGAGAGACCAGGTGCTCGTCCGTGGGTTCGAGCGTGTCGGCCATCCCGGCCGAGGGTAGGTCAATCGGCTGTAAAGGGCGACGCCGGGGCGTCGGCCGGAGCAGCGGGGAGGCTATGGTACGCTGATGACGATGGACAATGGCGAGGGTCGGCCCCTCGACGAACTCGAAGCAGGACAGCAGGACCCGCAGGGGTGGTATTTCGACCTCCCGAGCGATGCATGGCGGCGGCAGGAGGAGAAGAATCGGCTGCTTCGGGAGCGCGTTCGGAATCAGCAGGAAGAAGCGAAGGAGGAGGGAGCACGGCGGGATCCGTTCGTTCTGAGGCGGCCGGAGCCGGAGCCGCCGAAGCGGCGGGGGCTGTTCGGCTTCGGGCGAAAGAAGAAGAGTGAGGAACCGGGGCCTGCCCCTCGGGGGGCGGAGCGCGACGATGCGGCGCGGCTGCGCGGCTGGATCGCTGATGAGGACGACGACTGGTCGACGGAGCGGCCGGTGCTCCCAGCAGAGGAGTCGTCGCTCCGGCTGCGCCCGCGGGGTGACGACCCCCGGGACGGCGCGGCCGGCGGGTTCGAGCGGCCGGTGAGCCCTGAGCCGCCGCCGCTTCGGCTGCGCCCCCGGAACGAGACCGAACGGGAGTCGCGGCTGAACTGGGACTTCGGGCCGGCTGCCCGGCCGGGTGGGTTTGGCGGTGCGCAGGAGGAGGAGCAGCAGCCGGGGATTGAGAACCCGGAGGATGAGGCGAGCATCTTTGCGCGCATGCACGAATGGGCGGAGCGCGGGCGCGAGGAACAGCACCGGCGACTCGGGTTGACGCGTGACGACCGGGAGGCCCAGGAGGCGCGGCCCGGGAGCATCCACGAGACGGGTGGCGGCGAGCCAGCGGAGGCCGCGCTTGAGGCGGAGCGGTTTGCGGCTGCGGATGCGCCCGGGGAGCCGGGCAACGTCGCCGACGACGATGGTGCCGGTGCACGCAGCGCGTGGCAGGGGCTTTCGCTGAAGCCGCGGCGCGATGCGGGTGAGCGGGGCAGCGAGGAGCGACGAAGCAGCAAGTGGGACGAGTTCTTCGGACTGAATCGTGACAGCGGGGCGGAGGACGACGGCGCGGGCTTGTCGGAGGGACTCGCGGCGATGCGCGAGTGGGCGAAGAAGAAGCCCCTGGGCGGGGACATCCGGGAGATTCCGGAGGAGTTCCTGAAGCCGTTCGACTGGGAGCTCGAGGAGCAGGGCGAAGGTTCGGGGAGCGGCACCGAGGAGGACCCGTTCGCGGCCTTCCGGGTCGGGACGCAGGAGGACAACGACGCCGAGACCCCGGCGACCCAGGGCTGGGAGCCGGCCGCGGCGATGGCCGAGGAGGACCCGTTCGCGGCCTTCCGGGTCGGGACGCAGGAGGACGACAACGACGCCGAGACCCCGGCGACCCAGGGCTGGGAGCCGGACGCGGCGACGACCGAGGAGGACCCCTTCGCGGCCTTCCGGGTCGGGACGCAGCAAGAACCCGAGGACCCGCTGGAGGGCATCTTCCCGGCACGCCGCGAGGAATCGGTCACCCCGCCACCCACGCAGAAACGCGGGTTTTTCGGCCGACTGTTCGGGCGGAAGGAATCGGCGCAGGCCGAGGAGCCGCCCACGGTACCGGCGAGCAGCGCGTGGTGGCTGGAGGCGGAGGAGCAGGAGCGCCCGGTGGACGACGGGGACAGCGGCGATGCGCGCGCAGTGGCGGGCGCGGTCGATGCGCTGGAGCCCGCGGTAACCGCGCGCTGGGATGATTCCCCCTGGCGAGCGGACGAGGAAGCAGATAACGCAGCCGGCCTCGGCGCGGTCGGCGATTCGCAGGCAAGGGAGTGGTGGGCGACGCCGGAGACCGTGCACGCCCAGGACGACGGGGACGATGAAGGCTGGGCGCCTGAGCCGGTGCTGCTCGAGGCGTCGGACGAGGGTGAGATTGCGGCTCGCGGTGCCTGGAGTGCAGCCGGGGTGCAGTCGGAATCGACGACCAGTGAAACCCACGAGGACGATGCGGGCTGGGCGCCCGAGCCGGTGGCGATGGAATCGTCGGCGTTTGCGGCGGCTGTGCAGGCTGCGCTCTGGGACGAGGGGGAGGGAGAAGGGGAGAACGGGAGAGCGGGAGAAGGGGAGAAGGGGAGAGCGGGAGAGCGGGAGAACGGGAGAACGGGAGAACGGGAGAATGCTGCTGCGTGGGCGGTTGACGCCGAAGGGTCGGCTGGGCAGCCCACGGGCGCGACCGATGCCCCCTGGTGGGAGACTGAGGAGCGGGAGAGCGGGAGAGCGGGAGAGGGGGAGAGCGCTGCTGCCTGGGCGCTCGACGCCGAGGAGCCGGCAGCTGCGGCCTTCGTGCCGGCTGAGGAGTCGGAGCCGAGCGTCGCGGCGCCGTGGTGGGAGACCGAAGAGCGGGAGAGCGGGAGAACGGGAGAGGGGGAGAGCGCTGCTGCCTGGGCGCTCGACGCCGAGGAGCCGGCAGCGGCGGCACTTGTGCCGGCTGAGGAGTCGGCGCCGAGCGTCGCGGCGCCGTGGT